>ERZ761609.1024-NODE-1024-length-27392-cov-50.292205_pt1 | contig 27392 bp, 19 predicted proteins | sample MGYA00511163_ERZ761609 | MGnify/ENA primary metagenome ERZ761609 (study PRJEB28899, sample SAMN02445070) | bioreactor sludge metagenome | biome: EBPR sludge | place: Australia: Brisbane, Thorneside Wastewater Treatment Plant | collected 2011-12-16 ... | reverse complement strand
TTGGTCAGTGACTGGAGTTCAGACGTGTGCTCTTCCGATCTACCGCCCGTCCCGTGGAGCCCAAGAGCGGCGCGCGCGACCCCGGACGGCCGGTGCTACGGCGCGGCGGACCGGCGGCCGAACGCAAGCCCATCGAGGAGCCCGCCGCGCGGCCGCAGGACAATCCCGCCTACAAAGTGATCGAGGTGGACCCGGAAGGGCTCGCCGAATCCGCCGTGGCCGCGCGGCAGTTGACTCCGGAGGAAATACTGCTCGAAAAGGCGCGTGAATTCGCCGCGGCCTATATCGAATCACTCCCGAATTTTCTGGTGGAGCAGCATGTTTACCGGTACAAAGGCGAGGGATTGCGGCCGCAGTGGAAGAAGCAGGATGAATTGACGGTGGAAGTGATGTACGTGGACAGGAAAGAGGATTACGGCAATATCCGCCGCAATGGGCGGCTGCTGCGCAAGGGGAGTCCCGAGGAAACGGGCACCTGGTCCACGGGGGAATTTGGCTCATTTCTGATCATGCTGCTGACGGCGAATCCCTCGCCGAAGTACAAAGCGCTGGAGAAGGTGGAGGATTTCAATGGCGTGCCGGCGCGGGTGTACGAATTCTCGGCGCCCTATGAGCCGGGCCACTGGGAGATCCGCATCGGCGGCGTGGCGCGGCCGCCGTATCAGGGCCGGATCTGGATCGACGCGGAATCCGCGCGTGTGTTGCGCATCGAAATGGACTCCCGCCAATTGCCCGCCGGCTACGCGGTGGACAAAGTGGAATTGACGATCGATTATGACTGGGTGACGATTGCGAACCAGCGGTATTTCATGCCGGTGCGTAGCGATAATCTGAGTTGCTACCGGGATTCAGTCACCTGCACGCGGAATGAGACTTTTTTCCGTAACTACCGGAAATTCGCGACGGAATCGCAGGTGCTGCAGGTGGAGAGCGAGATCACGTTCGACGGGGAAGCGCCGGCGAAGAGCAAAACGATTCCCCCTTCGCTCGACCCGAAGAAGCCGTAGGCGGGGCGAGAGTCAGCCGGTTTCCCAGACGAGGGCGTCGAAGCGATGGATGGCGTGGAAACCGGTGCGCTCGTAGAGGCGGATGGCGCGGTCGTTCTCTTCGGTGACGGTGAGGGAAGCTTCGTCGAGACCGATGTCGGCGAGCGTGGTGAGCGAGCGGCGGAGGAGTTCATAGCCGAGGCCGGAACCGATCCAATCGGAGCGCAGGCAGAGCTGGGCGATGTGGCCGGTGCGGGGGGCGACGCGGGTGGCCAGCAGCAGGCCGGCCAGCGCGCCATCGGCGTCGAGGGCGATTTGCGAGGCTGCGGGCAGAAAGGCGCCGCAACCGGGGTATTGCACGATGTTTAGCAAAAACCGGGCGGCGCCTTGCGGGGAACAGTACTGATCGTTGATCAGGCTGTCCACATGGTCGCGATAGACGTTGGCGATGAGCACGGCGGCTGCATCCCGCCAGCGCATGTCCCAATGAGTGAAGCGCAGGCCGGAGAGGCGGGTGCGCGCCTCGGGCAGCGGCCCACCGCCGGGCCGGAGCATGAAGAGGCGCGGGAAGGCGCGGGGCTGCGGGCCTTCGGGCAGCAGCGCGGAAGCCCGCGTCCCGATCTGCATCAGTTGCGCCTCGATGCGCGACACCGCGCCGGGCAGGCGCGAGGCGCGCAGCGAACGGATGGCGCCGCCGAGCAGCATGTTTTCAGCCGCCGCGGTGCGCCAGGATTCGCGCACATAGAGGTCGCCCAGCAGAGCCTTGGCGCCTTCGTGAACCCAGTAGCAATAGCCGGCGACTTCGCCCCCGGAGATGAGCGCAAGCCCGTCGAGGGCACGCATCTGGATGTAGTTGCGCACCAGTTCGGCGGTGGAGCGGAAGTCCCAATGCAGGCGGCGGTCCCAGGCGCGGATGGCCTCGTCGAGCGTGGGGTCGAGCTGCCAGGGGGCGAGGTCGACGAGGGCCACCAATTCGGCGCGGGATTCCGCCAGGGCCGCCATGAGGGGATGATAGCAGTCCGCGCTCAGCGTTTGCGATGGTCGCGCAGGAACTGCTTAATGCGGCGCAGCGCCTGGCGCGAGCGGTGGTGGTTTTCGATGAGTGCGAAGCGGATATGGCCGTCGCCTGCCTCGCCAAAGCCGATGCCGGGGCTGACCGCGACCAGCGCTTCCTCGAGCAGCAGTTTCGCGAACTCGAGCGAGCCCTGCGCGCGGAACGGCTCCGGGATGGGCGCCCAGACGAACATCGACGCCTTCGGTTTTTCCACGGCCCAGCCGGCCTGCGAGAGACCTTCCACCAGCAGGTCGCGGCGGCGCTCGTACAGATGGCAGATCTTGCCCACTTCCTCCTCGCAATCGCGCAAGCCGATGATGGAGGCGATCTGGATGGGCTGGAAGTTGCCGTAGTCCAGATAGCTTTTGATGCGCGCCAGGGCGTGGATCATCTTCGGATTGCCGAGGCAGAAGCCGACGCGCCAGCCGGCCATGTTGTAGCTCTTGGTCATCGAGAAGATCTCGACGGCGACGTCCTTGGCGCCGGGTGTCTGGAGGATGCTAGGGGCGCGGTAGCCGTCGAAGCACAGGTCGGCGTAGGCGAAGTCATGGACGATCATCGCGCCGTGCTGGTGGGCCATGGCGACGATGGATTCGAAGAAGCTCGCGTCCACGCACGCCGTGGTGGGATTGTGCGGGTAGTTGATCAGAATCAACTTGGGCTTGGGGCCGGGTTTGCGGAACTGGTCCTCAAGCTGGTTTAGGAACTCGGCGGGGACGGAGACGGGCAGCGGCACGGCTTCGCCCTCGGCCATGATGACGCCCCATTGGTGGATGGGGTAGCAGGGTGCGGGCGTGACGACGCGGTCGCCGGGGCCGACGACGGCGAACAGCAGGTGGGCGAGGGCGTCCTTCGAGCCGATGGTGACGATGGCTTCGCGCTCGGGGTCGAGTTCCACGCCGTAGTTGCGCTGGTAGCGGCGGCAGATCTCGTGGCGGAGATTCGGGATGCCGCGGGAGACCGAGTAGCGGTGGTTGCGGGGGTTGCGGGCGGCCTCGGCGAGTTTGGCGACGATCGGCCGCGGCGTAGCGCCGTCGGGATTGCCCATCCCGAAGTCCACGACGTCATACTGCGCGGCGCGGAGCCTGGCCTTCATCTCATTCACTACCGCGAAGACATAGGGCGGCAGTTTCCCGATCCGGTAAAACTCGTCTGGCAAAGAACCCATATCTCTTCATGCTACACTCACGCGTATGAGAGCATCCTGCTGGGCCTGTAGTCTATTAGCGTCCACGCTGCTGTTTGGGATCGCCTGTGGGCAGGCGCCCAAGGCGAATGCCCCCAAGGCGCTGTCGCCCGATGAGGTGGCGAAGTACCTCGAGCAGCCGGACAAGATCTTCTTCCTCGACGTGCGGACCAAGGAAGAGATCGCGAAACTGGGATCGGTGAAGGGCTATAAGCACATCCCGGTCAGCGAACTCGAAGGCCGCCTCAACGAGGTGCCCAAAGACAAGTTGATCATCACCCTTTGAAGCCAGGGAGGACGGGCTGCCCGTGCGGCGGCCTTACTGGAAGAGAAGGGGTACAAGACCCTGGGTTCCTGCGGCCTTGAGGATTTCAAGGCGCGCGGCCGGGATCTGACCGATAAGACCGCTTCCGGTTCGTGAGCGGGTTCGGGTAGGCTGGCAGAAGCCATGCCGCAACCCGAGTTCGTGCCACTGAACTTCACGCGCCTGCCGGACGCAGAAATGCGCCGGCGGGCGCGTTCGTTTCTGGAGATGGTGAGGACGCGACGCAGCGTGCGCCATTTCTCCGCCGAACCGATACCACTGGATGTCGTCGAGACCGCGATTGAGGCGGCGGCGCAGGCTCCGTCGGGGGCGAATCAGCAGCCGTGGCGGTTCGTTTTGGTGACCGATCCAGAGGTGAAGCGGCAGATCCGCGAGGCGGCCGAAGCCGAAGAACGCCAGAATTATGAGCGGCGCTTTCCCGAAGAATGGCTGCACGCACTGGAGCCATTCGGGACCGATTGGCGCAAGGAATTTCTGGAGACCGCGCCCTGCCTGATTGTGGTGTTCCGCATTGACTATGGCCTCGATCATGGCCAGAAGCGCAAACACTACTATGTGCAGGAAAGCGTGGGCCTGGCGTGCGGGTTCCTGCTGGCCGCACTCCATGCCGCCGGCCTGGCCGCGTTGACGCATACTCCGAGCCCCATGGGCTTTCTGGCGCGCCTGCTGGAGCGTCCGGAAAATGAGCGGCCGTTTCTGCTCATTCCGGTCGGCTTTCCGGCCGAGGGTGCGCAGGTGCCCGCAATCGCGCGGAAGCGGCTTGATCAGGTTCTGATTCATTACTAAAATATGAACTATCTAGGTTAGGGCGGATCCCCTCCGCCGATTGCAACATGCTAACCTATCGATAGTTGCTTCGATCGGGCACAGAGAAGCCTGTGCTCGGGGTCATTGACAAGGTCCATATTCCGCGGACCTGTTGAGTTCCTTGCACTCCCAGTATTCCCTGCTGCTCCGATTGTCTGCAGAGATCGCTTTACCGATTGAACTGCATGGAGAAGAACGAAGACAGAAATGAACACCCAAATCAAGAAGTCCATGAGAAGTTCCGTCTGGGTGCTGGCGCTGGCGCTGCTGATGGCGGCTCCATTCCAGGCTCAGGCTCAGGTACTGTATGGGTCGATCGTTGGCACGGTGGAGGATCCTTCGGGATCGGTCGTGCCCGGCGCGAATCTGACTCTGACTAACAACGCCACGGGCGTCACCCGTGAAACGCAGGCTGACGAGCAAGGCCGTTTCAATATCGTCAGCGTCCCGGCAGGCACTTATTCGCTGGCGGCCACTGCTCCCGGATTCCGTACCCTCACCCGGACGGGCATTGAGGTCACCATCAACAACGTGACGCGAGTTGCGGTGCGTCTCGAAGTGGGCCAAGTCAGCGAGCAGGTCACGGTTTCGGCCTCAGCGGCGGCGCTGCAGACGGACCGTTCCGACACGCGCGCGGAGATTCAAAGCCGCGCGGTGGTGGAACTGCCGCTACCTGCCTACCGCAACTTCCAGAGCATGCTAAACCTGGTACCCGGTGCCACGCCTGCCGGCTTCCAGAACGCCGTTGTGGACACCCCGGCGCGTTCGCTGCGCACCAACATCAACGGTACCAACCCGAACAACAACAACACGCGCGTGGACGGCGCCACGAACGTCTTCATCTGGCTGCCGCACCACACGGTGTATAACCCGCCCGTGGAGTCCATCGAGACCGTAAACATCACCACCTCTTCGTTCGACGCCGAACAGGGCATGGCGGGCGGCGCGGCCGTCACCGTGGCCACCAAGTCCGGCACGAACGAACTCCGCGGCTCCGCCTTCTGGTACCACGACCGGGATAGCTGGTACGCGCGTCCCTACTTCTACCGGCTGTATGCCGGAGAAGCCAACCCGGCGCTGCCTTCCTCGCGCATCAACATCCCCGGTGGCACCATCGGCGGCCCCGTGGTGAAGAACAAGCTGTTTTACTTCTTCAGCTACGAACGCACGATGGAGCGCACCGGCCAGTTTGGCAACTTCACCGTGCCCAATCCCGACATGCGGCAGGGCAATTTCGCCGCCTACTCGGCACTGGGCAATATTTACGACCCGCTTTCCGGCGGCCCGAACGGTGAAAACCGCGTCCCCTTCGCGGGCAACATCGTGCCGCAGTCCCGCTTCTTCCCCGGCTGGCTGCGGATGCAGGAACTCGCGCCGCTGCCCAACCAGCAGGGCACGGATTCCTTCAACCTCGCCAACAACTTCGCGGCGGAAGGCATCCAGTCCCTCACCCGCGACCAGTTTGACGTGAAGACCAACTACAACGTCAACGAAAAGCTGATGATCTGGGGCAAGTACAGCTACATGAACGCCCCGGTCACTGGCGTCGGCGCACTCGGCGAGCTCACCGGTCCCGCCCTCGGCACGCTCGGCCAGGGCGACACCAAGGTGTACATCCCCACCGTGGGCTTCAACCTCACGCTTTCGCCCACCTTCCTGGTGGACGGCGTGTTCGGCTACACCCGCTTCGACCAGAGCGTGATTGGTCCGGACTTCGGCCGCAACTGGGGCACCGAAGTCTGGGGCATCCCCGGCACCAACGGCGGCCGCGGCCAGTTCGCCAACGACGACCGCTACTCCGGCCAGCCCTGCATTGGCACGGGCCTTACCGCCTGGGGCAACTGTAACGGCTGGATGCCGCTGTTCCGCAACGACCGCAGCTACACCTACACCATGAACTTCTCGAAGGTGAAGGGCGCCCACGAGCTGCGCTGGGGCGTGGACATCGTCCGCCACGCCATGAACCACTGGCAGCCCGAGGTCAGCGGCGGCCCGCGCGGCAACCTCAGCCCCGGCTCCAATGGCATGGTGTTGCAAGGCCAGGTGGCCCAGGCGCCGCACGCCTACGCCGCCGGCCTCCACGGCATCCTCGGCAGCGCCACGAAGGCCGTCCAGCTCTTCGACATGCAGACCCGCGAATGGCAGCACGGCTTCTACTTCCGTGACCGCTGGCAGGTGACGCGCAATTTCACGCTCAACCTCGGCGCCCGCTATGAGTTCTATCCGCTCATCAACCGCGGCGACCGTGGCATCGAGCGCTGGGACCCGGTCACCAACATCGTGACGATGGGCGGCATAGGCAACGTGCCGTTCAACAATGACATCACGGTCTCCAAGAAACTGCTCGCTCCGCGCGTCGGCTTCGCCTGGCGTCTGGACGAGAAGACCGTGATCCGCTCGGGCTACGGCATCACTTTCAACCCGCTGCCCGTTTCGCGCCCCCTGCGCGGACTCTATCCTTCAACCATCGGAGCCACCTACGAGGCGCCCACCCAGTTCGGCTTCTTCGGCACGTTCGCTCAGGGCCTCCCCGAGGTGCCCGTGCCCGACACAAGCACCGGCCGCATCGAACTGCCCCGCACCGTGGACATGGGCCCCCGCAGCCCCTGGGCTGGCCAGCTGAACCGCGGCTACATCCAGAGCTGGAACTTCACCGTCGAGCGTCAACTCCCGGCTGAATTCCTCCTCTCCGTGGGCTACGTCGGCAACCAGACTGTCCGCCAGTTCCTGGACCGCGACATCAACGCCGCCCCCATCGGTACCGGCCCGCAGGGCCGCCCGCTGGCCGCCACCCAGGGCCGTATCATCGCGGCCAACATGTGGGACGGCTGGGGCAACGCCAACTACCACGCCATGCAGGTCGCCCTTAACAAAAACCTCTCCCGCGGCCTGTTCATGAAGGGCGCCTACACCTGGTCGAAGGCCATCAACATGGCCGACGAGGACGGCTGGCAGGGCCTGCCCATCACCAACCTCGATGACGCCATGCGCCGCAATCGCGGTGTGGCCGGCTACGACCGCACCCACATGTTCGTCATGAGCTGGGTGTACGAACTGCCTTGGGGCAAGGGCCAGCCCATCCCCCTGCGCGGTTTCGCTGACACCCTGCTGGGCGGCTGGCGCATCAACGGCATTTACTCCGCCTACAGCGGCCTGCCGTTTACCGTCACCGCCGGCGGCGCTTCGCTGAACGCTCCCGGCTCCTCCCAGACGGCAGACCAGGTGGCCGGCTTCCAGAAGATCGGCGATGTGGGCCTCGGCACACAGTTCTACTCGGTTGGCTCCTTCCGCGATCCCAACTTCCAGAGGCCCGCCGATGTCTTCCGCTGGGGGACCACCGGCCGCAACTCCATGCGCGGACCCGGCTTCCAGAAGGCCGACCTTGCCATGTTCAAGGACTTCCGCATCACTGAGCGCTTCGTCGCCCAGTTCAAGGCCGAAGCCTTCAACTTCACCAACACCCCCCGGTTTGGCAACCCCAACGGCAACGTGAGCCAGATGGTTCTCGATGGCGCGGGCAATATCACCAACCCGGTCAACTTCATGTCGGTGCTGAGCGCCATGGACGAGCGGCGCTTCCGCCTCGGCGTCCGCGTGTCCTTCTAGGGTTACAGCAGCAAACCCCACTCACAGGGCGGAGGCCTCCGGGCTTCCGCCCTTCTTCTGTCTGGCGCCGGCCATTGGAGAAGCGGATTCCTTCCTCAGGGCTAGAATGGAGGAGGGAAGGTGTTCGATGCCGGTTCTGACCATCAAGGATCCCGAAGCGCACGCCATGGCGGCCGAATTGGCCCGCCGGACGGGCAAGAGCCTGACGCAGGTGGTGAAGGATGCTCTGCGTGAACGGTTGAATCGTGAGAAGCGTCCCAAGGCTGAGCGCGAAAGGTTACTTCAGCTGACACGCGAGACTTCGGCGAGTATCACCTCTATGCCCATGCGCGACCCACGGAGCCCCGACGAGATCATCGGCTACGACGAGTTTGGGGTTCCCCGCTGAATGATTATCGATTCATCCGCCCTGCTGGCAGTCGTGCTCGACGAGCCGGAAAGTCATCTAATCGCCGAAGTGCTCGCGGACACAAGGGATTTGAGAATGTCCGCAGTCAACTGGCTTGAATCAATGATGGTCCTGGAGAGCAGGCACGCGGCCGCCGCTGCCGAGAAAGCAACCGCGCTTCTGAACCAATACAACGTCGAGATTATCCCTTTTGACCAGGTTCAGATGCGGACCGCCCAGGACGCCTGGCGCCGATTCGGGAAGGGAAACCATCCAGCGGGACTGAATCTTGCCGACTGCTGTGCTTATGCCGCCGCGCTCACTTCCGGCGAGCCTCTGCTCTACAAAGGCGACGACTTCAGCAAGACAGACATCGACAGCGTGAATTGGTGAGTTGCGGGATATTGGGGCGCCTGATGGGATTCGAACCCATGACATCCAGAACCACAATCTGGCGCTACTACCGGCTGAGCTACAGGCGCCGCAACCTTTTCATTCTAGCAGCGCCCGGTTAGCCCGGCAATCCCGCCTGTTTCCAGAGTTCGTCCACGCGGCGGCGGACGTCTTCGTCCATGCGCAGCACCTCCGGCCAGCGGCGGGTGAAGCCTTCCTGGGGCCATTTCTTCGTGGCGTCGATGCCCATCTTCGAGCCGTAGTCGGGCAGGCGCGAGGCGTGGTCCAGAGAATCCACCGGACCATGTACAAACTCGATGTCGCGCTCGGGGTCGATGTTGTTCAGCGCGCGCCAGGCGACTTCGCTGTAGTTCTGCACATCCACGTCTTCGTCCACCACTACGATCACCTTGGTGAACATCGCCTGGCCGAGGCCCCATATGGCGTGCATCACCTTGCGCGCCTGGCCCGGGTAGGACTTGCGGATCGAAAGCAGCATCAGGTTGTGGAACACGCCCTCGGCGGGCATGGCCATGTCGCGGATCTCGGGGATCTGCATCCGCATGAGCGGCAGAAAGATGCGCTCGATGGCGCGGCCCATGTAGTAGTCCTCCATCGGCGGCGGTCCGACGATGGTGGTGGGGTAGATCGGGTCCTTGCGCGTCGTGATGCAATCGATGTGGAAGACGGGGTAATCGTCGTCGAGCGAGTAGAAGCCCGTGTGGTCGCCGAAGGGCCCCTCGCGCCGCAGTTCGCCCAGCCGCACATGGCCTTCCAGCACGATCTCGGCCTGCGCCGGCACCTCGAGGTCGCTGGTGATGCACTTCACCATTTCGACCGGCTTGTTGCGCAGGAAGCCAGCGATCATCATCTCATCGAGGTCGGGCGGCAACGGCAGGATGGCAGAATACATGGTCACCGGATCGCCGCCCAGCGCCACGGCGACGGGCATCGATTCCACCTTGCCCTCCTTCAGTAGGCGGCGGTAGTGTTCGGCGCCCTGTTTCTGGGTCTGCCAGTGCATGCCGGTGGTGCGCGCGTCATAGACCTGCATGCGGTACATGCCGCAGTTGCGCTTGCCGGTTTCGGGGTTCTTCGAGAAGACCATCGGCAGGGTGATGAACGGGCCTCCGTCGCCGGGCCAGCAGGTGAGCACCGGGAATTCGTCGAGGGAAAAGCCGTCGCGGCGGACCACCTCCTGGCAGGGCGCCGAGCTGACCATTTTGGGGAAGAAGTTGGTCATGTCGGCCAGCTTGGGCAGCATCTTGAGCTTGTTGATGAGCCCCTGCGGCATGCGCATTTCGAGCATTTCGGTGATGCGGGCGGCGATCTCGCGGACGTCGTCCACGCCGAGCGCGAGTTGCATGCGGCGCTCGGAGGCATAGGCGTTGATCAGCAGCGGGATCCGCGAGCCCTTCGGCCGCTCGAACAGCAGCGCCGGGCCGCCGCGCTTCACGGAGCGGTCAGCGAATTCGGTGATCTCGAGGCGCGGGTCCACCTCGAAGGGGATGCGCTTCAGTTCCCCAGCTTTTTCAAGGACTTGAATGAAGTCACGAAGATCGTTATGAGCCATGGCGGGCAGGTTCCCTCCTCCATTTACTATGATGAAGTCTGAAATCATACAGTAGCAAGGAGAGTGCATGTTTCATCGCGTCGCCATGGTGACCGGAGCGAGCCGAGGGATCGGCCGCGAGATCGCCCTCACGCTGTGCCGCAGCAATTTTGACATTATCGTCGCTTCGCCCGAGATCGAGAACAATGAGAGCGTGGCCGAGGCCATCCGCCAGTGCGGCGGCAGCGCCATGACGCTCAATCTCGACGTCACCTCCGAGGAGTCAGTCAAAAACGGCATCGCCGCCGCGCTTGGCGAAATGCGCCGCATCGACGTGCTGGTGAACAACGCGGGCATTACCCGCGACGGCCTCGCCATGCGCATGAAGCCTGCCGATTGGGATCTGGTGCTGAAGGTGAATCTGACCGGCGCCTTCCAGGTGACCCAGGCCGTGATTCCCGCCATGGTGAAGGAGCGCTGGGGTCGCATCATCAACATCGCTTCGGTGGTGGGCGAGATGGGCAATCCGGGGCAGTCGAATTATGTGGCGTCGAAGGCGGGGCTGATCGGGCTGACGAAGTGCCTGGCGCGCGAACTGGCGAGCCGGAACATCACCGTGAACGCCATCGCGCCGGGCTTCATTGAGACCGATATGACGGCGGTGCTGCCGCAGGAAGTGAAGGACCAGATGATGTCCGTGATTCCGCTGAAGCGCTTTGGCAAGCCGTCGGACATCGCGGCGGCGGTGAAGTTCCTGGCGAGCGAGGACGCGGGTTACATCACCGGTTCGGTGCTGCGTGTCAACGGCGGGATGTATATGTAGGACGCGCGGGGCTCAGCCGCGGCCGGGCAGCATGGCGAAGTATTCGGCCAGCTTGCTGCGCCCTTCGGGCTTGGTCTTCGGCCCTTCGGCCTTGTGGCCCAACACGCGCGTGGCGAAGCCGCTGAACTGCTTGCCAAGTTCGCTGTCGGCCTCGACGGCGCGGCCGGCCTGCAGCGCCCGGTGCACGCCCTGATAGTCGTTATTAAAGGTGGCGAACACGGGCAGACCCAGCAGATTCTGGATCTGCTCGGCGCCGATCACCGCCCGGCGGTGGTTGCGGTTCAACACCACCTTCACCCGCTCGGCCAGGTCAATATTTTTCAGAAATTCCAGCTTCTCGCGCGCCAGGTGCAGCGACGGAATCTCCGGCGTCACCACCAGGAACACGAACTTCGATTCCTGCATGAATTCGAGCGAATACCGCTCCAGGTTGCCAGAAATATCCACGCACACCGACCGGTACTGGCGGCGGCTGAACTCGCACATTGCCTGCACCTGCGTGCTGCTGATGCGGAAATCCGGGTTCAGCCGGCCCGAATGCAGCACCTCGAGATGGCCCCGCTTGGTAATCAGCCGCGTCCACAACGATTCGTCCATGTGGTGCGCGTTCTCCGCCGCTTCGATCACGCTGTGCAGGCTGCTGATCTTGAGCAGGAATCCGACGATGCCCGAACTCAGGTCCAGATCCAGCAGCAGCGTCCCCTGCTTCTCGCCGTTCACCCGCGCCATCGCCGCCGCCGCGTTCACCGCCACCGTGGTGGTCCCTACGCCCGGCTTCGAGGGCAGAAACGTGAAAATGTCCCCATGGCGGACCAGCGACGGCGGCCGCTTCGCCACCTGCTCCTCGATCCGCGCCAGCGCCTCGAACACCTGCGGCACCTGGAATGGGCTGGACAGAAACTCGCGCACCCCCGTGCGCACCAGTTGAATCAACACTTGCGCGTCGGCATGCGTGCTGATCGCCACCACCGGCAGCCCCGGCGCATGCTCTTCGGCAAACTGCGCGTAGCCCACCGCCTTGTCCACATCCTCCGTGCTGATGAACAGCACATCCGGCGTGTGCGCCCGCAGAATCCGCAGCAACTCAACCGGCTCCGGATACCGGTCCAGGTCGCGCGTAATCTCAATCTGCCGCGTCTCCAGCAGCACTTCCTGCAGGTTGGCCGCCAGTTGGGCGTCCGGACAAATCATCAATCCCGTCAGCATCGCGCTTCGTCTCCGTCCTTCTCCAGAGTAGGGGCGAAAACTGGAGAGAAACAATTGGCGAATTTGCTTAGAACGCCTGAGATTCCCTGATCAGGGATCAGGGGAATTTTCCGCGCCACCCGGTAAAACACCTTAGGGCGCCAGCACCCGCCGCGCATTCAACGCAAACCCCCGCCGGTTGTCGAACGCATCCACCTGCGCCTCCACCGCCACCACCGGCTGCACCGTCAAATGCCCATAATCCTGGTACACCCGCGAAAACAGCGACACCTCGACAAAGCCCGTCCAGTCGGCCAGCGTCAAAAACTTCATCGGACCCGCGGCCGTCGTGTGGTGCCGGTCGGCCACGATCAGCCCGCACACGCGCACCGTCTGGCCGTACCAGCGCCGCTGTTCGCTCTCCAGTTGCGCAGTGGAGACATAGCGGTCCCACTGGATGCGCGGCGCCGCCGCCGCCAACGGATGGAGCGACACCGGAAAGCCCAGCACCTCGGTCTCCCACCGCGCACAGGCCTCCGGCGTGGCGGCGAACGACTCGGGCAGTTCGGGCGCGAACGCCGGCACGCCTTGCCCACGCTGCGCCACCGCCTCCAGTCGTTGCAGCCGCCAGAACAGCCGCCCGCGCGCCTCGCCCAACACATCCAGAGCCCCGGCCTTCAACAGGTTCAGCCATTCGGCGCCCGAAGGCCGCGCGAGGCGGAAGAAATCGCCCAACTCGGCGAATGGCCGGTGCTCCAGAATCCGGTCGAGCGTGGCCTGCGTCAACCCGCGCACCTGGTCGAGCGGCAGCCGGATCGTCCCCTCGCGCGCCAGAAACCGCCGCGCGTCGGAGGCGTGCAAGCAAGGCGGCAGAAAGCGCGCCCCCGCGCGCAGGGCTTCCAGCACATACAGCATCGGCCGGTAAAACCCCCGCCGCGAGGTCAGCACCGATGCGAGGAACTCCACCGGATAGCGCGTCTTCAGCCACGCCCCCTGAAACGCCTCCACGGCATAGGCGGCCGAGTGCGCCTTGTTGAACATATAGCCCGCAAAGTCGTGCAGCAGCGCCCACACGGCTTCGGTCTCCTCCTCCGTGCGGCCCAGTGCGCGCGCATGCCGGCGGAACTCCTCGCCCAGGGCCTCGATCCGCCCCCGGTCCTTGTTTTTGACCAGCGCGCGCCGCAGCAGGTCGGCCTGCCCCCACGGCATCCCCGCGAAGCCGTTCGCCACCAGCAGAATGTGCTCCTCGAAGGCCATCAGCCCGTAGGTGTCGGCCAGCAGCGGCTCCAGCGACGGATGCGCGTACGACGGCGGTTCCAGCCCCTGATACCGCCGCGCGAACTCGCGCTTCTTGCCTTCGTTCGCCGCTCCCGGCCGGATGATCGACTCCACCGCCGTCAGACAGTCAATATCGCGGCAGTTGGTCATCACCAACAGGCTCGTCATCGCGGGCGACTCGATGTGAAACACGCCCCGCGCGCGCCCCGTGGCGATCATGTCCCAGGTGCGCTGGTCGCGCCAGTCCACCTCGCCGAGCCGCACCCGCTCGCCGCCCGCCTCCTCGATCGTGTCCAGCGTCTCGCGCAGCACCGTCAGCCCCGCCTGCCCCAGCAGGTCGAGTTTCAACAGTCCCAGCTCCTCCACGTCGTCCATCGTGTAGTGCGTCGTCAACAGGCCTTTGGCGCTGCGGAACAGCGGCAGGCGGTCGGTCAGCGGCTTGCCGCTGATCACCAACCCGCAGGGGTGCATGGCGAAATGCCGTGGTATGCCGTCGAACTGCCCCGCCAGCGCCAGCACCGTCCGGTAGGGTTCCTCGTGCATCGGCAGGTCGCGGCACTCGGGCATCGTCTCGAGCGCCTCCCGCGCGTCACCGGTGTAATAGGGCAGCCGCGCCGTGAAGCGCCGCGCCTCGTTCTCGGGAATCCCGTACACCTTCGCGATCTCCGCCACCGCCGAGCGCCCCTGGAATGTATGCAGCGCCCCGATCATCGCCACATGACCCTCGCCGTAGCGCTCAAACACATGCGCCACCACTTCGTCGCGCCGGTCCCATGGCAGATCCAGATCGATATCGGCCAGCTTGGCGAACTGCATCCGCTCGCGGTTCAAAAACCGCTCGAAGCACAGCCCGAACCGGAACGGGCACACGTTCGAAATCCCCAGTAGATAACACACAAGGCTCCCGGCGGCCGACCCCCGCGCCAGCGTCGCAATACCCCGCGCGTTGGCCCACTCCACCAGGTCCGCGAAGATCAGGAAATACTCCGCGTAGCCCACCTCCTCGATCACCGCCATCTCGCGCGCCAGCCGTTCCCGCACCTCCGCCTTCGGCGCCGCGCCATACCGCCGCCGCATCCCCTCCGCAGTCTTCGCACGCAGCAACGCCAGCGGATCCTCACACGGAAAGGCCGGAAAGTGAATGTCGCCCAGGTCGAAGTCAAACTGGCACCGCTCGGCGATGCGCAGCGAATTCGCCAGCGCCTGCGGCAGCCCGCCGAAATACCGCTCCATCTCCTCCGGCGAATGAAAATGATAGCGGCCGGGCGGCAGCTTGCCCGCGTGCGGCTGGTTGAGCAGCGTCAGCGTGCGCATGCTCTGCAGGATGTCGAACCGCAGCCGGTCCCCCGGTTCCAGATAGTGGATATCCGCCGCGGCGGCGAGCGGAATCCGCAGCCGGCGGCCTAACTCGGCAAACAGCCGTGTCACCCGCAGGTCGTCGTCATGATGCGGACCAATGCCCAACGCCAGGTTGCGGCCGTAGATCTCGCGCAGCGCGCCCACCAGCGGCTCGGCGGACCGGTTTCGCCGCAGCGCCTGCGCTGGCGCGCTCCTCGGTCCCGCAATGCAGATCAGCCCCGCCGCGTGCCGCGCCAGCGCCTCCACGGGCAGCCCCTCCGGATGCCCGATCCGCGCCGTCAGCAGCCGGCACAACTGCCGGTACCCCTCCGCGTTCTCCACCAGCAGCGTCAGCGGCCACCCGTCCGCGCACGTCACCTCCGCCCCAATCACCGCGTGCAAACCCGCCGCCCGCGCCTTCTTCCAGAACTCCACCGCCCCCGCCACCGTGTCCCGATCCGTCAGCGCCACCGCCGGATAGCCGTGCGCCACCGCCGCCTGCACCAGGGCGTCGATCGACAGGGTACTATCGAGCAGAGAGAACCACGAGTGGACGTGCAGTGCGGCGCTGGCCATCCAGTGTAAATTCTTACACTAGTCCGGCCCGGATGCAAGCCGTCCCTCCGGAGTCCGAAGGAGTCCTCCCATGCTTGCCCTTCTCGCCTTCTTCGCCATCACCAGCCAGGTGGTCGTCGTCGATGCCGACGGCTCGAACCCGCGCGTGGTCGCCTCGCTTGAAGGCCGCTGGGAGGCGCCCAACTGGTCGCCCTCGGGCGAATATCTGGTGCTGAACTCCGGCGGGTCGCTCTACCGCCTGCCCTTGGCCGACCCCCGCCCGGTGCGCGTCGATACCGGCGAGGTCACCCGCATCAACAACGACCACGGCATCACCCCCGACGGCCGCACCTACATCATCTCCGCCGGACCCATCTACACCCTCCCCGCCGCCGGCGGCACGCCCCGCCGCATCACCGAAAAGACCCCCAGCTACTGGCACGGCATCTCGCCCGACGGCCGCACGCTCGTCTATTGCGCCCCGCGCGACATCAACGGCGTCCGCAACTTCGACCTCTACTCCATCCCCATCGAGGGCGGCGAGGAGCGCCGTCTCACCACCCACCCCGGCTACGACGACGGACCCGACTACTCCCCCGACGGCCAATGGATCTGGTTCAACTCCGACCGTTCCGGCTCCTGGGACATCTGGCGCATCCCCGGCTCCGGAGCTGGCGAGAACGACCAGCGCGCCGAACGCATCACCTCCGACGAACTGGAGGACTGGTTCCCCCACCCCTCGCCCGACGGCCGCTGGATCGTCTTCCTTTCATTCGAGAAGGGCACCCAGGGCCACCCGGCGGACAAGAACGTCCTGCTGCGCCGCCTCGACCCAAAGACCGGCGAAATTCAGGTCATCCAGCGCCTGTTCGGCGGCCAGGGCACCATCAACGTCAACTCCTGGTCGCCCGACTCGAAGCGCTTCGCCTTCGTCCGCTACGTCGTGACGGAGTGAAACTCCCGCCTCAAAAACCCAAAGTCAATAGAACTTGGTGCTGGTTTTTCCGGTCCATCAACTCGCGGGGTTGAATCGTCGCCTCAATCCTCCAGCGTGTGTACCGGTATTCCGCGGTCAGTCTCAGCCACGCGGCAACCCGCAATTCTGCTCCCGCGCCCAGATGCCCACCGTGGTTGGATTCGCGTATGCGCCTCTGCCCGCCGCCTCCGAATGGGGTGCTTGCCACCGTCTGGTAAGCCCCGCTCCGGAAGGAATAGCCGCCCGCCACAAATGGTTCCAGCCGGGCACGCACCGGGTAGAAACGGCCATACACCGGGGTCTCCCACACATCCGCGCGCGTGTTCAATACGCCGCCAAACGATACCGCGCTCTGCCCCACCCGCCGGTACAGTACATCCATCCCTGCGCCAAGCCGCGAATTCAGTCGAATCCCCGCGGCGCCGCCAATCGTCCCAATGCCGCTTTCATTAGTAGTGAACCGCGCGTAGTGGACCGAAAGCGCGTCGTCCACCACGTACCCGCCTTTCACGCCCGCCGTGAATTGCGGCTGCGAAAAAGCCGGGAGAATTGACAAAAGTAACAAGAGGAAATACAGCACTAGTCAGAGAATAAGTCGAGTTGCAGAATTGCACAATACGGGATCAATACTATTACGGCTTTCCGCCCACCATGCGTCCGCACCGCGCCGGCACAATAACAGCGGAGTAACCCATCTGCCTGCTCCTCCTTACGCTTGTCCTCGTTGCGCCTCTCCAGGCTGAACTCACCTCGCTCTCCAAAACCGGTTGAATCCTAAGCTTGACTTCGCCTGACATACGCCCGTTATGCGCTGTCTTATCTCACGGCACCGGAGGGCCTAAGCTGAAGGAATGAGTCGCCAAGCATCGCAACTCATCGAGGCCTGTGACGCACTGCCCACCGAAGAAAAGGCCGCCTCTACAGCCGGTTTCCTGCGCGGGGCGATCCACCTCGGCGATGACGAGACTGCCCGCTTCGGCGACCATCTCTTCAGGCGGCTCAACACTGAACAAGAAGATGACGTCGCGCCGCAGTGAGGTCGCCCGACTCGAAGCGCTTCGCCTTCGTCCGCTACGTGGTCACCGACTGAGTAGCGAGCAGCTCGCTGCGGTGGGCGTGGATCTTGGCAATGGCGACGGCGATGTCGTCCATGTCGGCGCGCGTGCCGAGCAGCAGGCGGTGTTCGAGCCACACGGCTTCGCGGCAGGCCTGTTCGCTGGCCGGGCAGAGTTCGGCGAAGCGCTCGTAGCCTTGGAAGAGCGGGTTGCGGTAGAGCGGGTGGGCGTAGCCGCTGGAGCAGGAGATGCCTTCGGCTTCCAAAGCCTCCAGGAAGCGGGCCCGGGGCAGGCCAAACTCCTCCTCGAGGAAGCGGAAGACGTAGATGTGCCACGCGTGGCCGGTGGCGAAGGCGGGCACGGCGAGCGGCGCGATGCCGGGAACGGCGGCCAACAGCGAACTGAGGTAAGCGCCATTCTCCTGTCGAAGAGCAGTCTGCCCGGGCAGCCGTTCGAGTTGGGCAAGCAGAATGGCGGCCTGGAACTCGGTGAGCCGGTAGTTCCAGCCCAGGCGGTGGTGCTCATACCAGGGGCGGCCGGTCTTGCGCCCCACCCACACCAGCGATTCGCACACTTCGGCCAGCGCAGCGTCGTTGGTCGTGACGATGCCGCCCTCGCCGGCCGTCATGTTCTTCGAGGCCTGGAAGCTGAACGTGGCGGCCGCGCCCAGCGAGCCGAGCGGCCGGCCGTTCCAGGTGCCGCCGTGGGCGTGGGCGGCGTCCTCGACCACCGGGATGCCGTGGCGGGCGGCAATGGCGCCAATCGCGTCAAGGTCGGCGGCGAGGCCGGCGAAGTGGACGGGCACGATGGCGCGCGTGCGCGGCGTGATGGCCTCTTCCAGGCGGCCGGGGTCGAGGTTGAAGTCCTCCAGCCGGATGTCGCAGAACACCGGCGTGGCGCCGATCAGCATGGGGGCGGTGGCGGTGGCGACAAAGGTGTAGGGCGGCACCACCACCTCATCTCCGGGACCGATGCCCATCGCCCGCAGCACCACCTCGATGGCCGCGGTGCCGTTGACGCACGCGATGCCGTAGCGGCAGCCGTGCGCGGCGGCGAAGGCCTGTTGGAAGGCGGCCACCTTCGAGGGCGGCGCAACCGAGTCGCCCTGCGTGGGGTCGAGCGCCTCGCCCAGCGTGTAGCGCCACCACTGGCCGCTGCGCAGGACTTCGAGAGCCAGATCCTCCTCGCGCTGGTCAAAAACGGGCCATGCGGGGAACGGCCGGGTACGGACGGGCGAACCGCCCAGGAGGGCTAACTGAGACATGACGAATTCCGGGCTGAACTGTCATCATACCCGGCGGCGGCGGGCCCGGTCGAGCGGACGCGTAAAGGGACCCTTTTCAATTGGTTACCTTGGATCTGGACACCGGAAAGCGCGGTGCGCGGAGCCAGCCCACACCCCGCCCGCCCCGGCTCGAAAAAGCGCCATCCACGTCAGCCTCGCCGCTAGGAGAGCGGCTTCGTCGGATTCTTCTGCAAGGCGTCGATCTTCTTCCGCAGCTCCTTCGACTTCTCGCAGGGCGTCATGTTCTCCACCGCGTGGCCCGCCACCTGCGTGATCATCCGCACCCGCCCGGATTCATTCAACCGCTTCGAGCTGTACAGGTCGCACAGCGAAATCATCTCGTCCGCCAGCGCCGCCAGGTATTGGTTGCGGTTGACCGGTCCGCCCTCCGGCAGCAGCGCCTTGGTGCTGTCCGAAACCGCCTGCGCCCGCAACCGGCTCCGGATCAGTTCCATCTCGGACTGGGGCGGCACGGCCCCCTTCTCCATCTTGTTGATTTCCACCGGCCGTGGCGCCGCGGGGGCGGCGGTGAACGGGACCACCGGCTCCTCCGGAACCCCTTCGCTCAGGTGCTGGTTCGCCAGCTCAAGGTAGCTCATCACCGATTGGGATGCCGACGAGCGTGCCGCCGCGATCTCGCGCCGGAATGCCGCCTCCCCGGTCCGGGAAAGTTTCCGGCCTTTCTCCAGCGAATCGGCCCAATCCATGTCCCCCTTGGCAAATCCCGCGTGAATCGCCATCAGCCAGATCTGCGCCCGCTGACGATATTCGTTCTCTCGCGCGGTCAGCTTGTCCAGGTTCGAGGCCGTGGCCAAAAAGTCATCTTTCTCCCAGGCCGCCTGAGCCTGTTGCCAGAAGTAGGCGGGCGTGCCGGGCTTGGCGCGGTCGGCCTTCTCGGCAGTGTTCGAACAGGATACGAGGCACACGCAAACGGCGAGGGCCAGAAGCAGCAGCGAACGGGGCGACGACATGACTCTTGACCTCCTGGTATATCTATGGCCGAGTCTTTCACCGGAGTCAAGGGTCTGATTGCCTGTTTCGTCGAAAAGATGCCCTCCGCCGCTACTTCCAGTTGACCAGCGGCGCTCCGGCGGGCGCCGTCTTCCGGATCCGCTCCCGGATCTTCGGCAGGTACATCGTGTTGTACCGCAGCCGGCTGATATGGTTCGGCAGTTCCGGATCGCCGTTCCAGCAATGCTCGGCCCGGTCGCCGTAGGCCACCTCGCCCCCATAATGCGGATTCTTCGTCGCCTTCAGGAAGTCCTCCGTCAGGTACACGGCGTTGTTCAGGTAGTAGTTGTCCATATCGCCGCAGTAGAGATGAATCTTGCCCGCGAGCTTCGGCCCCAGCTTCGCCCAGTCGCGCTCCAGAATGTGACGCAGGTCGTAATTCTCTCGCCAATACTCCGCCACCGTCCGGTCGATCTCGCCGGTCTCCTTGTCCCACAGCCGCTTCGGATACCCGTCCGGGCCCACCGGCGAATACACCGCCTCCCAGATGTCCCATTGCTGCCCGGAACGCCCGCGCGTGCCCAGCGCCAGCTCATAGTAGTTCATGTCGCGCAGCGTGGCCGAGATCTGTCCCAGGTAGTCCCGCTTGCCCGGCCGTAACAGCTTCATATGCGGCGCCTGGTAATAATACGCGTTCCTGTCCTCATAGATGTTGACCAGCGTATAGGCCCGGAAATCGATCGGATCGGGACAGGCGGCGAACGCGCCGTTGAAGTCGTCCGGATAGAAAACCTGAACTGCCAGCGCCTCCCAGCCGCCGGTCGAGCCCCCATAGGTGAACCGCGCCCACCCCTCGCCCACGCCCCGGAACCGGTGCTCGATCTCCGGCACCAGTTCCTTCATGATCGCGTCGCCATACGGACCCAGATTGGCCGAGTTCACCGCGTAGGAATCGTCGTAATACGGGTTCGCATGCTGAATCTCAACGATCAGAAACCGCGGAAAGTCCGCACTGGTCCACTGCTTGTAGAAGTCGTGCGCCTCCTGCTGGACAATCCGGTTGTAGCCCTTCAACTTGAACCGCTCGTTATAGTCCGGCTCCAGGTTCGGATCGGGCGGCTCCGGGCGGAAGCCGTCGAAGTCCGCCGGAAAGTGCCCGTGGAAGATCATCAGCGGATAGCGCGCCTGCGGGTTTTCATCAAACCCCTCCGGCAACAGCACATGCGCCCCCAGGTGCATGTCCCGGCCCCAGAACTTCGACAACAGCTCGGACCGGATGCGGATATGACGGACGTACTTCGTATCCTTCGGCTCCTCGATCGGCGGAATCGTCTGGTCCATCACCACCTCGATCCGACCCCCCTTCCGGGGATCGATCGTCACCTTTCGCGGCGTCGAATACAAGTTGCCCGGCGCCCGGTTCCACTGCTGTCCCTCGCCCCGGTCCATCGGCAGCTTCACTGTATGCCCGTCCGCCCGCCGGAAGGTCTCATATTTGTGCAAGAGCGCTTGCACGAAATACTCCCCCGGCTGCAGATCCCGCGCGCTGCGCACCGGATAGCCAAAGGCCCGGCCATCCACCACCGCCGCCCTGCCCGGCTGCCAGCCTTCCACGTCCACCCCGAATACGATCTGCGTCGTCAGGCTGTCCGAAATCTGGAAGCGCGGCTCGCGCTCCGGGTTGGTTGAGAGCATCACCAGCAGCCGCCCGTCCAGCGGACCCGCCGCCTGCGGCGCCGTCACCCGGAACTCAATCCCTTGCGCCGCCAGGGGGATTGCGGCGAAAACCAGCCCCGCCGCCCCAAGAAGCAACACCTTCAGCGAATGTCCGCTCATATAGTGGGTGTACCACACCCGCCCTGGCCCAGCCTCGCCCACACCCAATGAATCCTTTCATATATGGCCGTTAGATAGGTATAAAACCCGCGTGTCCGGATTGCTTTCGCCCTGCCAAGGCGGTAGTCTGGGGAAGCATAAGTTCAGGGTATCCAGAGGTGGTCTGGCGTGTATTTCTCGCCACTATCCTTGTTGATCTTTTACAACGACAGAGATTGAGCGCCGCGCTAGCGCCATCCTCCGCTGCCCTAAGCTTTGCTCCTCGATGCCGGCCGTATTCCGGCGCCGGGGCAAGTCGATGATTGCAGGAGAAAATGCCAATGCGACAACAGACTGCACTTTTGGCAGTACTGAGCTTGATCCTGGCCCTGGTCCTGGCGCCCGCCGCGTCGGCCCAGGTGCTGTACGGGTCGATTGTTGGACAAGTGGAGGACGCTTCGGGCGGTTTGGTGCCTGGCGCCACGGTGACGGTGACGAACAAAGCCACCGGCACTTCGCGTGAGGTAACCACCGACGATGCCGGCCGTTTTTCGGCCCCCAACCTTTTGCCCGGTCGTTATGACGTGCGCGTCGCCGCGCAAGGCTTCCGCGCCGCCGTGCGGACTGATGTGGATGTCACCATCAACACCGTCAGCCGCGTGGACACCCGCCTCGAAGTCGGCCAGCTCGCCGAGCAGGTCACCGTCTCAGCCTCGACGGTTCAGCTCCAGTCGGACAAAGCGGACGTCAACACCGAATTGACCACGCAGACGCTCACCAGCATGCCGCTGCCGGGTTACCGTAACTACCAGTCGCTGATGAACCTCGTGCCCGGCGCCACGCCCGCCGCCTTCCAGAACGCCGTCGTGGACACCCCCGGCCGCGCTCTCACCACCAACGTGAACGGCACCGCGCGCAACAACAACAACACCCTCACCGACGGCGCCGTGAACATCAACATCTGGCTGCCCCACCACACCGCCTACGTGCAGCCCATCGAGTCCATCGACACCGTCAACATCACGACCAACTCGTTCGACGCCGAGCAGGGCATGGCCGGCGGCGCCGCCATCACCGTGGTCACCAAGTCCGGTACCAACGACCTCCATGGCGTAGCCTACTGGTTCCACAACAACAACCGCTTCAACACCGCTCCTTACTTCCGCGCGCGGAACTACCGGCTGCCCAAGTCCACGCTGAACATCGGCGGCGGCACCATCGGCGGCCCAATCAAGAAGGACAAGCTGTTCTACTTCTTCTCCTATGAGCGGACCATGGAAGGCACCGGCTACGACGGCAACTTCTCCGTCGCGCCGGAAGACATGCGCCAGGGCAACTTCAGCCGCTACTCCAGCGTCTGGCCTGGTTGGACCCTCTACGACCCGGCCACCGCGCCGCAGGACACCCCCGCCGCGCGTACCGCGTTCCCCAACAACATCATCCCCCAGTCCCGCTTCAGCCCGCAGTTCCAGCGGATCTACGCGGGCATCCCGCTGCCCAACCAGATCTCGCCCAGCGATCCGAACAACCTTTCGGGCAACTTCTATTCCGCCGGTGTTCTTTCGCTGACGCGCAATCAATACGACCTCAAGATTAACCACTCCGTCAGCCAGAACCTGGCTATCTGGGGCAAGTACAGCCGCATGGACGCGCCCGTCCAGGGCGTCTATGCCTTCGGTGACAAGGGCGGTCCCGCTCTCGGCTCCCATGGCTTCGGCGACACCACCACCCAGATGGTCACCGCCGGCTACAACTACACCTTCTCGCCCACCTTCCTGATGGACGGCGTCTTCGGCTACACCCCCATGGACCAGGTGGTCGGCATCCCCGGCCAGGAAAGCAACGTCGGTCTCGACGAATGGGGCATCCCCGGCACCAACGGCGGCCGCCAGTACGCCAGCGACCCCCGCTACGGCGGCCTGCCCAACGTCTCCGGCTTCGGCTTCAGCAACGTCGGTGTGGACGCCACCTGGGCGCCGCTGTTCCGCAAGGAGCGCAGCTACACCTATCAGACCAACTTCAACAAGATCAAGGGCGCGCACGACATGCGCTGGGGCTTCGAAGCCCGCCGCCTCATGCTCGACCACTGGCAGCCGGAAACCGCCAATCCGCGCGGCCAGATCAGCTTCGGAGCCGGAGTCACAAATATCCCCGGCCAGGTGGGCCGCGAAGCGAACCAGTTCGCCACCGCCCTGCTCGGACTCTCGACCGGCTACGGCAAGTCGATCCAGTTCTTCGACATGGCCAACCGCGAGTGGCAGCTTGCCTGGTACTTCCGCGACCGCTGGCAGGTCAGCCGCCGTCTCACCCTCAGCCTCGGCCTCCGCTACGAGTATTTCCCGCTCATCAACCGTGGCGATCGCGGCATCGAGCGCTGGGACCCCACCACCAACATCGTCACCCTCGGCGGCGTCGGCAACGTGCCCTTCAACAACGGCATCACCGTGTCGAAGAAGCTCTTTGCCCCCCGCATCGGCTTCGCCTACCGTATGGGCGACAACTACGTGATCCGCGCGGGCTACGGGATCACCTACGATCCGGTGCCCTTCAGCCGTCCGCTCCGCGGCCTCTACCCCGCCACGCTCACCGGCTCCTGGGTGCCTGGACCTGCCTTCGGCTGGGTCAACAACATCGCCGAGGGCATCCCCGACGTGCCCACGCCTGACGTGAGCACCGGCGTGCTGACCCTGCCCCGCAATATCGATATGGGCCCCCGCAGCCCCTGGGGCGGCCACCTCAGCCGTGGCTACATCCAGAGCTGGAACCTCACCATCGAGCGCAAGCTCCCCTGGGAGATGGTCGGCTCGGTCGGCTACGTCGCCACCCGCACCATCAACCAGTTGCTGGACCGCAACATCAACACCGTCGGTCCTGGCCTCGGCATCAACACCGCCAACCTCCCGCTAGCCCAGACCCAAGGCCGCACCATCCCCGCCAACATGTGGGACGGCTGGGGCTACGGCGCGTATGATTCGCTCCAGGCCACCCTCAACAAGAACTTCTCCGACGGCTTCTTCACCAAGCTCAGCTACACTTGGGGCAAGGCCCTCAACATGGCTGACGACACTGGCTGGGCCGGGCCGAAGTCCTTCAACTGGGAACCCATGCTCCACCGGAACTACTCCCCGGCCAGCTACGATCGCAGCCACATGTTCACCATGGCCTTCGCCTACGATTTGCCGTTCGGCCAGGGCAAGAAGTACAACCTGAGCGGCATCGCCAACCACATCTTCGGTGGTTGGAGCGCCAACGGCACCTTCTTCGCCTATTCCGGCACTCCGTTCACGGTCTCCGGCAGCGGCCAGTCCCTCCAGTGCATCGGCTGCACCCAGACCGCCCACCAGATCGGTCCCGTCAAGAAGCTCGGCGGCAAGGGCCCCAACCAGCCCTACTACGACCCGTCGGCCTTCCGCGACCCGCTGTTCTACTTTGACCAGGCCAACCCCGTTTACACGCCGGGCACCATGGGCATCAACAGCCTCCGTGGCCCCGGCTTCTGGCAGCTCAACCCGGCGCTGTTCAAGAACTTCATGATCACCGAAAGGATGAAACTGGAGTTCCGCGCCGAGTCCACCAACGTGGCCCACAACATGCGCTGGAACAACCCCTCGGGCAACTCGGCAGCAATGCTGCTCAACCCCGACGGCACCCTCCGCAACGTGGCGAACCCGCTCCAGAACTTCATGTCCATCACCGGCGGGGACTCGACGAGGCAGTTCCGCTTCGGCCTCCGCCTGTCGTTCTAAGCCATCCCTTTGGCGAATCCCAGGCCGGCCGCCCCTTTCCCGGGGCAGCCGGCCTTCTCCTTTTCCGCCATGCCATACTGGTCCAGCACCTACAGCCTGTCTCCATGGAAGTTTCCCTATGAACCCAGCCGCCGATTCCAGCCACGAACTCCGCCGCACCTGCTTCATCGACATGCCGTTCGGCAAGAAAAAAGACCTGGCCAGCGCCACCGAAGTGGACTTCGACCAGATCTATGAAACCGCCATCGAGCCTGCCGTCCACGACGCGGGCCTGATCGCCGTCCGCGGCGACCGCGAACGCACCGGCGGCATCATCCACTTGCCCATGTTCGGCCGCCTCCTGCTCTCCGATGTCGTCGTCGCCGACCTCACCCTCGGCAATCCCAACGTCTTCTACGAACTCGGCATCCGCCACACCGCGCGCCCCTTCACCACCGTCCCCATCTTCGCCACCATCCACCCGCTGCCCTTCGACGTGAACCTCGTCCGCGCCATCCCCTATTCCCTCGACCACGGCAACCTGACCCCCGAAGCCGCCGCCGCGCTCCGCGCCGCCCTGCGCCAGCGCCTCGAAAGCGCATTGCGCGAAGCCGCCTCCGCCGATAGCCCCCTCTATCAGCTCATCCCCCACCTCACCCAACTCCCGCTGCCCCACCAGGTCACCGAAATCTTCCAGCAGGAAGTCCGGCACACCGAGCAATTCCGCGAACGCCTCGCCACCGCCCGCGCCCAATCCACGCGTCAGGAAAAGCGCGACGCCCTCTTCGCCATCGAAACCAGCCTCGGTGACCTGAAACAGGCCCGCCTCGAGATCCTCGCCGATCTCCTGCTCAGCTACCGCGACGTCAGCGCCTGGGACGACATGGTCCGTCTCGCCGCCGCCCTGCCCGACGAACTCCAGCGCAACCTCATGGTGCGCCAGCAGTGGGCCCTCGCCCTCAACCGCCGCAACCAGCCCGGCGACCGCGACCGCGCCCGCCGCATGCTCACCGACATCGTCGCCAAACAGGGCCCCGACCCCGAAACCCTCGGCATCCTCGGCCGGATCTATAAGGACCAATACCGCGAAGCCAAAAGCAGCGGCAGCGCCCTCGCCGCCGGCGCCCTCGACCTCGCCATCGAAACCTACGTCCAGGGCTTCGAATCCGACCCCCGCGACTACTATCCCGGCGTCAACGCCATCACCCTGCTCTTCCTCCGCGGCGACCCCGCCAGCCTCGAACAGATGGCGCGCCTCGAACCCTCCGTCAGCTTCGCCGTCGCCCGCCGCGGCGGCGCCAGTTCCACCGACTACTGGGACCTCGCCACCGTCCTCGAACTCAGCGTCCTGCGCGCCGATTGGACCATGGCCGCCCGTGTTCTCCCCAAGGTTCTGCTCCAGGCCGGAGCCGCCTGGAACCTCCAGACCACCCTGGACAACCTCCTCATGATCCGCGAAGCCTACGCCGCCCGCGCCGCCTCAACCGCTGAACTCGATTCGCTCCTCGACGCCCTGCGCGCCCGCATCAGCGAACTGTCCTGACCCGCGCGCCCTCGATCGCCGCCAGCGCGCCCACGGCAAATACCAGAACCGTGAACGCCGGCAACTGCTGAAACGGGTAGTCCACCAGCGCGTGGACGCACACGGCCAGAAACCCGATGCCCCAGCCCGAGCGCACCAGCGCCGGCGCCGTCATCGCCACCCAGGCCGCCACCAGCACCAGCATCGGGAGTCCCCCCTCGGCCGCCCATTGCAGCCAGTCGCTGTGCGCCTGGTTGGCAATCACGCCGCTGTCAAACCGGGCAAACTCGGGGTACACCAGCGGCCACGCCCCCAGCCCCACCCCCGTCCACGGATGCGCCAGCGCCATCTCCCACGTCGAACGCATCAGCGGCCAGCGCAGGTCCGCCAGCGGATCGATCCCCGCCAGCCGCGCCCACAGCGTGCCCCAGCCGGCGATGAAGCCCCATGCCGCCGTCACCACCGCCGCCTGCGCCCCCACCAGCGCCGCCATCCGCCCCGAAGTCGCCTGCCGCCGCCACGCGAGCAGGATCACCACCGAGATCGGAAGAGCGTCGTGTAGGGAAAGAGTGTAGATCTCGGTGGTC
>ERZ761609.1021-NODE-1021-length-27437-cov-60.496969_pt1 | contig 27437 bp, 23 predicted proteins | sample MGYA00511163_ERZ761609 | MGnify/ENA primary metagenome ERZ761609 (study PRJEB28899, sample SAMN02445070) | bioreactor sludge metagenome | biome: EBPR sludge | place: Australia: Brisbane, Thorneside Wastewater Treatment Plant | collected 2011-12-16 ... | reverse complement strand
CGAGATTGGTCAGTGACTGGAGTTCAGACGTGTGCTCTTCCGATCTGTCCGGGCGGGCGCGGTCCGCGGGGTCCTCGTGGGCCCTTGGGTCCGGGGCCACGGCTCCCGAAGGGGGGGCGAGGACCTCGGGGATCACGGGGCGGGCGATCTTCGGAGGAATAGCGGTTGTCGCGCGGGGGCCGGCTGCCGGGACCGGAGCGGGAGTCTCTCGGGGGCCGGTTTTCGGGGGAATAGCGGGTATCGCGGGGATCGCGAGGCGGGCGACTGCCGGGACCGGAGCGCGAGTCCTTGAAGTCGCGGGGAGGGCGGCTCTCCGAAGAGTAGCGGCTGTCGCGCGGAGGCCGGGGTGGACGGTCCCCGGAAGGGGCATAGCGAGTGTCCCGGGGGTCGCGAGGTGGACGGCCGCCGGGGCCGAATAGAGGGTCGCGGGAATCGCGCGAGGGACGGTCCTTCGGCGGGATGTAGCGGGTATCGCGAGGATCGTGGGCGGGCTTGTCCCCGGCGGGTTCGGGACGCGGTGCACGGGGGGGACGAGGGGCGATGGGCCGTTTGGAGAGGGGGAGTTCCTCGGCCGGAGGGGGGGTAGCGGCGGCGGGCGGAACGAGCGGCTTGCGTTCATCGCCGGCAGCGAGGGGGATTTCGGCTGTGCGGGTGTCATGCACGCCGGACATGTCCCGGCCCTCGCGGAGAAACTGATCGGCGACGAGCGCGGCGGCACGCATGGCGGGCACATCGTGGGTCCGGACGAGGTGAACCCCACGCAGGATCGCAGCGACGGCGGCGGCGATGGCGCCGTGGAAGCCGGTGTCGATTTGCGGGGTGGTCTGGAAGGGCTTGCCGGTGGGGCTGATCTGGAGCGGGATTTCGAGGGAGGTGAAGAGGTCCAGATGGACGAGGATGTCGGTATTGTGCTCCTTGCGCTTGCCGAGGCCGAGGCCGGGATCGATCACGAGGGAGTGTCGGGGGATGTTGTAGCGTAGGGAGCGGCTGACGGCGGCGGCGAGTTCCTGATGGACCTTGGCGGCGGGGTGCTTCAGACCGCCCTGCTTCGCCCACTGGGCAGGCACGCCGCGCATATGCTGGAGAATGAGTGCGGCGCCCGACTCGTTGGCGACGCGGGCGATCTCGGGATCGAGGACGAGGCCGGTGGGGTCCTTGAGGACTTGGGCGCCATACTCGACGGCCTTTTCGGCCACGGCGCTTTTTGCGGTTTCAACGATCAGCGGGACGGGCAGTTTGCCTCGGAGCAGCTTGAGAACCGGGACGAGGCGGCGCAATTCTTCGGCCTCGGAGACCGGAGTGGCGCCGGCGCGAAAGCTTTCAGCTCCGATTTCGAGGAGGTCGGCCCCCTGCTCACAGAGTTCCATGGCGCGGCGGTAGGCGCTTTCGGGCGTCTGATAGCGGCCTTCGTCGTAGATCGAGTCCGGCGTGACATTGAGGACGCCCACCAGCAGGGTTCGTTCACCGATCCGCCAGCTTTCGTTTCTGAGTTTCCAATCGAGCAGTTTGCGTGGCATGGCCAGATCCCATCATCGCAGGCGCGGAGCGCGGCGGCTAGACAATCACCTTTTTCCAGCGTTTTCCGGCACGGAAGATATACTCGCCGGGCTCCAAACGGAGGGAAGGCGTGGTTTGGGCGGCCAGGTTGGGGTCGCCCGCTGGGGCGAAGGCGACGGCGCCGGCCTTGATCAGGCGGTCGGCTTCACTGGTGGAACCGGCGAGTTTCGACTGAGTGAGGATGCGGTTCAGGCGGGGGTCTTCGGCGCGGACGACTTCCAGATCGTCGGGGATCTGGCCCTGGCTGACATCGTGGAGCCACTGGGCGCGAGCGGCTTCGGCCTCCGTGGCGGGGTGGTAATCGGCGACGATCCGGCGGGCGAGATCGAGTTTGATGTCGCGGGGATTGCGCTCGCCGGAGGCGGCCTGACGCTTCAGTTCAGCGATTCCGGCGAGGGGTTCGTCGGTGAGCAACTCGAAGTAGCGCCACATCAGTCCGTCACTGATGGTCATCAACTTCTTGACCATGACGGCGGGCGGTTCCTGGATACCGACATAGTTGCCCTTGGACTTGGACATTTTTTCGATGCCGTCGAGGCCTTCAAGCAGGGGGACGGTGGCGACGATCTGGGGGGGCTGTCCGGAATCGCGCTGGAGTTCGCGGCCGACGAGGAGATTGAACTTCTGGTCGGTGCCGCCGAGTTCGACATCACATTCGAGGGCGACGGAGTCGAAGCCCTGGGCGAGCGGATAGAGGAACTCGTGAATGGAGATGGGGATCTGGGCAGCGTGGCGTTTGGCGAAGTCGTCGCGTTCGAGAATGCGCGCGACGGTGTATTTGGAGGTCAGCCGGACGACATCCTCCCAGCGCATCTGCTCGAGCCACTCGGAATTGAAGCGGACTTCGGTTTTGTCGGGATCGAGGATGTGAAAGACCTGTGTTTTGTAGGTTTCGGCGTTAGCGACGATCTGCTCGCGGGTCATGGGCGGCCGGGTGATATTGCGGCCGGTGGGGTCGCCGATGAGTCCGGTCATGTCGCCGATAAGGAAGATGACGGTGTGGCCCAAGTCCTGGAAGTGCTTCATTTTGCGGAGCAGCACGGTGTGGCCGAGGTGAAGATCGGGGGCAGTGGGGTCGAAGCCGGCCTTGACGCGCAGGGGGCGGCCGGCGGCGCGAGCGGCGGTCAGGCGTTCGCGCAGATCTTCTTCACGGATGATTTCGGAGAAGCCCTTCCTCAGGTAGGCGAGCTGGTGTTCAACTTCGGGGAAAACCACCCTTTCATTGTATGGGGTGGACGTGGTGATTCACCGGACCGGCACCGCGGCCGAGGCCGGGATTGGTGCGAATCGCCTCGGTGATATAGCTTTTGGCGCGTTCAACGGCTTCGGGCAGTTCGAGGCCGATGGCGAGGGCGGCGGTGATGGCGGCGGAGTAGGTGCAGCCAGTGCCGTGGGTATTGGGGGTCCAGAGGCGCTCGGAGGTGAATTCGTGGAAGGTAGCGCCGTCGAAGAGGAGATCGAGGGCGGCGCCCTGGAGATGGCCGCCCTTGACGAGGATGGCGGCTCCGGTGGCGGCATTCAGGGCGCGGGCAGAGTCCTTCATTGAAGCCGGTGAGTCGACGGTGAGACCAGTAAGGGCTTCGGCTTCGGGGAGGTTGGGGGTGACGAGTGTGGCGAGCGGGAGCAGTTCCGCGAGAAGCACTTCCCGGGCTTCATCCGCGATGAGGGAGGCGCCGTGCTTGGAGATCATCACGGGGTCGACCACGAGGGGGAGGCGAGCCTCCGCAAGGACGGCAGCCACGGCGCGGATAATGGAGGCGTTGCCCAGGGCGCCCGTTTTGACCGCTTGTGGGGGGATATCGATGAGCACGGCGCGGATTTGGGCCACGACCAATCCTGGATCTAGCAGGTGGACAGAGGCGACTTCGGTGGTGTTCTGGACGGTCAACAGGGTCAGAACGGCTTCTCCATACACGCCGAACTGGTGAAAAGTCTTGAGGTCAGCCTGGATTCCAGCCCCGCCGCTGGGGTCGGAACCGGCGATGGATAGAGCAACGGGCTTCACTCGTTTTAGTGTATTCCCTTCGCGAGGCGAGGGCTATCAACAAAATGAAAAATGTTTCAAAATTCGAGCAGCAGGGCGGTCACATTATCGGGGCCACCGGCTTTCCGGGCGGCATCAATGAGGTGGCGGCAGCGCTCTTCGAGCGGCATGGGGGCGATGAGGATGGCCTGAATCTGATCGGGGGAGACAGGACCATGGAGGCCATCGGAGCAGAGAAGGATTTGGTCTGCAGGTTCGGGCTTAAGACGGAAGGTCTTGATGGTGAGGGGGTTGGAGACGCCAATGGCCATGGTAAGGACATGGCGCATGGGATGAACCTTCAGTTTCTCCTCCGAGACACCGAGGCGGCGGCCGACTTCATTGACCCAGGTCTGGTCTTCGGTGAGTTGGGACAATTCGCCTTCGTGGAAGAGGTAGGCGCGGCTGTCGCCGACGCTGGCGACGGCGATGCCTTCGTCGAGAGTGAGGACCCCGACGAGGGTGGTGCCCATGCCGTCGAGTGAGGAGTCCTGGGAGGCGCGTTCCCAGACGCGAAAGTTGGCCCGGTCGTAGGCGGTGGCAAGGATGGATTCGTCGCGGACGGTGGCCTCGGAGACCACCTGCTGGACGGTTTCAACAGCGATGCGGGAGGCCCACTCGCCGCCACGGGCGCCGCCCATGCCGTCCGCTACGAGGTAAAGGCCGAGTTCGGGGGCCAGCAGGAGGGAGTCCTGGTTGACCTTGCGAACACAGCCGACGTCCGTCAGTCCGTAAGCGGAAACCACGATTTACCGATTATAGGATGGGCGGGACGGCGATGGAGGGGTTTGTCATCAAAAAGACAACCTCAATCCGGCTTGAAGGATCCGTCCGTCGTTGAGAGTGTTGGTAATCCGGCCGAAGGCGGGGCTGGAAAGATTGTGCTGGGGCTGGTCGAACTGGGGGGTATTGGTCAAGTTAAAGGCCTCGAGGCGGAGCTGCCCGGAGAAGTCCTGGCGAATGCGGAACTGGCGGGAGAGGGAGGCGTTCCAGTTCCAGATACGGGCTTTGCGAAACGTGTTGCGACCGACGCTGCCCGACATCTCGCCGGGGCGCATGTAGGCGAAGCGGTCGGCGGTAAGGACGAGCGGGGTGGTGTCAGGGTGATCGGCGACGGCGCCGAGCACGGTGGGATCGAGGACGTGGGGGCGGTCGGAAGTGCTGCCGTCGACATTGCCGAAGCCAGGGGCGTCGCTGCCGATGAAGACCGTGTAGGGGGTGCCCTTTTTCCAGAGGTGGGATCCACCGATCTGCCAGTTGGCGGCGATGGAGCGGAGCCAGGAGGGAGTCGCGGCGGGAAGCGGGAGATCCCAGCCATAGAAAAAGGTGAGCGCGTGGGGCGAATCGAAGTTGGAGAGGCCTTTTCGGTCCTTAAAAGCCTCGTATTGCCACTGATTGCGACCGTTGAGCAGGTCGCGATTGGCGCCGGTGCCGGAGAAATCGGGCCCCAGATCGAGGGCTTTGGAGAAGGTGTAGGCGGCTCCGGCGGCGAGACCGCGGCGAAGCGGCAGGTCCCAGGCGACTTGTCCGGCGTCATAGTAGGCGATGCCGCCGTTCAGGATCTGCCAGATTTCGTAGAAGCTCTGGTCGGGGCGGCGGAGGTTGACGGTGGCGGAAGTGAAGGGGATGCCTGGGACGGGTTCGGCGCGGTTGGTGGTGAAGGTGTTGAGAAGCTGGAATGTTCTCGATCCGATGTAGGCGAGGCGAAGCAGGCCGCCACCGAGGGGGCGTTCGACAACGGCGTTGTAGAGGTGCGAGTACGGGGTCGACAGTTCGGGGGAGATTTGAACGGAAGAGTGCCGGGCGATGCCGGGGGCATTCAGGTTGGCACCGGCAAGGGGGTTAAGAAGATCCGGGTCATTGAGCATGACGTAGCGGACATTGGGGGGATTGTTGCGGATCTGTTGGTAGGTAACGGGGAGGATTTGTCCGAACGTGGTGGTGTACATCGCGCGAAGGGTCCAGCCGGCTCCGGGCTGAAAGGCGATGGCGAGGCGCGGCGAGATGTTGTTGGAGTCGGCGGAGTAGGGGAGGGTATCGATGGAGTTGACTTCGCGGGGGAGGGTTTCGATGTTGTAACGGATGCCGTAGTAGATCTGGAGCCGGTTATTGACGCGCCACTGATCGGCGGCGTACCCGTTGATGCTCCAGTTGCGGAAGCCGCGGTTCAGGTTGCCGAGGACAATTTCGTAGGACGTTGGCAGTCCCAGGAGCATGTTTTCGATGGCGGTACGGCCAAAGTTGCTGAAGAACTGAAAGAAACCGCGGATATTGTTGCTTTCGACTCCGTTGAGTTGGAAACGGGTGACATCGGCGCCGAAGGTGAGCGAATGTCGTCCGGCAGTGTGGGCCAGAGCGGCGCCGTAGCGGTAGCTGTTCGTGGCGCGGTCGACCGGAAAACCCGAATCGGGGCCGAGGTCCTGGATCTGGTTGCCGAAGCGCATGCGCGGACCGATGGCGTTGGGTTCGGCGGTGAGAGCGGAACGGACGCGGTGGAAAGCCGCGCCGAGACTGAGGACAGTCCTTGGGGCGAGTTCAAGGTCCCACGTGAGCCGGGAGCGATGCGTGTGGATCTCAGTATTTGGATTCTGACCGGCGACGAACTGAAAGGCGAGAATCCGCTGGCGGTCGAGGGTATGGGACAGAAACAGGCGGGAGCGGTCTCTGAGGCGGAGATCCCACCGGGCGGTTCCACCAATCTCGTCGACGCGCTGTGGGGCATTGGTATTGAGGGCACGTGGATCGAAATCGGGTCGGTTGGGCAGTTCGGCCGGGAAAGCGCTGATCATCCTCTCGATGAGTGCGCGGCGGGCGGGATCGGTGGCCCGGGGGATTCGCTCTTCGGGGAGGGGGACGAGAACGTTGCCATTGACCATGCCGCGGGTGTCGCGATTGTAGAATGTGCCGGTGAGGAAGCCGAGGTTCGCGGGTAGCGGGCCGGAGAGGCGAAGGTTGCCAGCATTGCGCCGGGAGGGCTTGACGGACCCGACCTGGAAGAAGGTGCGGGCGTTGAAGACGCTGTTCTGGTGGGAGTAAGCGGCATCGCCGTGCCAGGCGGCGGCCGGGGCGGCGGGGCGGAGAAGGAGAGTATCGGAGGGTGTGCCACCGTGTTCGGCCGCGAAATAGCGGGATTCGACCCGGGGCAGAGTGACTGCGGTCGCGGTAGCGCCGATACGGATGTTGGACTCCTTGACGGCGTTGGTGTCAATGAAGAAGATGGCGACGTTTTCATTCCGCTTGGCCTCGGCGGTCATCCGGCGGCGGGCAGCGGGTGCTGGAACGACAGATGTCGAAGAGCTGGCAGGGTCAGGCTTTGGGACAGAGTCGGTTTTGTCCTGGGCGCCTAGGGGGAAAACGGGCAAAAACGTCAAGATCAAAAGGGGGGCAAGCTTCACTTCGACGTTATTCTATCGAGGTTTGGGTGGCCCTGCTGAAGGTGAGTCCGGGCCGAGTATTGCTTTCAGGTGTCGCCAGGCGATGTCGTCGAGAGTATTTCTGAGGCGCTCCAGGTTTTCGAAGCGCGGTTCCCCGGGTCGTGGTCCGCTGGCTTGGTCGCAGCGGGCGAGCAGGAGCGCGGCGGTTTCGTCCTCGGGGGTCCTTTCGAGGACCGCGCGAAAGCGGGCGGCAGCGGCGGGCAGTTCGCCACGCCTCCAGTGGGCATAGGCGAGGTTGAAGAGGAAATCGGGGTCGGCTTCATCGCTCTCGACGGCACGGAGGAGCGTGGCGGGAGCCTGGGGGTCGCCCATCCGGAGTTGGACGACACCGAGATTATTCAGGACAGAGCCGAGGGGGGCATCGGCAGCGATTTGGGCGAAGGCGTCGCGGGCGGCGGGGTATTCAGCGAGATGATAGCGCGTAAGCCCGAGGAGGAATAGGGATTCTCGGTGGTGGGAATCCGCAGGCAGGACGCGTTTGAGCCATTCGAGGGCGGCGCGGTAGTCCTTTCTTTCAAAGTGGATACGGCCGAGTTGGAAGCAAGGTTGGGAGTAGGCGGGTTCAAGACGAGCGGCATTGGCGAACAGGGCAAGCTTCTGATCAAGGGTGGACGACAGCAGCCCGCGGACATAGTTCTCGAGGGCATCGAGTCGAATGGGGGGGTGATCATCGAGGAAACGCTGCTCTTCCCGAGTGGTCTGGGGTTCGAGAAGGGCCAGGAGACGCCAGGAGAGACGGGTCTGGAGGCGGGAGAGGTCCTCGATAGGACCGGATTCCTCGACGGGAGGCATCCGGTGAAGCCGGCGGGCATCAAGGACTTCAGCCTGGACGCGGATCTGGCCCAGTGAAGAGGAGGCGGGCTCGGGAGAGGGAGTGAAATCGAAACTGCCTGAGACGGTGAAGACGGCGTCAGTGTTCACGGCGACCTCCAGGATGGTGGCGCGGGTGAGGCGAGCATGGCGGCGGATGCCGAGTTCATCAAGAGCGCGATCCCTGTGGGAGCGGGGCACCAATAACAGTCCTTCACGGGTGAGAGATTCCTGAATGGTTTCGCTCAGGCTGTCTCCGATCCAATCGATATTTTTAGAATTACTAAGGTTAAAAAACGGGAGTATAAGCAGGGTTTCTGCGAGGAGAAATGATGGAGTGAACCCGAGAAAAACGAAGAGGCCGACGATCCTCTGCATGTGCAACAGTTTAGCAGAGGATCGCCGGCCGTTCGACTGATTGCGGATTGAAGCCGCCAGGAACTAGTTAAAGACCAGCTTGGTGTTGGTACCGCCCAGGCGGATCTCGCTGACCTTCATCTTGCCGTCCTCGGTGATATAGCGGACCGAGGTGGAGGAGAACTTCGAGTCCGAAGTCTCCATCTTTACGGAAGCTTCCACCGACTGCTTGCCCTTGCTGATGATGACTTTACTGTCATCAACGGTCAGTTTGTACTGGCCGGGCTTGAGCTCCTGGCCCGAGACGATCGAGGGCTGGAAGAGCTGGACGCTGTGGGTGGAGGCGCTGGCGACAGCGAGCGCGAGGGTCAGGAACAGGACGAGGCACTTCAGGGTATTGGTCATCGTGGACACTCCTCAATTCATTATAGGCGCATTTCTACGATTAATGCACGTGCGGCTTCGAACAAAAGAGTCCTAGTCAAGGAATATTGACTGGAAACTATTATCCGTGGTGTGACCCGAGATTCGGGACCGGCTGTGCATCTGGCGCTCACACTGATTCATACGCACGAGGACGGATTTGGTTCTCAAAAAGAGGAGGGTGACGCGTGTAAACTTTGCAGAAAGGAGCAAACGATCCCGGCTGCGCTGGAAGCAATCGAAAGATCGCCCCCAAAGCCGCTCAGGTACTGGGCGCCGGGCTCGCGCCGAAACCAGGTGATCTGGCGCTTGGCGTACTGGCAGGTGGCGAAGAAGGTGAGTTGGATGGCCTGGTCGACGGACAGCCGGCCCTCGACGACGCCGAGGGCTTCCTTGTATCCAATTGCTTCAAAAGGCTTTGCCGTCGCGGGCAGGCCCTGACAAAGGAGCTGACTGACCTCCTCGACGAGTCCGGTTTCGAACATTTGGCGCGTCCGGAGAGCGATCTGTGCGCGAAGCGCTCCACGTTCAGGGAGGAGAACCAGTTTAAGAGGCGCGAAGCCGCTGAGGGGAGCAGCCCCGGCGGAGAAGAGCCTGGAAGCGGGGCGTCCCGCGAGGAGACAGATCTCGAGGGCGCGAACGAGTTTCTGATGATCGTTGAGATGGATCCTGGCGGCGGTGGGGGGATCGAGCCGGAGGAGGAGGCGGTGGAGTCGGCCGGGGCGGCGTGCTTCGAGGGACAGCAGGCGCTGGCGGAGGGCGGGGTCGCGTTGTGGTCCGGGGCTGAGACCATCCAGGGTGGCGCGGAGGTAGAAGCCGGTTCCGCCGGCGAGGACAGGAAGGCGTCCTCGTGAGGAGACGTCGTGAATGATGGGGCGGGCCAGTGAGGCGAACCGGCCCGCGTCGCAGGATTCAAGTGGATCGAGGATGTCGGCCAGGTGGTGCGGAATATCGAGGCGTTCGGCGGGCGGAGTCTTGGCCGTACCGATGTCGAAGCCACGATAGATCTGGAGGGAGTCGCAGTTGATGATTTCGCCGTCGAACTGCCGGGCGAGGAGGAGGGCGAGGGCGCTTTTCCCGGAGGCGGTGGGGCCGAGGACGGCGACAAGGGGCCGCGCGGGGATGCCAGACACGATTTTAGTGTACCGCCGGAAGCGCATCGGGCCGTCCCAACATCAGATATAGTGAGGAAATATCAACTGCCGCCCTCAGTGTCCCTGGAGGGGCGGCGGGACACAAGGGAACGGCCCAATCGCCTTATGAAACTGGATTTACGCGTTCTGCCTGCCGCGGCCCTGTTGGCTGTGGCCGCGTTAACGACTCCCGGGTGGAGCCAGACGGCGTCTTCGCCGACGGCTGCGCCGAGCAAAGCCGACGCCTATTATCACGCCGCCCTGGCACATCTGTATACAGAACTCGCGGCCTCCTACGGAGGCCGGGGCGAGTATGTCACGAAGGCGGTGGAGAACTACAAACTGGCGATGAGCGCCGATCCGGACTCGGGTTATCTGGCGAATGAGCTGGCCGATCTGTACCTGCAGACCGGGCAGTTGCGGACGGCGGTAGGCGAGTTCGAGGAACGGGTGAAACGGAATCCGGAGGACGTGAATGCGAGGCGGATCCTGGCGAAGTTCTACACCGCCCGCCTGCGCGAGGGATCGCAGACCCGGCTGAACCAGGAGATGTTGAACGCGGCCATCGCGCAGTACACGCGGGTGACGGAACTGGCGCCCCGGGACATGGACGCCTGGCTGATGCTGGGCCGGCTGGAGAAGGCGAACCAGAACTCGCCGGCGGCCGAAAAAGCTTTCAAGCAGGCCCTGGAACTGGACGGCGACAACGAGGATGCCATGACAGGGCTGGCGATGGTGTATGGCGACCTCGGGGACACGGCGGGCGCGAGTCAGATGCTGCGCCGGGTGGCGGAAAAGAATCCGAATTTGCGGACGCTGACCACCCTGGCAGGCACATACGAGCAGATGAAGGAGTATGGGCTTGCGGCCGAGACGTACGGGCGGGCGCTGGAGATGAACCGGGAGAACACGGACCTGAAGAGAGCGTACGCCCAGGCACTGTTCACGGCGGAGCAGTACGACAAGGCTCTGGTGGTGCTGGAAGAGTTGGTAACGGAAGATGCGAACGATCTGCTGGCAAACTTGAGGTTGTCTCAGATCTACCGGGAAAAGAAGCAGTTCGCGAAGGCGCGGGAGCACGCGGCGAAGGCCCGGCAGTTGGACCCGAATAACCTCGAGATCCGCTACAACGAAGTGGCGCTCCTGGAAGCGGAGGGGAAGATTCAGGACGCGATCGCGCTGATGCGGCAGATGGTGGATGCGATTCCGGCGAGCACGAATTCGATCAGCGAACGCAGCAACCGGGTGATCCTGCTGGAACGGCTCGGGATTCTGCACCGGATGGCGGAACAGACCGGCGAAGCAGTGGCCGCGTTCAGGGAGATCGTGAAACTGGACCCGGAGGCCTCCAACCGGGCGTCCGCGCAGATCATCGACACGTTGCGCGTGGGCAGGGATTTCGCCGAGGCGGAGAAGGAACTGGGCCATGCGCGGGAGAAATATCCGAACGATCGCCTGCTGAAGGTGATCGGGGCGAACCTGTACGCCGATCTCGGGCGTTTCAGCGAAGCGGAAGCAACTCTGAAGTCGCTGATGGGCGGGGAGCAGGACCGGGAGACGCTGCTGTCGTTGGCGCACGTTTACGAGAAGGCGCGCAACTACAAGGAGATGGAGCGGACGGTGAACGCGGCGGAGAAGTTGTCCCGCAACGATGATGAGCGCGAGGCGATCTACTTCATGCGCGGGGCGATGTTCGAGAAGATGAAGCGGTTCGACAAGGCGGAGGCGGAGTTCCGGCGGGTGCTGGCGATGAATCCGCAGAGCGCGTCGGCGTTGAACTATCTCGGCTACATGCTGGCGGACCGGAACGAGAGGCTGAACGAGGCCCTGGAGATGATTCAGAAGGCGGTGGACATGGATCCGCACAATGCGGCCTTTCTGGACAGCCTGGGGTGGGTATATTACCGGCTGAACCGGCTCGAAGAGGCGGAAGACTACCTGCGGCGGTCACTGGAGCGGGGCAGCCGGGACGCGACCGTACACGACCACCTGGGGGATGTGCTGGTGAGCCGGGGCAACCTGAAGGACGCGATCGCACAATGGGAGATCGCGGTGCGCGAGTGGCAGTCAGCGGCACCGAGCGAGATGGATCCGAAGGCGGTGGCGAAGATCGAGCAGAAGCTCGAGAACGCGAAAGTGCGGCTGGCGCGGGAGTCTGGACAGGCTCCGCCGAAGCAGCGGCCGTAGCTGCACCAGACTAGACCGACGATTCCTGGAGACAGGCTTCACAGGGCAGGAGGATCCGGACCCGGGTTCCCTGCCCTTCCTGGCTTTCCACCTCGATCTCCCCGCCGTGCTCGCGCAGAATGCGGCGAAAACTGAACATACTCCAGTTGCCGGAGGCGATGCGCCCGCCGGCGGTATGGAATCGGGGCTCGAAGATGGCAGCGAGGTCTTCTCGCTTCATCCCTTTTCCTTCGTCCACCACGAGGATCTCAACGGCCTCATCCGTGGAGCGGGAGGAGATGCGGATGCGCCCCCGGCCGCCACTGAGTGCGTTGGCGGCGTTCGTCAACAGACCGTGGAAGACGGCGCTGAGCTGAGTGGGCCGGCTGAGAATCTTGGGGAGGGGGTGGAGATCCAGTTCAACCGCGACCTGGTGCTTGGACTCGGCCGAAAGGAGGGCCGCGGCATCGCGGAGGAGTTCATTCATGTCGGCTTCGAGGACATCGGCGCGGTCGAGGTTGGTGAAGCGCTGCATCCGGTCGACGATTTGGGCGAGGCGCGAAGAGGACTGGTGAAGAGACCGGCGAAGATCCGCCTGAAGGCGGAGGAGGCGCTCATGATCGGCGCCGTCGGCGGTGGCGAGGCGGGCATTGATGAGCAGGAGGGTATCGACGGCGCTCTTCAGGGCGCCGATGGGGGAATTGAGTTCGTGGCTGAGTGCGGCAGCGAGGCGGCCGAGGCTGGCGGCGTGGTCGCTGAGCAGGACGCGGGTTTCGGCGCGGCGGAGTTGTTCAGCGGATTCCAGACTGCGGACGTAGCCCTGGTAGTTGAGGTAGCGCTGGCGATAGAGGACAGCGGAGAGGGCTGTGGCCATAAACGAGATGGTCTGGAGGAAGAGCAGGTGCTCGGGGATGGCGCCGCTGCCGATACTGAGGTACTGTTTGGCGAGGTTGGCCTGAAGGAGGTAGACAACACCCAGCGTGAAGCCGAGAGTGAGAGTCTGCATGGGGCGAAGGGGGACCGCGGCAACGCCGACGAGCAGAATGAGAGTAATCTGGCTGGGAATGTACGACTCGATACCGGGTTCGAGGGCGCTGACGCGGAGAGTGACCTGGTTCAGGGCGATGGAAACCAGGACAGCGAGGACCATGGAGAGGAGACGGGCGTTGCGCTGCCCGAACGCGGTGCGCGTGGCAGCGAAGGCGAGCAGTCCGAGGCAGACGAGCCAGACGGTGGCGGACAGGCGGTCGATGAGGGTCAACCCGTCGATGGGCATCAGCAGGAGGCGGCTGAAGGTGGCGAAGAAAGAGATACCGATGGTGACCCCGGCCGTGACCTTGAGGCCAAACAGACTCAGGCGGGTAATGAGTTGGTGAAAGCCGGGTTCCCGTTCAGCGGCTCCAGGGAAGATGTAGGCGCGCAACTCGCGCAGGTGCATACCCCTGAGTCTAGCGCGGCACCCGAAGGAGCGAGGCGGCCGATGGTACACTCAGGGTTCGCGCAGGCACCATGAACATCACCGCGGGCAGCAAGGGATGGCTGATCCGCCGTCTGGGGCTCCGGCGGGAGGAAGTGGGGCGGACGGCCCTGATGTTCCTGTACCTCCTGTTCGTTCTGCTGGCGTACTACATCCTGAAACCGGTATCCCGGGCGTTGTTTCTGACGCGATTTGACGCTTCGCAGTTGCCTTTCCTATACCTCGCGATGGCGGCGTCGGGGGGGATTCTCGCCTATCATTACGTACGGATCGCGGTGCGCTGGTCGCTAGGGGCGGCGGTGAATGCGGCGACGGTGATGATTGTTCTGTCGCTGCTGGCGATCTGGCAGTTATTGCGGCTGGATCAAGCCTGGCTCTACTATGTGTTCAACATCTGGGTGAGCCTGTTCAGCCTGGTGCTGGTGAGCCAGGGGTGGCTGGTGGCGAGTCACGTGTTCGACGCTCGGGCGGCAAAGCGCGTGTACAGTCTGCTGGCGGCTGGGGCGGTGCTGGGCGCGGCCCTGGGAGGCTCCTTTACGGCTCTTGTGGTGCGTGCGGTGGGAACGGCAAACCTCGTGCCGGTGAGCGCGTTGTTTGTGCTGTTGGCTTATGGCTGTTACCGCCTGCTTCTGCAGCAGCCCGGAGTATCGCTGGGTGAGGTAAGGGCGGCGGAAGAGAGGCCGGTGGAGTTCACGGTGGGGGGAGTGGCGCGGGATGTAGGCCAGAACCGCCATTTGCAGGTGATTATTGCGCTTCTGATGGCAACGTACGTCGTGGACACGCTGGTAGAGTACCAGTTCAGTTCGATGGCGCGGGCCTCCTATCGGGGCGACGGACTGACCGCTTTTCTCGGAGGATTTTACGGCCTTTATCTGAATCTGGCGACGTTCGTGCTGCAGGTATTTCTGACTTCACTGGTGGTCAGCCGCTTTGGAGTGGGGGGGACGCTGCTGGTGATGCCGGTGGGCATTGGCGCGGCGATGGGTGCGATGACGGTAGCGCCAGGAATCTGGGCGGCCGGAGCCGCGCGGCTGATCGAAGCATCGACGAGGTACTCGTTCAACCGGACGGGCATGGAACTACTCTACATGCCGCTTCCGGCGGACTTGCGAGACCGGACGAAGGCGTTTGTCGACATCTTCGTGGACCGCGTGGCGCGGGGCGTCGGGGCACTTCTGATACTGGGCCTGGCGGCGGCGGGAGCGCCGGGGGTGGTGGCGGTGAGCGTTTTGACGCTGCTGGCATGCGGCGTGTGGGGGGTGTTGGCGGTCTATGCGAGGCGGCAGTATGTGGCGACCGTACGGCAACGGCTGGAGGCGAGGCGGCTGGATCTGGAGTCGATGCGAATTCCTTACCAGGACGCGGGTCTGGTGCGGCGCCTGGAGGAACTGGCCGGGCAGGGTGAGGGGCGACAGGCCATTTACGCTTTGCGGTTGCTGGAGGAAGTCCCCGGGTATCCCCTGGAGACGCTGGCAGTCCGGCTGGACGGAAGTGCGGCGCCCGCGGTGCGGGCGTGGCTCTACGAAGCGGCTCTGCGGCAAGGGTGGCGATCGCTTCTGAAGGAGGCGCGGCGGGAACTGGACCTACCTCCTGGACCAGCACTCGTTCCGGCCGCGGTCTATTATGCTTCGATGGGCGGAGACGGGGCTTCGGCCGTAAGAGGGATGTTGGACCACCCGGACCCGCGCGTGGTGGAAGCGGCCCTGCGGGCGGGAGAGGCGGTGCCGGCGGAGATGGAGGTGCGGATGCCGCTGGAGCGGGTGGCCGCCTTGGCGGGACAGGCGGAGCCTGAGAAGCGAAGGTTGGCCGCGCTGGCATACCGGGCTCATCCGGATGCAGCGGTGGCGGCGCTTCCGGAACTGGCGATGGATGGGCAGGCCATGGTCCGGCGAGCGGCGGCAGAGTCGCTGCGGTCGTTAGGTTCGCGGGCTGTTCCGGCGTTGGCGGCCTGTCTGGACGAGCGGGGCGCACATCTGGCGAGACGTCGCCGGGCAGCGCGGTTGTTGGGGTCGATCGCGACCCAGGAGGCCGTTGATGCGCTGTTGGCGCGGCTTGATGAACCGGATCTGGAAGTGCTGGCGGCAATACTTCGCGCGCTCGAGAAACAGAGGGGGGGGGCGCCTGGGCTCGATTATGCTCACGAACCGGTTCGGCGGCAGGTGTCACGGGGGGCTCGAATGTATCTGGAGATCCGGGTCTCACTCGGGTACCTGCGAGGGGGTGAGAGGGGTCCGGCCACGCGGCTTCTGATCCGAACGCTGGAGACGAGGCTGCTTCGGGTGATTCGCGGAGTGTTCAGTCTCCTGGGGTTGCGATATCCGCCGCAGGACATGGAAGCGGTCTGGAGAGCCGTCGAGCGAGGCACGCCCGCGGAGATGGCAAACGCGGCGGAGTTCCTCGACAACATCCTTGATCACGATTTGAAGAGGTATATTCTGCCGCTACTGGATGAAGACCGGCCTCCCGAGCAGGTGGGGCTCGAGCTTTTCGGGCTGGAATTGCGGGGCGCACAGGAGGCGTTGGGCGTGATGATCCGGGAGGGGGACCCGTGGCTGGCGGTCTGTGCGATGGCCGCGGCGGCGGAATCCGGGTTTCGCGGGCTCGCGCCGGTCATCGAGAGCGCGGCCCGAGGAGCAGGGGTGCGTGCGCGGGAGGTGGCGCGAGCGGCGCTAGAGCAGTTGGGAGCAGGAAGATCGGAGTCTGCCGGATGAGGGAATTGAACATCGTGGAGCGGGTGATCGCGCTGGAGAACGTCGAGCTTCTCCGAGGGCTGAGTCCTGATCAACTGGTTCGAATCGCGGCAATCGCGACCCAGGAGAACGCACCACCCGGGAAAGTGTTGGTGACACCCGAGTCGCCGCTGGATGCGATGTATGTGGTCATGGATGGCTCCGTGGAACTTCTGAAGGAAGGCGAAACACTCGAGGTGGCGAACCAGAACGACGTGGTTGGATCGTGGGCACTGCTCGACAGCGCCCCGCTGCCGGTGACGGCGCGCGCGCGGGAGGACACCACGCTTCTGCGCATCGCCCGGGAAGATTTCTACGAATTGCTTTCGGATAACACGGAGATCGTATCCGCGATCTTCTCCACGCTGGTCAAGCGGTTCCGGGCACTGTTGGAACAGGGATCTGGTTCATAATGGGAACCGAGGGACACTCTCCGGGTGATGGCTGAACAACCTCCAGTCTTGAGTGCCGACGGGGTCCCGGGCGCAGATCCGGAGATCCGTCAGCTTCGTGACAAGCTGGCCGAGGCATACCGCCTGGTTGCGCTTGGGCAGCTGGTGACGGGTGTCGTCCACGAAATCAACAATCCGATCGGCTCGATCGTTTCCAACAATGAAGTCTCGTTACGTGCGCTCTCCAGCCTGAAGCAGAAGCTGGACTCGGCGCGCGAGAATGGGGAGCCCCCACCACAGAAAGCGATCGATCTGGTGGAGACTTTGTTGAGCCTGGCGGCGGTGGACAAGATCGCGTGCGAGCGGATTTCGGCCGTGGTTCGGAGCCTGAAGACGTTTTCGCGGGTGGAGGAGCGTGATCTTCGGACCGCGAGGGTCTGCGAACTCCTGCGCGACGCAGGCAAACTGGTGGATTGCCAGTACCGGCGGCGGATTGAACTCCAGATCGAGATCGAGGAAATGATAGAGATTGAGTGCTACCCGCAACTTTTGAGCCAGGTGTTTCTCAACCTGCTGGTGAACGCGGGTCAGGCGATCGAGAACGAGGGCCGGATCACGATCCGTGCGGCGAGCGTTTCGGGCAGTGCTCCGGCCGAGGTCGAGATCTCGATTGAGGACACGGGCAAGGGAATTGCCGCCGAGCACCGGAGCCGCATATTCGAGGCGGGTTTCACAACGAAACCCGTGGGCGTGGGCACGGGACTTGGGCTTGCGCTCTCCCGCAAGCTGATCGAGGAGACTCATCACGGACGGATCTGGTTCACCAGCGAAGAGGGTCGTGGGACCACGTTTCATGTGCGTCTGCCGGTCCGGCAGCCACGTCCCTCGCAACTCTAATCATCATTCGAGGAGCATTCAGACTTGTCAGATTCCAAACCACCGAAAGTATTGCTTGTTGATGACGAGGAAATGGTGATCACCTCGATCCGTGCGTTCCTCTCGCTCGAAACCGAGTACGAAATCCTGGCGCACACGAAGCCAGAGGATGCGCTGCGGCGGTTGGAGGAGGGGCCGGTGGACGTAATCGTGACCGACTACCTGATGCCCCGGATGAATGGTCTGCATCTGCTGGCGGAAGCAAAGAAGCGGCAGCCTGAGGCCGCGCGAGTGCTGTTGACCGGACACGCCGACAAGCAGAGTGCCATCGAAGCGATCAATGCGGTGGGTTTGTATCAGTATCTGGAGAAACCGTGGGACAACGCCCAGCTTCTGCTGGTGATCAATGGCGCAATCGAGCGCACGCGGCTGCTGCGGGGTCTGGCGCAGAAGGTGGACGAACTCGATGCGGCGCACGGGCAACTCAAGGAGGCTCAGCGGCGGCTGATCCGGGCGTTTCTGTGATGGGGCGGCGGAGAGTGAAGTAGTCCGGGCGCGACGCTGGCGGGCGGTTCGGCTTCGCAGGTCCCGTTCACCGCCCGGCAGTCTCGGCAAAATGGCGCAGGCAATTCCGCTTTCGCGCCGGTTGAATTCGACTCATAATAGTGGTTGTATGAAACTTCTCATTCTCGCCTCCGTCGCGGCCGTCCTGGCCTTTTCCGCCGAGGTCAAACTCGGTGAACCCATGACTCTCAAACAGCAAACCTCCATCGCCGATCTGAACAGCCGGCCGGCGGATTTCGTCGATAAACAGGTGCAAGTGAAAGGTAGGGTCACTGAAGTCTGCGAGAAGGCAGGCTGTTGGATGCAACTCGTCGATCCCGCCACGAAGACCGCCGTTCGCATCAAGGTGAAGGATGGGGTCATCGTGTTCCCGAAGGATTCGGTCGGCAAGATGGCGGCTGCGGAAGGCAAGTTCGTCAAGATCGAGTTGACGCACGAACAGGCCATCGCCCGCGCGAAACACGAAGCGGAAGAGCAGAACCGGCCCTTTAATCCTGCCTCGGTGAAAGGTCCGGCGACGATCTATCAGATCGCGGGCCTCGGCGCGGTGGTCCTGGAATAGCCTCGCGAGACTCGCGCCGATCCAGCATGACCAAAAGAGCGGCCCCGGGGCCGCTCTTTTGGCTTCGCGTTCTGATACAGTCATGAAGTTATGCTGATCACCGCAGCCATTCTCGCCATCTTCGTGTACGGCATGATCGCCGCCATGCTGGGCACGATTCTTCCTGACCTTTCCAAGCGCTATTCGCTCAGTCCGAAGCAGAACGGCAACATTGCCATGGCTCAGGCCATCGGCTTGATGATTGGGTCCTTCTTCGTCGGTCCGCTGATCGACACGCAGGGAAAGAAACTCGGTCTTCTGCTCGGTCTCGGGCTGGTCGCCATGGCGCTGCTCGGCCTGCGCAAGGCCGCCGGCTTCACGCCCATCGCGGCGTTCATGATGGTGCTCGGCGCGGGCGGGGGCATCATCGTGACGGGCGCAAACGCGCTCGCAGGCGATGTCAAGCTCGAGGCTCTCTCCACCGCCGGTGTCTTCAACCTTCTGAACCTGTTCTTCGGGCTGGGTGGCCTGCTGACGCCGCTGATTGCCGCCAACCTGTTCAAGAACGACTCAGCCCGGCTTCTGGTCTTTGCAGGCGGACTGACCCTGCTCACCCTGGGCTTCCACGGGATCACCGAGATGCCGCCTCCGGTGGGCGCGGTGAGTTTCCAGGCTTCGGCCGTCACCGACCTGCTTGGCAATCCCGCCCTGATCGCCCTGGCCCTGATGCTGTTTCTCTATGTTGCCGCGGAAGTGGGCGTTTGGAACTGGCTGGCGCGGCATCTGATCGCGCAGGGCGTTCCAGAGGCCCGCGCGCTAACGATCCTTTCGCTTGGCTTCGCACTGGGTCTGCTGGTCGGGCGTGTCGCAGTGTCACCGATCCTCGGTTCCGTAACGCCCGAGAACGTGCTGATGGGCTCCGCGGTGCTAATGGCGGTTACCACGTACCTGATGCTGCAGTTCGCCAGTCCCGCTGTGGCGTGGGCGATGGTGTTCCTCGCCGGCATGGCGATGGCGCCGGTCTTCCCAACCACCCTGGCTGTCGTCAACATCAAGTTTCCGGCCATGGCGGCTACGGCCACCGGCATTGCGGTCACCGCCGGCTGGCTCGGCCTGGTTGTGAGTTCGCCGATTATCGGCGCCATCGCCGGCGACGACCCGAAACGGCTCAAGCGAGCACTGCTGTTGCTCCCGCTGGTGTCGATTCTGATGATCGCCGTCAGCCGCGCTCTGTAGTCCAACTTCTCTGGAGCCGCGCCCCGCACCGGACGCGGCTCCCCGCATGTTCGCCGCTCCATGGAGCGGTGGCGGCGATCGCGGATAGATGGAGGCTGGCCGCCAGAGGTGATGACCGCGGTGCCGAAGCGCCTGATGACGCCTCGCGAGAAGGCCGCCCGCAGGCGTGACCCGTCTCTATGGCAACCCGCCACGTCCGGTCCGCACCGGAGAGCCGGTCGCGGTGCGGTCCATCACGCCCCCGGCGGCCTCAGAACAGGTTCGCCGCGAGCCACTCCACATATGCGGCATTCCGGCGCCGGACCTCTTCGAGCAACCCCGCCGGCAGATCCAGAAACTTTTCCGTGAAGAAGCGCGTGTCGCCGTTCGGGTCATTCACATCGCGTGTCCCGGCCAGATTCCCGATCCAGAACACCAGGAACAGATTCCCGTCCACCCGTCCGCGCGGCGCATCTCCCAGGTAGAAACCCTTACCCAGATCACGGTACTGCTGAGCCAGTTCACTCTCTTCTCCGAATGCGCCGCGGGCCGCGAAATCGTAGGCGCGGGCAGCCATCCGGTTGTACATCTGCCGCCAGGGCGAGTGTGCAGGCTGCTCAAACAGGACGTCCAGCAACTGCAGTTGCAATTCACCGGAGATCTTGTAATTCAACCGTCCGCCCGTGGCGTGACCGATCTCCTGCAATACTTCGGCCTGCTTGCCGCTGCCGGAGTGAATGGAGAGTGTTCCGTCGAACAACCGCGCCACCGCGGCCAGTTCCCGCACACGCGCACCCAATTCCGTCAATGGCTGTCCACCGAACTCCGCCGCCACGCGCGGACACAACTCCGGCCACATCTTGTGCGATGCGTAGCCGGTCAGCCCGATGCCGTTCTCTTCGCTCGACTCCATCGCCACGGGATATGCCTGCCGTTTCTTGAAACCCAGGTTCGGCGGCACCAACTGGGCAGGCCGCCCCCGGCTCTTCAACCACTGCATGTAGAAGAACATCTCTTCTGGCGTGGTCAACGTCTCGGCTTCGTCGATTGACGGCTCGAAATCGAATGGTTCGCCGCGCTTCTCGCGCTGGATCACGTCGTACAACTCCTCGTTGAGCTGCAGACTCCGCCCGAACTTCACGGCCAGCCGCTTGATCTGTTCGGCGCCGAGTTGAATATCCCGCGCGCCGGTAGAGAACGGCCGCGCGAACTCGTCTAGAATCCACGATTGCTCGCGAGCGTCGAACAGTTGCGCGAACCGGTCATCAATTTCGGTGGGCGTCCACGCGCGCGGATGCCGCAGGTCCGCCTCGAGTTCAAAGAGACGCGAGGCGTCGGTCGTGAATTTGGTATACCCGGCTGCGTGCCGGATCGCCTCCTTCGCCTGTTCCAGCGATCGAGCCAGTTCGTTGTCATTCGAGCCTGTGACGATCACGTGATCGGCTTCAGCCGTGTAACCCTCACGCCAGCCCGCCCGGGTCGCCGCCCACAGCCCGCAATGGTACAGATGCCGGATCGAGACTCTCGTGTGCCCGATGGACACCGGGTTCTCGCCGTCCCGCGCCGTGATCACATCGTCCGTGGTCATCTCCCGAGTGGCGGAAAGCTGCACTGTCGAGGCCACATTCAGCTTTTTCCGATCCAGAATCGACCGGAAACCGCGAAACGCGGCCGGCAGCGAAATCTCAGGATGCCGGTTGCCCGTCGCTATTGCCGGCCGGGCCTGTTGCGGCCTCGGAGCAAACCCCTGCCCAGGCCCGCGGATGAATGCCGCGATATTGTCACGGTCGGTTGGCGCAAACGGGATGGCGTGCACGGTCATCTCCCGCCCGCCCTGCGGACGCAACCGTCCGAGTTCCTGAACGCCGGCGTACGCCGCTGAAGGCCCCGCACCACCTGAAGGAGCCAACCGCAGAAGCAGTGGCGCCGGCCGCGCCGGATCGGCCAGTCCATCCACCGCGATCAGATAGGCCCCCGGCTGCTCCGGATCCGCCTCCAGACTCCCGGGATACACCGCCAGGCTACTCAACCCGGCGGAGCCCAACCGCTCTCCCAACCGGGTCCGGACACCCGCGTCCACCTCCTGCCCGCCACGGCACTCCACTATCGCGTCCACCAACGCCGCGGCTTCGCTCAGCCGCACCGGCAGATTGATCGGTATCGGATTCATGCCCTCTCCCAAAGTCTAGATCTGAATGCTCCGCAAGTATTCCCGGAAGGGCTCTCCCAAGTCATGCCTCTTCATCGCGAATTCCACGGTTGCCTTCAGGAAGCCCAGTTTGTCGCCCGCGTCGTAACGCGTGCCCTCGAACTTGTAGCCATACACGGGCCGCGTGCGCAACAGATGCTTCAATGCGTCCGTCAGTTGAATCTCCCCACCGCGTCCGGGTTCGATCGACTCTACTGAATGGAAGATTTCCGGCGTCAGAATGTACCGGCCGATGATCGCCAGGTTCGACGGCGCATCCGCCGCGTTTGGCTTCTCCACCATGTTCCGGATCCGGTACAGCCGCCCCGATCCCCCATTGTGCGCCACAGGTTCGGCATCGACCACCCCGTACGCCGAAATATTCTCCGGCGGCACCTCCATCAATGCCAGCACGGAACAGCCGTAGAACTCGTAGATGTCGTGCAACTGTCGCAAACAGGGGATTTCGGCGTCGATCACGTCGTCGGAAAGCACGACCGAAAACGCCTCGTTCGCCACCATTTCCTTTGCCCGCAGGACCGCGTGCCCCAGCCCCAACGCTTCTTTCTGCCGGACGTAAAACACATCGATCAAGTCCGAAACGCTCCGCACCGAGGCGAGCAGGTCCTTCTTCTGCCGCGCCTCCAGCATCTGTTCCAGCTCGAACGACACGTCAAAATGATCCTCAATCGCGGATTTGCCCCGCCCCGTCACGATAATGATGTTGTTCATTCCGGAGTGGATCGCCTCCTCCACGCCGTATTGAATCAGCGGCTTGTCGACCAGCGGCAACATCTCCTTGGGCATCGCCTTCGTCGCGGGCAGGAATCGCGTACCGAGTCCGGCAGCCGGAAAAACAGCCTTGCGCACTTTTGGAATCATCACGCTTCCCATTCTAGGCCATTCGCTTGCCGCGTTCCGCCCAATTCGGATACAACGGTCGTAGATGGACAACGAGCGGACCACCCTCGCGCACGAGATCCTGCGCCGCGCCTGCCAACTCCAGGAGCAGGGTGATCTCGACACCGCCATCCACCTTTGCCGCCAGTCCATCGCCCTGCACCCAACCGCGGAGGCGCACTCCTTCCTCGCCGGAGCCCTCCGCTTCCAGGGCCTCATCGAAGAGGCCATCGCCGAATCCCGCCACGCCATTGAACTGGATGCATCGCGCGGTGGTCCCTACAACGATATTGGCCTCTGCCTCATCGATCTCGGACGCCCGGACGAAGCCATCGTCTGGCTCGAGCACGCCACACGCGCCACCCACTACGATTCATTCCACCTGCCCTGGTTCAACCTCGGCCGCGTCTATCTGGACAAGCAGCTTTTTGGACTGGCCCGCGACTGCTTCCAGCACGCCCTCGACATCGATCCCGATTTCCAGCCGGCCCGCGAGGCTCTCGACCGCGTCCGACGCCTCATTCAATAGCCGCTATCCGCCGTTCAACCCCGTCCGCGCGCCGTTCAACCACGCACCCTTGGGTCATACGGAAGTGTATGCTATTCTCAATTTTCAATTTCCAGATTCATCCGCGCCAGTTCGGGAATCTAACCTCTCTGGGAGTACAACTATGGCCTACGTGATTGCTGAGCCCTGCATTGGGACCAAGGACACCGCCTGCGTGGACGCCTGTCCCGTCGATTGCATTCATCCCAAGAAGGATGAACCTGACTTCGAGACCTCAGAACTGCTCTACATTGACCCCGTCGAATGCATCGACTGTGGCGCCTGCGTACCGGTCTGCCCCGTTTCCGCAATCTTCGCCCTCGACGATCTGCCGGAGAAGTGGGCGCAGTTCACGCAGATCAACGCCGATTACTACCAGAAGTAGCTCTTCTACTGGCGATAGATGGCCCAAGCCGTGTCCGTCTCCTGCACGGACACTTCAATCAGACTTGTGCCGCTGGCGGACATCTGCTCCGCCAGCGCCTCTTTCATCCGGCTGTAGATGTAGTGGGCGATATTTTCCGCGCTCGCGTTGATCTCCGCAAAGGCCGGCAGTTCGTTCAGGAACTGGTGATCCAACTCCTCACAGATCGCCCTCAGCGCCTTCTTCAGATCCCCGAAATCCATCAGCAGGCCGATTTCGTTCAACCGCTCGCCCGCCACCGCCACCTGCACCCGGTAGTTGTGCCCGTGAATATTCGCACACTTGCCGTTGTAGCCGCGCAGCGCGTGCCCGGCGGGAAATGAGTGCTCCACTCGCAGCTCAAACATTGTCGAAAAACGACTCCACGTCTTCAATCTCGGTGCTGAACCGGTAATCCGGCAGGCTGTCGAAGAAAACCTGCCCGTACCGCTGCCTCGTAATCCGGTTGTCCAGCAGCGCCAGCACGCCCCGGTCCGTCCGGCTCCGAATCAGCCGCCCGAACCCCTGCTTCAGCGCAATCGCCGCCTGCGGCACCTGGTAATCATAGAACGGATTGCCGCCAGTGCTGCGTATCGCGCGCACCCGCGCCTCCACCACCGGATCACTGGGCACCGCAAAGGGTAACTTATCAATGATAACGCAGCTCAGTTGGTCACCCTGTACATCCACCCCCTGCCAGAACGAAGAGGTGGCGAAAAGAACACAATGCGGCGTCCGCCGGAACTCCTCGATGAGAGACCGGGCCGGACGCGTCCCCTGCAACAATACCGGATAATCCAGTTCGCCCTCCACCCGTTCGTGCGCCTGCCTCATCTGCTGGTAGCTCGTGAAAAGAACAAACGCCCGCCCCCGGCTGTGCCTCAACAGTCTCACGATCTCCCGCGACGCCGCCTCCAGATACCCAGCCCCCCGCACATCCGGCAAATGATGGGCCACGTACAGCAGACACTGCGACTGATAGTCGAAATGCGAAGGGACAATCAACTCCCGGGCCGTTTCCAGTCCCAGCCTCACGCGAGCGTACTCAAAACTTCCCGCCACCGCCAGCGTCGCTGACGTCATCACCGTCACCGGACCATCGTTGAACAGCCGCTCCCGCAACAGTCCCGACACATCAATCGGCGTCGCCTGCAGGTAGCATCCCCGCCCCCGCCTCTCCACCCAGTACACGTTCGACTCACTCCGCCCCTCCATCCACTCCCGCAACCGCCCCCCCAATTCCTCGACCCTCCGGTGCAGCGGCGCCAGCTCTTCCGGCGCCTGCCGGACTAACTGCAGATGCGCCGCCAGCAACTCCAACCCGTTCAGAATAGACGCGTACGCTTCCCCATGTTCCGCCAGGAACGAGTCATGCCCCGCGAATCCGCTCCGTCCCTCCTGCGCCGGAAAGCAACGGAAGAATCGTTCCGCGTGCAAACCCACCATATCCAGCAAATGATCCAGATCCGTAGACTGAAACTCCTTGCGCCTCGCTGTGGCGCGGATGTCCCGGATCAGATCCTCCACCTGCCCGCTGCTCACCGTCAACCCGAAATACTGACTCGCCACGTCCTCCAGTTCGTGTGCTTCGTCAAAGATAACGGCCGATGCCTCCGGCAGCACCCCCGCCGCCGGGTCCTGCTCTCTCACGGCCAGGTCCGCGAAGAACAGATGGTGGTTGACGATGATGAGATCGCTCTCCCACGCCTGCTGCCGCGCCAGCGTCACGAAACAACGCTCCCATTGCGCGCATTTCTGACCCGTGCACAACTCCCCCCGCGCATCCAGCTTCGCCCATGCCGTCGAACTCGCCGCCAGCCCGTCGATCTCCGCCCGGTCGCCCGTCTCTGTCGTCTGCTCCCACTCCCGGATGATCTGGAAATCGGACACCTCGTCCAGACCACTCAACACCGGCTCCCGTTCCGCGTCGTAGATCTTCTGCCGGCACGCGTAGTTCGCCCGTCCCTTCAGGTAACACGCCTTCAGCTCGGGAAAAAACGTCCGAAGAAACGGGATATCCTTGAAAAACAACTGCTCCTGCAGGTTCTTGGTGCCGGTTGAGACGATCACCCGCTTGCCCGAGATCAGCGCCGGCGCCAGGTACGCAAGCGTCTTGCCGGTCCCCGTCCCCGCCTCGACGATCAAATGACGCCGCTCCGCAAGAGCCTCTTCCACGGCCAGAGCCATCTCCAATTGTCCGGCCCGGAATTCATACTGCGGATGCGCCGCCGCCAGCGGCCCCCGCCGCGCAAAGAACCCTTTCACGGTGAGGGCGCGGGACACGGCGGCTACACACTCGCGGCAAAAAACTCGAACAAACGCCGGTCGTGCGGATTCTCCTCAAACCCGTCTTCCGGATGCCACTGCACCGCGAGCAACTTGGCATGGCTGTCCATCTGCACGGCCTCGATCGTCCCGTCCGGCGCCGCCGCCGTCACACTCAGGCCCCTCGCCAGATCCTTCACCGCCTGGTGATGCCGGGACATCACCTCGCACTGCGTCACCCCCACCGCCCTCGCCACCAGCGACTCCGGCGCGATCGTCACTTCATGCACCACCCGCCTATGCCCCTCGACATTTTGGTGGAGCGTCCCACCCAGGTGCACGTTCAACAACTGCATCCCGCGGCAGATCGCCAGCACCGGCATCTTGCGCTGAATCGCCTCGCCCAGCAACGCCAGTTCGAAATCGTCCCGGCTCGTGTCCGGATCCTCTGTTCCGTCCAGACGCAATTCCCCATACAGCCGCGGATTCACGTCCCGGCCCCCTCCCAGCACCAGCCCCGCATACTCGCTCAACACCGGTGCCTCGTCGGTGACGGTCCGGCAGTCGGGGTCCAACCCGCACTGTCGCAGCGCACTGATGTACGGAACCGCTTTGGGACGATACCCAATGGTGAACAGAACGCGAGGCAAGGAAGGCACGATCCTATTCAGAGTAACGCGTCCGCTAGATCTTCTGCACCTTCCACCTGCCCTTCCGGAAGATCCACCACCCCGTCAATGTCAGCGCCGCCTCCGCAATGGGGATCGCCCAGAAGGCCCCCTCCGCCCCCCACCCCATCCTCACCGCCAGACCCCACGCCACCGGAATTTGCAGTGCCCAGTAGATACCCACGTTGATCAGCGTCGGCGTCGTCGTGTCTCCAGCCCCATTGAACGCCTGCACCAGCACCATGCCCATCGCGTAAAACACATAGCCGTAACTCACGATCCGCAAACAGCCCACCGCATAGCCAGCCACCGCCGCGTCCGCCGTGAAGAGCCTCACCAGAGGCCCCGGCATCACCATAAACACGACCCCCACCAGCCCCAGAAAGACCATGTTGAAGACACCCGTCCGCCAGACCGAACTCTCCGCCCGGTCCGGACGCCGCGCGCCCAGATTCTGCCCCACCAGAGTCGCCGCCGCGTTCGATAAACCCCACGCCGGCAACAGGGAAAAAATGACGATCCGGATCGCGATCGCATAGCCCGCCAGTGCCGCCGCCCCAGACGCGGCAATGATCTTGACCAGTGCGATCCAACTCGCATTCGCGATCAGGAACTGCGCCATGCCCGTCGACGAAACCCGCGACAACCGCCGCAAGATCCCCCATTCCACTTTCCAGTGCCGCCCCTCCAGCCGGATCCGCCCCTTCCCTCCGAACAGAATTGCCAACTGCATCACCACCCCCGCGCTCCGCCCCAGCACCGTCGCCAC
>ERZ761609.1018-NODE-1018-length-27568-cov-68.362883_pt1 | contig 27568 bp, 22 predicted proteins | sample MGYA00511163_ERZ761609 | MGnify/ENA primary metagenome ERZ761609 (study PRJEB28899, sample SAMN02445070) | bioreactor sludge metagenome | biome: EBPR sludge | place: Australia: Brisbane, Thorneside Wastewater Treatment Plant | collected 2011-12-16 ... | reverse complement strand
TTAAAAAATACAAACCAACCCTCTTGCGTTCAAAAATGTTATTTTTGCGCCCGTTCAAAAAAATGCTACACCATGATGGCTCAATTGAAGACTGTTTTTGCTTTATTGCTGTTCTTGCCCGGCCTGTTGGCTGCACAGCAGAACGATCCGGTTCTGTTCACCGTACACAAGACGCCGGTACACGCTTCGGAGTTTTCGTACATCTATGCCAAAACCAACGGCAAAAACGCCGACTTCTCGCGCAAGTCGCTCGAAGAGTACCTTGACCTGTACGTCAAGTTCAAGCTCAAGGTGCAAAAGGCCCGCGACCTGCACATTGACACCATTCCCAGCCTGAAAAGCGAATTGGATGGCTACCGTCGCCAGTTGGCCGACTCGTATCTGGTAGACAAGGAAGTGACCGAAAAGCTCACCAAAGAAGCCTACGAACGCATTCAGCAAGATGTGGATTTGTACCATATTTTCTTTGCAGTGCCTGCCAATGCCGCCCCCGCCGATACGCTGGCACAGTACATGAAGGCAATGGAGGTAAAGAAAAAATTGGACACCGGCGCCTCCTTTGAAGAAATGGCGGCAGCCCACTCCGACGACAAATCGGCACTCAACAACGGCGGCCATATCGGCTTCATCACGGCCATTTTTCCTCCCGGCATGTATGCGCTCGAAACTGCTGCTTACACTTCCAAGCTCAACCAGTTGACCGGCCCCGTTCGCAGCAGCGGCGGCTACCACCTCATGAAAATAGGCGCCCGCCGCCCGGCCCGCGGCGAAATGGAGGTGGCTCACATACTGATTCGCAAGGCGGAAGGCCAGGAACAACAAGCCAAGCAACGCATAGACAGCGTCTATCAGGCGCTGATGGGCGGCGCAACCTTTGAAGAAATGGCGGCCCTCTCAGACGACCGCAACTCGGGCCCGCGCGGCGGCTACCTCGGCTTTTTCGGCATCAACCGCTACGAGCCGGCCTTTGAAAACGCAGCTTTTGGCATCGCCAAAGACGGCGACTACTCCCGCCCATTCGAGTCGGCTGCCGGCTGGCACATCGTCAAGCGCATCAGCAAACGCGACATACAGCCCTACGCAGTGGAAAAGCCCCGCCTCGAAAATCGCATCAAAAACGATGAGCGCTTCGAGGAGGCCCGCCGCGCTATGGTGGAGAACATCCGCAAGCAAAACAACTTCAAAGAAAACCTGCAAACGCTGGAGCAATATGCAGCCGGCCTGACCGAAGAATTTCTGACTTTCAAGTGGAAATCCAACCCGGAAAAGTCGCCGGCAGTGCTGTTTACATTGGGCAAAACCGACAAGGCCACCATTGCTGATTTCGAGGAATTTTTGACCAACTCTTCCCGCAAGCGCCTGCGTTTCAGCGGTTCTATGGAGCCGGCAGCAGCGGCAAAATTGTTGTACAAAGACTTTGTGGACGACTACTGCCTGCGCTTCGAAGAAGAGCATCTGTACGAAAAGTACCCCGATTTCAGAGCGCTCATGCGCGAGTACGAGGAGGGCATTCTGCTGTTTGAAGCCACCAAAATGCAGGTGTGGGACAAAGCTTCACAAGACACAGTCGGGCTGGAGCAGTTTTACAACAAATATGCCAAAGGCAAATACCGCTGGGACGAGCGCGCCGTGATTCACAAATGGCAGATTGCGCCCGAAGCCAAAGACCAGGTGGGCGATATTTTGAAAACGGTTTCCAAAACCTCTGCCGAAGCAGCATTGGCCAAGTTTAATACTCCTGAAAAACAAATACTTACATTAGAAACCTCTACTTACGAACGCACCAAAGCGCCCGCCGGCATCACCGACGAGAAGTGGCGTGTAGGCGGCATGTCGGCGGCTGTGCAAGACCCGAAAACGCAGGTTCACACCTTTTACCGCATCGAGAGCATCACGCCGCCATCGGACAAAACGCTGAAGGAGGCCAGAGGTTACATAGTAGCTGATTATCAGGACTATCTGGAGGCACAGTGGGTAGAGCAACTCCGCAAAGAATACAAAGTGGACATCAACCGCTCGGTGTTTGACAAACTCATCAAGTAGTGCCGATGAATATGAAATGCTGGGGATACCTGGCGATAATGGTGTTGGCCATACAGGCGCTGAGCGCTTGCAGCAAGCAGCAGGCGGAAAAGACCGGGGACGTACCCTTGGCCAGAGTGTTCAACAAAACGCTCTACCTTTCCGATATGGAGGGCATGTTCCCGCCGGACGCCGACAGCGCCCTCATCATCAATTCATACATCGAGCGCTGGATTCGGGAGGCGCTGCTGCTGCACGAGGCAGAACGCAACATCCCCAGCGACCTCAATATTGACAAGCTCGTGCGCGATTACCGGGCTTCTTTGGTGCGGCACAGCTATGAGCAGTTTTTGGTAGAGCAACTGTTGGACTCCACCGTTACGCAGCAGGAACTACAGGCTTTTTATGAAAACAACAAAGAGCAATACCAGCTCGAAACGCCCATTATGCGGTGTTTTTTTATAAAAATGCCCCGACCGGTTTACCAAATTGACGAATTGCGCCGTCTATGGAACAGCGAACGACCGGAAGATTACGCCGGCTTGGTAAAATACTGCTCGGAGTTTGCAGAATCGCACCTGCTGGAAGACAGTACCTGGCACAAGGTGGAAGACATTGCCGCCGAATTGCCCGCCGGACTACTGTCTGCCGATCATCCCGGCGGTAAACGCGAAATCACCCTGCGCGACGATCAGTACGAGTACTTTTTGCGCATCCTCGAACTGAAAAACCGGCAGGAAATAGCGCCGTTCAGCTACATAGAGGAGCAGGCCCGGCGCTTCATTTTGCGCAGCCGCATTGATAAATTGCTCGAAGAGAAAAAAAACGATATGTACGATATCGAAATGCGAAAGGGCAATGTGGAGATTCTCAGGTAAGAGGTAGGCAGTAGGCAGTAAGCAGTCGGCGGTGGGCGGTGCGAAGCTTACAGTACCAGCTTGCGGCTTATGGCTTGCAGCTTGCAGCCAGTAGCCAGCGGCCGGCAGCCGTTCCCACCCGAAACCCGAAACCCACCTTCCCACGCCTGTGGCGTGGTTCGGCGGATGAAACCCGAAACCTTGAATTTTAAAAACAACAAGACACTTCAAAATATGAAAACCAAATTCTTTCTTTTCATTGCGCTTTGTTTCGCCGTCGGGCAGGGATTTGCACAACAGCGCGCCGTACTCGACAAAGTAGTGGCCGTGGTGGGCAGCGAGTTGATCCTGCTTTCTGAACTGGAAGAGCAACATTCCTACCTCGAATCACAGCGTGGCGTACTGCCTCCGGATGCCCGTTGCGCTATTTTAGACAACATCATGCTCTCCAAACTGCTGCTCAACCAAGCCAAATTGGACAGCGTAGAGGTATCCGATGCAGAGGTGGAAGACCAGATCAATGCGCGCATCGAACGCATTCTCACCTACATGAACAACGAAGTGTCGGCCTTTGAGGATTACTACGGCCAGAGCATTGCCGAGGTGAAAGACCAGATGCGGGAAGACCTGAAAAACCAGATGCTCACCGAGCGCATGGAGGGTCAGATCAAAAGTGGCATCACCATCACACCCTCAGAAGTAAAGGCATTTTTTAACAAAATACCCCGTGACAGTCTCCCTTATTTCAATGCAGAAGTGGAGGTGGGCGAGATCGTTTACAAACCCAAAGTAAACGAGGAACAACGACAGATAGCTATGAAAAAATTGGAGAGCCTGCGGCAACGCATCGTGGAAGGTGGAGAAGATTTTGCAGCGCTCGCCTCTAAGTTTTCAGACGACGGCGGCTCGGCCCGCGCCGGCGGCGAACTGGGTTGGACCAAACGCGGCGTGTTCGTACCTGCTTTTGAAGCGGCTGCCTACAAGTTGGAAAAGGATGAAATATCGCCCATTGTGGAGTCGGAATTCGGTTTTCACTTTATTCAGTTGCTCGACCGCAGGGGCAACAGCATTCGCACCCGGCACATTCTCATCAAACCGGAAATCACCACAGAAGACATGCAATTGGCTTACAATACCCTCGATTCGGTGCGCCAGTTGATTCTCAGCGATTCCATGAGCTTTTCCCTGGCAGTGAAACGTTTCTCGCACAAAGAAGTGCAGAGCTACAACAACGACGGGCGCATGGTCAATTCGGCCACGCAGAATACTTTCTTCCAGATCAACGAGTTGGAACCCGACATCTATTTCGCCATTGATACGCTCAAGGTGGGCGGCATCACCAAGCCCTTCGAGTTTACCGGGCCGGACGGCGAAACCTACTACCGCATCGCCGTTTTGCAATCCAAAACAGCGCCGCACCGGGCCAATCTTTCGCAAGATTATTCCAAAATTCAGAAGGCTGCCGTTGAGGCCAAGAAGAGCGAGCACATCTCCAAGTGGGTCATAGAAAAAATGAGCACCACCTACATCTCTATTGATCCGTCTTTTAAAGATTGCAGGGAACTGGCCAAATGGAGGGCCTATCAGCCTTGATATACGACGCTGAATTGCTCAAATACCTCCGGCCACTCGCTGCGAAACACCTCCGGTTGCGTAAAGTAAAAAACCGTAGCCAGCGCCGGCAGTGAAATATCGGGCACATTGAGATACGTCTCTATCGCCGTCCGGGAAAAACCGCTGATGCGCTCCAATACAGGCCAATGCGCCTCCTCCACCTGCGGATACCGGGCAAAGGGATAACTGCGCATATATACTTTGGCGTATTCGTACAGGCCAATGTGCAGATACTGATCGGGTTGCAACAGGCCCAGCATCAGGTGTTGTATCGAAAAAAGCAAGACCCCGTCCTCGTCCTGTGTTTCCGATATGTGAAAAAGTTCAGGGTACTGCGGCGATGGAAACGGATGCTGATACAATACAATGTTTTCGTATTTGGGAAACAGAAAGTCTTTTTTGCCCATTGTCAGCGTCACCGCTGAAGCCGCCACTGCTGCCTCTACATCGGGCGATACTTTTTCTACGCCCTGCGGCAGATATTGCTGCGCCATCATAAACAGGCTCACCCGCTGCCGGAACTTCAGTTGCTCCTCCGCATTCAGCCGCTGATACAGGCCCGGCGTCTTTTCGATCATGGCGCGCAGGCCGGGCGTCAGATCGGGCGGATGCCGGATATACCACCACCAGTTGATCTGCGGACTGAACACAAACAGGATCGCTCCCAGGACGAACGGAATAATGATAAACCCTGATAATGAAAAGTTTACCTTCCAGCTCAGAAATGCCAACACCGCAACAATCACCAACAACGGAATGGCCAATATTCTTGCAAACATATTCTCTTGTTTTTATCGCATTCAACCTTAAACATTGAACCCGAAACGCAAAGTTTTTAACGCGAATCTTAGCGAAGGGCGCGAATTTCCGCGAACGTAGGGTGGCAACCAGGAACCTTGAACTCGAAACGCGAATCAATGCCCGTTCCCACCCGAAACCTTGAACCCCTAAACACCCCTCACCCACTCACCCCCTCACCCACTCACCCACTCACCCCCTCACCCTCTCAGACCCTCACCCACTGCTCCTCCCTCGACGACTCCACCACCTTTTCAATGAACCGCATACCCCGCACCCCATCCGAAACCGACGGAAAATCCGCATACAGCGGATCGGCCGACCGGCCCTCCAAGCGCGCCCGCAGGCAATGCGCAAAATTCCGATAAATATTGGCAAACGCCTCCAGGTACCCCTCCGGGTGCCCCGCCGGAATCCGCGCATGAGCCTGCGCCGATGGATGCAACGGCCCCACGCCCGTGCGCAGCATTTGCGTCGGCCCGTCCAACCACCTAACGGTCAGTGTATTAGGCTCCATTTGTCGCCACTCTATGCCGCCTTTCTCCCCATACACCCGTATGCTCAGGTTATTCTCCTCCCCGGCAGCTATCTGGCTGGCAAAAAGAATGCCCTTCGCGCCGTTGTCGAATCGCAGCAGCACATTGCCGTCATCGTCCAGGCGGCGGCCAGGCACAAAAGCCGTCAGATCGGCACAAACAGCATCTATGCGCAGCCCGGTGATGTACTCCAGCAGGTTTTCCGCATGTGTGCCTATGTCGCCCATCGCGCCGGCAGCCCCCGAACGCGCCGGATCGGTGCGCCAGGCAGCCTGTTTCTGGTCGCTGCCCTCCAAAAAAGTAGAGAGCCAGCCCTGCGGATACTCGGCCACCACCTTGCGAATGGCGCCCAGTTCGCCGTCCTGTATCATGGCTTTGGCCTGTTTCACCATCGGATAGCCGGTATAGTTATGCGTCAGCGCAAACAGCAGCCCGGTTTCCTCCACCAATGCCTCCAATTCCAGCGCCTCCTCCATATTGAGGCACAGCGGCTTGTCGCACACCACATGAAAACCCTTGAGCAGCGCCGCTTTGGCCGCCCCGAAGTGTACATGGTTGGGCGTCACAATAGACACAAAATCCATGCGCTCGCCCTCCGGCAGCCCCCGCTCCTGCTCCATCATTTCCTCATAGCTGCCATACACCCGGTGTGCCGGCAGGAACAAATCCTCGCCCGATGCTTTCGACCGCGCCGCATCACTGCTGAACGCGCCGCACACCAATTCGATCTGGCCGTCCAACGCCGCCGCCATCCGATGCACCGCACCGATGAACGCGCCCTGCCCGCCGCCGATCATGCCCATTCTCATTTTCCGATTCATATCTTTTGTTTTGCTGTTTTTTTTTAAAAGTCAGCATTTGGGCAGCCGCCCGCTCTGTGAAGCGCTGTTAGCTTTACCTTCGCAAGAGCCTGCCAAAGCTAACAGCTCTATACCCGCTGCGGGCGCCGGGTCGTACGCTCTTACCGCCGGCTCCGGCCAATGCTCCCTGCCGTCGGTACCGCTTCCACCCCTGCTGCAACACTGCGCCGGCGTGAGGTTCTACCTCGTGTCCCAACCATTCGTCGAGAACATGCAGTCCTTTGTCTGTGAACCACAGCGCCCGGCATACGATACAGATACTCCGATGTCGTTAAGTTCGCTGTCAATATGACAGCACCGCCGGCAACTGGAACGCAAATTGTATTTTCAAAAAAAGAAAAACGCAGGCAGCCATTCCTGCCGGCGACTGCAAAAATCAATAATTTCTTCACCCAAAACGACAAAAGTCTATGAAACAACAAATGTTTTTCAGCGCCTTGATTGCGGTCTTTGCTTCATTGCTCACCATCGGCGGCTACCACCTCGTTTCCAATTATCAGGGCGGCGGCAAGGTACGGGTAGAACATGTAAACGGCGCGCCCTCCCAAAGCGCCATGTACACCCGCGATGAAAACGGGAATTTCACCCCCCTCGACTTCACCGCCACTGCCGAAAAAGTGATGGACGCCGTGGTGCATATTCGCTCTACCAAGGCCCGCTCCAGAGGCGATGAGTCCAATCCCTTTGGCGGCACAGACGACCTGTTTGAGTACTTTTTCGGGCCACGCGGCAACCGCCCCGACTCCCGCGGAGGAAATCCTCAACCCAGCATCGGCGAGGGTTCTGGCGTCATCATCAGCCAGGATGGCTACATTGTTACCAACAACCACGTCATTGCCGACGCCGACGACATTGAGGTGACGCTGCACGACAACCGCAGCTACAAAGCCCGCTTGATCGGCACGGATCCCAATACCGACCTCGCCGTCATTCAGATTGAAGAAAAAGATCTTTCCGCCCTCGCCTTTGCCGATTCCGACAAGGTAAAAGTGGGCGAATGGGTCATGGCCGTCGGCAATCCTTTTAGCCTCAACTCTACCGTAACGGCGGGCATCGTGAGTGCTAAAGGCCGCAACATCAACATCTTGCGCGAACAATACGCCGTAGAGAGCTTTATACAAACCGATGCAGCCATCAACCCCGGCAACAGCGGCGGCGCTTTGGTCAATCTCGACGGCGGACTCATCGGCATCAACACGGCCATTGCCAGCCCCACAGGTTCTTATTCGGGATACGGCTTTGCGGTGCCGGCCAATATCGTCAGCAAAACAGTGAACGACCTCATCGAGTACGGTATCGTTCAGCGCGGATTCCTCGGCATCACCATCCGCACCGTGGACGCTGGCCTGGCCCGCGACAAGGGGCTTAAAATTTTCAAAGGCGTATATGTGGACAGCCTCATGGAGGGCAGTTCCGCTGCAAAGGCAGGGGTCAAATCGGGCGATGTCATTGTTCAGATTGACGGCCAAAATGTCACCTCCTCGTCTGAGTTGCAGGAAATGGTGGCCCGCCGCCGCCCCGGCGATCAGCTCAGTCTCAAGTTGAACCGCAACGGCGCAGAAAAGTCGTTCTCCGTCACGCTCAACAACCGAAAAGGCAATACTGACCTGGCTTCCAAGGCTGCCGACGAAACATCTATCCTCAATACCCTCGGCATAGAGGCAGAGGCGCTGCCCTCGGCTGCGGCTAAAAAAATGGGCATTTCGGGCGGCGTTCGCGTCACCTCCATCGGCGCGGGCAAAATCCGCAAAAACACCCAAATGCAGGAAGGATTCATCATCACCCGCGTGGACGGCAAACCGGTAAGCTCACCGGAGGACCTGCTCAAAGTACTGAAAAGCAAATCGGGCGGCGTAATGCTCGAAGGAAGGTACGAAGACTTGCCCGGTGATTACTACTACGCTTTCGGGATGTAATCTGTTGAAAAACAAACTGTAAGCATCAAAAAAGGGCTTCTCAAATTCCATGAGAAGCCCTTTCTTTTTGTGTCGGCAGCCGGTACTATGCCGCGCTTTCGGCAGCTTCGGCGGCCAGTTCGGCTTTGTTGATTTTCTCCATCTCTTTATCAATGTAATAAAGGCTCATGGGGCCGTCGCCGATGAGTTTGATGCGGTCGAGGATACCACGCATGAGCGCCTCCTCTTCGCGCTGCTCGGTGACGTACCACTGAAGGAAATTGAGGGTGGTATGGTCGTTGTCTTTGTAAGCCAGCGACAAAAGCTCGTTGATGGAGGCGGTCACTTTTTGCTCGTGGGCATACACCTGCTCAAACAGTTTATGAACCGACTCGAAGCTGTGCGGCGGCTGCGCAATGGCCGGCGCGAGGGCGTGCCCGTCCACCTCGCTGATGTAGTGAAAAATGCGCAACATGTGCTGGCGTTCTTCGTCCGATTGGCGGTGCATGAATGCGGCGCAACCCTGAAGCCCTTCTTTGTCGCACCAGGAAGCCATTGAAAGGTAGAGAAATGACGCGTAGCCCTCCAGAGAGATTTGCGTATTGAGGGCGTTTTCCATTGTTTTAGAAATCATATCGTACTGATTTTTAGATCAAAACATGCGCTTTCGCTGGAAATACCAGGCCATGCCCGCGCTGAGGATCAAGGCAATGATTAGAATACCGAGAAAGGCAAAATTGTTTTCCTGAAAAGGCATCCGTATGTTCATGCCGTAAAAACTGGCAATGAGCGTGGGCACCATGAGGAGGATGGTGATGAGCGTGAGGCGGCGGATGGTCAGGTTCAGGTTGTTGGAAATAATGGAGCCATACGCATCCATAGTGCCGCCGAGGATGTCGGAATACACTTTGGACATTTCCATAGCCTGGCTGTTATCAATGATGATGTCCTCAAACAGGTCGGAGAGGTCTTCGTCCTGCGCAATGTGCAGATAGTCGGTGCGTTTCATTTTGAGGAGCAACAACTCATTGGAACTAAGCGAGTTGAGAAAATACACAAGACTTTTTTCGATGCTCAACAGCAATTTCAATTCCTGATTTCGACTCGAATCGTAGAGTTCCTGTTCGATGAGGTTGCGCTTCGAGTTGAGCTTTTTAAGGCAGGTGAGGAAGCGATAGACATTGTGCTCGAAGATTTGCAACACAAACATCTTTTCGTCGGAGGGATTGAAATTTTTGACCTTATTGTCTAAAAACAAGCGAATGATGGGGTTGTCGAAAGCCGAAATGGTGATGATGTTGTCCAATGTAAGAATGATGCCGATGGGCACGGTGACATAGATGGCGTCGTTTTCGTCTTCGTTTTCGTTGAGAATGGGCGAATTGAGCAGGATGAAACGCACGTCTTCCTCGCGTTCGTAGCGCGAGCGTTCGTCCAAGTCCAAAGAGTCGGTGAGAAAATCGAGGGGTACTTCAAAGGACTGCGCGACCTCTTCCAGCTCTTCGTGGCTGAAAGGCGGGGCTATATTGACCCAGCATCCGGGGCGGGGTTCTTCCAGTTCCCGCAGCCGTCCGTCCGTTTTGATGTAGTACTTGACCATGCGTTCATTTCGTGCCTCAAACTTACGACAATGCGCGTGGCTGCCCAACAAAAAATCTACCTAAACCTGTATCCTTTCATAAAATCGGCGATGCTCATTCGACGACGGCCCTGCAATTGCAGTTCCAGCACCTCCACCCAGCCGTCGTTTGTGGCATAACGGAGCCAGGATTTTTGGTCGGTAAAAAACATGCCGGGCGCTACGGGCGGCGTGCCGGTAGCGGGGCTGCTGCGCAGGATTTTGAGTTCCTCGCCTTCCAGCATCGTCCAGGCGGCAGGGTAGGGGCTGAGACCCCGGATGAAATTGTGTACCTCGGCGGCGCTTTGCCGGAAGTTGATTTGGCAGGTTTCGTGAAAAATCTTGGGCGCTTTAGATGCTTGCCCCTCGTCTTGTTTTTGTAGTGTATAGCTCTGGTTTTCAATAGCCTGCACCGTTTTCAGGACGGTTTGAGCGCCGAGTTCCATCATGCGGTCGTGTACATCGCCGGCGGTGTCGTCGGGGCCGATGGTCATGCGTTCCTGAAAAAGCAAGTCGCCGGTGTCAATTTCGGAATTGAGAAAAAAAGTCGTCACGCCGGTTTCCGTGTCGCCATTGATGACAGCCCAGTTGATGGGCGCGGCGCCCCGATAGCGCGGCAACAGCGAGCCGTGCAGGTTGAACGCGCCGAGTGCGGGCATACGCCACACCGCTTCGGGCAGCATCCGAAAAGCTACGATGACCTGGAGATTGGCGTCTAAAGCGGCCAATTGTTCCAGAAACTGCGGGTCTTTCAGTTTTTCGGGTTGCAAAACGGGCAGCCCGCGCTCCACCGCAAACCGCTTCACCGCCGATTGCAGTAGTTGTTGTTTGCCTCTGCCGCCCCACTTGTCGGTAGCCGTTACTACGCCCGCCACATCAAAGCCGTTGTCGAGCAGGATGCGCAGGGAGGGCACGGCAAAATCGGGGGTACCCATAAAGACGATGCGTGGTTTTGTATTTTTTTGCATGATGTGAATATTTGAGCTACCTGCGAACACTGGCCGACGGTGTCGGGTTCAAGGTTTCGGATTTGGAACGGCCGCCGGCTACTGGCTTCAAGCTGCAAGCCGCGTTTCGCTCGCGCTTAGCATCCCGCGCCACAGCGCGGCTACTGCTTCAGCGCCGCCTTGGTAAACATACTTGCCGGAATGTCCTGATTGAATTTCACGCTCGTCATCTTGAATTCGGTGCCCTCGCCTGCCTTGAGCATGTCTTTATACACCACGTTGAGCGGAAACCAGCGGCCCTGTATTTTCTGCACATTCGACAGGGTGGTGCGCTTGAGCAACTGCCCGCTTTTGGCATACAACTCCTCTTTGAGCGGCACATAACGCTCGGCATCCACCCACATTTTGCGGCGATGGTAAGCCAGGTCGGCCACTTTGGCGGTCAGTTCCAGCACCCAGGTTTTGCGCCCGTCGAGGGTTTCTTCGCCCGCCACTTTGGCCGAATAGACGTCGGTGATCTTGCGGTCGTCCATCATGTCTTCGTAAGAGAGGTCGGACCCCATGACCGATTGCCGCAGCAGGTGCCCCGAAATCTGGATGGTGCGGTCGGTAGAAGGCGAGTAAATCCATAGCTGATTTTCGAGCTTGAGCATTTTGGTGCCTGCCTCGCGGGCCGGCGAGAGGTATTCCGTGAAGGATTTTTTATCGCCTACGGAATAGGAGCGCGAGGTGATGGTACGGCTGTTGCGCTTGCCGCGAATGGTCATTTCCGACTCGAATACGCGGTTGTCGGAAGACATGTTTTGCTCCACTTTGCGCAGTATGGCGTTGGCATCGTTTTGCTGCACAAGCGCCGGAGACAAGAGGAGGAAAAGAGTGAAAATGAAAATGATTTTCATGGTTAATGGAATTTTTCTACGCGTAGTGAAGGGGTGACTACAGGCTGTAACCTTGCAGAGTCAACCCTTCACTAAGCTGGTGAAATAAACTTATTTTCTCACACCGACAGCTCCTTAAACAACTCGGCCGTCTTGCGTCGGTAAATGCCGAGACCCGACAGCGCATTGCCCAACACCATCGAAAACAGGCCGGGTATGAACCCGATGTAAAATGTCTGCGCACCAATATGCGCCCTGAATACGGTGGGCATCATCATGCTGCCGCCCTGCACTGCCGAGCCGAAATCGAGGCCCGTTTCCTGCAAATAATACGCAGCCGACAGCCCCAAAGCCGTACCCAATACCGACCCCGCCAGGCCGATGACCACCGACTCGATGATGAGCGACCGGAACAAGCGCTTCTTCTCTTCACCCATTGCTAAGCGGATACCAAACTCGTTGTAGCGTCGCAGCCCGCCCAGCAAACCGGTGTTCCACAGCACGATGGACATGGCAAAAATGAACACGAAAATCATAATTCCGGACATACTTTTCGATAGCACGAGGTATTCCTCCAAACCGTTTTGGTCGTTGAGGCGCTGCATGAGCGGAGCAAATTCGTCGTCGTCGTTTTGGAACCGGGCATTGAACGCGGTTTTGACCTCCAGGGCGGCGGCCTCCTCGTATTGGTCGCTTTTGAAAAAACCGAGCACCTCGCCGGCTGCATCCTGCATGTCTAAGGCAGATTGGGCATCGGTGATGTCCACAATGATGGCGCCGCGGTCCAAAACCGGCATTCCGAAACGCACCGTGCCTGCCACGGCGAAATTGGCAAAGCTCATGCCGCCGTCCATAGTGGAACCGAACAGCGTGACCGTATCGCCGAGGCCGACTTTGAACCGCCGGGCAAAATCATCGCTGATGAGCGCCTCGCCGGGCTGTGCAGGCAGGCGGCCTTCGACGATGGCCGGCATGATATTCATGCGCTCGGCCTCGCGGCTGCCGGGGCTGAACAAATCAACGGCGTATCCGGCGGCCATGCCCTGAGCGCGGGTGTTGCCCTCCGCATCGGCTACGTCGAGCAAGCCCCCGAAGCGGATGCGCTGCGTCCAGTCCAATTGCGGGAACTGTCGTTGCAAATCGGCCACGAGGCTGCCGGTTTCCAGCAGGGCCAGGTCGTTGGGCATCTGCTCGGCATTTTCCGCGTAAGCGCGGGTCATCACCTTGAGGTGGCCGGTGGAAAAATTCGCATTGAGGCGGATCATATCGCTGAAAACCCCTGAAAACCAGGCGCTGAACAGCACTGAAAGAAACACCCCGATGGAGATGACGAGCACCGGCAACACGCTTCGGTTGGGGTCCCGCAGGATTCCTTTTATCAAAAATCGGATCATTGTATTTTGCCTTTTATTGCGTCTGTTGGATTCAAGCGGGCGATTTTCCGGGCGGGCAAAAAGCTCACCACAGTGGCCGCTATGACTACCAGAATGATGGTTCCCAATACCAAGCCCGTGCCGTAAACCGGATAAATTCGGTCGGAAATAGAAATGCCCATGTCCTGACCTCCCGTCGGCATGGCCCAGCCGTATTTGGCCAAATACCAGAGGAACGGCCCGCCGTACAAAGCGCCCAGCACAATGGCCAAAATGCTGTAAACACTGCCCTCGACGGTGAAAATGCCGATGACCTGCCGCCGCGTCATACCCAATGCTATGTAGGTGCCGATTTCGCGCTGCCGCCTGAAAATGGAGAGCACTTGCGTATCGAAAATGGCCAGCAACGCAATGATCATAAGCAGGCCGTACAGCACAGCTCCGGAGCCTTTTTTGGACTGAATAATGGTGTTAAGATCGGCCAGCAGGACGTCTTCAGACTGGAACACCCAGGGCGATGTCTCGGCAGGCCGGAAGCCAGAGGCCGCTACCATCAGAGTGGCCTCGCCGGGCAGATTCATCATGGTTTGAAGGCGTTCTATCGGCAGCCAAATCTGGCCGGCGTCTATGCTGGGCACATTGCAGTCGAAAATGCCGGCAATGTTGAGTTCCAGCGCGTCGAATGCACCCTGGCTATCGCGCCAGCGCACGAGCAGCGCGTCGCCTGTTTTCAGCTTGAGGGCCTGGGCCATGCGTTTGCCGATGAGGGCGCCGTCGGGATTCTTTTGGAGGATTTCGGTAGGAATTTTCAGCACTTTTTGCTCAGGATCAATGCCTTTGAGCAGCACGCCCTGCATACGGCCTTGCGGAAACGCAGAAGCCTGCACCGCCAGAATGGGCGCTAATTGGCCCTGTCCGGCCAGCCGGGTCATGTCTGCCGAAAGAGGAGCGTGGGCATCCTGAATAGAGAGCGGGTCCAATGGGTCGTAAGCGGAATGCCAGAGCTGTCCGCCGCCGATTTCCCACTCCTGCGTGTCTTTGCGGGCCTGTTGGTTCCAGCCGTCAATGGTGCCGTTGTGCCATAATATAATGACAAAGGCCAGCGAGAGCACGGCGATGTTGAGCAGCGAGCGCCACCCCGCGCCGAGTATGTTTTTGAGTGCTAATTGTATGGCAATCATGATTAAATAGATTTATTCGGTCCCTGCGTAAGCCATTAGCCGTTAGCTGCCGGCCGTTAGCTTGGTCTTCCAAAAATTGAAAAGTTCATTTTCAAAAGCACATCCAAAATTTCCCCAAGTGGAAAATCAAATTTCTTAACAAAAAACGAGCTAAAAGCTAACAGCGAACAGCTTGTGGCTTAACTGTTACTTTTTATGAATGAGTGTGCGGCAATTCGTTCATCTTTCACCACGCGGCCGTCTTCCAGCGAGATGATGCGCCGGAGATAGCTCATCACCTTTTCGTCGTGGGTGGCAAAGAGGAAAGTGGTTTGCAGTTCCTGATTGAGCCGCAGCATGGTTTGGAGAATGTGGTGCGAATTTTTGGAATCGAGATTGGCGGTAGGTTCGTCGGCCAATACAATGGCGGGCTTTTTGACCATGGCGCGGGCAATGGCTACGCGCTGGCTCTCGCCGCCCGACAACTGTGCTGGGCGCGACTGTGCTTTGTCGGTGAGGCCCACCCATTCCAGCGCTTCCATCACGGCTTTGCGGCGCTCGGCAGCGGGCAGGTGTTGGAGCAGGAGGGCAAATTCCACGTTTTCAAACACGGTATAAACCGGAAAGAGGTTGTAGGTTTGAAAAATGAAGCCCAAGTGCCGATTGCGCAATTGTGCCGATTGAGCGTGCGTGAGATGCGCGATGGACTGCCCCAGTACGGTCACTTCGCCGCTGCTGGGCGCGTCCAATGAGCCGATGATGTTGAGCAGGGTGGTTTTGCCCGATCCACTGGGACCTACCAGGCCGGTGAATTCGCCTTTGTCGAATGTAAGATTGACTTCATTGAGCGCGGTGAATTCGCCGTTGCCGACAGGGAAGCGCTTGCTGAGTTGATGGATTTGGATGATGGTTTCCATTTTTCAGTGGGTGAGTATGTGAGTGGTGAGTATGTGAGTGTGTGAGTTGCGCAAGGGATGGAAGCGAAATGGCGGCATTTGTAGAGCCGTTGCATGCAAGGTCTCCGGCGAGCCGCCGCCATGTAGCGGACAGCCCGGCCCCGCCTGCCCGATGGCTCCCTCCTTTGGAGGGTCGGGGTGGCTGGTAGTGGCGGGGTGCGCCCCCAAAAAGATTCAACATCAATGATTCCATAGGTACATGATTTGCACACCTGCGCCGGAGTACGGATTTTGCGTGCTGCTTTGGGTGGGCAGGCTGCTGTTTTTCGGATTCCAATACGCCATGACGAAGAGTGTGCCGTTGTTCCATTGTTTTCGCCAGTTGACGAAGCGATAGAGTGCGTTGTTGCTCCAGTCGAAATACACCATAGCGCCGATGTTGTCGAAAAAGCCAAGCGGGTACGACAATGAGAGCAGGCTGAGCGAGTTGGTGCGCGCCAGTCGGAATGCCTGCGCATCGGTGGCAACGAGCAGTTGTTCGGCGGCGATGTACAGCCCGTTGCCGATGCCCCAGGTGTAGTCTATGCCCAGATTGAGCATTTCCTGATGGCGGTAGGCGCCGAGGTTGCGGTGGTTGGCCGTCCAGGAGGCTTCGAGCCAGCAACCCACGGCCCAGTCCATTTTTACATCGAAACCGAGGCGGGTTTCGGGAGCGGCGGCGTGGGCAGGTAAAAGCGGTTCGAGGCTGCGCGTGTCGGCATGGCGGTGATGCAGGGAGAGGGCCATTTCGCCTTTGGGCAGCGGTTGTTGAAATCTGGCGCCCCATTCCGGTCTGTGCTTTGCGGTGGGCGCGAGGTCCCAGCCCCGGCGTTGGTGATTGCCATACAAGCCCCAGAGCCAGAGGTTGGCGTTGTTGAGAAAATAATAGCGGCCCAGCAGCCCCCACACACCGTCGGTGAACTGGATAGGGTCGCGGGGGTCAATCTGATCGAACCACATGAGCGGGCGGAGCAGCGTGGCCGAGCCGAAGTTGATTTTTTGGAGTCCGGCGCGGATTTCCCATTGCGGCCCGGAGTAGCGCACCCAAAGGCGATAGGGCTTGATGAGACCCGTGGCGTTCAGCGAGTCGAAAGGACGGAGATTGGCAGCGGCGAAGATGTTGGCGGAGGCTTCGAGGTCGAAGAGGCGGGGGGCAGTGTGCGGTTGGCGGTGAGCGGTTGGCGGTGTGCGGTTGGCGGTGACAGTGTGCGGCAGGCGGTAGTTGAGTTGGGGCAGATAGCGCAGTCCGGCGGCGAGGGGTAGCTCGTTGGCGAGATTGGCATTGAGCCATGTGATGAGTTGACCTTTAAAAACAAGGCTGTCGCGCAGCAATGCGGTGCTGTCCTGTGCGAGGCAGTGCGTGGAGGAGAGGAGAAAAAGGCCGATGATGAGGATGCGGAACATTTTGGAGGAGTGAGCGGAAATGGTAATTAGTTAGCTGCAAGCTGTAAGCCTCAAGCTGCAAGTTTTGGTTATCTGATCATTATGTAGAATTTTCTTCGAAAGAGCGCATGGAGATTTTTCCGAAATTTAAGACTCATTTACTGATGGAAGATCAAGCCTGAAGCTTATGGCTTGAGACTTGTAGCCTGTACCATCTTGAATGCACTACTTTTCGAGGATGCCGTAGAAGAAAAAATTGATCACTTCCATCACCAGATCGCGAGGGTGCGGGTACGAAGCCAGCAATTGGTCGTTCGTCACCCAGGCGGGCATTTGGTGGAAGAGGTAGAGCAGGAAGGCAGGTTGGATGTCGGCTCGGACCCAGCCCTGTTGCTGTGCGTGCGCGAAGTCGGCAACGATCTCCCGGATCGTCTCTTCGGTGCGTTGTTCGAGGTAGGCTTTGAGGCCCCATTCTTCGTTCGAGTACAAGTCGCGGATGAGGTCGGCGCTGATGGCTTCGGTGCCTTCAAATTTGAGGCGAAGCTGCTGCCGGACCTTCTCTTCGTAAGGTACGTCTTGTGCCATGATCTGGCGGTAGTCGCGCAGGGAGGTGTCGAAAACTTGCTCCAAAACGACTTTGGCGACTTCAATTTTGTTGGGAAAGAAGCGATAAAAAGTCATTTTGCTCACTTGCGCTTCGCGGCAGATTTCCTCCACGCTCACCTTTTTGATGCCGTATTTCCAGTAGAGGCGGCGGGCAGCTTCGAGGATTTCTGCGTATTTCGGACTGTCGGTGGTATCTTCGGCCATAGGCTCATGTTACTAAAAGCTGTGCAAGGTTACGATATTTTTCATAAAAGTCAAGATTTGTAACATAAATATTTTTATCGTAAGTTGTAGTGGCTGCATTTCGGGAGTTTTTGGCGCTGTGAAACTCTCATACCACAAAAAACTGTACTTTTATGGCCAATTGCTGTCGAGATGATTTCAAAAATACATATTCAAAACTTCCGGTCCATCGGGCAAATCAGTCCGATAGAGCTTGGTAAAATAACCGTACTGACGGGCGCCAACAACAGCGGGAAGTCCAGTATTCTGTATGGTTTGATGATCCTGCAGGATTTTTTGCGCAACCCCAACCGCAGTCTGGAAGACCTCTTTGCGCTGCCTTTTATCAATCTGGGCGGGTTTTCGGAGGTGAAGTCGAAGTTTGATGCGCTCAATGAGTATATTGATTTAGGGATCACCGCAGAGCAAGAAAGCAATTTAGGCGCTTTTGGCGTTTCATATCGCCTTTTTCTGGGGGCGGGTAAGACTTTCATTAAATTATCGTCCGATTCAGGGCCGTTCAGTTTTGAAGCGCGTATGAGCATAGGATTGCCTTACGTTCCTGTGACAGAAACATATCAAAAAGCGCAATTTAAAAGAAATGATACTGAAATATTGTTCGGATGGAATGGATTCACTGCATCATTGAAACCACGGCTTGATGTTTTTTCAGAACTTGAAGAAAGTATCATTTCAGCGTTGCAAACTCCTGTGAACGAACTATTTGCCACCGATTTCGCTCCCATTTCTCGAAATTTCACCAAACCATATTACAACATGGTGCCCATGCGGGGCATCATCCAAACGGAGGAAGAAGTAGCCACCATGCTGAAATCGGAGCCGGCTACGTTGGAGGCAGTCAATCAGTATTTGGAAAAAATAACGGGCAGAACGCTTGAATTGCCGGGCAACGGCACCCCTGGTTTGTTCAGTCTGTTGGCCAGAAATGCGCAGTCGGGGCAGACCAATTTTTTGGTAAACGAAGGTTCCGGCACCAATCAGGTTGTCACTTTGTTGGCCAAGATATTCCAGCCGGGCAAGCAGTTTATTTGTATAGACGAACCCGAAATCCACCTGCATCCCGGCATGGTGCGCAGTTTAGCGGCTTCATTTGCCGATATGGTGTCGAGTGACCCCAAACGCCAATTTTTAGTATCTACTCACAGCGAGCATTTTGTGCAGGCCCTGATGGCAAAAGTTGCTGCCGGCAGCCTGCGCCCCGAAGATGTGAAGGTATATCACTTGTCTATGACTGAGACCGGCACGGCTGTCGAACACCAGTCCATCAACTCGAAAGGTCAGTTGGAAGGAGGGCTTTCTCATTTTTTTGCAGAAGAACTCAAATCAGTGAAATCTTTCTTCAAATTGACGGACTGATATGGACTTGGTAGTGAACGAGTGGCTGCCCGAGTATTTCCTGTCCGAAGCGAGTACAGAGGAAAAAAAGTCTTTGGAAACATTTCTCAACCGTTTCCTTGAGCGCAATGACCGCTTAGTTGTGAAAGAACCTTCTCCATTTTTGGATAAAATATATCGCTATGCCAAAGACTATCAGCGTATGGACGAAATTGTGCAGCCCATTCGCTCCTTCATCAAGCTGATTTTGCTGGACAGCAACCGCTGTAAATTCTTATCGGAAGAAGAAATTGAAGAACTGCCGACATCGGTGTTGGAAAAACTGGAGGTCGGCAACTACGGAAGCGATCAATATTTATTTGAGTCGGCAGCAGCCATCAACGGCGAAAAAATCATAGTTACAACCGATGAAAAAACTCATCGTCCATTTCGCCGGCGAAGACTTCTGTGAATTGGCGTTGCTGGACAATTTTCTCGAATCCTACTAACCACTTACTCACTCATCACTCACTCACTCTACCAATGAACTACATCGAACTCAATCGCGACTCCTGGAACAAGCGGACCGGCGTGCATGTCCAATCTGACTTTTACGGCGTTAAAGATTTTTTAGCCGGACAGTCCACCCTCAATAGCATCGAATTGGACTTGCTGGGCGACCTGCAAGGCAAAAACCTGCTTCATTTGCAATGCCATTTCGGCATGGACACACTCTCCCTCGCCCGGCTCGGCGCCCGCGTTACCGGCATTGATTTGTCGGATGCCGCCATAGATCAGGCCCGGCAATTGGCTGAACAACAGGATATTCCGGCCAGCTTCATCTGCTGCAACATCTATGATCTGCCCGAACACTTGGACGAGCAGTTCGACGTGGTGTTCACTTCTTACGGCACCATCGGCTGGCTGCCCGACCTCGATGCCTGGGGCAAGATCGTGGCGCGCTACCTCAAGCCGGGCGGCCTGTTTGTGTTTGCTGAATTTCACCCCGCCGTGTGGATGTTCGACAATGATTTTACCAAAATCGAGTATTCCTACTTCCAGCAGGACGCCATTGTGGAAACCGAAAAAGGCACCTATACCGACCGCGACGCCGATATTGAAACCACCTGCGTGAGTTGGAATCACAGCCTCGATCAGGTCTTCAGGGCGCTGCTGCACAGCGGCCTCCGCATCACAGATTTCCGCGAGTTCGACTACTCGCCGTACAATTGCTTTGCCAATACCGTAGAGACAGAGCCGGGCCGGTTCCACATTCGCGGCATGGAGGGCAAGCTGCCGATGGTGTATGCGTTGCAGGCGGTACGGAATACGGTACCGGTGACTTCAGTCGCCGAATAATAAATTGAACAACGGCTTCGGCGAATAGAGCCGCCGCTACAATAACTCAACGATGCACAAATTTTCAGCCGACCTCCTCTTTCCTGTCTCTGCGCCGCCCATCCCGAACGGCGTGGTCGTCACCGATGAGCAGGGCAAAATCTTAGCCGTAGAAAGCCGCGAACAACACGATCCGGCCTCTTTGGACATTCGCCGCGGGGCCATCGTGCCGGGCTTCGTCAACACGCATTGCCACCTCGAACTCTCGCACATGAAAGGCCGGGTGGACACCGGCACCGGGCTACTGCCGTTTTTGAAAAGCGTGGTGCAGTTTCGCAATGTGCCGGAGGAGGAAATTCAGAAGGCCATTCGCCGCGCCGATGCCGACATGTACGATGCGGGCATTGTGGCCGTGGGCGATATTTCCAATAAATTGGACACCGCCGCCGTCAAAGATCAGAGCCGAATCAGATATTACACTTTCGTGGAAATGTTTGATTTTCTGCAAGATAGCCGGGCCGAACAGACTTTTAACCAATATCTGCCCGTGTGGGAAGGCCAGAGCACCGCGCATGGCAACCGCAAAAGCGCCGTGCCGCACGCGCCCTACACCGTGTCGAAAGAACTGTTTCGCCGCATCGCCGCACTCAATTCCGACGATGCTACGGTCAGCATTCACAATCAGGAGACGCCGCACGAAGACGAGCTGTTTCGCAGCAAAACCGGCGGGTTTCAGGAGTTTTATGAAATGTTCCAGATTCCGCTGACGGAGTTTGATGCCACAGGGCGCAACTCCATCCATTACGCAATGGAAAACATGCGGCCTCAGCAACGCAACCTCTTCGTTCACAATACAATGTGCAGCCCCGATGACATACAGGCCGCCCAAAGCTGGAGCGACCGGGTGTTCTGGGCTACCTGTCCCAATGCCAACTTATACATCGAAAACCGCCTGCCGAACTACCGCTTTTTTTTGGACGCCGAGGCCCAAATGACCATCGGCACCGACAGCCTCACGTCTAACTGGCAACTCTCGGTGCTGGAGGAAATGAAAACCATTGCGCGTTTTCAGTCGTATGTGTCTTTTGAAACGCTGCTGCGCTGGGCTACGCTCAACGGCGCCCGCGCACTCGGTTTCGAGGCCGATCTGGGCAGCATCGAAACGGGCAAAACGCCGGGCCTCAATTTGCTCGACATCGGCAGCGACCTGAAATTGCAGGCGGGTACGGGCGTGAGGCGGTTGGTTTGAAGCCGCCCGCAGAGCTAATAGCTCTCAGTTGAATGCCGCCGTAGAGCTGTTAGCTCTCGGCAGTCATAAAACATCCACAAAATCAACAATATACATGAAATTCCACCACCTCGCTATCCTGTTTGTTTCGCTGCTCCTGGCGGCCTGTCAACAGCAAAAGCCGGCTGCTTCTGCGCCGTCGGCTGCACCCGATCCGCACTCCTTCTCTCGTCCCGATCTGGCCCGCGCTCAACATTTAGACCTGAACCTCCTCATTGATTTCGACACCAAAACTCTGAGTGGTTACGCCCGCTGGACCATCGAAAATCCTGCCGGCGCCTCCGAAATTATTTTCGATACCGATAATCTCGATATCCAAAAAATAACGATGGGCAAAGACGAAAAACCCGCCAAATTCTCGCTCGGCGCCCGCGATTCCATTTTCGGTTCGGCCCTGCGCATCCAATTAGAACCCTGCGCCGATGTGCTCACCATTTATTACGCCACCCGCCCCGATGCCGCCGCGCTGGGCTGGATGGAACCCTCCATGACCGCCGGCAAAAAACTGCCCTTCCTCTTCACACAGGGCCAGGCCATCCTCACCCGCTCCTGGATTCCCTGCCAGGATACGCCCGGCAATCGCATCACCTACAACGCTGAAATACAGACACCTGTGGGCATGATGGCCGTGATGAGCGCCGAAAACCCGCAGCAGAAATCGCCCGACGGCAAGTACCAATTCCGCATGGAGCAGCCGGTCGCCACCTACCTCATCGCGCTGGCCGCAGGCGACATTGCCTTTAAGTCTGTCGGGCCGCGCACGGGCGTGTACGCCGAGCCGCCGATGCTCGAAAAATCTGCATGGGAGTTTGCCGAAATGGAAAAAATGGTGGAGGCCGCCGAAGCGCTCTACGGGTCTTATGTATGGGGCCGCTATGACCTCATCGTGCTGCCCACGGGCTTCCCCTTTGGCGGCATGGAAAACCCGCGCCTCACTTTCGCCACGCCCACCGTTGTCACTGGCGACCGCAGTTTGGTCTCTCTGGTGGCGCACGAACTGGCGCATTCCTGGTCGGGCAACTTGGTGACCAACAGCAACTGGAACGATTTCTGGCTCAACGAGGGCTTCACGGTCTATTTTGAGCGCCGCATCATGGAGGCCGTGTATGGCAAAGACTATACCGAAATGCTGGCTCAGTTGGAGTACTGGGAATTGGAAGAAGAGGTGATGCTGCTGGGCGAAGACAGCCCCGATACGCACCTGAAACTCGACCTGACGGGCCGCAATCCCGATGATGGCGTGGGCGATATTGCCTACCAAAAGGGCGGTTTTTTCCTCACCATGCTGGAGCGACAGACCGACCGCGCCAAGTGGGATGCCTTTCTGAAAAGCTGGTTTGACGAGCACAAATTCACCTCGCAAAGCACCGAGAGTTTTCTTAGCTATTTGAAAACCAATTATTTGGAAAAATACAACCTCAAAGTCAATACCGACGAGTGGGTTTATGCGCCCGGCATTCCTGCCAATTGCCCTCGACCCAATTCCGTCAAATTGGCCGCCGCCGAAAAAGCCGCCGCCGACATCGCCCGCCAACTACCCGACACCAAAAACTGGACACCGCACGAGTGGGTGCATTTTGTGCGCAACCTGCCCGCCGCTACCGATGTGGCCACTCTGAAAAAATTGGACGCTCAATTTGGCCTCAGCAGCTCGGCCAATGCCGAAATCCGCTGCGCCTGGTATGCCTCGGCCATTCCCAAAGGCTACGCCGCCGAAATCATGCCGGGCATGGAATCTTTTTTGACCGAAGTGGGCCGCCGTCGCTTTCTGATGCCGGTTTACACCGAACTCAAAAAAGCCGGCCTGAGCGACGACGCCCGCCGTATTTTCCAAAAGGCCGCGCCGGGTTACCATGCCGTGAGCCGAAATTCGGTGGAGGCATTGTTGAAGTAGGGGCTGCCGCCGCAACAATGGGCGTCGTTCCGTGGCGCATTCTGTTTCCGGCATCCACTTAAAAACCTTCTTCCATGAAATACTTCTTTTTCCTCCTCCTGTTTTTGATTTCGCCTGCCGAACTCCCCGCACAGGCTCCGTCTCCCATTCGATTGGTGCGCAATGGCCGCAGCCCTTATGCTATCGTCATTCCCGTGCAGGCATCGCCGGCGGAGCTGCGCGCGGCTGACTTTTTGCAAAGCCACCTGAAACAGATAGCAGGCTGCACCTTGCCCATTCGTCGCAGCAATGTGGCGCCCGGCAAGCACAGCATTCTCATTGCCCAAACGCCCGAACTCGCCACTCCCGATGCATACCGCATCCGCGCAGGGCAGGGGCGCATCCACATAGAGGGCGGCAGCGGCAAAGGCTGTGTGTATGCCATCAGCGCACTGCTGGAAGAATGGGGAGTACGGTACTACAGCCCTGATTATGTGGTGTTTCCGCAAAAGCGGGACTTGTTTATAACCACAGCGCCGCACAGCGAAACGCCCGTCAATACTTACCGCAATGTGCATGGCCGTTTCGGCGAAAATCCCGATTATCGCGACTTCCACAAGCTGCACAACATCGAAGACATGTTTGCAGAGGGCTACTATGTGCATACTTTTCACCGCTTAGTGCCCTGGCAGGAGTACTTCGGCACGCACCCCGAATACTTTGCCGAGATGAACGGCAAGCGAATCATTGACCAGCTCTGCCCCTCGCACCCGGAAGTGCTGCGCCTCGTGGCGCAAAAGTTGCGCTCCGAAATACCCCGGCAGCCCGACAAAAAAGTGTGGTCGGTGAGCCAGGACGACAACTTTTCCTACTGCCAATGCGAACATTGCCGGCGGATCATCGAGCGGGAACAGAGTCCGGCAGGGCCGATTATTCAGTTGGTCAATGCAGTGGCAGATAGTTTTCCCGACAAAATCATTTCTACCTTGGCCTATCAGTACAGCCGGCAGGCGCCCGCGCACCTGCGCCCCCGCGACAACGTGCAGATCATGCTGTGTACCATCGAGTTGAACCGCAGTCAGCCCATCGCCGAAGACCCGCGCAGCGCTTCCTTCCTCAAAGACATGGAAGACTGGGGCCGCATCAGCCAGCATATTTACCTCTGGGATTACACCGTTGATTTTGCGCACAGCATCAGCCCGTTTCCCAATATCCACACTTTACAGCCTAACATTCAGTTGTTTGTGAAAAACAATGTCAGGGAGCATTTCCAACAATCCAACACCGGCTCAGGACATGAATTTTCGGAACTCAAGTCCTACCTGCTGGCCAAACTACTCTGGAATCCCGATGCCGATGTGGAGGCCCTCATTACAGAATTTACAGATGGATACTACGGCGCTGCGGGCAAATGGATGCGCCAATACCTGAAGCATCTGGAGTCTGAAATCCTCAAAACCGGCGAGTGGCTCGATATCTATGGGCCGCCCACCAACCACAGCCACAGCTTCCTCTCCGCCGACAACATCGCCGCATACAACCGCTATTTCGACGAGGCAGAAAAGGCCGTAGCCGATCAGCCCCGCCTGCTGCTGCACGTTCGCGAAGCCCGTATGCCGCTCCAGTACGCCATGATGGAAATCGGCAAAAGCGACATGTTTGGCCCGCGCGGTTGGTACGACGAACGGAACGGTGATTTTGTGCCGCGTCGCAATATGCTGGACATGCTGGAGCAGTTTTACCAAACCGGCAGAGACATCCGCTCCGAGCCGGTCAACGAATCGGGCCTCAGCGTGGAGGCTTATTACCAGTCCACCCGGCGCTTCATCGAAGTGCAGGTGCAGGGCAACCTCGCCTTCCGCAAACCCGTGAGCGCCGACCCGCCGCCCGCAGAAAAATACAGCGGCGGCGATCTGGCTGTACTGAGCAACGGCGTGCGCGGCGCCAACGACTTCAAAGTACACTGGTTGGGCTGGGAATCGAAAAACTTCACGCTGAACCTCGATTTGCAACAACTCCGGCAGGCCGAAACGATCGAAATCAGCACTTTGTGGGACCCCAAAAGCTGGATTTTGCACCCCCGCTCCATTGCGTGCAGCGTATCGGAAGACGGGCTGGGCTTCGAGCAGGTGGGTGCTATTGTGGCAGCAGGCGATCAACGGCAGGAGGAGGTCAACCGGCTGTTTGCCTTTCAGACCGGCGGGCGGGCATTCCGTTTTGTGCGTTTCGAGGTGTTGGGCACGCTGCGCCTTTTCGACTGGCACCCCTCGGCGGGCGGCGGCTCCTGGGTGTTTGTGGATGAGGTGGTGGTAAGGTGAGGAAAAAAAATCATCATAGTGACATATATCACTTACACCCCCAACGGCAGGCTATAATTTTGCACCCGTATTCAAGCGGAATATTTTCGCTGCAAATACAAAAGAGAGTTCATATAATTTTTCCTAACCGTTCAAAACGTTTTTTCCTATGAAAGTAGAACAGATCTATACGGGTTGCCTTGCCGAAGCCGCTTACTACATCGAGAGCAATGGCGAAGCTGCTATTGTGGACCCACTGCGCGATGTGGAACCGTATTTAGAAAGGGCCAAGGCCGACAATGCGAAGATTAAGTTCGTGCTCGAAACCCATTTTCATGCCGATTTTGTATCGGGGCACTTAGACTTAGCCAAGCAAACCGGAGCCACCATCGTGTATGGCCCTACCGCTCAGCCCAATTTTCAGGCGCATACCGCAGCCGACAACGAAGAATTCAAAGTGGGCAATGTCACCATCAAGGTATTGCACACGCCCGGCCACACTATGGAATCTTCCACCTTCCTGCTCATAGATGAAAACGGCAAAGACTACGCCGCTTTCACTGGCGATACGCTGTTCCTCGGCGATGTAGGCCGTCCCGACCTGGCTCAGAAAGCCGGTTCCATCACGCAGGAAGACCTCGCAGGTTGGTTGTTCGACAGCCTCCGCAATCGCATCATGCCTTTGGCCGACGACGTTATCGTGTATCCCGGCCACGGTGCGGGTTCTGCCTGCGGCAAAAAAATGGCCGCCGAAACCACCGGCACCCTCGGCGAACAAAAACGCAGCAACTACGCTCTCCGCGCCGATATGACCCGCGATGAATTCATCAAAGAAGTCACCGACGGATTGGCGCCGCCGCCGCAGTATTTCCCCAAAAATGCGGTGATGAATAAAATGGGCTACGAAAGCATTGACAACGTGCGCGCCAAAGGTATGCGTCCGCTCAGTGTGCGCGCTTTCAAAGCAGCCTGGGAAGGCGAAGGTGCTATGGTGCTCGATACCCGCGTGCAGGATCACTTTGCTGAAGGCTTCATTCCCGGCTCCATTTTTGTAGGTATTGACGACGCATTTGCTCCCTGGGTAGGCGCTTTGGTAGAAGACCTCGCCGTGCCCATCCTTTATGTGTGCGAACCCGGCCGCGAACAGGAAGTGGTGGACCGTCTGGCCCGCGTGGGTTATGACAATCCCATAGGTTTCCTCGAAGGTGGTTTCCCAGCCTGGGTAGCTGCCGGCGAAGAAGTGGACAGCATCAAAGAAGTGTACGCCAAGGAGTTTGAGGGCATCTATAACGAACATGCCGTGAACATCCTCGACGTGCGCCGCAACAGCGAGTACAGAGCGCAGCACATCGTGGGCGCGCAGAACTTCCCGCTTGATTTCATCAACAAGAACATGAGCGAAGTGGATCGCCACAAGGAGTACTACCTGCACTGCGTGGGCGGCTATCGCTCCATGATTGCAGCTTCGATCTTGCGCAGCCGCGGTTTCGATCACTTGGTGAACATTCGCAGTGGGTTCCGCGCGTTGCAGGAAGAGACCAAGCTGCCGGTGACGGAGTTTGTGGAACAGAACACAGAGTTGTAGTTTTTTCGATAGCTCAGAATGAGGGCTATCCGGTAATAATAAGTTGATAACAGGGCTTCGGGCCGCCGGTTTTTAAATCGGCAGTCCGAAGCCTTTTGTGTGTGCCCCGAATGGGCATCGAAGAAGACCAGTCGGCGGCTATCGGTAC
>ERZ761609.1017-NODE-1017-length-27600-cov-13.140570_pt1 | contig 27600 bp, 32 predicted proteins | sample MGYA00511163_ERZ761609 | MGnify/ENA primary metagenome ERZ761609 (study PRJEB28899, sample SAMN02445070) | bioreactor sludge metagenome | biome: EBPR sludge | place: Australia: Brisbane, Thorneside Wastewater Treatment Plant | collected 2011-12-16 ... | reverse complement strand
TGCCTCTCATTAATATCGACTGGACATTTACAGAAAAAGATAAGGCCTCGGTTATTCGCTTTTTTGATCTTTTGGATAAAAGTTTGAAACAAAATAATATTGGTCATATCGAATATTCCGAAATGCGCAATATGCAAGATTGGCCGTTAATCGGCATTCATTCTCATTTTATGGGAACAACCCGTATGGGCAATGACCCACAGACCAGTGTGACCGATAAAAACGCCAAGCTCCATGAGGTAGAAAACCTCTATATTTCAGGGCCTTCGCTGTTCTCTACCTATGGCTATGCCAATCCTGTTTACACCATTGTTGCGCTGGCACTTAGGCTGGCTGACCATATTTCAGAGAAACTCGGGCAAAAACCATAGACAGGACAGACTTAAGTTTTTATAACTGTCCATCTACAAAACAATGAAATTAAAGAACAATCAGGAGTATCTTGGCAAATGACTGAGCAAGTCGCACAAAAACCGCAGGAAAAAATTGGCATTTGGCGTAAAATGTCTCGTTACTCCTTCATCAAACATAAACTTTCGACAAAAAATATCGTAAAATTGTGTAAGGAATATGCGACGGACAAGCCTACTTTGGTTGTTCACTCCGAGGATGTAAATTATAAGCCGTATTTTCCGAATGGCTTTGCCGTCACCAAGCGTAAAGAGAAGCCAGCGGATATGCATGTTGATCTTTATTATAAAGAATTGTCCAAGATTCCTGACGAGTCCTATGAAGTTATTTTTTGCACTGGTCTTTTGGAACATATTCCGGAACCTCAAGGTCTGATTAATGATTTCCACCGCATTTTGAAACCAGGGGGAAAACTGATTATTGGAGCCAGTGCTGTGTTCTCGTTCCATGAATGCCCGAATGATTTCTTCCACTTTACACCGTTTTCATTCAAATTGCTGTTCAAGGATTTCTCCGAAATCGAAATGTTGCGTGGATCTTCCCAGCCGTTTGATACGTTGTCGATTCTTTTGCAACGTGTGTTGATCCAGTCTGATATTTTTCCACCGTTCCGGCCGATGCTCGAATTGCTGTGCTTGATTTTGCCGATCTTTGATCGTTTTGTTATCGCACAGTATGATAATTTCGGGCATCGCTTTGAAGATCGTCGTATCGATTCTATGTTGCCATCCAACATGCATGCTTGTATTGTTAAATAGAAAGATGCAATGAAGTCAAAGTGTAGAGAAAGATAATATGATGCAATTGAAACAAAGTTTTTTGGGTTTATTGTCCGTCGCTTTTGTTATGTCAGGCGGAATCGCCAAGGCAGATCAGGTTGATATTATTGCCTTGATTAGCGACACGTCCAATCCTTATTGGAAAACCACCGAAGATGGGCTTGAGAATACCGCCAAAGAAATGGGAATCAAGATTAATGTTTATTCTTTGCAAAACGCGGCCGATTCCGAAGGGCAATTGAACCAGTGTGAAGCTGCTCTGCTTAAAAATCCGAAAGCCATTATTTTTTCTCCCGTTGACAGTGTCAATCTGGGGTCTTGTCTGCGCAAAGCCACCGAAAAAAAGATTGTTCTGGTCGACATTGACGGCAATATCGATGAAAATCGTGTCAAAGAAATGGGGAGTGATGTCGCGTTTTCCGTTGGATCCAATAATTACGAAATCGGCAAAAAAGCGGCAGAGTATCTCGATGGACAAACAGGAAAAGTTCTGATTATCGAAGGCCCGTCTTCCAGCCCGAACGGGTTATTCCGTGTTCAGGGGTTTCAGGAGAATATGGGCAAGGGTTTGACGGTTATTGCCTCTCAACCTGCTGATTGGGATCGTTTGAAGGCCGCAGATATTACAAGTAGCGTGGTGACCAAAAATCCTGATTTGTCAATCGTCTTTGCTGCAAATGATACAATGGCACTGGGAGCGGTTGAAGCGTTGCGGGCTCTTAATATAAACTCTGTCAAAGTGATCGGAATTGATGGAACGGTTGATGCTGTTCAATCCATCAAGGAAGGGCGATTGACCGCCAGTGTTGCTCAACTTCCTTATCTGATGGCCAAAGAAGCCATTAAAAAGACAGATGCTTTTCTGAAAGATCGTAAAGCTTTGCCGTTTCGTCAGTACGTCCCTATCCTGACGCTTGATCAGGCTGTATTCGAGAGGAATGACGACCCGTTGCTGCAATACGTCCGTTAAATTCCGCTAAATAAGGAGCCCCAAAAGGTGCGCACATATCTGGGATTGATGTTTGTCGGCCTTTTGTTGTTATGTGCTGTATGTTCTTTCTTATCTGACGTTTTTCTGACATGGCCTAATTTTCTCAATATTTTGACGGCTTCGGCTACGATTGGTCTTTTGGCTATTGGGGCAAGTTTTATCATCGGTTCAGGGGGGCTTGACCTATCGGTCGGATCATTGATGGCTTTATCCAGTGTCGTTGCGATTCAGTTTTCCACACACTCCCCTTTTCCATTTTTGCAAACTCTTTGTCTTTGTCTGGTGGTCGCGGCAGTAGCGGGCGGTGTAAACGGATTCTTGATTGGCCGAAAAATTCCCGCCTTTATCGCAACGCTGGGAATGCTCAGTCTGGCACGAGGATTGGCTTTAATCTTTTCTAACGGTCGACCTGTTTATGGCTTACCTGATTCAATTCTGTTTCTGGGGCAAGGTCGGGTGATCGGCATTCCTGTGCCTGTTTTTATCTTTCTTGGCATTATTTTATTCTGCCATGTTCTTCTCCGTCATACGAAGTTCGGGCGGTATAGCCTGATGATCGGTGATAATGTCAACGCTGCTCGCAATGCGGGGATCAGAATCCAGCGTCATTTGATATGGCTTTATGCTTTTTCCGGCATGCTGGCTGCAGTGGCGGGATTGCTGTTTATGGGACGTGTTAACGCTGCCGATCCCAACGCCGGAATGATGTATGAATTGACCGCCATTACAGCGACCATTATCGGAGGAACATCATTGTCGGGCGGAAAGGCATCTGTGATCGGTGCGGTATTAGGAGCATTAATCATGAGCGTTTTGCAGAACGGGCTAACCTTAGTGAATGTTCCATCCTATTACCAGCAAGTCGCGGTTGGGATCGTTTTGATCGTAGCAGTTGCGTTCGGTCAATGGAGGGGGGGTCATGCTGCTACGAATTGAGGGGCTTCACAAACATTATGGCGGTGTTCATGCGCTTGACGATGTCAGCCTGTCTGTTGATACCGGAACAGTGATTGGGCTTGTCGGCGATAACGGAGCAGGAAAATCAACCTTGATGAAATGTGTAACAGGTGCGGAAAAACCGGATCATGGCTCTATCGTTTTTGATGGGCAGCCTATTGGTCTTACGCCTTTTGACTCACGGCAAGCCGGTATCGAAATGATTTATCAGGATCTGGATTTATGCCTTCGACAAGATGTCACCGCGAATATCTTTTTGGGGCGCGAAGATTTGGTACATTTATGGGGAATGCAGACCCCTTTTATGAACCATAAGGCGATGAATGAATCGGGACGGGCTTTGATTCAAACCCTTAACGCCGATATTGATGTCTCCAAAGAGGCAGGCTCTCTTTCCGGAGGGCAGCGGCAAGCCGTGGCGATTGCCCGCGCCCTGTTACATCATCCCAAGCTTTTGGTTATGGATGAACCGACCGCTGCGCTTGGTGTTCGGGAAATCACAAAGGTTTTAAACCTGATACGATCCCTGAAAGATCAAGGTATTACCGTTATTCTAATTTCCCATCGTTTAAGCGATATTTTCGAAGTAGCAGACCGGATTGTGATGATGCGTCACGGGAAAATCGTTGACGATAACGCTGTTTCGGAAACGTCCCTAACCAAGGTGACCCAACGGCTTATGATGTAACCCTAAAAGTTTATTGTATTATTATAAGCTTTTTGAATAATTTTCTTTCTTTTTAGTTCTTTATCGTTTTTTTTCTTGATGCTTTCATAAAAAGCATATAGCCTTATGGAAATGAATATAAAAAATCAAATAGAGGAGTGAATTATGGCAGGCAACATTACACAAGAACAAAACAAAGCAGCCACAAACCAGCAAAATATTCTAGGCTATACAATCCCAAAGATTCCTAGCGCAGATGAGCTTCTGGGTGCCCACTACGAAGATCCTAATGTCCCTCGGCTAGATCGTCGTTAATTTTATGGATTGAGCGGTGACCAAGCAGGGTCAGAGCCGTCGCCCGGCACTTTGAGCTGGCGCTCGTTATGCCCCGTTAAATCAATACTATAGAGCTTGGCAACACGACTCTTTCCTGATGGGATTTCTTTAAAGAAAGAAATAACCCGTCCGTTGGGAGCCCATGTTGGACCTTCCATGTGGAAGGCATTACTCAGCAAGCGTTCGCCCGTACCATCAGGGCGAATGACCCCGATGTAGAATTGACCTTTAAGCATTTTCACAAAGGCAATCAGGTCTCCGCGTGGTGACCAGACCGGAGAGGCATAACGACCATCGCCAAATGTAATGCGGCGTTGGTTCGAGCCATCGGCGTTCATGATATAGATCTGTTGCGTGCCTCCACGGTCAGATTCAAAAGCAACTTTTCCACCATCCGGTGAATAGCTTGGTGATGTGTCAATCGCCGGAGAATCCGTCAGCTTTCTTGGCGACTTCGAGCGCAGATCCATTGTGTAAATGTCGCTATTTCCGTTTTTGGACAATGTCATGATAACCTTGCCGCCGTCCGGGGAAAAGCGCGGGGCAAAAGTCATACCGTTAAAATCACCAACAACTTCCTGACGACCCGTTTCAAGGTCATAGATATAAACGCGGGGTTTATTGCCAACGTAAGACAGATAGGTAATGGTTTGTGTATTCGGGGAAAAGCGCGGCGTCAAAACAAGGTTATTGCCATCGGTCAAATAGCGGTTGTTTGCGCCGTCCTGATCCATAATGGCCAAACGTTTTATACGTTTTGTGGCGGGACCTGATTCCGCGATATAAACAATGCGGGTATCGAAATAGCCGCCCTCACCTGTCAGGCGTTTATAAATTTCATCCGAAATAATATGTGCAATACGACGCCAGTTTTGTGGCGTAGTCATATAGGCCATGCCGGTTAATTGTTGCTGTCCATAGACATCAAACAAACGGAATTCTACGCGGGTGCGCCCGTCGGGTGTTTTTGTTACTGTTCCATTGACCAAGGCTTGCGCATTAATGGCTTTCCATTCGGCAAACCGGATTTGGGTTTGCATTGATCCAGCGTCTTGAATAAAAGCGCGAGGATCGATCATGCGGAATAATCCTGTGCCTGACAAATCACTGGCAATAACTTGTGGAATCGAAGTCGAAAATTCCTGCCCCGAAGGGTCTCTGGCCACAAAATTTGTGACAGCTATAGGGATCGGATTCATTGTCCCCTTATTCACATCAACACGAAGTTCGGCATGAGCAAACTGTGATGTCACAGAAAACAACGTTACAAAAAAAATTGAACGAAACATGTTTTTCATAGAGGTATCCTTACATCATTTCTTTAGGGTCAAATACAATAGTCATTTCCCGCCATTCATCATACTTCTCTGGCGGTAAATTTAAAGGGGTACATTTCGGATTATTTAAAGCACGAACAGCAGAATCTGCCGCAGCCCTGAAAAACGGGTCATTGCCGTATTTTGACTGATCCAGAATTTTGGCCGATCTGACGGTTCGATCTGGATTTACGACAACTTTTACCTCGACGCGCAAGCTTTCCGAGTCCATGGCACCAGCCATAATATTCCAACACTGGCTTAATTGATACCTTAAAGCATCCATTTCAGTCATGCTGAGGACTGTCGAAAAACGACTGATATTCGGCGATGGTGTCGGGTCAGTCATTTTCGGGGCGGTTTCATCTGCGTCCGGTTGCGGTGGCTCATCCGGTGTCAAATCTTTCAGCAAGGATTCAAAAGAGTCCTCTTGTTTTTTAGGGTCGGGTTTCTTTTCCTCTTTTTTAGGAGGGGTTGGCTTTTTGGGCTCGGGCTTTTTCTCCGGTTTCTTTTCAGGAATTTTTTCGGCTTTTTCCTCTTTTGGAGGCGGTTGCAAAACATCCTCAGCAGGAGGTTTAGCCGTTTCCTTTTTCGGAGGATCGGGCTTTTTCTCTTCCTTTTTCGGAGGTTCTGGCTTTTTTTCTTCTTTTGGCTTGGCCGTGACCGGAGGTTTATTGGTTGTGGTCATCTCACCAATATTATCAACCAATTCAACCGGTACGGCTTCAATAATATCCAAATCGCTTTTCCAATGAGGCAAGCCAACAATCACAATCGTAAAAAGCACAACATGAAAAATCACCGATGCAATCAACGGTGTTTTCATGGGGTCGGGAGATTTTTCTCCGCGCTTTTGCCGTGGGTCTGTGACCATGACCTGCGTTTGCCTTAACTGACTGGTTAACGTTTTGAAGATGTTGGTTCGGTGATAAGAGCGACTTTACGGTATCCGGCTTTATTGATTGACCCGAGAACGCCCATCACATCACCATAGGGAAGACCTTGGTCTGCTTTGATGAAGACGCGGCGTTCAAAATCATCGCCCGTTATTGCCGATAGTTTTACCATCAATTCGTCTTTTGTGACTTTGGTTTCGCCGATAAAAATATCACCCTTTTTGTTGACAGCAACTTCGAGTGGTTTTTCATCTTTATCCGCGACTGGCCCTGCTTCTGTTTTTGGCAAATCCACTTGAACACCCGCACTTAAGAGCGGAGCCGTCACCATAAATACAATCAGCAAAACCAGCATCACATCAATAAACGGCGTGACGTTAATTTCCGCCATTGGGCGGTAAGCATTGCGGTATCCGTATCCGCCTTGATTTCCGCCACGACCTTGAACATTCATTCCCATTATGCTACCCGCTTATCAGCTTTTGCAACTTCGCCTGAGTCAACCGCATCGAGATGGCGAACCATAATGGCAAAGAACTCTGCACTGAAGGCTTGCAGTCTGTCGCCATACCGCGCCAAAGATGTCGAAAAAACATTATAGGATACCATTGCCGGAATAGCCGCGACCAGCCCCATTGCGGTTGCGAACAACGCTTCGGCAATACCAGGAGCCACGACCGCCAAAGATGTATTATTCATGGCTGCAATCGCAGTAAAAGAATTCATAATTCCCCATACCGTTCCGAACAGACCGATAAAGGTTGCGGTTGATCCTGTTGTTGCCAAAAATGTCATGCCGCGTTCCAAGAGAAGCATCTCGCGACCGATGGCTAAGGACATTGACCTCTCAACACGTTGTTTCAAGCTCGCTTGCAAAAGTTCGGATTTTGGAATCCCTGCGGCTACACCAGCTTGCCATTCTTCCATCCCTGCGGTGAATGTTGCCAAAAGAGGGTCTGCCGGACTTTTCTTGACGCGCTGGAATAATTTATCCAAAGCTTCGCCAGACCAGAATGCATCTTCAAAACGATCAGCGCGACGATTCAGTTTTTTAAGTGCTATGCGTTTTGAAATAATAATCGTCCAACACCAGATCGACATAAAAATCAGCAAAATCATAACTGATTTTACAATCATGTCCGCATTCATAAACAATCCCAATACCGAAAGATCGTGCATCGGGGCAGCCACCGCACCAGAGGTCACGGTCGAAATTGTGTCAGAGGCAACAGGTGTCGTGGCAGTCAGAGCAGCATCAGGCATTTGCAGTGTCCATCTCTTTTAAAAAAAATTTCTTTATCTCTTCGGGGATTTTAGCCGGACGGCCGTTTTGTTCACTGACGAATACCAGTAAAACGGTCATCACGAAAATATCCCCCGCATTCCTGACAACTTTTTGTTCCATCACAAAACTTGTATTCTTTACAGAAAGAATCCGAGTTTGAACAATGAGAGAGTCATCCAGTTTGCTGGGTGCAAGATACTCGGCTTCTATTTTTTTGACAACGATAATTGTGCCTGTTTGGTCACGAACTCCGCTATTTTCGAAACCCATGGCACGTAGATATTCCGTACGAGCGCGTTCGCAAAATTTCAGGTAGTTGGCATGGTAAACAACCCCTCCTGCATCGGTATCGTCATAATAAACGCGTATTGGAAAATCGTGGGTAAGCATGTCAATCAAACAATCCGGTTTCATCGACAATCGAATTTGGCGGCGTGAGCCCCAAATAGGCGTAGCCTGCCGCCGAAAGCATCCGGCCACGTGGCGTACGGTTAATCAACCCTTGTTGCAACAGATATGGCTCAACCACGTCTTCGACAACATCCCGCTGTTCTGCCAGAATAGCCGCCATAGTTTCGATCCCGACAGGCCCCCCTGCATATTTTTCAGCAATCGTGCGCAAATAACGACGATCCATGCTGTCCAAACCGGTATGGTCGACATCAAGACGATTCAGTGCTGCGTCTGCGGCTTTGGCATCGATTATGCCCCCACCGAGTATGTCGGCAAAGTCGCGCACACGGCGGGTCAAGCGTCCGGCCAGACGGGGTGTACCACGACAGCGTTTGGCAATTTCAAATGCGCCGTCATCGGTCATTCCAATATCAAGCAGTCTGGCAATCCGTTTGACAATCGTTGCCAATTCCTGTGCTTCATAAAATTCCAGACGCAGCGGAATACCAAAGCGATCGCGCAGTGGGTTGGTCAACAATCCCGAACGGGTTGTTGCCCCCACAAGAGTAAAAGGCGGCAATTCAATTTGAACAGAACGAGCCGCAGGGCCTTCGCCAATCACCAAATCCAGTTTCCGGTCTTCCATGGCCGGATAGAGAATTTCTTCAACAACCGGAGACAGGCGGTGAATTTCGTCAATAAACAAGACATCATAGGGCTGTAAATTGGTTAAAATGGCTGCCAGATCCCCTGCCCGCGCGATGACAGGGCCGGATGTGGCACGAAATCCAACACCCAATTCCTTTGCTACGATCTGCGCAAGGGTCGTCTTTCCAAGCCCAGGAGGGCCAAAAAACAGAACATGATCGAGAGCATCTTTACGGGATTTTGCAGCTTCAACAAATACTTTAAGATTTGCCCGTAGCCCCTTCTGACCAATGAACTCTTCGAGTGTTTGAGGGCGCAACGATCCATCATCCCTCTTTTCATCATCAAGAGGAACGGGAGACAGATCATTGTCTTTCAGGGCTTGGGTCATATAATCCGTCCGATTCGCTAGGTTTTTCCAGTTTGCGATAAGCGAGAGTGAGATGCAAGGGCGGGGTTACCCCGCGAGCTCCTTCAGGGCTGATTTTAGCAAGACATCAAATGATATATTATCATTAGTTTTTTGGCGAGCGGACATGACTGCGGAAAACGCTTCGGCGCGACCATAGCCCAGATTAACCAAGGCCGAAATGGCATCCTGATCCAGAGACAGGTCTATTGCCGGTTCTTCGGATTTTGTTTTTGCTGATTTTAAGGGTTTGGTGGCGGGTGGTTGGTGAACCGAAGCCCCCAATGTCATGTGTTGCACTTTATCTTTGAGTTCCGAAGCGATACGGGAGGCCAGTTTGGGTCCCACTCCTTCAGCCTGACGTAAAACATTCACATCATTCGAAGCAATCACCACTGCCAGACGCTCTGCCGGACAGACTGTCAATATGGCCAGAGCCGAACGAGCTCCGACACCCTGCACACCTGTCAAAAGGCGAAACCAGTCGCGTTCCTGCATCGATGAAAAGCCAAAAAGGTGGATATGATCTTCGCGGACATGGGTTTCGATCATCAAGGCTGCGGGATCACCGATCCCCCCAATCAATCCCAATGTCCGGCCACTGGCAAAGACATGGTATCCGACCCCCCCGACATCAAGAATCAGACTGTCGGTCATCAGCGTGTCAATTTTTCCGGTCAATTTTGCAAACATAACTTTGCCTCTTTATCCTGCTTTATACTGCGGTGATTGTGCATGATGTGCATGGCAAATTGCAACGGCTAAAGCATCGGCTGCATCAGCGGTTAATTCTCCTGCTTTGGGCAAAAGAACTTTTATCATCATACCGATTTGATCTTTGCCTGCATGTCCGACACCAACAACCGTTTTTTTGACTGTGTTGGCTGAATATTCTGCGACCTCAAGGCCTGAGCGGGCGGGGGCAACGATGGCAACACCACGGGCTTGCCCCAGTTTCAGGGAAGAGGCCGCGTTTTTATTGACAAAAGTTTCTTCAATCGCGGCTATTTGAGGATGCCATTGCTGTACTATTTTTGAAAGTTCTGTATCGATGCGGTTAAGGCGAGTTGCCATGGACTCGGTCGGTTTGGACAAAATAACTCCTGCGGCCAAAAACGTCAGACGCGAGCCTTCAGATTCTATCACTCCCCACCCCGTTCTTTCCAATCCCGGATCAATCCCCAGTATGCGCACCCGATTATCCCTCTGCCAGTTTTTGGAGGTCTTCATCACTGATTTCAAAGTTCATGATTACATTTTGGACATCATCGCTGTCTTCCAAGGCATCAATCATTTTCAGGATTGTCCGCACCGTTTCGCCATCAACTTCTGTCATGATGTTCGGACGGAATGTCAGCTCGGCTTTTTCTGCTTCACCAAATTTTTCTTCCAAAGCATCGCGGGCGCTAATAAAACCCTCAGGCGTTGTGGTGATTTCGTGTGTGTCTTCATTGCTTTCGACATTGCTTGCTCCGGCTTCCAAGGCTGCTTCAAACATTGAATCAACATCCGCGACATTTGCCGGATAGGCAATCAGGCCAATATGGTCAAACATAAACCCAACCGACCCTGTTTCTCCCAAATTCCCACCGTATTTCACAAAGCAGGAACGAACATAAGATGCCGTTCTATTCTTATTGTCTGTCAGGGCTTCGACAATTACCGCTACGCCATTTAACGCATAGCCTTCATAACGCATTTCTTCATAGTTTTCGTTATTTCCCGCACCAGTCCCCGCATCAATTGATTTTTTAATGCGGTCATTGGGCATATTTTCCGCCCGCGCTGCTAAAATTGCATTTCTAAGTCGTGCATTTGCCGAAGGATCCCCTCCACCGATTTTAGCAGCCACTTGGATTTCACGACCAAGTTTCGTAAATATTTTGGCTCGCTTTGCGTCTGCGCGGCCTTTTTTATGCATAATGTTTTTAAACTGGGAATGACCAGCCATCACAGACTCTCCGTATATCCACTTGTAGAACTAGGGAATTAGCATGCAAGGTGCTGAATTGCAAGCCAATGAGTTTACCATAAAAACAATTTCAGATAGTCCTGTTTTTATTAACGAAAATTTACTATAATTAGGAGATATTGTTTACTCAAACTATCCATTTTTTAAATACCCGTTTTGAATATTTGTGGGGCAAGCCTTGAACATCTTGCTAATTTGTTATTATGACTTATAAATTTGACAAGGTTCGTATATTAGTTGTTGAAGACAACGTTCCTATGCTTGAGATTTGCAAGTCACTTTTGCTGACTTTTGGGGTGGGAGAAGTTCTCTCGGCCAAAAACGGTGAGGACGGGTATCAGGTTTTTAGAAAAGAAAATCCTGATATGGTTATAGCAGATTGGATGATGCACCCGACAGATGGTATTTCGCTGACGCGCCGTATCCGAAACGACCCTTCCAGTCCCAACCCTTATGCTCCTATTATTTTAATGACGGGCTTTAGCGAGAAAAAGCGTGTTGTTCAGGCTCGTGATGCTGGCGTGACAGAATTTTTGGTCAAACCATTTACTGCGAAAGATCTCTATAAGAGAATTGCGCAGATCATTGAGCGTCCACGCCAATTCGTACGAAGCGAAGACTTTTTTGGTCCTGATCGTCGTCGCAAAGCTGATACTGAATTTAATGGCCCATTGAAAAGAGAGAGTGATGCTGGGCTTGCCGCCAAACAAAAACAAAGAATGCAATCTGCATCGCTTCATCTTGATAAATTGCGAGACAAGGCCGGATTAAGCAAAGGCGACAAAATTAACGTGACAGATATTGATTTCTCGTGAGACCCAGATGACAAAAGACAAAGACGCACATTACAATCTTGCTCCTAAAAGAAAAGCTGATTTTCACACTCCGCCAAACCATCTAAAAATGAAGGTTGGTTATGGTGGATTATCGGAAAATATTCTTGAAAAGGCGCAGGCTCTTCTTGAAAATAATACGGCTGATTTTCGTCCCTTGGGCGAGATGTATCTGGAATCCATGATGCGTGGTGTTGCGGCAGTCAAAGCTTTGCCTGAAGGCAAAACAAACGATGAACGATTGATTTCCGCTATTCTTTTTCCAACCATGCAGCTTAAGGCCAATGGCGGAATGTTCCATTATAGCCTTGTTACACAAATTTCCGACCGATTGATTCAATTTCTTGAAGTTGTGGATGAGGTCGATCAGGAGGCTATAGAAATTATTATGGCTTTTCATACGACCGTTCGTGCCATTTTATTGGGACAAATCCGTGGGGATGGAGGGCAACGCGGCAAAGATCTTCTGAATGCCCTGATTGACGCTTGCTATCGATATTTCGAAAAATATCCCGAAAAAAAGCCGCGCTAGACCTGACAACTCCTGATACGGCTAAGTATTCAGGAGACGCGGACCCTTTCTCACCGGTTTGATACAAGTTGCTTTGCCTGATTTATCATCTGTTTCTACAAAGACTCCACATAGTGTTCCTTCCCCGTCTGCCGGAGACAATTTTTCCATGCTGATTTTTCTGGTAAATCGCATGATCGGTGTTTCTGTTTTCATGCCAATAACAGAATTATAATCCCCCGTCATCCCTGCATCACATTGAAGAGCTGTGCCACCGGAAAGAATTTGGGCATCGGCTGTTGGAATATGCGTATGCGTTCCAATGACCGCTGAAACCCGCCCATCCAGATAATGCGCCATGGCCATTTTTTCACTGGTGGCTTCACCATGAAAATCCAGAAAAATTGCATTCACGGATTTTCCCATCGGGTTCGCTCGAACAATTTGATCGACTGCGGCAAACGGATCATCCAAAGGATCCATAAACAACCGCGCCATGGCATTGATAACCATTATTTTACGACCATCCGAAAGCGTATGAATGTAATGACCTTTTCCCGGGGTTGCCGCCGGATAGTTGATTGGGCGGACAAGGCGAAGTTCCCGTTCGATATACGGAATCACTTCGCGCTGATCCCATGCATGATTACCCAAGGTAATCACATCGACTTTCAGATCAAAAAATTCTTTGCAAATTTTTTCATTGATCCCAATTCCATGCGCGGCATTTTCACCATTCACAATCACTACATCTGGAGAAAGTTGTTTTGAAACTTCGGGGAGAAAATTTGCCAGAGCATCGCGCCCTGCGCGCGCGACAATATCGCCGATAAATAATATTTTCATTTATTTTCCTAACGTCGAAAATCAAAGATTCTTTGCTGGGTTACAACAAAATCCAACTTCTGGTCATGAGGCTCTGTTGGCAAAGCCAATAAAACGGCCTGTTCTGCATAGGCCATACCAATTGCCAGAATTGACTTTTTTTGTCTTAGTTCTGCAATTGTGGCATCATAATGCCCTTGCCCATAGCCGATACGATTTCCTTGTGTATCAAATGCAAGAAGTGGAACAATCAAAATATCCGGTGTAACATCGAGTTTTTCGACGGGTTCAAAAATTCCCATTTGCCCTTTTTCCAAAGCTGTTGTTTTTTCCCATTGAGCAAAAAGTAAAGGCTTACCGCTCCCTTGAATAATCGGTAGGCAAACAGAATGGTCTTTTTGCCACAATCTTTCCACTAATGGACTGACATCAAGTTCCGAGCCAACCGGAAAATAAGCCGATATAATTGTTTGTTCGGTCAACGGGATGGATTGAAAAAAAACATCGGCGGCTTGATCCGCCCAATCCGGCCAATCTGGATTGTTTTGCAATTGATCTCGATGGCGTTTGGCATATTGGCGAATGTCGTTTTTTTCGGAAGTCATTTTACCTGCTTCAAAAATTAAGTGGGAGCCACAAAGGCCGTGTCAGCGTATGATCCGCGATGACCCTGTTAAACAGGTGGGCACCGTATGTCCAAAGCCACGGCTATGAACAGGAACAGCTCCCTCGCAAGATTTGTATCGGTCAGTGGGATAAATGCCAATCACGCACCCCGCAGCATCCCGCGAGGGTTATACACTATCTTTCTCTTAAAAACAAAAGATTCAAAAATCAGGCTTTTTGAACGCGAATGCAGAGTTGTTCGACACGTTCGGTCATTTTTGAAATCAAGGTCGTGATTTCCTGTTCATCCGAAGGCGGCAAGCCCTGATAGGTGATCGTTCTTGGCTCGTTATGTGCTTTTTCTGCCGCCTGACCTGCTGCATTGGCTTTTTCGTGCATGTCAAACACCTCGTCTGCCAATAGCAAAGATGCCAGCATCATTGCTTGCGACCTGCTACCTGCCGCAGCATCCGAGACTTCTTTTATTCTTTGGTCAACATAAGCGCCTAGTTGAAACACGCGGTCTTCCTGACCATCGTCACAAGCAACCGGATAATGTCTTCCGTCAATCTGAATGGTTATATCTGCCATATTCCCCCCTAGGCTCCGGCTTCACGTAGTAATCGTTGAACCTTATCAATTGTCGAATCCAGTCTGCCCGCCAAGATCAATGCGGATTGGTCATTGGCAATTTTGTGGGCAGCAGACGGCGCACCCCAAGTTTGCCCAAACAAATCAATTTGTGGGTCTGTTGATTTTTTTGATTGGTTTATCTTTGCATCAGCTAATTGCTTTCTGGATCTTTCCAGTTCTTCTTTCATAGCGAGGCGTTCTGCTGAAATTGTGGCTTCAACTCTGGAATGAACTTCAGATTCAATGTGTTTACGGGCATCTTGCGAAATGCGGTTTGCGAAGTCTTCGCTGTCTTTGCGGGTAGCAAGAATGGTCATCTCGGCATTGGCCAGCTTAAGATTTAAATCGTTAATTTCTGCTGATTTATGCGCCAAAAGCCCTTCAAGGCTGTTGATCGCGTCATTGAGGTAACTCAAATGCTCGTATAATTTTTCTGCGGACATTGTTCTCCCGTACCTATTCTAGCCTATCTCTGGCCTTTGCAAACTTTTCCGGATTTATATCTGGCATAGCAAATTCGAAAAAGTTGCGTCAATAGAAGAATAGGGGAAAGGCAATAGTTATACCCACATCTTATTCAAAGACTTACACCGAGTCTTTGAACCTGACATGCTTTAACTTTCCATGTTTTATCAGAAAGCCATCTGAGGTTCACACGAAGAACGGTGCCTATCTTGTTGATAATGAATCATTTCTTTAGGTTGAGCAAATACGCCCGTGACTCTGTGAAAAGATGGCGCTAATGCTTCTTGCTGGTATACCAAGTAACTTCCAACATTTTTTGGTTCTCCGAGTTTATCAATAGAAATACGATCCCCTGATTTTAAATCCGGATTTTTGCAGACGACGTAGCAAAACTGATCCCCTCGCAAAAGTGCTTTATAAACCGTCAAAGACGGGTCTCTGGATGGTGACCATTCTCCAGCCCCAAGTTTGTCTAAAATACTTATATTTGTCATAGCCACGCCTCCTTCAATTTTTCTTATTTTCCATTTGTCGGAAAGATATAGCAAATATTTACCTGAAAACGCAAAAAAAAACTATAAAAAGCCAAATGTTTCTCTATATTCCCTTCTCATCAGATAAAGACCCCGAAGACAAAGACTTCAAACTTAAGGACAAAATCATGAATTCGACTACGGCTACAGCCTCCCAGACTTCGACATCCCAAGAGCCTGATATGCGCGAAATGGCCAATGCCATCCGCTTTCTGGCAGCGGATGCTGTAGACAAAGCCAATTCAGGGCATCCGGGTATGCCCATGGGGATGGCGGATGTGGCAACTGTTCTTTATTCCAAGTTTTTAAAATTTGATCCTAAAAATCCAACTTGGGCGGATCGTGACCGTTTTATTTTGTCCGGTGGTCATGGATCAATGTTGCTATATGCCGTCAATTACCTGACCGGATACGATAAAATCACGATCGAAGAGATCAAAAGATTTCGTCAACTGCATTCTCTTACTCCTGGTCATCCAGAGGTCATGCAAGATGCCGGCATTGAAATGACCACAGGGCCATTGGGTCAGGGGATTGCAACAGCGGTTGGATTTGCTCTGGCTGAACGGATGCAAGCCTCTCGCTTTGGCGCAGACCTCGTCAATCACAAAACCTATGTTATGTGCGGTGACGGAGATTTGATGGAAGGCATCTCTCATGAGGCCTGTTCTTTTGCAGGGCACATGAAGCTGTCTAACCTGATTGTCCTATATGATGACAATTCGATTTCGATTGACGGTGATACTTCGCTCTCCTTTACCGAAGATGTTTTGAAGCGTTTTGAATCTTATGGATGGGCAACTGATCGTTCTGACGGACATGATTTTTCCTCGATTGAATCCGCATTGTCCAAGGCTCAAGGAAATGACCGTCCGACCTTGATTGCTTGTAAAACAAAAATCGGTTTTGGTGCACCAAACAAGCAAGGAACACATGGTGTTCACGGTTCGCCGCTTGGGTCTGAAGAAACAGCTGCGGCGCGAGCAAATTTGGGGTGGACAGCGGATCCGTTTGAAATTCCATCAGACATTCTTCATTCATGGCGTAGTATAGGCACGCGCGGACAAATTGAATGTCAAGCATGGAAAAAGCGTCTTGAGTCCTCCTCTCAAAAAGCAGAATTTGAAAAATCATTGGTTGCAAAAATTGATGATGTTGTGACGGCTGCTCTTGCCGATTGTCGCGAGGCTTTTGCAAAAGACCAACCCAAATTAGCCACACGCGCTGCGTCCGGAAAAGTGCTGGACTGTCTTGTTCCAAAATTGCCGCAATTGATTGGTGGGTCTGCTGATTTGACACCATCCAACAACACACAAACAAAATCTTCGGCAGTTATTTCTGCAAACAGCAATTATGCCGGACAATATATTCATTATGGCGTGCGCGAATTTGCAATGTGTACCGTGATGAACGGTTTGACACTTCATGGTGGATTTGTTCCTTATGGTGGCACATTCCTCAGCTTTACCGATTACTGCCGCCCGGCCATTCGCTTGGCGGCTTTGATGAAACAACGTGCCATTTATGTCATGACCCATGACTCAATCGGTCTGGGTGAAGATGGGCCAACCCACCAACCTGTCGAGCATGTCCCTGCCCTGCGTGTTATTCCGAATTTGTTGGTGCTACGTCCTTGTGATGCGATCGAGACTTTGGAAGCATGGGAAATTGCCCTGAACAATACAACAGGCCCTAGCGTTCTGGTTTTGACCCGTCAGGCTTTACCGGCACAGCGTCAAGATGCTACCGAGAATAAATCGGCGCGTGGTGCTTATATTCTTTGTGCTGCGTCTGCAGAACCAAAAGCTGTTTTAATGGCCACGGGTTCGGAAGTCTCTCTTGCGATCACCGCCCAGAAGGAACTCGAAGCCAAAGGCATTCCGACACAAGTGGTGTCCATTCCGTCTTTTGAGTTGTTTGCAAAACAGGATGCTGCGTATCGTGCCTCTGTTCTGGGGTCAAAATCAGCGATTAAAGTCGGATGCGAAGCGGCCATTCGTCAGGGCTGGGATTCAGTAATCGGCAATGACGGCATATTCATCGGCATGACAGGGTTTGGAGAATCCGCCCCCGCCGAAGTTTTGTACCAGCATTTCGGAATCACGTCTGATGCCATTGTCGAAGCTGTAACAAATAGAATTTAACTATACAATTAACTTACTCAGGAGAAAACTATGACAGTAAAAGTAGCTATTAACGGATTTGGTCGCATTGGACGTTTGGTATGCCGTGCCCTTTATGAATCAGGTCGCAACGATATTGAATTGGTTGCCATCAATGATTTGGCCGACACAAAAACCAATGCCCATCTTTTGAAATACGATTCTGTTCATGGGACTTTCCCGTTCGACATCAAAGCGGATGGTGAGGATATTATTTCTATCAACGGCAAGCCGGTTAAAGTTTTTTGCCAACGTGATCCGGTTCAACTTCCTTGGGGTCAATATGGTGTTGATGTTGTTTTGGAATGTTCGGGCGTTTTTACATCACGCGAAAAAGCCGAGCTTCATTTGCAAGGCGGCGCAAAGAAAGTTCTGATTTCTGCACCTGCTACGGATGAAGATATTACGGTTGTTTTTGGTGTGAACTCTGAAAAATTATCAGCAGAACACAAGATCGTTTCCAATGCATCCTGCACAACCAATTGCCTTGCTCCTGTTGCCTATGCGATCAATAATTCTGTGGGCATCGAACATGGATTTATGACGACTATTCACAGTTACACTGGCGACCAATGTATTGTTGACACAATGCATAAAGATTTGCACCGTGCTCGCGCTGCGGCTCTGAGCATGATCCCGACTTCAACCGGCGCAGCCAAAGCTGTTGGTAAAGTCTTGCCGGAACTGAAAGGCAAATTGGATGGTGTTGCTATTCGTGTTCCGACTCCGAACGTGTCTTTGGTTGATTTGAAATTTGTGGCTAAAAGAGCAACAACCGTTGAAGAAATCAATGCAGCTATTATGGCTGCTGCAGATGGGGATTTGAAAAATATTCTCGGATATTATGACGAGCCGTTGGTCTCTATGGACTTTAATCATGACAAACGGTCATCGATTTTTTCTTTGGAAGGAACCAAAGTGATTGACGGAACAATGGTTCGTGTTATGAGCTGGTATGATAATGAGTGGGGTTTTTCCAACCGGATGCTCGATACTGTGACCAAAATGCATGATGTTGGGTATTAACCTCCTCTAAAACAGGTACATTTTTGATAAAACCACCCTTTGGGGTGGTTTTTCTATTGATTTGCAGAATTTACAAAATATTCTTAATATGCAAGTAGAATTGGCGTATGAGAAAGATGATGTCCCCGAATTCAGGTCTTAAAAACGCACATAGTGCAGCCAGCTCTAACCCCATACAGCGTATGGGGTTAGTTTTGGATCATTTGGTGGCGGCTTTGGGCGATGACCCCTCTTCGCCTCTCCGACGGGCTCAAATTCTGGTTGATATTGATGCTCATCCCGACACAACCCAGACCGAGGTCATGGAACGGCTAAAAATCAACAAATCCACGATGAATCGTGAAATTGACTGGCTTTACGATCATGGCTGCGTTATGCGCCAGTCCGGTCAGATCGACGGACGGGTTATCCACATGGTAACTTGCGGATATTCCAAGAAAAACTTGAGTCTAGCCCTCGATTATGCGGATCATTCTCATATAAACTTGCAAAATTTCCTCGAAAGTCTTATAAACATATTCGATAGCTCAAAACCAACGATCAGGGATGCCAAACTACTCGTGAGTGCGGCAGATCTGGGCAAAGCGACCAGACCGGAATTGTTTGGTAGAAGTTATCAGGCTTCATTGACGACGAATGTCAGGTCTTTGGAAAGTTTGGTTGAACAAGGTCTGCTTGAAACAGACACGGAAAATTGACAATGGTACACCGCGTAAGAACAACGGATGACGCTTTGGAAAAACTGAGAGGGGTTTATGCCGCCTTGTCCGGTGGTCATGGTTCTGATCTTGATGTTTCTATGGAATTTAATACTGCACGTAGAAAAGCTTTGACGTCGTCTGCTCCCGATTTTCCTGTTGCCCCTAGATAATTTTTCCAATTGGAGGAATTGAACATAAAGCCAGCGCACTGTATGCTGGCTTTTCTTTTTTAAACCCGAACCCTATTAATAAGAGTTTTTTAAATGACATTTTCGATCAAGCCTGGTGTTGTGACCGGCAAGGACTATCTTTCCCTCGTTCAAGCTTGTAAGCAAGGTCGCTATGCCTTACCGGCGGTTAATGTCACCGGAACAAATACTGCGAATGCTGTTTTAGAAGCAGCGGCGTTGAATAAATCGGATGTCATTATTCAGCTTTCTAACGGTGGCGCGGAATTCTTTGCAGGAAAAGGGTTTCCCGATAACGCACAAGCCAAGGTTCTGGGAGCGGTTTCAGCCGCTCATCATGTTCACATGATGGCACAGCATTATGGCGTTTGCGTTGTTTTACATACGGATCATGCCAACAAAAAACTCATTCCATGGGTCGAAGGAATGCTGGATCATGGTGAAGCCTATTACAAACAACATGGACGCCCCCTGTTCTCTTCACACATGGTTGATTTATCCGAAGAATCTTTGGACGATAATATTTCAGAATCTGCGCGTCTTTTAAAACGCATGGCGGCTCTTGATATGAGCATCGAGATCGAGTTGGGTTGTACAGGAGGTGAAGAAGATGGTGTCGGGTCGGATGATATTGACAATGCGCGTCTTTATACCCAGCCGGAAGATGTTCTAAAGGCTTATGAGGTTTTATCCAAGATTGGACATTTTTCGGTTGCCGCATCTTTCGGTAATGTTCACGGCGTTTATGCTCCGGGGAATGTTAAACTTCGTCCGGATATTTTGAAAAACTCTCAGGCTCTTGTTCAAAGTGCCAAGGGGCTTGGGGCTAATCCTCTTGATCTTGTTTTTCATGGTGGCTCAGGATCTGATAAAGACAAAATCCATGAAAGTCTGGACTATGGTGTTTTCAAAATGAATATTGATACGGATACTCAATTTGCGTTTGCACACGGTGTCGGAACATTTGTGAAAGAGAATGAAATGGCCTTTTTCCATCAAATTGATCCTGAAAGCGGAAAACCCTATAAAAAGCAATACGATCCCCGCACTTGGCTGCGTTTGGGGGAAAAAGCCCTGATCGAGCGTCTCTCCGAAGCTTTTATTGATCTGAAATCAAATGGAAAGTCAGTTGCTGATAAAATATAACCCATTGTTTATAAACTAGAAAAAATATTAAATATTTGACTTGATTTATGGGTGGTCGGACTGCTATAAGTCCTGCCACAGAACAGATTTTTAAGAATTTTAAGACTTCAGGAGTATTTGGTTATGAAAGCCGCTATCCATCCGGATTACCATGAAATTACCGTTGTTATGACCGACGGAACAGAATATACGACACGTACCACTTGGGGCAAGCCGGGTGACACCATGCGTCTGGACATTGATTGCCTGTCCCACCCTGCTTGGAAGGGCGGTATTGCCAAGATTACAGAAAAAGGACAATTGTCCAAATTTGAAAAACGTTTCGGCAGCTTCTTGTCTGCTGGCGTTGAAACAGCTGGTCGCCAAGAAGAAAAACAAGAGAAAAAAGCTGAAGACAGCAAATAATCGACCCGTTTGAAAAGAATTCAGGAAAGTCCTGATGAGGTAGAACTAACCCCGGAGCAATCCGGGGTTCTTTTTTATTTGGAAATTGTGTAAGGTCTTTTTTTCTGGAGATTTTTTTATGGCTCGTTTTCTATTCGTTTTCTTTGTTTTTCTTCTCCCCTTTCATTCTGCTTTGGCGGCGGAAGAAAAAGAATCTGCCTTTGACCGCGTGATGAAATCACAAACCATTCGGTGCGGATGGGGAACAAATGATCCATGGGTATATAAGGACATGAAGAGCAATAAAATGGCTGGAATTGTTCCAGACATTATGGCGGCTGTGGCTGGACATCTTGATCTTAAGCTCGACTGGCCGGAAGAAACTGGGTGGCCCAATCTACCCACTTCTCTTGAAACAGGTCGCGTCGATGTGGCGTGTTCTTCCCTATGGAATGACCCTGTTCGTGGAAAACATGTGGCCTATACTCAACCTCTTTTTTATACAGCACTCCATCTTTATGTCCGTGATGGAGATTCGCGATTTTCCGGCAATCTGGAAGAAATCAATTCACCGGAAGTTCGGATTGTTATTCAAGATGGGGATATTAGTAATATTCTGGCAAAACAATATTTTCCGAAAGCCCAACTTGTCCCCTTGACGGATCTGGTGTCCGCCGCTGATATTTATTTGAATGTTACGACGGGTAAAGCGGATGTGACATTTGGCGACGGAATCAGTATTCCGAAATTTAATGCAATGAATGAAGTCAAACTCAAGCGCATCCCCTTGGCAAAGCCCATCACGGTTTACGGGAATTCATTAGCCGTAGGAATTCATGATCTCGAATTGAAAGAGGTGATAGACAACACGGTTCGATACATGATTCAAATTGGAGAAATTGAACAGCTGACAAAAGAGTTTCGGGAGTCTTATCCTGATGCAATCGTCCTGCCGTCTTCCCCCTATGCCGTGGAAAAATAAAATATGAAATTCCTTCTTTTCTTTGTTCTTATGCTCGTTTCGCTTCCTGCTTTGGCGGCGGAAGAAAAAGAATCTGCCTTTGACCGCGTGATGCGGACGGGGGTTCTCCGGTGCGCTTATTATGTTTTTCCTCCAGTCACATATAGGAATATGACGACAAACGAGTTATCGGGCTTTAGCGTTGATGTCATGAATGAAATCGCCCATCGGGCAAGCCTTAAAATAGAATGGACAGAGGAAACCAACTTTTCCAACTGGATTATAGGGATTCAAGCCAAAAGATATGACGTTGCCTGTACTCCCCAATGGCCGGATGTTGCTCAAGGACGAGCCGTTGCATTCTCTGTTCCGCTATTTTTTGAGGGATTATATCCTCTGGTTCGGGTTGATGATGACAGATTCAAGAATGATGATTTGGCCACACTCAATAGCGAGGATGTGACGTTTGCTACTCAAGACAATGACAGCACAGTCAGTTTGATTAAGGCTTACTTCCCTAAATCTACCATTAAACAACTGACCACGGATGGCAATATTGCAAATTTTGCGATGGATGTTATAACTAAAAAATCGGATGCTTTCGTAAACACTCGCAACGGTTTCGTTGAATTCAACCGGAACAACCCAACGAAATTGCATCTTGTTGCCCTTCACACTCCTTTGAAATGGCAACCGGCCACTTTGGCGGTTGAACGACATGAAATGATGCTCAAAGATTTTCTGGATAATGCCATTCTTGATCTTCAAAATGATGGGACAATGAATCGATTGCTTTTGAAATGGGAGCCAGAAAAAGGGAAAACTTTCCTGCGCGTCGCCGCCCCCGCCAAAATTGTTGATTAAATGTTTAGTTACATCCATCCCTTTTTCTTGAAATAGATATGCGGAACAATCGCGCAAATCACCATCAAGGCCAAGGCAAACGGGTATCCCCACACCCAATGCAATTCCGGCATATGGCCAAAATTCATACCATAGATGCTAGAGACCAAGGTCGCGGGTAAGAAAAAGACTGTTACAATCGAAAATATTTTGATTATCAGGTTTTGTTCGACATTAATCATGCCCAACGTGGCATCCAATTGGAATGTGACTTTATCCGATAGAAAAGCGGTTTGCGTGATAAGAGCATGGGAGTCCGCTATTAAAATATCAATGCAGGATTCTTTGGCAGGCTTAGTCAGCGTGCTTTGCTTAAAGAACATCAACATTCTGGATATACTGTGCAGACTTTCATTGATTTTAGAATTCAGATCGGCGGCGGCTCCTAAATCTTTGAGAGCAGATTTCATAACCTGTGTTGTATTTTTGTTTTTTTCGCCTTCAAAAACATTTGTTGAAAAAATGCTGTGCGATAGTTCATCCAGCGTATCCACCACCTGTTCGGAATTGTGGGCGACACGGACGATCATTTCCTCGAATAATCCTTCGGCAAGATTGGCAGATGTTTCAAATAAAGAACCGGATTTCATTAATCGTTCGCCAAAATTTTTAAATGATGTCGGATGATTTTCATGGGCGGTCAAGAAAAAATGTCCACCCAGAATAAAAGTGGCAGCAACCGTATCAGGGTATGGGCTATTCGATTTATTAATTAACGCTGCAGTCATATAGGAGATTCCATCCTCGACATACAAGCGGTTCAAAACGTGATTTTTCCAAACTTCACTTTTGGTCGGCATTTCTATCTTGAGATAATCCTGAACCATTTGAAGTTCAGATTCAGATGGCGTAAGCAAATCAATCCAGACTACACCAGATGGGAAATCAGCAGGATCGGAAACTTCCGTCACCTGCGTTTTGTCGTTCTTTCTGGAATAAACTGTAATCATTGGGCTTTTACGCTGCTTCCAGCTGCTTCAAAGCTTGAGAGAGTTTTTTCATGACGGTTTGGCTCTCTAGCTTACGGGCTTTTTGTTCTGCGATAATCTCTTCGGGAGCATTCTTCACAAATTTATCATCCGAAAGTTTCAGGTCAATCCGGTCGATATTCGCGGCCAGTTTATCAATCTCTTTTTTCAAACGATCCCGTTCCTTGTCCAGATCAATGATCTCGGCAATGGGCAGGACGATTGTTGCTTCGTCCAGAATGGTCTGGATCGACCCTTTGGGCGCCACATCGGTTAAAGTGATCTTTTCAATACGCGCCATGCGGCCTATAATTTCTTCATAGGCAGTGATGCGGGTTTTGGTTTTCTCACTGGCATCCTTTATCATCATCTGGATTTTAGCGCCTGCAGGAACGTTCATATCCGAGCGAACGGAACGCGTTTCCATGATAAGGCGAATCATCCAGTTAATTTCAGTCAGGGCATCTTTCGAATACAAAGATTCATCATATTGCGGCCATTTTTTCCCCATCAGAAATTGGTTTTTCGGGCGAACGGCAATGCTTTCATACAATTCTTCTGTAATGAATGGCATAAACGGGTTGAGCAAAATCAGAATTTGATCCAGAACCCATCCGGTTGTATCGCGGGTTTCCTGTTTAGAAGAATCATTGGTATTTTGTTCTCCCAAAAGGGGTTTGGTGAATTCCAGATACCAGTCACAAAACGTTCCCCAGACAAATTGATAAATTGCGATTGCCGCATCGTTAAAACGGTATTCTGCCATATTTTTATCAATGGATTTCTGGACATCCATAACCTGTCCGATAATCCATTTGTTGATGGTTTGTTGGGTGTGTTCCGGTTTAAAGTCTGCATTCGGGATACAGCCATTCATTTCGCAATAACGCGTGGCATTCCAGATTTTTGTCGCAAAATTTCTATAGCCTTCAATCCTGTCATCAGACAATCGAATGTCCCGCCCCTGCGCCGCCATTGCAATCAAACAAAACCGCAAGGCATCGGCACCATATTTTTCGATTGTATCAAGAGGATCAATCACATTGCCTTTTGATTTGGACATTTTCTGTCCTTTGGCATCACGCACGAGCGCGTGCATATAAACCGTACGGAATGGAACTTCTCCCATAAAGTGAATGCCCATCATCATCATTCTTGCAACCCAGAAAAAGATGATATCAAATCCTGTGCAAAGAACATCCCCCGGGTAATATTTATCAAGTTCGGGAGTTTGTTCCGGCCAACCCAATGTCGAGAACGGCCACAAAGCCGATGAGAACCATGTGTCCAGAACATCTTCATCACGGGTGAGCTTCACCCCTGCTCCGGCTTGTGCCTGAGCTTGTTCTTCGGTTTCTGCGACATAGACTTTGCCGTCTTCATCGTACCATGCGGGAATTTGATGCCCCCACCATAATTGACGCGAGATACACCAAGGTTGGATATTGCGCATCCATTCGAAATAAGTATTTTCCCAGTTTTTCGGGACAAATACTGTTTTGCCGGTTTCAACAGCTTCGATGGCCGGTTGCGCCAAAGTATTGGCGTCGCAATACCATTGTTCGGTCAGATAAGGTTCTATCACCAAATCGGAACGGTCGCCATACGGCACCATGTGGGTAATGTTTTCAACGCGATCCAAAAGGTCTTGTTCTTCGAGTTCTTTCAAAATCTTTTTACGGGCATCATAACGATCAAGGCCTTGATATTCTTCCGGCGCATTTTCGTTTATTTTGGCATGAACATCCAGAATGCTAATCACTTCAAGATTATGGCGGCGTCCGATTTCAAAGTCATTAAAGTCATGGGCAGGTGTTACTTTCATTGCCCCTGTTCCCAATTCCACATCAACATAATCATCGCCGATAATTTTCAGCAAACGTCCAACAATTGGCAGAACGGCAAATTTACCGATCAGGTCTTTGTACCTCTCGTCATCTGGATTGACAACAATCGCCGTATCACCCAGCATCGTTTCAGGGCGTGTGGTGGCGATTGTTATATAGCGTTCTTCCTCGCCTTCAACGGGATAGCGGATATACCACATATGGCCTTTGACTTCTTTTTGGGCGACTTCAATATCAGAGATTGCCGTCAAAAGTTTAGGATCCCAGTTCACAAGACGGTTGTCTTTGTAAATCAATCCTTTGTTATACAATTCGACAAAGGCTTTGCGGACAGCCTTATTCAAGCCTTCATCCATTGTAAAGCGTTCACGACTCCAATCCGGCGTCGTCCCCAAGCGTCGCAGCTGGTTTGTAATTGTTCCACCAGAATAATGTTTCCATTCCCAGACTTTTTCAAGAAAGGCTTCTCGTCCCATTTCACGGCGGGACGGCTGACCTTCGGCTTCGAGCTTGCGCTCGACAACCATTTGCGTTGCAATCCCTGCGTGGTCAGTTCCAGGCATCCACAAAGAATCTTTGCCGCGCATACGGTTATAGCGGATCATCAAATCTTGTAATGTATTGGTGAAGGCATGCCCCATATGCAATGTTCCCGTGACATTGGGTGGGGGCATCATGATGGTAAAGGCAGATGTCTCTGTTTTCGGATGGCATTCGAACAGCCCTGACTCTTCCCATCTTTGATAATGGTTTTTTTCAATCTGCTTATGGTCAAAGGTTTTGTCGAGCATTCTTCGTTCTCTATCGCTTTAAAATTCAGGAAACATTTATCGTGTGTAGTTTTAGCCTGCCAGAGCGCAGATTTCAATCATTTCAACACGAAACATTCAAGAAAATAAAGAACGATTAATCACGCATTTGGCGAGTGATTTTTTCAATCTCTTTTTGCACCAAGCGCTCAACCAATTTGGGCACATTATTGTCAATCCATTGGCGCAACATCGGACGCATCAAATCCTTGGCAATATCTTCCAAGGTAATCCGGCCTTCGGCATAGAGCCGCTGATTTTCTTCGCGTTCTATGGGAATGTTGCTCATCAATTTTGAGAAAGCATCTGCTGTTGCAGCCGTTGCCGGAGCAGTAAACAGCGCATCAATGTCATCCATTCCCATCGACAAATCCAGATCTGATTCGCGACTATTACCTTCTTTTGCAGATAAATCCAAATCTGAGCTACGGTCATTTTTCTCTTCACTCATCGACAAATCCAAATCCGAGTCACGAGAGGACTCTTCCTCCAGAGCGTCCGGCTGTGAAAGAGGGATATCGTATTTGTCTTCTTCGTAATTGATGACTTTTTCGTCACCTTTGATTTCATTGGTTAACTCAAGAACTTCAGCAAAGCTCTCCCGCTGCGGTTCTTCAGCTTCAGGTTCCGGTTGGTAGACCGGAATCTTGAATTTCTCTTCTTGAGGAACTTCAATGTCTCCTCCCTCGCGCGTATCATCATCCGAAATAATTTGTCGGATGGATGCTAGGATCTCTTCGATCGATGGTTCCTGATCCGGTTGTGTGCCCGTCATGCAGTATTTCCTTAAAATAACTTCATCTTATGCAGTTTGTCTCAATGCTAACGCATTGTCAAAGCACGATTTAATCCCTATCCACATCCTTGATGGAAAGTTCCGGTTTTTATTTTACAGAAAGTCGATTTTTAGAACTCGAATTCCTGTTTTGGTTCAAATCCAACCAGATATGGTGCAGTTGCATCACCCAAAGCGCGAGATATTAACTGCCCCGCCTCTGTTTTGCTAAATACGGTTATCACTCCGGTTGATTTCCCCATT
>ERZ761609.1016-NODE-1016-length-27606-cov-36.238213_pt1 | contig 27606 bp, 19 predicted proteins | sample MGYA00511163_ERZ761609 | MGnify/ENA primary metagenome ERZ761609 (study PRJEB28899, sample SAMN02445070) | bioreactor sludge metagenome | biome: EBPR sludge | place: Australia: Brisbane, Thorneside Wastewater Treatment Plant | collected 2011-12-16 ... | reverse complement strand
GAGATTGGTCAGTGACTGGAGTCAGACGTGTGCTCTTCCGATCTCTCCATGCCGAGGCGGATGCGGTCGGCGGCGTGCGCGGCCTGGGTGAGAGGGCTTTGCGGCGCAGGCAGGCGCGAGCGGGCATCCGCTCCGCCAAGGGCGGCGAGGACGGCCTCCTGGAGCTGGCTGCGTCCCGGAGGCTGCGCGCTCATGGCTAGCTGGATGGCGCTGGCGGCCTGCAGGGCTTCGGCGTCGGAGAGCGTGGCGGCTTTGTCACGCTGTCGCTTCAATGCCTGGACGGCATCGGCGGCGTTCATGAGCGCGGGCAGCCGGGTGCGCGCCGCGTAAGCGGCGGCGTCCATGTTCCCCTGGTCAGTGAAGGCCAGGCCGGCCTCCATGAGCGCGTGGTTGAGTCCGTGAGCGGCGGCCAGGTCCTTGCCGCCGCTGGTCTGCGCGAAGGCCCATCCAGTCATGCCGGCGATGAGGCCGCCGCCGTTTTTGACCCATTCCAAAATGGCGGCGCCCTGCTCCGCGTCGGTGACGCCCTGGGCATTGAGCACGAGAAGGTCGAGACCGGACAGCGCGCGCGCTTGGAGCGGACCGTTGAGCGTTTCGACTTTGGAGCCGAGAGGCTCGTAGAAGGAGTGCGCGCGCACGCCGTGCAGTCCGATGCGCGGCTTTTCCTTGTTCGCCGTCCAGCGCGCGCAGTTGGCCATCAACCGCGCGTGGCCGCCGCCCGCCGCGCCCTCAAGGTAGCCGTTGTGGCCGAGCAAAAGGATGCGGCCTTTGCCAAAGCCCGCCGCAGCGGCGACCGCGATCTCCGCGCCCGCGCGGTCTGGCGCGGCGAGCAATGGGAAGGCCGTCTGACCCCAGATGGCGACCGGCCCCGGAGCCCCGGTTTTCGGCACAGACTCGACGCCTTCGAGCAGTTTGGCGCGCTGGGCTTCGACAATGGCTTGCGGGAGCTGCGCGCGCGCGCTGAGGGCGGCGCAGGAAATGAGGGCGAGGAAGGCGGGAAGACGGGTCATGGTGGCAGGAAAGAAAAGACCGCGCCTGGAACGCGCGAATCACTCGTTGTCGCCGAAGCCGGAGTTGATCAGATCCTCCAGGTCGGCCATGGCGGCCTCGGCGTCGGTGCCGTCGGTGGTGAGCTTGATGGTCTCGCCCCTGCCCGCCGCCAGCATCATGAGTCCCATGATGCTCTTGCCGTTGACGGGATCCTCGTCCTTCTCGACCCAGACATCGCATTTGTACTTGCTGGCGCGCTTGACGAACTGCGCCGCCGGACGGGCGTGCATGCCCATCTTGTTGCAGATTTTGAGTTCTTTGCTGACTGTCATGTCCGTCTCGGGGGGTCAACCTATCTGTTCGTCCGCGATCTTTTTCAACAACCTTTGATCAAACTCCACGGCGCTGTTGTAGCCGAAGCTGCGCAGCTTGTAGTTCAGCGCCGCCAGCTCGATGAGGCCCGCAACGTCGCGGCCCGGCGCCACTGGGATTTCCACCTTCGCCACAGGCAGTCCCATGACATTCTCGGTCTGGCTGGCCATGCCCACGCGCTCCAGCTCCTCGGCGTCCTTCAAATGCACGAGGTCCACGACCAGGTCCAGCCGCTTGCTCATGCGCACGGAGCCGACGCCGAACAGGGCGGCGACATTGAGGATGCCGAGGCCGCGGATCTCGATCATGTTCCGCGTCATCTCCGGGGAGGAGCCGATGATCTCGCGGTCCTCGATGAGGCGCAGCCGCACCGCGTCGTCCGCCACCAGGCTGCCGCCGCGCTGGAGCAGGCCGATCACCGCCTCGCTCTTGCCGGAGCCGCTTTTGCCGCGGATGAGCACGCCGATGCCCTGCACGTCCACGAAGCAGCCATGCACGAGCATCGTCGGCGCGAAGGCCCACTCCAGCTTGATGGTGGCCACGTTGATGAACTTCATCGTCATCATGCTGGTCTGGAAAACGCAGATTCCCGCCTCGTTGGCGATCTGCACCAGGTCGTCCGGCAGGCGGCGCCCGCGCGCGGACACGATGCACGGGATGTCCCAGGTGCAGAGCTGGCTGAAGCGTGCCAGCCGCGTTTTCGGGTCGAGCTGATCCAGATAGGAGTGCTCCGAGTTTCCCACCACCTGCACGCGCTTGTAGGCGAAGTAGGTGAAAAAACCGGACAAGGCCAGGCCGGGACGGTTCACCGAGGGCTCTAGAATTTTCCTTCCGAACCCCGCATCACCGCCAACCAGCTTCAGCTTCAGCGCCTTCTCGTTGACGCGAAAACACTCCTCCACCGTGATGGAGGCGGGGCGTTTGACTTTCGCGGGCTGGCTCATGCGGCGGCGATCTTAGCAGCGGAATGCCTGCTCCCAAGCACAAAATCATATGCCTCGCGTCACCACAAATTGTGCAACCGGCTTGGAGTCATGGAGTGCTGGGGCATTGGAAATTCATCACTCCACAATTCCAACACTCCAAGATGGGAATCACAAATCGTGATGACGCGCGGCATAACTCCATGCGCCCCATCAAAATCCACCCCCGGATAGATGAATGGCACCGAGCGCCTGGATTGGGTGATGCGCCAGCCCGCGCCATGAGCCACATTCCCGCATGAGTCGAACCTTCCGCAAAGACAAAGCGCTGCAAGAAGACCTGCGCCGTCTCCAATCACGCGCCTACGGGGTGGCCGACTGGGCGGGCGACGCGCTGCGGCGTTACCATGCGTGCGTGCCGCGCCTTGCCCCGGAGGAATCGCGCGTCTTGGCACCCCTTCATGAATGGATCTTTGTGCCGCTGACCTTGTGGCCCTTCAGCATCACGGATCTGCTGAGTGAATGCATTTCCATCGTGGAAAAAGGCAAGCCTCTCACGGCGCGGCTGCGCTTGATCATCGAGCTGCTGCCGCCTGTGCCGCATGAGGAAGTCTGTGCGGCTGTGGCAGATCATGAGCGCCAAGTGCAGCGCGGCAATTATGAGGACGTGGTGAACACCCAGGCCAAGTTTGCCCAGGCTGAGCTGGCCCTGAAGGCGGACCCCGCCTTTCAAAAAGACTGGCTGCGCATCAAAGCGGCCTTCGATGTCAGTGCTTATCAGGACTACAAGGGCGTGCTTCGCCGCACCATGGGCGCGGAGCGCAACATGCGGCCGGAATTTCGCGCGCGGCTCATCCGCCCTGGAGAGGCGTTTCGTCTGGCCTTTGACGCCTTCTGCCTGCGCTGGAACCTCTATGGCATGATGCATGATGACCCGCTGCTGCTGAAGCTGGCCGTCAATGTAACGCCGCACGGCACCATGATCCTCATCCCCTCCTTCTGGTCCTTTGATCCCAAGCGGGACATGCGCTGGGATGCCATCAACAAACTGCACCGCCTCCGCGTCAAGGGCAGGCAGGGCGCGGCGCTGGCCGAGGGGCTGGCGGAACGCATGGCCCAGGCCGCCAAGCTGCGCATGCTCGACGCCGAGGCGAAGTCCAAAAAGTTGCGCGGCGCGGCCAGGCACCGTTTTCTCTGCCAGGGTCTCGGCTGGGTGGAGGACACCGATGCAAAGCGGCTGCAACGCCTGCGCAAAATGCTCCAGGATTGAGGACAAGGAATGGGGACAATCGCATCCCTTTTTTCCAGCCCGGCCGCTGGCAGCATCTCGGCATGAATTTGCCTCAAGCCAGACTTGCCGAAGACGAACCGAATCACACATCGCATGCCGTGCCCGAAACACGCCCGGCCCAGCTCGTTTGTGAAATGGCCGAGGCCGGAGCCTTCAGCCCGCACCTGGGCCGGATGCATGGTCCCGTGCTGGCTGCCTTTGGCGGAGGCCCCATGCATGAATGCCGCATGGATGGCAGCTACGATCTGCAAAAACTCATTTCCATCCATTCCAGACACCTGTTCCGTTCCATCCAGCGCTTCCATTCCAGGGAGGAAACCCTCTTCTGGGACGATCTCACCTTCCGCATGGGCTCCCACGCCTTTGTCTATGCGGATGAAAGCCGCATCATCGCCTGCGCGGACACAGCGCAGACCGCTGAGCAGCTCGCCCGGCAGTTTCATGAGGATGGCCTCCAGCCTCCCGTGCCGCGCGGCGGCAGATACCGCCTCATCCGCACCGGGCGCGACATCAGCACGCAGAACGTCCCGCTGTCACCAGACACCGTTCTGGATGACGCGCGCCTTAGCCTTCACTACGGCCCCGGCTTTGTGGAATGGCACCAGCAGTACCTCGGCCTGCTGCGGCGTCATCGCCATGGACTCTCCTTGCTGGAAGGGCCGCCAGGCACGGGCAAGACCTCCTACCTCCGCCATCTCATGGGCGCGCTCACAGAGACTCATCGCTTTTACTTTGTGCCGAACGGCTCCCTTTCCGTGCTCACTCACCCCGAGTTTGTCGGCTTCTGGGCCGACGAGCGCCGCCGCCATGACAAGGAAAACTTCGTCGTCATCCTGGAAGACTCCGACACCGCCATCCTCGCGCGCGGACCCGACAACCGGGACCAGGTCAGCGCCATCCTGAATCTCTCCGACGGCATGCTGGCCGACTTCCTCCGTCTCCAGATCATCTGCACCATCAACTGCCGCGCCTCGGACATTGACCCCGCCCTGCTGCGGCCCGGACGCCTGCTCACCCATCGTTTGTTTGACCGCCTGCCGCACGCAGCCGCCGCCAGTCTCGCCGCGCATCTCGGCAAAACCCTACCCGGCCACGGTGACTACTCCCTTGCCGAAATCTACGCCGATGAACCACCCGCACCCCAACCCCGGCGAGCCATTGGCTTCACCGCGTAACCGGGCCATTCCTGGCCCGCCACGCATACATCCGTAACAGGGCCATTCCTGGCCCTTCATTCATAACACGGGGCAGGAATGCCCCGATTACTCATGAAAATCGTCGCCCTTGATTTTGAAACCGCCAATCACAGTCCTTTGAGCGCCTGTGCCCTTGGCCTCGCCATCTTTGAAAGTGGTTGCGGCTTTTGCAGCACGTCAGAGCATGGGGCACAGGCATCTTGCCTGTGCGAACAGGCGGGACGCCTGTTCCCCATAAAAGAGACTCCCCCAAAGCCGCAGCCACTGTCTTTCCAACTCATTGAGTCCCCTTACTGGCTCATCAAGCCCCCCAAGGGCCACGGCTGGTTCAAAGAAGAATGGACCGAGGACATCCATGGCATCAGCTGGTTCGACGTGCGCGACCAGCCCGAGTTCGGCGGCATCGCCCCCGAAGCCATCCCCCACCTCGCCAGCGCCGACCTTGTCGTCGCCCACAACGCCAGCTTCGACCTCCGCGTCCTGCACGCCCTGCTGGAGCATTTTGAAATCCCCGCGCCACCCTTCCGGCACGAATGCACTCTGCACCTCGCCCGCCAAACCTGGCCCCACCTCCCCAACCACCAGCTCAGCACCCTCGCCGCCCACCTCGGCATCGAACTGAACCACCACCACGCCCAGTCGGATGCTATTGCTGCGGGGAGGGTGATGCTGGAAATGATCAACCCATTCGAACGCAAACACGGCGAATAAACTCTTGCAAAAGACAGGCATGGAGCCTGTGCGGTTCGGTCATCAAGGTGATTGCCGTCAGTATGAGGAAGTGCCATCAATGTTGTCACAAGTTTGAATCTAAATATCATGTCACGCCTACGGAACCTCTACACCTATCTCATTACCAACAATGCCGCCGAAGTGGATCGGGGGTGGCTGGCGGATTATATTGAATTCACCAGTGAGGTGGAAAAGGTTCGCGCCTCACTGAAGCTGCAGTTGGACATCCGCGACAAGTCCACTTATGCCGGAACTAGGTTTGAGCTCACTAGTGATCCATGGGCTGCGTTTGCGGAGCATCTGCTGTATAAGAAGGCCAACGGCATTTCCTCTCGAGGCCAGTCGGTCCTGAGCGACGATAACTTTCAGCTATTCATCGCGGAACCGAATTTCGTAGCCGCGCTGGCGGAACTGATCCGCGACCCGAGCCGCGAAAATTTCTCGAAATACTGGGAAGTATGGGAGGCGACGCGACAGAAGCACAGAGCCAAGGCGAACCCGCTGCTGATCAATCGCACCGTTGCGGCTTGCACGACTAAAGTGACGAGCACGGTGAATGTTCCGGATTTCGACAGAGTTTACCGGTGGCTGGTCGGGGAGGGCATCCTCGAGCGCCTCTCCGATCCCAATGCAGGGTGGTATGATCGAAACGTGCAGGTGATGGAGATGCTGCGCGCAGCCTTTGCGGAGGAGCTGGAGATAGGCGAGACCAGCGAGCAGCTCCTGAGCATGTTTGTCTGGTATCTCTTCGAGAACATCGAGAACATCTCGAACCCCTTCACGCTCAAGAAGCAGGTGATCAAATATGGGGCACCCGGCACCGGGAAGACTTACACAGCAATGCAGAGCACAAAGCTGTTCTTCGATATTTGGCGAGATAAATATCCAAATATCGCACCCGAACTGACTCACCTTCAGTGCATTAAGGTGGTGCAATTTCACCCCTCCTACGGCTATGAGGATTTCATTGAGGGGCTGCGACCGGAGTTGAGAAACGGGCAGCCTCAACTTGCGCTCCAGAATGGAGTCTTTAAGGAGTTTTGTCGTCGCGCCGGAACGTGGGAGATCGAAGTCCACGGCATTCCGAGCGCCGGCCCGCAGCTTGCAGCCGACTGGCAGGGGCTGACGGTGGGCGATTTAAAGCCGCACATCGGCAAGGAACTAAAACACCCTTCGTGGGATGGCATCGGGACGCTGGGCGATTCGGAGAAAGTCGCCGACGCGGTGCCGCCGTTTTTCTTCATCATCGACGAGATCAACAGAGCGGAGCTTTCGCGCGTATTGGGCGAGCTTATGTTCGCAATTGAATATCGAGGGGTCAAAGGGCGCATCTCCACGCAATACGCGCAATTAAATACGAAGGAGACGGCGATGCTGACGACGGGCGCCGAGTTCTGGTTCTTCATCCCGCACAACGTCTATATCATTGGAACGATGAACACGATCGATCGAAGCGTGGAGAGCTTCGACCTGGCGTTACGTCGGCGCTTCCGCTGGGAGCGGGCTGACCCAGATATCGACGCCGTGAGACTTCACCTACAGAAGCGTGATGCCGAACCAGGCAATGGATCGCATCCGTGGGCGGGGCTCGCTGACGATTTGGCTCAGCTCAATGAACGCATTCGGAAGGAGGAGATTCTCGGGGCAGATTACGAGATCGGTCACGCCTACCTGATGAACCTGCGCTACCCTCCCACGCTGACGCATACCGAGGTGCGGCGGAGCGTCTGGGGCGATTCCATCCGGCCGCTGCTGGAGGAGTATCTGCGTGGTTCCGGCCGTGCGGAGACGCTCATCCCGGAGTTTCAAAAAGCATTTGGCTTCTGATGGACACGCCGCTGACTGAAATCCTGAGCGACGGCTGGCTGGTGGACAACACGGTCCACACAGCGCAGGACGGGGTCTTTCGCGCAGGAAGGAATGGCGAGCCGGTGAATATCAGGCAGCGAGGCAAAGGATGGACCCACCCGTTGAGCGGGTGGTCCGTCTTGCGAAGCGCGGCCGCATTGAACACTCAAGAGTCGAGACTTGTCTTCCGCGTGCCCGAGGCGGAATACGAACATAATACCGAGGATGCCTTCGTCACGCTGAGCGGCTTCGATCCGCTTAACTTCACCCTGACCACGGGCAACCTCATCGGGTGCGTGAAGAGCGATGGCTGCGCGCTCAGCGTCTCCTCAAGATTCGGCGACGAGTTTCTCAAATACATTATCGCAGATGCGGATGGCTTCGCGGAGCTTCCGGAGCATGGCGGCACGGAGCGCGGCGGATATGAATGGCTGCTGAACTACCTCTGGCTTGTGAAGCTGAAAAAAGCCTTCCGTCTCGGGCTACCAAAGGCTTACGAGACGAGCACGGAAAGCCTCACACAAGTGCGCGGCCGTCTCGATCCCGTTGATTATTTCCTGAATCAGAAGCTCGCCCGCTACCGCTGCACATACCGCGAGCACAGCTACGACAACGACGCCACGCGGCTGATCGCCCGCACGCTCGAACATCTTGATTCCCACGACTTCCTTCGCGGCGCGCACACTCTCAATCAGACTTTCCAGATCGCCACGGAGGGACGCCACCATGCGCTCAAAAAGCTGCTGGCTACGCAACCGGTGCGCAATCCGTATTACGCGGATTACAACCCGGTGATCGCGCTCTCGAAGCAAATTCTGCGGAACGAGTTGTCGGACTTCGGCGACAAATCGAAGACCAGTGCCTTCTTTTTCGATGTCTCGATGCTGTTCGAGTTTTTCATTCGCAAGCTGCTCAAGCGGGCGGGCGTGGTTTTTCAGAGCAAGAATGACCGCCAATTAACGATTCCGTCTGGCCTCCTGAATGGCTACACGCGCCGAAGCCTCATTCCTGATCTCCTCTTCGACATCAACGGCGCGACCTACGTGTTCGACGTGAAATACAAGTCGTTCAAGTTCTCCGGTAGAAACGGAGGTGGAGTCAGCCGTGAAGACCTTTTTCAACTTCATACTTATATCGGGCAGGTTTCTAACCGACACCGAGTTGCCGGATGTGGCTTCATCTACCCGATCCGTGAGTCTCGCTGGCATGATAGCGGCCTTGAGGCGACATCTGGCATACTCAGCGATGCGATCATTCAAGGGGGGCGAACGATTCCGTTTCACGTCGTGTTTCTGAAAGTTCCTGAACAACAAGCTATCCCGAATGAGGAGTGGCCTCATCTGTTCCAGTCGTCCTTCAAGGACATCTCAACCAATTTTGTCTGTAAATTTATTGAGCGCTTGATCAGCACAAGAAATGATTCTGTTAATTATTACACAGAACAGGCTATTTGATAACATAATTCCAGTACAAGATGCTACCCCAGACCCCATGTGAAAACCATAACAATGATTATTCAAGAACCACATCAGCTGAAGATGCATTGCGCGACCGCCTTCTCGTCCGACTAAAGGACAAGAGAGACGATTTGAACGCGCTCCTCGAAAAGATGGAGAGTCACTGGGAAATCGAGGACGGGGTCTATCTGAGCTGTCGCACAACGGGGATTGGCCGCGTCACACACGTCCGATGGTCGAGGCGTTGTTTCATGCTTACTACTTTGTGAAGCTGGCCTGCAAGTATGGGCGGGAGTTGGACGCTCAGCCTGCCGCCCTGCCCAGCGGTTATGCAGCGCTGCTTTATCTGTTTGATCTACGATGAAGAGAATCCGGTTTTGTCAAAGCCGCCCACCTCGGCATCAAGCTGAACCGCCACCACGCCCAGTCGGATGCCATCGCGGCGGGGAGGTGATGCTGGCGCTGCTGACTTCACAGCCAACTCCAGCCACCCGTCCTGGCCGCCCCTGCACGAACCAGAATCCAACTGTTTGACACGATAACGACCAACAAACCCACACCATGAGCTACTACTGCAAAAACTGCGGAACCAAATATTCGAGCCTCCAAAGTCTCACAGGAGGATTCTGCATTCGCCATCCCTTGGGTCCAAACAAGGGCCGGCATGAGCTTTACGAGGGCAGTGAAAAGTCCAAATACCCATGCAAGTACTGCGGCACATCCCAGGCATCCATCAGCAGCCTCACCGCGGGATTCTGCATCCGCCATCCATCCGGACCCAACAAAGGCAAGCATTCGCCAGCACTGTAACCCATATTCCACACACCCATGCCCCTCCTCCCCACCACCCTCGCCTACCCAGCCTCCGAAATACCGAAGCTTGAAGCGCTGCGACAGCTTTTTCAGGACTGGCTGCACGCCTCCGTTGAGGCGGCTCCTGAAATGAAGGAGCAGATCGAGGGCATGGTGTTTGATGGGTTTTATCCGCACTACTTCAGCCGGAAGACGCGGATTCTTTTCATTGGCCGCGAGGCGCGGGAGATTGAGGGGTTCAATTACCTGGACCTGCTTCACGCGGCCTACCGCACAGGGAAGCGGATCGGTTCCCAGCATCTCAACTGCAACCTGTTCCACCGGCGGATGCTCTACATGGCCTACGGTCTTCTGAACGGGTTGCTGGAGTGGAAGGAAATCCCGGATGCCGACCAGATTGGCGACAGCTTTGCAACGGCTGAGGGCGTCAGCTTCGCGTTCATGAACCTGTCCAAGTTCAGCAACGAGAGCGAGTTTTGGCCTTCCAACTGGAGGATGATCGGGGACGCGGTGCGTCTGGCCACGCAGACGCGGAACTTCATCGCCGAGGAAGTCGCCATCCTCCAACCCGAGATTGTCATCACAATGAACCTTGGAGACTATTTCTCGTCCTTTGGGCAGGAAGTCACACCGCTGGCCTCTGCCAGCCGCGACGTCTCGTCCTGGACCTTGATGAGCAACGGCCACAAAGCCCTGCTGCTGGACTGTTTTCATTTTTCTGCCCCGGGCAAGCGCGACCTTGATCATTATTACCTGCCGATCGCTGAGGTGGTGAAACTTCGCTTTGGTGGCTGAGGATTCTCAAAGATCGCTGTTGGAAGATTTCGCCGCATCCGTCGGCGCCTTACCACTACAGCCGAAGCGGATTTGAGCCGATGCCCAGCAAAAGGCTTTCCCAAGCGCCGTATGCTCCCCCATGTCTTTATTGAAAGCGTTCCCTGGGCTTTGCATCCTCGCTTCCACCGCGTTTGCCGCGGATCCGCTGCCGGTGGCGCATTGGTCCTTTGATGGCGGCAAGCTGGAGATCGGCAAGGCCGAGGGCGGTGTGGTGTTTGGGCAGGAGGGGCCGTCGCCGAAGCAGTTCAAGGACATCCCGGCAAACAACAAGGCCGCGCTTTTCAGCGGAGCGAAGGGCAGCTTCATCCGCGTGGCCGATCCAGGTGAAAAAAGCCTCTTCGATTTCGACAATGGCGACAGCATCACCATCGAGGCGTGGGTGAATCCCGCTTCGGCTCCGAAGGGCGGGAATGTTTACATTCTTGGCAAAGGGCGCACATCGAATCCAGGGCAGGAAGCGAACAATCAGAACTGGGGCCTTCGGCTCTGGGATTCCGGCGGATTCTTGCGGCCAAGCTTTCTCTTCCGCAGCCGCAAAGACGGCGATCACGCGGGCGACTGGCATCGCTGGACGACGACGGGCGGCATCGCGGCTGGCAGCGGCTGGCATCATGTGGCGGTGACGTATGAGTTTGGCAAACCGGAGACGATCCGCGGCTACATTGATGGCGAACTCGCGCCGGGCGCTTGGGACATGGGCGGCGCGACGAAGCAGGCCCCGGTGGTGGACAATGACGAGGTCTGGCTCGGCACCTCCATGGGGCGGAAGGAAAGCGTGAGCTTCGACGGACTGATGGACGAGGTGAGGCTGTATCGCGGCATTTTGCCGGAGAAAACCATTGCCGCGCGCTATCCCGTGCTGCCTTACACGCCGGTGCTGCCGGAGGGTGGCCTGCCGAAGGACAAGGTGCGCGTGGAGATCGTCGAAAACATCGGCAAGGCCGCGAAATGGCCGCGCCAGTATCCCGCGCCGGTGGATGTGTATGAAGAGGACGTGTTCGGCTTCTTCCAGATCGCGCAAAAATACACGGACACCGGCGTGCGCGCCGCCCGCAGCAATCCGTATCTGCTGCGTGCCATGGCGGAGGTCACGCTGCCTGCGGGCAAACAAGAACTGCTCATGCGCGTACGCGGCCATGGTCGTCTTTGGATGGATGGCAAAGTGATTGGCGAGATCCTCTTCGGCAACACCGGCGGCGGTGCGCATAATGAGGTGGAGCATGCGGAGGCCGAGCGCACCGGCCCCGCGCTTCGTTTGCTCGGGCCCGGGGATCGCGAAACACGCATCACCATCAAGAGCGATGGCAAGCCGCACGTCTATGTCTTTGAAATGATCGCCGGCAACGGCCGCGTGCGCACCACGCTCGGCGAGACGAGCCTCAGCCTGCGCACCGCCGACGGCCAGCAGGTGCTCTTCACGCCCTCGGAGCGTGCCGTGCCGCTTACGGATGAAGGCTGGGACGCTTATCGCAAAGAGCGCCTCGCATTCTACACGCAGCTCGACCAGCAGCGCCGTATAGCCCTGCGTGCGAAGGAGGACGGCTTCTGGGCGACACGCCACGCCGAGGCGAAAAAAGTCATCGCCGCCAAGCCTGCGTTGAAGAACGCGGAAGGCATCGACGCGCTGCTCGCCGCCTCCTGGGCTAAGGCCAACGCGGCGAGCGCGAAGGCGGCGGGAGGCATTGATTTCGAGAAGCAGATCAAGCCGATCCTCGCGGAGAACTGCTACCGCTGCCACGAGGAGAAAGCGAAGGGCGGTCTGCGCCTGAACACGCTCGAAGCCGCGCAAAAAGGCGGCGATTCCGGCGATCCGGCCATCGTTCCCGGCAAGCCCGCCGAGAGCCGCCTCATCAGCGCCATTCATCCCGACGCGGGCGATGACCTCATGCCGCCGAAGGGCGATCCGCTTTCGGAGGCGCAGCGCAAGGTGCTCGCCGACTGGATCGCGCAGGGAGCGTCGTATGCGAGCGCGGGAAAGAAGATCGAGCCTGCTCCGCTCACCGATGATCTCGAGTTCCTGCGTCGCGTCACGCTCGACACCGTCGGCGTGGTGCCGAGCGCGGAGGAGGTGGCCGCCTTTCTCGCCGAGGACTCGCCGCAGCGTCGCGAGCGTGCCATTGACCGCCTGCTGAATGACCCGCGCCGCGCCGACCACTGGACCGCCTACTGGCAGGACGTGCTGGCGGAGAACCCGAACATCCTCAAGCCCAGCCTCAACAACTCCGGCCCCTTCCGCTACTGGATTCATGAGGCGCTCAGCGACAACCTGCCGATGGACCGTTTTGTTACCGAGCTGATCATGATGGAAGGCGGCGTGCTCGCGGGCGGTCCGGCGGGCTTCTCGCTCGCCGCGCAAAACGACGTGCCCATGGCGGCGAAGGCGCACATCCTCAGCACCGCTTTCCTCGGCCAGGAGATGACCTGCGCCCGCTGCCATGATTCGCCGTATCATCAGTCAAAGCAGCGCGACCTCTTTGAAATGGCCGCGATGCTGAACCGCAAGGAGATCACGCTGCCGGAGACCTCCTCCGTGCCCATGAGCACCTTCGCCGGACGCAAGCCGCTCATCGAGATCACGCTCAAGCCCGGTGAAAAAGTCTCGCCCGGCTGGCCGGCGCTCTTTGAGAAAACGCTGATGGCCGATGAAAAAGCTGCCGCACCGCACAAGAGCAGCGACAGCCGCGCGCAGCTCGCCGCGCTCATCACCTCGCCCCATAACGGGCGCTTCGCGCAGGTCATCGTGAACCGCGTGTGGAAGCAGTTTCTCGGTCGCGGCTTTGTCGAGCCCGTGGACGACTGGGAGGCCTCCAAACCCACGCATCCCGAGCTGCTGGAGTGGCTGGCGCGCGACTTCGTGGCGCATGGCTATGACCTGAAGCACCTGGAGCGCCGCATTCTGACCTCCGAGGCTTATCAGCGTCGTCCGCGCCCGCTTGAAAAGGGAGCCACGCCCGACTTTGCCGCGCCGCTGCCGCGCCGCATGACTGCCGAACAAATTGTGGACTCGCTCTTCGCCTCCGTGGGCAAAAATCTCGACTCCGAGGAGCTGACGATGGACAACGACGGCACGCAATCCGAGAGCGCCATGATCAGCCTCGGCCATCCGCGCCGCGCGTGGGAGTTCACCTCCCTCTCCAACGAGCGCGACCGCCCCAGCCTCGCCATTCCGAAGGCGCAGATCATCGTGGACGTGCTGGAAAACTTCGGCTGGCGTCCGTCACGTCAGGAGCCGAAGAGCGTGCGCGAAACCGCCGCCAACGTGCGCCAGCCCGCCATCCTCGCCAACGGCGCCCTGGGCCGCTGGGTGACGACGCTGGATGAAAAAAGCGCCATCACCGCGCTCGCCCTGGATGAAAAACTCAGCGATGCCCAGTTGGTGGATCAGATCTTCCTCCGCCTGCTCACCCGTCATCCCACCGAGGCCGAGCGCAACAGTTTTGCCGCGTTGATCAGCCCCGGTTTCAAAGAGCGCATCATCCCCGAAGGCAAACGTCCGTCGCCTGTGAAGCTGCCGCCGCTGAAATATGTCGCCTGGTCGAACCACCTCTCCGCCGGAGCCAACAGCATCAAGATCGAGCTCGAAAAACGCGCCCGCGAAGGCAATCCGCCCACCACCGCCCTCCGCCCTGAATGGCGCGAGCGTCTCGAAGACCTGCTCTGGGCCGTGCTGAACTCACCGGAGTTCGTGCATCTGCCGTGACCCCTCACCATCATCGATTCCCATGAAAAGACGTTCCCTTCTCAAGCTTGCCGGTGCTGCCGGTGTCGCCGCGAATGCTGAGCTGGCCTTGATCGCCAAGGAAGCCGCGCATGTGGCGCATTTCCCGATGGGGAAGGCGGAGCATTGCATTCACATCTGGCTCGGTGGCGGGGCGGCGCAGGTGGATACCTGGGACCCGAAGGCGTTGGGTGATGCGAAGGCGAAGAAAGCAGGCAGTTACTACCCCAGCATTGAGACTTCCGTGCCCGGCGTGAAGGTCACCGAGCATCTCTCGCGCTGCGCAAAGCTCATGGAGCACATCACCGCCATGCGGACGGTGAATCATGATGTGATCGATGAACATGCCGCTGCCTCCAACCGCATGCACACGGGCCGCAATGTCAGCGGCACCACGGTGTATCCCTCGCTCGGCTCCATGATCGCCAGTGAGCGCGGCGCCGCCGCCGAAGGCGTGCCCGCCTATGTGCTCATCGGTTATCCGAATTTCTCGCGTGGGCCTGGATTCCTCGGCGCGAAGGCCGGATTCCTCTACTTGCTCGACACCGAGGCCGGCCCTGCCGGTCTGAAGCGTCCGGAGCACATCCTCGATCCGCGTCAGAGCCGCCGGGAGCAGTTGCTTGGCACGATGCGCCAAAGCGCGAAGGAACTGCGCTCCAGTCCCATCCTCGATGAATACGACACCGCGTTGCAGGAGAGCCTGGCGCTGGCCGGGCCGGAGTTCATGCAGGTCTTTGATTTGAAGTCGGAGAAAGGCGAGCTGCGTCAGGCCTACGGCAGCGAGTTCGGTCAGCGGTGCTTGTTGGCGCGTCGGCTCATCCAGCGTGGCGTGCGCTTCATCGAGGTCTCGCACAATTTGAACTTCGTCAACGGCACCGGATGGGACACTCACAACCAGGGCCAGCTTAAGCAGCATGTGCTCATCCAGGATCTTGATCAGGCGCTCAGCACGCTGATCACGGATTTGAAAGCGAATGGGCTGCTCGACAAGACGCTCATTGTGGTGAACACGGAGTTTGGCAGGCCTTCCGACTTCGATGGCGGCGGCGGACGCGGACATCAGGGAAGCGCGTTTAGTGTGGTGCTTGCCGGTGGCGGCTTGAAGCACCGCGGTGCCTGGGGTGTGACTGATGAGCTTTCCAAGATGCCTGTTGAGAACCCCTGCGGCGTTCCCGACCTCTTCGCCACCATCCTGGCCGATCTCGGCATCAATCCGTCCAAGGAACTCTATGATGGCGACCGCCCCGTGCCGATCACCGACCGCGGACAGCCGGTGAAGGCGTTGTTCGGCTGAGTCTTTCACCCCTTTCGAGGAGCGGCGATTTGCAACCGCCCGTCAATCAGACTTCCTGAAGCACATTCTTCTCGCCCTCGCACTGCTTGGCAGCCTCATTCCAGCCTCCCACGCCGCCAACATCGTCATCATGGCCGTCGAGGAGCCGGACAACTATGACGCGGTGAACTCGATGAACGCCTTCGCGGCGAATGAACTGCGTCCGCAGGGCCACCAAGTGACCGTCGTGGTCGGCGACAAGCCGGTGAAGCATCACTTTGAAGGCCTCGTCGCCGCGTTGAAGGATGCGGACCTGCTCATTCTCTTCTCGCGCCGCCGTTTTTTGCCAAAGGAGCAGATGGAGACCGTGCGCGCGCATCTCAATGCTGGCAAACCGCTGCTCGGCATCCGCACCGCGAACCACGCTTTCATTCCGCGCCCGAAAGACACCGTGGATGCCGGTCTGACCATCTGGCCGGAGTTCACGCATGATGTGCTGGGCGGCGAAAACACCGGCTACGAAACCAAGGGGCTGCCTTACACTGTGAGCGTGATCGATGGCATCAAGACACCGCTGCTCGAAGGTGTGAACACCGCGAACATTCGCGGCTATCAATCGCTCTACAAGGTGCTGCCGCTCGCCGCCGATGCCACGCCCATCCTTATCGGCACTGCGGGAGCAGGCGCATCCACTCCACCGCAGCCTGTAGCCTGGACACGCAGCTATGGCGCAAACAAAGCCCGCGTCTTCTACACCAGCCTCGGTGCGCCGGAGGACATGCGGATCGCCGATGTGCGTCGTTTGTTGGCGAATGCCGTGAAGTGGACGCTCGAGAAGTGATGCCTGCCGGAAACATTCAGGGCATTTGGGATGCATTCGAGAGCAGCGGCTTGCGCGTTCCATCAGTCAAAGGAAGTCTGCGTTATTCCGATTGAAAACCCGCCTTTCACGCGGCTTCTCCGTCCATATTTGCCATGCTACGCCTAACCCTGCCATTTCTCATCTTGCTCCAGGCGCTATCTCTCAAAGCCGCCGAGCCGCTGAAAGCCCTCCTCATTACCGGCGGCTGCTGCCATGACTACGCGAAGCAGCACGAGGTCATCGCCAAGGGCATCCAAAGCCGCGCGAATGTGCGGGTGGATGTCATTTGGACCGACGACAAGTCTACGAACCCGCCGCTGCCGGTCTATGACAAGGCGGATTGGGCCAAGAGCTACGACATCATCATCCACGACGAGTGCGCGGCGAGCATGAACAACAAGGAGACGCTCACGCGCATCCTCGACGCCCACCAAACCATCCCGAGCATCCAGCTTCACTGCGCGATGCACAGCTTCCGCACAGGCGAGGATCGCTGGTTCAAGCGTCTCGGCCTGCAATCGAACTCCCACGGCCCGCAGGAGCCCATCGCGATCACCTTTGTCGATAAAGAGCATCCGATCACCAAGACGCTCGCGGATTGGACCACGATCAAAGAAGAGCTCTACAACAACGTGAACGTCTTCGACGCCCATCCGCTCGCGATGGGGCGCCAGCTGGTCAAAGGCAAGGCGGTGGATGCCATCGTCGCCTGGACGAATGAAAAAGCCGGTGCACGCAGCTTCAGCACGACCATCGGCCACAACACCGAGACCGTCGCCGATGCGCGTTACCTCGATCTGATCACGCGCGGCCTGCTCTGGGCCTGTGACAAGCTCACGCCGGACTACCTCGTGCCGTTCACCGGGCAGAACAAAGTGACATTTGTCGCTGCAAAGCCCGCTGAGGCTCCGAAACCGGCTCCCGCGCCGAAAAACGCCACCGGCATCAAAGCCAGCGCGAGCAGCGAGGAGACGGGCAAGAACAACTTCGCTTGGCGGGCGGTGGACAATGACGAAAACACCCGCTGGTGCGCCAGCGGCCCAGATTATCCGCAGTGGTTGCAGTTGGAGCTGGAGAAGCCGCAGACGCTCACCGGCATCGAGACCTCTTGGGAGAACAACGGCGTGTATCAATTCAAAGTCGAAGGCAGCGCCGATGGCAAAACGTGGACGACGCTCTTCGATGGCAGTGCGAACGAGAAGAATGCACCCTACTCGAATGACTTCGCCAAGGCCGACGGCATCCGTTTCGTGAAGGTGCATGCGCTCGGCAAAAAGAGCGGCGGCTGGGCCAGCATCCGCGAGGTGAGGCTGAAAGGCCCGGGCATCAAAGCAGTCACCGCCAAACCGTCCAACAAGTCGGACCTGTCGGACCCGTCCGACAAAACGGACTACTCGAAGAGCGGAAACGTGCCCCCGCGCATCGTGAAACTCACCCCCGAGCAAGAAGCCGCCATCCTCAAGGACGTGAAGGTCGCTGACGGCTTCGAGGCCACCCTCTTCGCCAACAGCGCTGCGGCGAATTATCCTGTCTTCGTCGCCGCGGAGCCGGATGGCACGCTTTACGTTTCGTCGGACGGAAATGGCTCGCTGGGCCGCAATCCGAAGCGTGGTCGCGTCATCCGATTGCGCGATCTCGATGGCGATGGCCGCGCGGATGAGACGAAGGTCTTTTGCGAGGTCGATGCGCCGCGCGGGCTCGTGTGGGATCACGACCGGCTTTACCTCGTGCATCCGCCGCACCTCAGCGAGTTCATCGATGCCGATCACGACGGCGTCGCGGAGAAGCAGAACATCCTCGTGAAGGACATCGCCTTCGGTTACAAGGACCGCCCCGCCGATCACACCACGAACGGCCTCAGCCTCGGTATCGACGGCTGGCTTTACATCGCGGGCGGCGATTTCGGCTTCATGAAGGCCACCGGCACCGATGGCAAAACGCTCCAGCATCGCGGCGGCGGCGTCATCCGCGTGCGTCCGGACGGCACCGGCCTCGAAATTTACTCCACCGGCACGCGCAACATCCTCGAAGTCGCCATCAGCCCGCTGATGGACATCTTCGCCCGCGACAACACGAACGACGGCGGCGGCTGGAATGTGCGCTTCCACCACTTCACCGGCCTCGACGACCACGGCTACCCGCGCCTCTACAAAAACTTCAACGACGAGTGCATCCAGCCGCTCGCCGACTACGGCGGCGGCAGCGGCTGCGGCGCGGTTTACATCGACGAGCCCGGCTTCGGCACCTGGAACAACGCCCCTTTCACCTGCGACTGGGGCAGCGGCGCGCTCTGGCATCATCAGGTGAAGCCCAAAGGCGCGACGTTTGAAGAAACCCGCAAGCCCGAGCCCTTCATCAAAATGACCCGCCCCACCGACGCCGACGTGGACGGCCTGAGCCGCGTCTATTGCGCCAGTTGGAAAGGCGCGACCTTCGACTGGGCCGGACCGGATGTCGGTTACATCGTGCAGGTGCGGCCGAAAGGCTTCAAAGCCGAGCCGCTGCCGGATTTCGCGAAGGCGAAGGATGAGGAACTGGTGAAGGTGCTGGAGTCCGCGAGCAACCGTCGCCGCATGGAGGCGCAGAGGGAGTTGGTGAGGAGAGATTCTCCGTCACGGTTGAGAGAAGAGAAATTCAGCCTCACAACTCGAGAGACTCAGATCAAAGCCATAGACTCGCGCAAGGAAGCAGCCTCCGCTACAAATCAAACGTTGGCAGCGTTTGCTGCCGATAAGTCGAATGACCTTTCGGCTCGCGTCGCAGCATTGTTTGGGATGACTTTGCGATTGGCTATTGTTCCATGGCCCGAAGACCTTCGTGAGATCAGCAAGTTAAACGCCGACTCGGCTCTTTCTTCCTTTGTCCTTCGTGCTGGTGCCGACGCTATGTTTTTGGGTGATCGCAGTGAGATGATGGATGTTAGAAACAGTTTTGCTATCGGCCTCAAATCAAAAGACTCGAGAACAAGGTTCGAAGCAGTTGTGTCAATCACACGCCAACTCTCGAATTACTTGCAATGGCCTGGACTATCGATGGTGGGAATGAGCAAAGCTGAGCAGCACAAGGCTATGATTCGTGATCTGTCTGCCCCAATGACAGACCACTTAGACGACGATGATCCAACAATCGCCCATGTTGCGTTCCGAGCACTTGCGATGATGAATGCTCACGAAGCCAATTTTGCCACTGTGGACAATCCCAATATACAGTCTGCTCGGCGCAAAGGCGCGCTCTTGGCGCTGATGCACATTCACACTCTCGAAGTCGTCACCGGCCTCATCGAGCGCCTCGGCAAGGCCACCGATCCCGCGATGCGCCAGGGCATCCTCGCGGCGCTGTGCCGCCTGCATTTCAAGGAAGGTGAGTGGAAGGGCGATTCGTGGGGCACGCGGCCAGACACGCGGGGGCCGTATTACCAGCCGGAGGCCTGGGGCGAGACGCCGAAGATCGCCGTGGCACTGAAGGACGCGCTGGCGAAGGCCACGCCGGAGGAAGCGGCGTTTTTGGTGAAGGAGCTGAACCGCAACCGCATCCAGTTCAACGAAGCGCAGCAGCGCATCCTCGAACTCGCGAAGAAGGACCCGAAGGTGCTGCCGGAACTGGCGGCGCAGATGGCGGTGGCGGAGGAGGTGCCTGTGGAGGCAGTGCCGCTGCTCGTCGGACTCGTACGACAGGTCGGACCCGTCGGACCGGCGACGCTTTCTCAAGCGATCATCGCTTTGTCGAAAACCGACAGCGCGGATGGCGTCTCCGCCACACTCGCTGCGCTGGAGCTTCTCAAGAAGCTCCCCGAATCCGGCAAAGACTATGATGCCGCCTTGGCCGCCTTCTTGAACGCACCGAAGCTCGAAAACCACCACCAACTCGTCGAGCAGATCGCCGAGAGGGGCGAGTGGCCGGTGTCGGTGTATGCGAACGCCGCCTTGCTGAACCTCGCAAACCGCAAGACGGGCAGTCCGGAGTCCATCCAGCTCACGCAGAAGGCGCTCGACAAAGGCTGGGCCGATCCGAAGCACCGCAAGCTCATCATCGACGCCATCAGCGCCTCCAAGCACATGCCCAGCGCCGCCAAAGTGCTCGCCGCGCTCGATGATCCCGATGCCGAGGTCAAAGGTGCCGCCGAACGTGCCGCGAAGGCCATGCGCATCACCAAGATCGAAGACAAAACGCCCAAGATCATGACCTTGAAGCCCGAAGAGGTCCTCGCGGCCGTTTTGAAGGAAAAAGGCAACGTGGCGCTCGGCGAGCAAATCTTCACCAAAGCCACCTGCGTGGCCTGCCACACCGTGAAGGAGACCGAAGCCCAAAAAGGCCCCTATCTCGGCAACATCGCCCAAACCTACAAGCGGCCCGAGCTGGCGGAGGCCATCCTCGATCCGAACAAGACCATCGCCCAAGGCTTCGCGAGCGAGATGATCACGATGAAGGACGGCACCGCACAGATGGGCTTCATCACCCAGGAAGGTGCGAACGAGGTGAAGCTTCGCAACATCGCCGCGCAGGAGTTCACCTTTAAAACCGCCGACATCAAAGAGCGCCAAAAGCTTCCCATGAGCATGATGCCGCCCGGTCTGATGATGAACTTCACCGTGCTGGAGTTCGCGAGCCTGCTCGACTACCTGGAGTCGCTGGCGAAGCATTAAGAAGCGTGGCGATTAAACAAGGAGCGACCTCCCGCCGTCTGAAAGGCCGTGCCAGTCATTTTCCGCCATGCCTTGCTTCTGCTTTCCGCCGCGCTCTGCCAGCGCGCGCTTGCAGCCGAGTGTTTGGTGGTCGGGGACAGTCTGACCAAGGAATATGAAGTGGAGTTTCCCGCGCTGTATCCGGCAAACCCGGCGTCCTGGTCAGCGCGAAACTGGGCCGAGATTCTGCATGAGCGACGGAACAACTGGTTCGATTTGGGCCGCTTCTCCGCCTATGCCGACCCGCGTCTGACCGGCCATGAGCACAACTGGGCCTTCCCTGGCGCGACCACCCAGGAGATACGCGGACAGCTTGGAGACATCCTGAATTTTTGGTGGATCATGGAGCTGGAGGGCCAGCTTGAGGACGAGGCGGAACGTGTCGTCATCTTCGCGGGCGGAAACGACGTGGACAGCTACTACGGCTCGATTTACAACGGGGCTTCAGCGGCCCCGCACATCAATGCCACGCGCGACAATCTGCAATGGATCGTGAACTATGTGCGCGGCGTAAAGTCCTCCATGCACATCGTGCTGGTCTCGGTGCCTCATCTTGGCTGCTCGCCGAAAGTGCAGACGGAGCACCCGTCCGATCCTGTGAAAACCGCGCGCGTGACCGCCGCGCTCGACAGCTTGAACGCCCAGCTTGCCAGCTTCGCGGCCAGCAAGGGCATTGGCTTCGCGCCAGGCGTCTATGAGCTGACACGAGCCATGATCACGGATCCCTTCCGCATCGGCGGCATTGAATTTTACAAGCAAGCCGACGCGGATTCGCGTGCCCGCTATGTTTTCTCCGGGGATGGATTTCATCCGGCCACCAGCGCGCAGGGAAAGATCGCCCAGATCATCCTAGAGGCCTTCCGGTCAAAATATCTCACGACGCAAATCCCGCCGCTCACGGATCGCGAGATCGTCTCCCAGATTCTCGGCCTTGATCCCGACATCCCGTTTCATGAATGGATGGCAACGCAGGAGGTTCCCGCCGGGGCCGGCGGCCTGCTGGACGACCCGGACGGGGATGGTCTGGCCAATGCGGTGGAGTTCGCGCTTGAGGAGGGCGCGGCGGGTTTGTTTTCGCCCGGGCTGTTCGCTCCCCGAGTGGAGCACTCGGGAGGTCAGGCACGGCTGCGGTGGACCTGGAAAGAGCGCGGCATTGCCTCCGAGTGGGCGGCCGCCAGGCTCCAGCACTCCGCGGATTTGCGCGCCTGGAGCGAAGTGGACTCCGCGCTGATCACGCTGAACATGGATGGATCTCAAACGGTGAGGCTGCCTTTGGCCGGGCGTGGCTTTCTGCGCTTGTTGGTGGCTCAGTGAAGCATAAAAAAGCACCCGCGTGTCCAGGCCGTGCTTTCCCGTCTTGACGGCGGCGCGTGGTCCCGTCAGTATCGCGGCCCTGACACATCAACCCACAACACTCAATTCATCATATGGCCATCAAAGTCGGAATCATCGGAGCAGGCGGCATGTTGCAGTATCACGCGGCGGGCTTCCGCCAGGCAGGCGCGGAGATCGTGGCGGTGGCTGACGCCGCCCCGGGCGCGGCAGCGAAGGCCGCCGAGAAATGGGGCATCCCGAATGCCTATGATTCCGTGGACGCCATGCTCAAGGGCAGCCCGGAGATCAAGGCGGTGAGCGTCATCGTGCCGAACAAATTTCACAAGCCCCTCACCGTCCAGTGCCTCAAGGCCGGCAAGCACGTCTTTTCCGAGAAACCCCCGGCGATGAACGCCAAGGAAGTGAAGGAGATCATCGCCGCCGCCAAGGCCGCGAAAAAGAAAGTCCTCTTCAACTTCAACAACCGCGCCCGCCCCGAATCGCAGGCCATGATGAAGTACATCACCGATGGCACCGTCGGCAAAATCAACTCCGCCCAAGCCAAATGGATCCGCCGCACCGGCATCCCCGGCTTCGGCGGCTGGTTCACCACGAAGGAACTCTCCGGCGGCGGCCCGCTCATTGACCTCCTGCACATGATTGACCTTGCCATGTACTTCATGGGCTACCCTGAGCCGAAGCATGTGCTCGGCCAGACTTTCTCCGACTTCATCACCGACAAGCAGTTCAAAGGCCCATGGGGCATCCCTGACCGCGCCGACGGCATCACCGACGTTGAAAATGCCGCGCACGGCTTCGTCACTTTCAAGACCGGCCAGGTGCTCAGCCTCCAGGTCTCCTGGGCCGAGATGGTGAAGCGCGAGGAGGTCTCCGTCGTTTTCCAGGGCACCAAGGCCGGCGGCAAAGTCGAGCGACTCTTCGGCATTGACGGCCTCGACAACACCGCCCTCGACACCTGCGAACTCTACGTCCAGGAAAACGGCAACAGCGTCAACCGCGGCATCGTCACCCCCGCCTGCGAGGACATGGGCCGCATCGGCTCCGCCGCGAACTTCATTGAAGCCATCCAGGGCAAGGCCGCCCCGCTCAACACCCCCGAGCAGGCCCTCCGCCTCATGCAGGTCATTGACGCCATTTACGCCTCCGCGAAGACAGGGAAGCCGGTGTCCATTTGATCCTGGCAAAAAATGCCCGGTTCCGGGAGGCGTTTGCGAAACCTGCGATGCTCTCGTTCCAGCCCCTGACAAGAGGCATGGCGGCCAAGGCGCGCAGGCGGCCGGCCACCCTGCCTGGCGCCGGTGCCAAGCGCCTTGGCTGAAGGTATCAGGGCTGCTTGTCGAGGACGGCGTTCCACTCATCGAGCTTGCTCTTCTGGGCGGCAAACAGGGCGTCGGTGGAGTCGAGGATTTCGATCTCGAGGATTTTGTCGCCGATGGCGATGGCGTCCACCACGGACTGGCCTTCGGTGACTTTGCCAAAGACGGCGTGTTTGCCGTTGAGCCAGGGGGTCTCTTTGTGGGTGATGAAGAACTGGCTGCCGTTGGTGCCGGGGCCGGCGTTGGCCATGGAGAAGATGCCCGGGCCGGTGTGCAGCAGGCCGGGGTCAATCTCGTCGGCGAACCTGTAGCCGGGGCCGCCCCTGCCGGTGCCGGTGGGGTCGCCGCCCTGGATCATGAAGTCGGGGATGACGCGGTGGAAGGTGATGCCGTTGTAGTATTTGCGTTTGGCCAGGTTCAGGAAGCTGGCGGCGGTCATGGGCACCTTCGAGGCGAAGAGGGTGGCCGAGATGCTGCCCTTGCTGGTTTTCATGACGATGCGTATGTCCTGCGCGGCGGCGGGCTCGGCGCTGTGGCCGGCCACAGGGAGGCCGAGGGCGAGGATGGCAAGCGCGCGGGGGAGGAGACGAAGGAGGGGAGTTTTTTGGCTCATGCCGCGAAAATGGAAAATGCCGCGCCAAAGGTCAACGCCAATCTGCGGCTCATGCGCGGCGCGTCACGGGGCCGGGAGGACGAGCACGCAGCGGAAGCCGGCGGCATCGCCACGAAAATCCGGAGCCAGGATGCCGCGGTAGCTGATGTTGAGCTGCTCAGCATCGTTGCCTGAGTCGTAGGAGTTGCCGCGCAGAATTCGGTATTTGGGGTCCTTGGGATCGTACAAGTCCTGGCACCATTCCCAGACGTTGCCGCCGAGGTCATGGAGACCGAAGCGGTTGGGCGGGAAGCTGCCGACGGGGGCGGTGGTGGCAAAGCCGTCCTGATAGCCTGCCATGACTTTCGCCGAGCTGCGACGAGCCAGCAAGGTGCTGTCGGCAAAATTGCCGGCCCGGTCTGGCGGGGGCATGCTGCCGGTGCCCCAGATGTAGACGCCGGAGAGCTTGCCGTCTTTTTCCTGCGGGGTGGCGTTGGCGGCTTCGCGGTCGGCGATGCCGATCGCGTGGCTCCATTCGAGGTCGGTGGGCAGGCGGTATTCAGCGCCGGGGCTGATGCGGCCGGAAGCGCGCTCCCTGCGCGTCAGCCAGGCGAGGAAGGACTGGGCGTCCTCCCAACCGACGCCGATGACTGGGTGGTCGTCCGCATGGCCGGCAGGGAGGCCAAAATAGCGTGTGTCCCGCCACTTGTCGTCCTCGCCGCTCACTGCCTCCGCGTAGGCGGCGTAGTCCTGGCGGCGGGTCTCCCAGATGGAAAAGAGCACCCGTTTTCCGCTCTGGTATTTGACGACGGGGACGAATTTCATGCCGAGGCTGTTGACGAAGGGGTTTTCCCGGCTGGCGTTCCGGGCGTCCATGCCGGCTCCCTGGCCCGGCCCGGCCTCCGCCTTGACACTGTTGATGGAGGCGCTGGCGGCGCTGGCCGCCGCGCCGGGTGCCAGGTATTTGGTGCGCGCCCAGCCCTTGCCGCCGAGGAAGGCGATGGGCGCCCATTCGGCATCGCCGTTCATGACGAGGGGGCCGGTGATTTTCACGGGGCTGTCGCCGGCGCGCAGCTCGGCGACGACGGGGTGCTGCGTGCCGGGGCCGCTGCGGATGTTGAGCGTCTCGCCTTCGGGCAGGCCGGCGATGCGGTAGGTGGCGGAGGTGCTGGTGCTGCCGCTGGTGGTGGCAGGCGGGCTGGAGGCCGCCGGGGCGGGGCTGCCGCCGAGGGGGCGGAGCCAGTTGGGCCTGATGCCTTCTTTGACGAGGCGGTTGAAGCTCCAGTCCGTCATGTAATAGCGGGTGCCGCCCACGTCCCGCCAGGCGGCGATGTTGGCGGTGCCCGCAGGCATGGTCTTGATGGCGCGGGCGCCGCTCCTGGCTTCCTCGACGATCTCGTAACCCTGCGGGAAGCGCAGCTCGCGCGGCGGGTCGTAGGTGTTCATGTCCTGCTGCAAGTCATCCCCGACGATGGCGCTCCGGGCGTCCGGGGCCAGAAGGATGGCAAGCGCGCAGGGGACCAGCAGGAAGAAGGAGCATTTTCCACTCATGGCGCGAGAATGAGGGAAAGCCCGCCGCGGATCAACGCCATTCTGCGCGGGCGCGCTCGATGCGCAGTGATGGGGACACTCTTGTCTCTCCCGGCAGACTGGGCAGCCTGCCCAACCCGAACAGGCAGGAGTCTTTGTGCCACACTTTCAGCGCGCTTCCTGGAGCCGCCACCAGGCGGCTTCGACGGGGAAGAATTGGGAGTAGATAAGGCGGGTGTAGTCGTAGGCGGTGATGACTTGTTCGATCTCGGAGGCGCGCTGGCGGAGGAGGCTGCGGTCCGGGGCGAGGGTGACGACCCAGGCGGCGAAGACAGGCTCGCGCACGAGCCGTGTCTCCAGGCCGCGGCGGGGGGAGACTTTGCCATAGGCGCGGAGCTGCTCCTGGGCGAGCGCCTGGGCTTCGTGCTCGGTGGTCTGGGGCCGCCACTGGGTGTTCATGACGCGCCAGTCGTGCTCGAAGGGGCTGGTGTCGGCGTTGTCCCACTGGGCTGCGGTTTTGAGGCTGCCCATGGCGGTGGCGGCGCTCTGGAGCAGGCCGTCGTGGTAGCGCGCGCGCAGAGTCTCGTCGGTCTCCATCTCCCAGAGGGAGCGGAGGGCGCAGACACCGTTGCATGCCGTCCAGGAGTGGGGGTGGCCGTCGTCGAAGCGCATGCCGTGGGCGCACCATTCGAGGCGGGTCTTTGTGTCGCCTTTGCCGCCGCTCTGGTGAAGGTGGGCGCGGTAATGGGCGTCCCATTTTGCCTGGCCGGTGACCTGGTGCATCATTTTGCAGAGGAAGAGGAGCCTGGGCGCGTCCTCGAAGCTGAAGCCGCCGAAACCGCCGCGCACGCCGAAGGGTGGCTCGGCGGGCATCTGCCAGCGCAGGGCCTCGATGGCTTCGGCGGTGGTCACGAGGTGGCGGAGGATGGTGCTTTTCTCGTCTTCGGTGGCGATGCCGCTGCGCCAGTAGAGCCAGAGGCCGTGGAACCAGGGGAAGGTCTGGTCGTTCGATCCCATGGGGTAGTGGGACCTGCCGTCGGTGCTCACGCCGCGGCCGACGAAGCCTGGCACGTCGCTGATGGAGTTGAGGAAGAGCAGGCCCTGCATGAGGCGGCGGGCTTTGCCGGCGGCGGCGGGGTCGCGGGTGACGCGCCAGCGGGTGACGAGGGCGTCCATGTACATGCCGTTGAACATGGCGCCGTTTTCGATGGGAGCCCACCAGCCGAGGGCGTTGGGCTTGCCGAGGCGGCACTCCTCCGGGGTGGGCAGGGAGACGCTGCCGTCGGGCGTGCAGAAGTCCAACATGACGTGGTGCTTGTCCATGAAGCGCCGCCAGATCTCGTCATGCGCGTTTTGGACGGCGGTGGCGGCATCGGCGGCCATGCAGGCGGGAGCTGCGGCGGCGAGGAGGAGGATAAGGAGGGGGCGCATGGAGGGGAAGGTTTGAAGCTCGAAAATTGAAATTCGAAATCGGAGTGTCGAGCTTCCGGCTTTGAACTTCGAGCTTCGAAGTTCTGCTCCGGTTACAAGGCAAGCATTTTTGCGGCGAGGGCGAGGTCTTCGGGGAAGGTGATCTTGGGGTTGGGGCTGTCGTTTTTCACCAGATGCACGGGGGGGGAGCCGAGATGCTGGAGGGCGGAGACTTCGTCGGTGACAAGCAGGCGCTCGCGCATGACGGTCTCGTAGGCGCGCACGAGCAGGGCGTGCTGGAAGACCTGGGGCGTCTCCATGATCCAGACGCCCTCGCGGTCCAGGGAGCCGGTGACGCGGCCTTCGGCGTCGGCGCGCTTCACGGTCTCGGTGAGCGGGCGTGCGCAGGCGGCGGCGGCGTGCTCGCGC
>ERZ761609.1010-NODE-1010-length-27647-cov-30.150261_pt1 | contig 27647 bp, 17 predicted proteins | sample MGYA00511163_ERZ761609 | MGnify/ENA primary metagenome ERZ761609 (study PRJEB28899, sample SAMN02445070) | bioreactor sludge metagenome | biome: EBPR sludge | place: Australia: Brisbane, Thorneside Wastewater Treatment Plant | collected 2011-12-16 ... | reverse complement strand
CACTCCGGCATGTGCCGACTTCACTCCGGCATGTGCCGACTTCACTCCGGCATGTGCCGACGCCACTCCGGCATGTGCCGACGCCGCTCCGGCATGTGCCGACGCAGCTCCGGCATGTGCCGACGCCACTCCGGCATGTGCCGACTTCACTCCGGCATGTGCCGACTTCACTCCGGCATGTGCCGACGCCACTCCGGCATGTGCCGACGCCGCTCCGGCATGTGCCGACTTCACTCCGGCATGTGCCGGAGTCATTCCGACATGTGCTGGATTCATTCCGGCATGTGCTGGATTCATTCCGGCATGTGCTGGATTCATTCCGGCACGTGCTGGATTCATTCCGGCATGTGCTGGATTCATTCCGGCACGTGCTGGATTCATTCCGGCACGTGCCGGAGTCATTCCGTGCGCCGCTCACAGAGGGCACCGTCATCTGGTAAAGCCCGCCCGCCATCCCCGCTTGTGCCCGCCCGGCAACCGCCCACAATGGCGCGCCATGCCTCCCCAAGAAACCCCCTTGACCGCGCTTAGCGCCTCTATTGGCCGCTGGCCGCTGAGCCAAAAGCCCGGACCGGCGGCTGACTGCCGCCAAAACGCCCGGGGATGCGGATGTCCGGCATCTTCCGCCAGTTCCAGATTCAACACCTCGCGATACAAATACAGCACGGCATTGAGCGCCTGGAAAGGCCTTGGTCAGACCCCGCGCCCGTTCCCCCGTGGGAATGGCGGAAGCCCAAGCCGAAAACCAGCGCGGTCCTCAATGGCGACTGAGTTCTGAGTTGAGTTTCTAGCTGGATGCTCAACTGATGACTGCGGCCCAAGGTCTCTTTGGAGTTGGTCAATCGCGGCGAGCATCGGTTAGTTGGCCGAACGATCAAGCGCTGGCACCGCTGGGGCGGGGGTGAGAGTCGATACGGGATGGCGGGTTAGAGTCACGGAAAGCGCGGCCGACAGTGCAGCCCCAGCGGTTGTCCAGCCGCGCCTTGTTCGCCTTTATTGGTTGGTGTAGGCAGTGTATCATGGCTGCTTCAAATGCCACGAGAACTCTGGAAGAGCAAGCTTAGTAGCAATGGCTTTGTAGGCGTCTGGTGTGAATGGACCGGAAACATCTCCCTCACCAGAGACCTTCTTCGCAATGTAATAGTGCTCGATACCACCCGATGTCAGTTGCCTCGTGAAAACGACGTAACGCGAATCAGATCCCGCAGAAATCACTGTCGGGTCACTCATCCCCAAGATAGCCCCGTCACCCATATAGTGCCCCATGATGATCTCTTCTGAAGCAGGACGAGTATAAACCCGATAGTTGCCGTCTTCCCAGTGCTTGATCACGCCTCGTCCACATCCGCTCAGTGCGAGGACGAGGAATGCTAAAGCTGGAAGTCGCATGACGGGTGGCGTGTGGGAGTTGGCCGAACATTGTGGATCATTCACAAAAATGCAGCTTTGCCAGCAGCTTTATCTCTGACGGATTTGTTGCTTTATGACGGCGTTTTCGATTCATGACGCTGCTCTTATGAATCATTCGCGCAGCAATCAACATCCATGCTGCTTTCCGCGCAAATACGGGGCTGAAATCCATGTGTGACTCCTCCACGCACGAAGCCAGCCCTGGGCAGCGGCTCATCGGCGTGACGCGGTTCCCGCCGCGAACGCCGGGGACGCCGGCCTGCGTTTCTGAAGGGCTCATCCGCAGCCTGGGCAGGCGGATCCCGGCAGGCTGGGGCATGCGCGCCTTTTCACTGGCTTTCCCGGCGCGGCTGTGGTTGATGCGCGGCATGAACGAGCTGGAGGCGAATCCCTGGACGACTCTCGAAACGCGCACCGCCTGCCGCGCCTTGAGCACGCCGACGGAACGATGGACGCCGGCGAGCACGAGCGCCGGGTAGGAGAGATGGCTCATTTTCATCATCGCGAGGCTACCGCCGGTCCCCAACGCGCCACAAGAAAAAAACAGCCCGCCTCCGCCACTCGACGCACCTTGCGCTTCAGCCAGTCCATGCACTCGGCGGGCGATCATCGGATACTTGCGGGGCAGAAGGCGCGTCGTCAAAGCACCACGTTCTTCCATGCGACCCTGTGGCGAGGGCTGGATTTGTCCCGCCTGGTTTGCCGTCTGGCGCTCGACAGCCATTGTCATCGAAGGCGACGGCCTTTCTTGCGCTTCCGTCACGCGCGTGGAAGGTGGCGCATGTTCACCGGACTCGTTGAAACCACAGGCCAGGTCATCGCCCTCGAAACACGCGGAGAAAGCGCGCGTCTGACGCTGGACGCGGGGCCGCTCGCGGCGGAGCTGGCCTTGGGGGAGAGTCTGGCGGTCAATGGCTGCTGCCTCACCGTGGCGGAACTGGACGCGCGATCAGGGCGCGCGGGATTCGACCTGCTCATGCAGACGCTGAAGGTGACCAGCCTGGGGGATTTGCAGCCGGGCTCGCTGGTGAATCTGGAGCGGGCGATGGCCCTGGGCGCGCGCTTCGGCGGCCACTTCGTGCAGGGGCATGTGGATGCGACGGCGCGCATCCTGGACTGGAGCCGGCACGGGCAGGACCACCGCCTGGAGGTGGAACTGCCGCCCGGGCACCGCGGGCTGGTCATTCCCAAAGGGTCCATCTGCCTCGACGGCATCTCCCTGACCGCCGCCGAGGTCGGCGGGGACAGTGTCACCTGCTGGATCATCCCGCACACCCGCGCGGTGACGCATCTGCGCGGCAAAAAAGCGGGGGACCGGGTGAATGTGGAGTTCGACATGCTGGGCAAATATGTGCGCGAACTGATGCGCGCGGGCTCGCCTGCCGCTGGAGCTGCATCTTGACGGCATCCCGCCTTTCCGGCATCATGCGCGGCGGCCGGAGGAGGCCGGTCCGAAATCCCATGCTGAAAGTTTTTCATTCCCACCGGCCCGTGTTGCGCCTGGCCTGCTGTCTTTCCCTCACGGCCGCCGGCCTGGGCGCGCAGGAACCTCAGGAGACGCCCAAGGCCCTGCCTGTGGAGTCGCTCGGCACGATGCCGGAAGCGGATGCGGTGAAAAAAAAGCGCGACCTCTCAGCCAGCCTGCTCACACAGAAGGAGGCGCGCACCATGCGCCTGAGCATCCCGGCGCCGCGCGGCCAGATCGTGGACCGCAACGGCATCGCCCTGGCCACCAACAAGGTGGTCAACTATCTGGCCCTGAATTTCCCCTTCATGGAAAAGGCCACCCCGGAGAAAATCCTGGACTACGCCAAAGAGCGCATCAACGCGGTGAACCAACTGCTGGGCAAAAACTGGTCCCTGCCGGACGAGCGCCTGCTCACCCACTACGAGCACCGCCGCTGGCTGCCGCTGGTCTTTTCCATCGAGGAGGGGCTGAATGTGGAGATCACGTCCGAGCAGCAGGCCAAGCTCAAACTGATGCTTGAGGAGGGATCCCTCCTGCTCCAGCCCGCCTACCTGCGCCACTACCCGCACGAGGACGCCGCCTGCCACATCGTCGGCTACACCGGCAAGACACGCCCGCTGCCGCAGGGACCGATCGTGGACGGCGACCCGTTGTTTGAGGAGATGGAGGGGCGCGAGGGGCTGGAGGTCACCTTCGATCACTTCCTCAAAGGCGTGCCGGGCGAGATCAACCTGCTTTTTGACCCGAATGGCAAGCTGCTGGCCGAAGAGGTGCTGCGCCGCCCGATGCCCGGCCACACCTTGGTGACGACGCTGGACTTCAACCTGCAAAAATACGCCGAGAACGCCTTGAAGAAGACCGCGCGCAGCGGCGGCTCCATGGTCATCATGGACGTGCGCAACGGCGACATCCTCGCCATGGCATCGAACCCCGGCTTCAACCTCAACGAGTTCATCCCCGGCATCCGCTCCGCCCGCTACGAGGAGCTGGCCAACGACCCGACGATGCCGCTTTTTGCCCGCTCCTTCCGCGGTGAATACCCGCCCGCGTCCACCTTCAAGATCGTCACCGCGCTCGGCGCGCTGGAGAGCGGCCGTGTCAGCGCCGCCACCAGCTTTCCCTGCACGGTCTCGATGCTCGTGGGCGACCGCTATTTTCACAACTGGAACACCAAGAACGACGAGGGTCCGATGAACGTCATCACCGCCCTCAAGCGCTCCTGCAACACCTGGTTCTATGCCGCCGCGCTCCAGGCGGGGGCCGATCCGGTGACGAACATGGCTTTCCGCCTCGGCTTCGGCGAGCGCACCGGCATCCCGCTCAAAGCCGAGGGCCGTGGCAACGTGCCCAGCAGCGCCGACCACCGCATCCTCGGCGGCGAGCTGGCAAACATCGCCATCGGACAGGGCGCCGTGCTTGTGACTCCGCTGCAGGTTTGCCAGTCCATGGCCGCGCTGGGGGACGGGCAGCGCGTCTTTCAGCCGCGGCTGGTGAAACAGGTGCAGACCATCAACGAGATCGTCGTGGATGCCACGGAGGAAAAGAAAGTGCGGCGGGAGCTCATGTTAAACCCCGAGTTCCGGGAAACCATCCTCAAAGGCATGGTGGCCGTCGTTTCAGGCTCGGGCGGCACGGGCCGCTCCGCCGCGATCCCGCAGGCCCAGGTGGCGGGCAAGACCGGCACCGCGCAGTGGCGCGTGGCCAAGGACCAGCGCCTCGCCTGGTTCACCGGTTTCCTGCCCGCCAGCCAGCCGGTGCTCGCCTTCGCCGTCGTCTATGAAGGGCGTCCCGGTGAAAAGATCGGCGGCGGCGCGGTGGCAGCGCCCATTGTGAAGGAGGTCTTCACCAAATTCTATGAGGGCGCGCCCACGGATGATCCGCTCGTGGCCGCCATGAAGGACGTGCCCCTGGCTCTGGCCGTGGACGAGGGTGTCATGGACGATGTGCCACTGGCCCAGCAAGTGCGCCCCGCCGAGACGGCGCCGCCTCCGCAGACTGAGCAGCGGACCCTGGGCGGCTTCTTCAGGAGGCTCTTCAAGCGCAGCAATTAACCCCCTTCCCTTTCGTGATGACAGTGCAGTTGGCCACCCTTTGCGACTCGGCTTCCGATTACTCCGGGAAGCTCTGCATCCTCGGAGCCTTCGACACCCTTTGCGCGCGCGAGTTCCCGGTCGTGCATCCGCATTGCGCGCTCGTCGTCCGGCTCATCTTCGAGCCGCGCGACGCGGGACGCCACACCTTCACCATCCGCTGTCTTGACCCCTCCGGGCAGGACTGCCTGCCGCCCTTCGAGCCAGTGGTGGATGTGGCTTTCCCATCGCAGTTCCTGCCCTTTGTGACGCGCAACATCGTTCTCAATCTCCAGCGCCTGCGCATTGAAAAGCAGGGCGTTTATCGCTGGAACATTGAGACCGGCGGCATCACCCTCGCCAGCATCCCGCTGCGCGCCACGCTCTTCGAGGACCCGCGCGGCGCGGCGGGCCCCGCCGGTTGATCCACCACACTCCCATCCCCCCGTCATGGACAGTCCCGTCTTGCAGGAAATGCCCGTCAAAGCCCCCGCCGGCCATGCCATCCGGCAGTTGTCCGTGTTTCTCCAAAACCGTGTCGGCTCCCTGCTCGCGCTCATCCGCCTGCTGCGCGAGCACTCCATCGAGGTGCTCGGACTCTCCATGCAGGACACCACTGAGATGACCCTCGTGCGCCTTGTGCTCAGCGACCCCGACGGCGCCGGCATGCTGTTCATCGAAAAAGGCATCCCGCACACCGACTGCCCCATCATCGTCGTCGAACTCGGCGAGTCCGGCCCCGGCCTGGCGGAGTGCCTCTCCGCCCTGCTCACCGCCGAACTCAACATCGAATTTTGCTACCCCCTGCTCGTCCGCCCCGGCCTGCATCCTCTGCTGGCCCTGCACTGTGATGACTGCGACATCGGGGCCGAGGTGCTCCACAACGCCGGCTTCCGCGTCCACTCGCAAGGCGATTTGAGCCGCTGAAACAAAAAAGCGCGCAGGCTTGGACCCGCGCGCCTTCGCAGGATTTTCGAGCTCCTCAGCAGCCCCACACTTTGAAAAGCGCCTCCGCCATGTCGGCGGGTGAGTCCGCGACAGAAATGCCGCACTCGGCCAGGATGCGCTTCTTTGCCGCGGCGGTGTCGTCCGCGCCGCCGATGATGGCCCCAGCGTGGCCCATGCGGCGTCCCGGAGGCGCGGTGGCTCCGGCGATGAAGGCGGCGATGGGTTTTTTGCAGTTCTCTTTGGCCCAGCGGGCGGCCTCGACCTCGGCGTTGCCGCCGATCTCGCCGATCATGATGATGGCCTCCGTCTCCGGGTCGTCGTTGAACATTTTCAGCACGTCGAGGTGGTTGGTGCCGTTCACGGGGTCGCCGCCGATGCCGACACAGGTGCTCTGGCCGTAGCCGCGAGTGGTGAGCTGCCACACCGCCTCGTAGGTGAGGGTGCCGGAGCGGCTGACCACGCCCACATTGCCGCGCTTGTGGATGTAGCCGGGGGCGATGCCGATGCGGCAGCCGCCCTGGGATTTCTCACCACGTCCGGGCGTGACCACGCCGGGGCAGTTCGGACCGATGAGGCGCGTGCGGCTGCCCTGCATCGCCGCTTTCACTTTGATCATGTCGTTGACGGGGATGCCCTCCGTGATGGCCACCACGAGGTCCAGCCCGGCATCCACCGCCTCAAGGATGGCATCAGCGGCAAAGGGCGGCGGCACGAAGATGGCGCTGACGGTGGCCCCGGTCTCGCGCGCGGCCTGGCCCACGGTGTCGAAGACGGGCACCTTGTGGCCGCCGTGGTCAAACGTCTGCCCGCCCTTGCCGGGAGTGACGCCGGCCACGAGCTGCGTGCCGTAGTCGAGCGAAGCTTTGGCATGGCGTGAGCCGAAGTCGCCGGTGATGCCTTGGACGAGGATTTTGGTGTCAGTGTCAACGAGGATGGCCATAGGTGTGGGGAAAACGAACGCTGGGTCTTTAGCGAGGGCGGCAGGGTGCGAAACTCGAAATTCGAATTTCGACGCATGAATTTCACGCTCCGCGCGCTGGCGCGGGATTTCAGGGGGCAAACTCGCGCATTTTCAGCCTCAACTGGCCGCCGTCCTTCGGCGCCACCACGCGGCGGTAAAAGCAGGTGGGCCGCTTGGTGTGGCAGCAGCCGCCGCCGTGCTGGATGACGCGCAGCACCAGCGCGTCCTGGTCGCAGTCGGTGAGGATTTCCACGATCTCCTGGAATTCGCCGGTGGTGGCACCCTTGTGCCAGAGCTGCTTGCGGCTCCGGCTGTAATAGACCGCCTGGCCCTTCTCAAAAGTCATCTTGAGCGACTCCTCGTTCATATAGGCCAGCATCAGCGGCTCGTCGGTGCGCGCGTCTATCGCCATGGCCGGGATGAGGCCGTGCTCGTCGAACTTCGGGGCGAAACCGCCTCCCTGCTCGACGGACTCTTTCGAGTCACGGGTTGCGAATGTGTATTTTTTTTCTTCTGACATGGGGGAGGTAGGTTCGCCCGCGCGCGGGTTTTGCAAAACGAAATTGTGGGCGGATTTGCGCACCCTGCTGGCATCGGCCAGCGGGCCAGCGGCCGGAGATCGGGCAAAAGCGGCTCGTTTTGTTCGACATCGGGGCGGCTCGCGCTAAAAACAAGGCCAACGAATCCGCCAACGCCCTTGACCGCCCCCGCCGCCGACCCGCCCGGTTTTTTCCTCTCCTTCGAAGGCTCCGAAGGCTGCGGGAAATCCACGCAAATCCGCCTCCTCCGCGCGCGTCTGGAGGCCGCCGGCCGCCGGGTGGAGGTGCTGCGCGAGCCGGGCGGCACCGAAATCGGCGAGGAGGTGCGCCATCTGCTCCAGCACGCGCAGGAGGGCCGCGGCATGTGCGCGGAGACGGAGCTGCTGCTCTTCGCCGCCAGCCGCGCGCAGATTGTGAGGGAAAAGGTGCGCCCGCTGCTGGCGGAGGGAGTGTTTGTCATCCTGGACCGCTTTCTGGACTCGACGACGGTGTATCAAGGCCGCGCGCGCGGCCTGCCCCTGGAAAGCGTGCGCGCCGTCAACGCCTTCGCCACCGGAGGCACCCTGCCCCTCCTGACCGTGCTGCTGGACATGGACGCCCGCGCCGCCTGGAGCCGCATCCATGAGACAGGGCGCGAGCTTGACCGCATGGAAAGCCAGCCGCTCGAGTTTTTCGAGAAAGTGCGCGCCGGCTATCTCGCGCTGGCCGGCGCCGAGCCGGAGCGCATCCGGGTCGTGGACGCGGACCGCGCGCCGGAGACCGTTCACGAGGAAATCTGGAGCCTCGTGCAAACACGCTGCCATGCCCTTTAAAGCGGACAAAGCCCTCGACTTGCTCGCCCGCGCGCACCAGCACGGCAGGCTCGGCCATGCTTATCTCATCACCGGGCCGCGCGGAGCCGACCTCATGGACTTCGCCCTGCGCGTGCTGCGCCTGGTCACGGGCAGGGAGCGGCATCACTTTGAGGACTTCCAGCGTGAAGGCCTCTACATCCTGCGCCCCGAGGGCAAAAGCCGGCGCATCAAGGTCGGAGATGACAGCTCGGATCCGAACACCATGCGTCATTTCATCCACCACTTCCAAATGCGCTCCGAAAGCACGTTGAAAGCCGGCGTCATCGCCGAAGCCGAGCGCATGAACGACCAGGCGCAAAACGCCTTCCTGCGCACGCTGGAGGAGCCCCCTGCGGGAACGCTCTTTCTCCTGCTCACGCACAATCCAAAAGCATTGCTTACGACCACGCGCTCGCGCGTCATTGAAATCCCCCTCCTGCCGCCGGAGGGTGTCCGCGTCTTCACCGCCTACGAGCAGCGTCTGCTGGAGCTGCTGGAAAACCTCACCGTCCGCTCCAGCGGCAGTCTCGGCGCCGCCCTCGCGCTCAAAACGGAGTTCCAGGACATCCTCGAAGCTCTGCGCGGCGAAATCGAGCGGGATCACAAGGAGGCCTTTGACAAGGAGAAGGACCATTACAAGCAGACCACCGACGGCTCCTGGCTGAAAGCCAGGGAAGACCAGGTGGATGCCGCCATCCAGGCCGAATACCTCGGCCAGCGTGGCGCGCTGCTCGATCTGCTGCTCGCCTGGATGGGAGATGTGGCCCGCCAGCAGGTCGGCGGCGAACACCTTGATCTGGACGTCTTCCGCGAGGCCACCGCCAAGCTGGCGCAGCGCTGGACTCCTGAGGAGACAGACCGCCGCCTGCGCGTCCTGCGGCAGCTCGAATCCCACCTCCACACCAACGTGAACGAGAGCCTCGCCCTTGAGGTGGCCTTCATCCAGGCCTTCGGAAGGTGAATATCAGCCAGTGCGCTCGCAGCAGATGCGCGCCATCACGGCGCTCGGCGGCCTGCCACTTGTCGCGGTTGCATTCCCATTCGATGCGTTTGCTCGTTTCGTTGTGACGGCAATGCTTCAGGCACCGCGACATGGGGCGGCGGCGTTCTTCGCGGTCCAGGCAGCGGTAAAGGAGGTCCTTGTGCGCCACCGCGAAGTCGCAGGCCAGCAGCACATCCATCACCGTCTGTGGGAACCATTTTTCATGCACGAAGAGTTCACTGCGCGGATCAAGCAGCCGATTGACCGCGAGCAACTCCAGCTCCTTCGCCCAGGGCACCTCGCCGGGCGGGCCTTCGGGACCTTCCGGCCCTGGAAGACCACCGGCAGCCGCGTCCTGGCCCGCCGCGGTTTCCGCTTCCGTTTGGGCAAATCCCCACCCCTCCCGCGCGCGGGACCGTTGGCAGACGGCAGCTTCATGGCAAGGCAAGACCTCCTACCTCGGAGTTGAAGACTTCCGGGAAATTGTCGCACTTTTGGGCGAAGTTTTCCCCGCCCGCTCAACGCGCTTAGAACCAGTCTTTTCCGATTCGAGATTTTTAGCCGCCATGAGCGCGGGCACGCCGCCCGTGACGCCAACGAGTCCGCCGCGAAGGCCATGGGCGACGAAAAACTCAAAGTCATCGCGCCGAACTCATCACCCAAGTGCGCAAGAGCGTGACGATTGACTGGACTTTTTTGCGCGAAGGCGCGCGGGCGAAGATTGGCTCCCTCGCTGCCGCCGCTCGGTCGGCCTGCGGCCTGTGCTTCGCTCAGCCTGTGTGCCTCACTTCGTTCGCCCTTCGGACATCCGGTGGCTGGCTATCTCCGGCTTCGCCTTCGTTTCAGTCGCCCCGCTCCTTCGGCTCGCCGGACTTGCAGGAGGAAGCGGTGAAGACGGTGCTCATTCAGGCGGAGCTGCTTGTGCGGAGTGGGTTTGAGAAGAATTTCCGCAGCGAATGAAGAGGTCAGGTGTGCCCTGGGTGCCGTGCCGCGCAAATTTTTTTGCATATTTTGAAGGCAGGTGATGCCGCCACTCCGGGCAGCCGCGCGCAGTCTTGGGGTGGGGATCACTCTCCCCCGAGCAGGGCGCGGGCCTTGTCAGCGGTGACGCCCATGCCCGGGATTTCGAAACCGAGGGTGTCGCCGTTGGGCTGGAAGCCGCCGCCGTCCACGTCCACATAAATGGGGTTGTTGTAGGCGCATGGGCGCATCTTGGCGTAGTCGCTGGTGCCGAAGCCGGTCCTCATGTCGCCGGTCTCGTGCAGGGCCACTACGATGAGATGGGCGTCCTTTTGCAGGGGGATGCGCAGTTTGTGGTCGAACTTGACGACGCCGTTCTGGAACATCTGCGGGTGGGTTTCGCGGGTGAAATTGAAGCCGGGATGGGGGCGGGAGTTCACGAGGACCTGGACGCGGTTGATGTCCATCCAGTCGGTGCATTGCACGCGGACGTGGAGGTCCATGCCGCCGGTTGCGCGTGTGTCGTCGCCGGCAGTTTTGCCGTCAGGGGTGGTGACCTGGAGGAAGGGACCGGTGGTGAGGATGATGTTGCCGGCTTTGGCGCGGGGGGCGAGTTCGGCCCAGTCTATCTTGGCGGGGTCGTCGGTGCTGCTGGGCAGGTAGATGCGCCAGGAGCCGACGCCGTTGCCATAGACGCTGTGGGCATCGGCCACGCCGACGGCGGTGAGACGGTGGCCTTGATTGAGGAGCTGGCGCCAGAGGAACTCGCGGACATAGGAGACGCGGGTGGCGACGCCGCTGCGGCTGAGGCTGAAGGGGGAGTCGGCGAGGATGCTGGTGCCGGGGCCGTTCTGGGACTCGCTGCCGTCAATCATCTCCCCCACGCCGACGAAACCGCCGTCGGCGATGCCGTCGCCGTCGCGGTCCACAAACATGTTGGAGAGGTCGGGGTGGTTGAACTGGATCCAGCGGTCGGCGCGCTCGCCCTGCCAGCGGCGCAGGGTGAGGGCGGTGATGCGCGGGTCGTCATTCCAGACGGGCGCGCCACCGTCCTGGAGGAGGGGATCAGGCTCGAAGGGGAAGGCGTTGAAGTGCTGGCGGCGGCCGGTGAGTTCGACGCCTTTGACGGTCTTGATGAAAGGGGCGAGGCCAAGGGCCTGGATGGTGGGCTCCCAGTCAAAGAAGCGGTTGTGCTCGGTGGTGGGGGCGAATTCGAGGTGCTCGGCGGCGATGTTGATGAGGCGGCCGTCGGTGTCGCAGACGTTGTCACCGCTGGGGGTGCTGTGGTTGTGGAAGTCGCTGCTGATCCAGCCGGTGGTGTCCACGAGGCGCTTGAGGGTGCCTTGGAAGTCGGTGATTTTTCCGGCTTCGACGCTGACCTCGCGGGCGATGTGCCCATACTCGGGGCCGCGCACGACGACGACACGGTATTTGCCCGGCGGGAGCTGCTGGGTGAAGTGACCGTTCTCGCTGTGGTACTGGTCCACACAGCCGTGCGCGCGCCATTTCGGGCCGAGGTTGAGCTTCGGCGCGCCTTCATCCAGCGGCTCAAAGTGTGCCTTGCAGGGCAGATGAGAGCCGTCCTCTCCGGTGATGGCGAAGTGGATGCCGGCGGCGTCCTGCATGGCGACCTTCGGCGCGGTGGTGGCGCCTTCGGAGACGGTGAGACTGATTTGTGCATCGGGGCGGCCCAGATCGGTGATGGTCAGCCCGGCAGGGCCGACGGGTAGTTTGAGGCTGAATTTGCCCTCGGTGTCCGGGTAGGCGGGCACGCTGGCTTTGCCCTCCGGCACGAGGATGCTGGCGGTGGGGATGCCTTTGCCGTCCGCGCCGGTGATTTGTCCGCTGACGGTGCCCAGCGCGCCGCCTTTCACCGCACGGAACTCGCCCACGGCTTGCGCGGGGGAGGTGCCGACGGCGAAGAAGCGGGCGATGACCACCTCCTGGCCGGGGGCGAGTTCGAGGCTGTCAGTAAGCTTCTCGATGCCGGTGAGGCTGAGCACGCCGAAGGCGTAGCCGCATTTGTGCGCGGGGTTGATGGCGTCCGCCCAGCGGATGCCGTCGGCGGTGGTGCCGGTGGAGTCAAAGCGGGTGAGGTCGTCCTTGGTGCTGACCTTTTGCGGGGCGCCGGATTCGTTGCGCAGCACGGTGGTGATGAAGACTCCCTGCACGCCGTCTTTGACGCGGTATTCGTGGCGCTTGAAAACGCCGCCGGAGAGCGCGGAGGTGATCACACTTTCCACGGCGGCGGCGCCCTCCTCCCGCGTGACGGCGGGGCGCACATAGGAGACGGGGCCGTGGCCGCAGGGACCGTAGGCCACGAGCTGGTCGTTGGCCTGGCCGCGCAGGGTGAGATCATAGAGCAGGCCGGGGCTGACGCCGTCGTCGCCATAGAAGGTGCTCATGTTGGCGCGGCGGTTGGGCGCGTTGTGGGAGATGAGGGCCTCCACCTTGTCGCTGCGCAAGACGAAGTCTCCCCGGATGCCGTCGGCCTCCTTGCCGCCTGGCAGGTCTTTTTCACGGTCGCCACGCGCCTCGAAGACTTCGGTAGCGTGCATGCTGAGCGGGAGAAGGCAGAAAAGGGCGGCTGTTTTCATGATGCGGGCTGGCGGACTACCACCTACGCGTCATGAATGCCGCATCATTCTTTCGTGGCGGGTGAGGCGGGTGTTTCGGCGGCATTCGGCTGCTGCGGAGGCCGGGCGCTTTTTTTGCGGTAATCGCCGGGATAGCGTTCCTTCACCTGCGGCGGCATCCGGTTTGGATTTCCCAGCACGGCACGGCCGTCCTTGGTGCGGCTGACAAGGCTGCCGCTGGGCAGTTCCAGATAGGCGGCCACCTCCTGCATGCGCACGGCCTCCTGGGGTGTGGGGGCGATCTGTGACGCCTCGCGCAGCATGGGCGCTGCGGCGGCATCTCCGAGCACGATCATGCCATTGATGGCGGCTTCCCTGATTTCGGGATCTGGATGGCTGAGAAAGGGCCGGATGCGCGGCAGGTCCTTGGCATCGTAGGTAATGGAGGCCTGCTCGATCTCCTGTAGGATCACTTCGTTTGCCGCGTCCATCGGCACGGTGGCAGGCGCAGGGGTATTTGGGGAAGGTGCAACGGGGTTCCCTGGATTGGCTCCACCCGAAGCGCCCGGTGGCAGGGATTTCGTTTCCGGCACGGGTGGAGAGGCGGCCTGTGCCTCATCGGGGCCGGCTGCCTGGAAGGACCAGAAGACCACCGCTGCCAGAAGGCAGCCGCCAACGATGAATATCCAGGTTTTCATGGTTGAAATAAAAGCGCACCCGCCTCCAGAGGATGACGGGTGCGTTAAGGTCAGCCAATGTGATCAAGGATCAACGGGCGGGAAGAGGAAGGCGTCAATGTCAGGTATCACCTTGCCGCCAGCAGCGCTCAGAGTGCCTTCGATGACGCCGCTGACCGGATTAAGAGTGGCTGGGTCGAATACATTTGGCAGAGTGAAGATGCCGGAAATGGCCGAGACCTTGGAGGCTCCCGGCACATAGACGGGGTATTTGAAGCTGGTTCCGTCAAAGTCCTTGATGTTGATAAAGGTCAGCTTGCCGCCGCCTGTGAGGATGCCGTGACCGATCAAGGTGTCTCCCATCCAGATGAAAGAGACTTTTTCTTTGTATTTGTAAACATCAGTGACGGTTTCTGTCTCGATGATGTCCTCAGGCTTGAACACCATTTTATTCACATACTTGAAATTCACATCTTGGGCATAGCCGCCCAGAGTGGGATCTTCACCGAATGGTAGCTGGATCAAAGGTGTGATGTCCACGACTTTGCCTGAGGTGTGCCTGGCATAGAGTACAGAGAAATCATCGAACTCATCCGTCACGACGATCAGCGACCAGCCAGCGATGAAAGGCGCGTTGCCAATTTCTTCAATGGCTCCCGCCGCGACGAGATCGAGGAGGATTTCCTTGTTGGAATATTTGCGGGTGGCCATTTTGGAGATGAACTCCGAGTGGGCTTCGTCGCTGATGGGATCACCGGCGGGGGTGGATTTGCTGATAAACCAGTCGTTGAAGTAAGTCGGGCCGCCGAGAGGATCGCCAAATTCATCCAGGACTGGCAGGGGCTTGCCGGTCTCGGGGTCTTTGAGAACGGTCCCCGGCTTGCTATGAGTCAGGGTGAGGGCTGCCGTAAAGGCACCGTAGGTGCCTGGCACTTGGGCCAGGGTGACTGAGCAAGCTCCAAAAAGGAGCCCGAGGATCGCAAGACGTGGGAGCGCTTTCATGATTCGTGGTGTGTGTTGTTTTTCGGCGGGAATATTCCCTGCATCATCCATGTACCGATTTCGCGCACGAATGTCACAAAAAATTTTCACAGAGTCGCAAAAACATCTCTTGCATGAGCCGTGCCCGCTGGCAAAACCTGAAAGAGCCACCCCAGGGGCCGCCGGATCACAGCCGAAGGAAGGCGCGCTGGCGGTAGAGCCACAGGCAGAGCAGCCAGAGAACGAGCAGCATGCCGCCGCGCTCCAGCACGGGCGCCCATTCGCCGCTGAACCACTGCGCGCCGATGTGGGTCTTCAAGCGGCCTGTGATCCAGCCCGCGCCGAGACTGTGCATGAGGTAGATGAAGATGCTGTTCATGCCGACGACGACGAGCGGGAAGACCAGCCGCCGCTGCCCCGCCACCTCGACGAGCCAGTAAAAGGCGGCGAGCATCATGAGCACCCAGCCGCCGCTGAAGATCACCCACGAGGGCGTCCAGATGCGCTTCACGGAGGGGACGAGGAAGATGTCCAGCAAAGTGCCGATGAGCAGGCACAGGACTCCGGCCACGAGCAGGTTCACGCATTTGCGCGCATGAGTCTGGCGGCTGCGCAGCAGCAGCTCCGCCGTCACCACGCCCATGAGCATGGTGGCCAGGGCGGGGATGAAGTTCAGCGTGGTGTAGCCGCCGGCATTGGTGACGAAGGGCTCCTTGCGCGGGAACAGGTTCAAAAACCACCGGTCAAAATCCGCCGCCGCGTTCAGGTGCTTGCTCCAGTGGCCCGACGCGCCGGGCAGCAGGTCGGTGGCGGCGGCGCCCACTGAGGCGAAGTCGAAATCCGCGCCCGGCAGCGGATGCTGGACGAACCACCACCAGACTCCCGCCAGGATCACCACCACCGCCGCCGCGCAGTATTCCCAGCCGCACACGGCCAGCAGCCAGAGGAAGACGTAGCCGAGGCCGATCTGCGCCAGCACATTGGTGAACTGCCAGTTCGTCTGCGCGTCCCCGTCCCGCGTGGCGAGAAAGACGCCGATCAAAACGAGCGCCAGTGCGCGTGCGATGGCATGGCCGAACCTGCCGAAAAAGCCCTGGCCCTGCTCCTTGCGGCGCATCAGGGAGAAGGGCAGCGCCATGCCGACCATGAACATGAACGAGGGCTGGATCAAATCCCACAGCGCGCAGCCCGTCCAATCCACATGGCTGACCTGCCAGCCGATTTCCTGCCATAGACGGGAATCCGGCTCCGTCTTCGCCATCTGCGCCAGGCCGAGACCGGAGGAGGCCATGAGGAGCATGATGAAGCCGCGAAAGGCATCCAGGGAGACAAGGCGGTCGGGAGGTGGTTGCATGGGCCGCTTTGTACGCGGCGCCGGGCGCGCGGCTATCTTCGAGACTCAAAGGCGCGCGGCCGCCGGCGGCGCGGCGAGCAGCGCCGAGCAATACCACAGCATGCGCGGCAGGTGGAAGGGACCCTTCCACAGGCTGCCCTTCATGCGTGTGGAGGGAGTGCCATCCCTGCGCAGCCAGCCATACCACTCGCCATGCTCCGGGTCGGGAAAGCGGCTGAAGCTCCATTCATGCGCCTGCCGGTGCATCTCCGCGTACTTCGGCTCGCCTGTGATCTCATGCGCCAGCGCAGCGGCGATGACGGCCTCGCAATGCGGCCACCAGAACTTCATGTCCTGCCAGTACTCGGCCACCGGCTTGTCAAAAACATCACGGTAATAAAAGAAGCCGCCATGCTCCGCGTCCCAGCCGCGCCGCCACATGCAATCCAGGATGCGCAGGCCGAGGCGGATGTAGGCCCGCTCACCGCGCAGCCGCCCCTCGTGCAGAATGAACCACGCGCACTCGATGGCGTGGCCCGGATTCAAGCAGCGCCCGTCGAAGTGGTCAATGATGCCGCCGTCCGGGGCCACCGTCTCCATGAGCACGTCCATGTCCTCTTTGAAAAACAAACGCCCAATGTCAAAGATGAACTTGTCTATCCATTCCGTGGCGCTGCGTCCGGCCACCTCCACATGGCCCAGATTTGCCCGCAACTCCTGCGCCGTGGCGATGCCGATCATCGGCGGGCCGATGCTGATCATCGGGCGCGTTTGCTCATTGATCTTCGGCGACATGCCCCCCGGCTCGAAGGCCAGCCTCAGGAACGACGCGAAGTCCCGCACCGCCGCCTCGTGGTAGCGGTGGTCCCCCGTGGCGCGGGCATAGGCCGCGCGGGCGATGCAGGCAAACGTCTCGCTGTAGGCGTAGCGCCTCATGCGCAGGGGCAGCCCCTCGCGTGTGAGGGTGAAGAAGAGTTTGCCGTTCGTGGCATGGCCGTGCTTGTCGAGAAAAGCGATGCACGACCCCGCCGCCTCGATCCAGTCCCGCCGCTTCTCCACCGTGTTGTACAGCGTGGCAAACATCCATCCCGCCCGCCCCTGGAACCACACGCTCTTGTCGCTGTCCAGCAGGCTGCCGTCCCGGTCCAGGCAGGTGAAAATCCCGTCATGCTCCCGGTCCATGCCGTGGCGCAGCCAAAAGGGCATGACATTTTCCACCAGCTCGGAGCGGTAAAAGGCCGAGAGCCGCGCGCGACCTTCCGGCTCCGTCAAAAGAGGGCATGGGATCATGCCCCGCATTGAAGCCCGCGCGCGGACGATGGGAAGCGCGGGAAGCGGAAAAAACACACACGGCATGCGTTTCGCCCTGGACTCTTGAGCAAAACCACTCACCAATTTCTTTTGGCGAGCGGTCTGGATTAAGAGCCGCGGCGGCTTCCTCAACTTAAGTCTTCGCTCTCGCCAATTTCTTTTGGCCATCCAGATTTCTAGTGACGCTTGAGACGAAAAAGAACCATCTTTTTGAACATTTGCGATACCTTTTTATGCTGGTGCGGCAGCTTTTCCTGCCTCTGCTATCGTTGCAGTGAGGGATAAAGCCGCTGCAGCGATCAAAAAAGCCGCCGCAGTCATGCAAAAAGCCGCTGCATTGGTTGCAAAAGTGGTTTGATGCAGGGTTCAAGCTGGCGTAGATGCCCAAATAGCCCTTGCAGCGCTCTTTCAAGCTGGCGCAGAGTCATTTGCAGGGCTTGCACGCCTGCCCGGAGCCGTTGCAGATGCCGTGGTAGAGCCGAGTCGAAGGGCAAAAGATGCGCACACCAAAGCGGCAAAAAGCGGGCTGCATTTTTTGAGGCGCGTCGGGCGGACCGCTGCCGGCTCCAGGATCCGTGGCGTCACCTGCATCTCAGCGACAGGCGCGATCCATGAGCCTGCCGGGAATGCGCGGACATGCCCCGACAAGCTTCACCGGCAACCCGTCCCGGAGTTGCCGGAGAAAGACGGGGGTGATGCATTTTTGTCCCCTTCCTGGCATGGGGAGTTGGAACGAATACAAAAAACTGACAGATTTTGTTATGAGAAGTATGATCTTTTATTGCATTATTAAAAAAATTCGCATTTTTGCTTCTCATGTCTGGCGCTATCCAACGCATCTGGCTGCCTCTGCTGGCCAGTCTGCTCCCTGCTCTGTCCGCAGGAGCGCAGGTGCTGCGTCTGGAGGTGGCACCGGTTTGGGAGAAAAGTGAGTTGAAGTCGAACCACTGGCAGCCGGAGGGATCGCCGGCTGGTCTTTCTGTAAACCGTTTGGACTTTTTGCTTTCGAAGCTGGCCCTGCGTCGTGCGGACGGCTCATGGCTGGAGTCGGAGGACTGGCACCGCTTTCTCAGTCTGGAAAAGGGGCTGCTGACGGCGGAGGCGGAGGGGTTGCCGAAAGAGGACTTCACCGGCATCCGCTTCCAGGTCGGCGTGCCGCCGAAGGAGAACGCGGGAGATGCCGCGCAGTGGCCGCCCGCGCACGCGCTGAACCCGGAGGTGTGCGGGCTGCATTGGGGCTGGCAGGGCGGCTATGTGTTCATGGCGCTGGAAGGGCGCTGGCGGCGCGCGGACGGCCAGCTCGGCGGCTTTTCCTACCACATCGCCAATGATGAAAACCTGACGACGGTGGAAATGCCGGTGGACTTCCGCGGCGGCGGCCCGGTGACGATCCGCCTGGCGCTGGATGCGGCAGTGCTGCTGGGCGGCGTGGATTTCCTGAGGGATGGCGACTCGACGCACAGCCGCGCGCGAGATCCGCTGCTTGTGAAGTTCACGGGCAATCTGGCGCGCGCCTTCCGCGCGCAGTCGGTGAGCTATGACCTGTTTCAATCACCTGCGGTGACGGAGAAAGCGGCCCCGCCGCCGCCGGGCACGACGCCTTTTCCCCTGGCGGTGACGCAGCGCTTCCCGCAGGCGGCCTTGCCGGCGGACAATCCGCTGACTAAAGAAGGCGTGGAGTTGGGAAAGCGGCTGTTTCACGACACGCGCCTCTCCATCAACAACACCCAAAGCTGCGCGGGCTGCCACAGCCGCGCCAACGCGCTGACCGACCCGCGCCGCGTGAGCCTGGGCGCGCAGGGGCAGGCGGGGAAGCGGAATGCCATGCCGCTTTTTAATCTGGCCTGGGCGCGCGAGTTCTTCTGGGACGGGCGGGCGAAGACGCTGCGCGAGCAGGTGCTCATGCCCATTCAGGACGCGCACGAGATGAACGAGACGCTGGACAATGTGGTGGCGAAGCTGGCGGACGAGGGCGCGGAGTTTGACCGCGCTTTCGCGCCGGGCGGCGTGACGACGGAGCGTCTCGCGAAGGCGCTGGAGCAGTTTTTGCTGAGCCAGATTTCGCAAAACAGCCGCTTTGACCGCGCCGCGCGGAAAGTGGCGGAGCTGACCCAGGAGGAAAAGCGCGGCCTGCAGCTCTTCGTCACCGAATATGACCCGGCGCGCGGCCTTTTCGGCGCGGACTGCTTTCACTGCCACGGCGGCACGCTGTTCACCGATCACCAGTTCAAAAACAACGGGCTTGATCTGGAGCCGGCTGATCGGGGCCGGATGCTCGTGACGGGCGACGCGGCTGACAAGGGCAAGTTCAAGACGCCGAGCCTGCGCAACATCGCCGTCACCGCGCCCTACATGCACGACGGGCGCTTCGCCACGCTGGAGGAGGTGGTGGAGCACTACAGCGGCCCCATGCCGAGGAGCGACACGCTCGATCCGAACCTTGCCAAACACCCCGACGCGGGCATCCAGCTCAGCGCCGCCGACAAGCGCGCCCTGGTGGCCTTTCTGAAAACCCTTACTGACGACGACTTCATCGCCACCCCCGATGGCGAGGTGACGCAGACGAACGCTCCATGATCTCCCGGAATTTTTTCTCCCACAGGCGCGCTTCCCAAAGCGCGGGTTTGACTCCCGCCCACACCTCCAGCCCCCGCATGGAGCCAACCCGAAATTCGTGTCCATTCGTGTCCATTCGTGGTTTCCTCCTGCCCTTTTATCTGACCGCGCTTCTCGCGCACCCCGCACAAGCCGATGACGAGCATCAGATAGACGAGCAACTGCTCGCCGAGGCCAACGCGCTGGCGCCTGAATTCCAGGCGGCGCAGGTGGAGGCGCCCGCGCCGCACGAGCTGTCACTTCAAGGCCAATGGGGTCCCGTCATTCCATGGACGCCGCACATCCCTGTCACGGCGGCAACGCTGCCGGACGGGCGGCTGCTGACGTTTTCCTCCAACCAGCGCACCACTTTCCCGAGCGGTGTCGAGTTCACTTACGCGGCGGTGTGGAACCCCGCCACGGGCGCCTTCACCGAGATCAACAACAACCGCCACGACATGTTCTGCGGCGGCACCGTGATGCTGCCCGACGGGCGCGTGCTCATCAACGGCGGACGCAACACCACGCGCCTAGGCAGCATCTTTGACTGGCGCACGAACCAGTGGAGCGCCATCCCCAACATGAATGACGGCCGCTGGTACAACACGAGCGTGGCCCTGGCCGACGGCAGCGTCTTCACCGTCACGGGCGATGGCGGCAGAACCACCGCCGAGCGCTGGACGGCATCGAACGGCTGGGCGCGGCTGGGCGGCATCAACTGGTCGGTCGTCGTCAACCAGCCGGGTTATGTGAGCAACTGGCATCCGCTCGTGCTCGTGGCGCCGGACGGGCGGCTTTTCCACGGCGGCCCCACGCGCCAGATGAACTGGGTCACTGCCACCGGCACCGGCGGCCTTTCCTACGCCGGCGTGGATGTGCCCGGCGCGTTGTATCCGAAGGAGGGCTGCTTCGCCATGTATGACGAGGGGCGCATCCTCGTGGCAGGCGGCTCCTCGACGACCACGGCCAACAGCTTCGACAGCTCCACCGGCACCAGCACGAACGCCGCCTTCACCCTCGACATCCGCGCCGGCGCGCCCGTGGTGCAAATGACGGCCTCCATGCGTTACGCGCGCCAGTTTGTGAACTCGGTCATCCTGCCCAATGGCGAGGTCATCGCCATCGGCGGCAACACCTCCGGCAGGAAATTCAACGACACCGGCAGCATCCTCATCCCGGAAATCTGGAATCCGCAGACCGGCCAGTGGCGCGAGGTGGCGGCGATGAGCGTGCCGCGCAATTACCACTCGCTGGCCCTGCTGCTGCCAAACGGGCGCGTGTGGTCCGGCGGCGGCGGCCTCTCCGGCAACAGCGCCGACCACCGCGACGCGCAGATCTACACGCCGCCGCAGTTGTTCGCCGCGGATGGCGCGCCGGCGGTGAGGCCGGTCATCTCGCAAAAGCCCGCCTACATCGCGCCAGGCAGCGTTTTTCAAGTCACCGCCAGCACCGGGGTGGCGCGCTTCAGCTTCATCAAGATGTCCTCGCAGACGCACTCGGTGAACACCGACCTGCGCTTTCTCAACGTGCCCTTCACCGGGACCGCGCCCGGCACCTACGCGCTCACCGCGCACAGCAATGAGAACGTGCTCACTCCGGGTTACTGGATGCTCTTCGCCCTCGACGCGCAGGACGCCTGGTCGCAGGCCGCCATCATGCTCGTGGATCCGAACCTGGGAGTCACCATCACGAATCCTGGCGCGCAGATCAGCGCCGTCGGTGTGGCCGCCTCGCTCACCGTCCTGGCAAGCGCGCCCGGCGGCGGCGGCACGGTCTCCTTTTCCGCCGCCGGCCTGCCTCCAGGCTTGTCCATCAGCGCGCAGGGAGTCATCAGCGGCACGGCGTCGCAGGCGGGCGAGTTCAATGTCAGCGTCACCGCCGCCGATGGCTCCACCACCGCCTCGGCGGAGTTTGTGTGGAGCGTCACGCCGGCGAACCTTTATCAAAACATCGCTGATTTCTCCGGCACGGACGCCATGCTGCAGCTTAACGGCGTCGCCGCGCTCAACGGCCCGGTCCTGCGCCTCACGCCGAACGCGGGCGGACAGGCGGGCGCGGCTTTTCTGAAAAGCGCCCTGCCCGTGTCGGCGAACACCTCCTTCACCACGCGCTTCGTCTTCCGCATGAGCGGCACGGCGGACGGCGCGGACGGCATGGCATTCGTCGTGCAGGGCGACCGCGCCACCGCGCTCGGCAACAGCGGCAGCGGCATCGGTTATGAAAGCGTTTTGAAAAGCCTCGCCGTCGAGTTCGACAGCTACGCGGGTTCGGGTGATCCGAACGGCAATCACGTCGGTGTGCTGACCAATGGCAATGTGACCAGTCATCTCGTCACACACACGCCCGCCTTTGACCTCGAGGACGGCAGCAGCAACACCGCATGGGTGGAGTATGACGGCGTGGCGGACACACTGCGCGTCTTCCTGGCGCAGGGTGTGGTGAACTCGCGCCCCGCCAGCCCGGTGATCACACGCGCGGGTCTTGACTTGCCCGCGCTCACCGGCGGCGTGGCCTGGGTGGGATTCAGCGCGGGCACGGGAGGTCTGGCCAACAACCACGATGTGCTCGCCTGGGAGTTCAACTCGAACGCCTTCACCCTGCCGCAACCTCCCGTGCTGACGAATCCCGGCGATCAAACCGGTGTCGTCGGCATGGCGCTCAGCCTGCCCGTCCAAGCCAGCGATGTGAATCTCGACACACTCGCCTACAGCGCCACGAATCTGCCGTCCGGGCTCACCATCAACGCCGCCACCGGTGTCATCAGCGGCACACCCGCAACGGCGGGCGCGGGGATTGTCACCGTGACTGTCAGCGACGGCAACACTGCTCCCGTGAGCGCGGACTTCGAGTGGCTGATTAATCCGGGCCTCGAACTCCAGCCCGTCATCACCCAGCCAGCGCCTGCTGGAACCAGCATCACCTACACCGCGCAGAGCACCGGAGGCGCAAACCCGCGCTACAAGTGGAGCTTTGGCGACGGCACCATCGAGACGGCCTTCAGCGCAAATCCCGCCGCCACACACACCTTTGCCAATCCCGGCCGCTACCTCGCCACCCTCACCGCCACCGATGACACCGGCCGCGTGGTCACACGGGACTTCTGGCAAAACATCCACGCCCCTCTCACCGCCGAGCGTCCCGCCGTGTCGAGCGCCATCGCTTGCGAGCCGCGTGCCACGGGCAACGCGCGCGTCTGGGTGGTGAACCCGGACAATGACAGCGTCGCCGTGCTGGATGCCGTCACGCGCGCCAAGCTCGCCGAGACACCCGTGGGCAAAGCCCCGCGCTCTGTGGCTGTGGCACCGGATGGCCGCGTGTGGGTGGCCAATGTCGAGGACGCCACGCTTTCCATCCTGGACAGCTCCACCTTCGCCGTGGCGCAGACCGTGACGCTCGCGCGCGGCTCGCGGCCTTTCGGTCTGGCCTTCGCGCCGGATGGCTCCGCCGCTTTCGTGGCGTGTGAAAGCGCCGGCCTTTTGCTCAAGCTGCATCCAACCACCGGCGCGCAGACAGGCTCCTGCAATGTTGGCGCTCATGCGCGCCATGTCTCCGTGGCGGCGGACAGCGCGCGTGTTTATGTGAGCCGTTTCATCACTCCGCCGCTGCCGCAGGAAAACACCGCCAGCCCGCAAACAAGCGGGCACGGTGGCGAGGTGGTCGTCGTCAATGCCTCCGCCATGACCGTCGAGCGCACCCTGCTGCTCGCGCACAGCGAGGCCGCCGACTCGCCCACTTCGGCGCGCGGCATTCCCAACTACCTCGGCGCGCCCGCCATTTCCCCCGACGGCCTCAGCGCCTGGGTGCCCTCGAAGCAGGACAACATCCGCCGTGGCATGTTCCGCGAGGGCTCGCAGCTCAATCATGACCAAAGCGTGCGCGCCATTGCCAGCCGGCTGAACCTCGCCACACAAACCGAGGACCTGCCCGCCCGTGTGGACTTTGATGATGCCGGAATGCCCAGCGCCGCCGTCTTCGATCCCTTCGGCAATCTTTTGTTCGTCGCCCTCGAAAGCAACCGCGCCGTGGCCGTGGTGGACGCCTGGTCGAACGAGGAGCTGCTGCGCTTTGAGACGGGCCTCGCGCCGCAGGGCCTGGCGCTCTCCCCGGATGGCGGCACGCTCTTTGTGCAGAACTTCATGAGCCGCAGTGTGACCGTGCATGACGTGGCCGGCCTGCTCGCGGGCAGCGGCGCCGCGCCCGCGCTGCTTGGCACCGTCGGCACCGTGGCCACCGAGGCGCTGCCCGCGCAGGTCCTGCTCGGCAAGCAGCACTTCTATGACGCCGCCGACACCCGCCTGGCGCTGCAAAACTACATCTCCTGCGCCGCCTGCCACAATGACGGCGGCCACGACGGCCGCGTGTGGGACCTCACCGGCTTCGGCGAGGGATTGCGCAACACCATCACCCTGCGCGGCCACGGTCAGCACGGCGCGCTGCATTGGACCGGGAATTTCGACGAGGTGCATGACTTCGAAGGCCAGATCCGCGGCCTCGCGGGCGGCACGGGCCTCATGACCGACGCGCAGTTCAACACCGGCACGCGCAACCTGCCGCTCGGCGATCCCAAGGCCGGTGTCAGCGCCGATCTCGACGCGCTCGCCGCTTATGTCACCTCGCTCACCAGCGAGTCGAAAAGCCCGCACCGCGCCAGCAATGGCGCGCTCACCGCGCAGGGTGCCGAGGGTGAAAAAGTCTTCCGCCGCGAGAACTGCGCCTCCTGCCATGCCGGGGAAAATTTCACCAACAGCGCGCTCGGCGTGTTTCGCGATGTCGGCACGCTCAAGCCCTCCAGCGGCCAGCGTCTCGGTGCCGCGCTCACGGGTCTTGATGTGCCCACGCTGCGCGGTGTGTGGGCCACCGCGCCCTATCTGCATGACGGCTCCGCGCCCACGCTCGCCGCCGCTGTCAGCGCGCACAGCGGCGTCACGTTGAGCGTGGCGGACATGGACGCGCTCGTCTCTTATTTGAATCAAATAGACGACCAGCCCGCCGGCGCGCCCGTGCCCGTGACCGTGGTGCTGGAAAGCGCCGCGCCCGCGCCGGTCAGCGGGCCTTTCACCGTCACCGCCACCTTCAGCCATGCCGTCACCGGCTTCACGCTTTCGGACATCACTGTCACCGGCGGCAGCGCCTCGGCGCTCACAGGCGGCGGTGCGAACTGGAGCTTCACCATAACGCCTGGCGCGGACGTGTCCGTGTCACTCGCGGCGAACATTGCCCAGGACGCCGCCGGTCTTGGCAATGCCGCCTCGAATGTGCTGGCACGCATTTATGGCGCGCCCGCCCCCGTCTTGATCAGCGAGGACATCGGCAACGCGCGCGTGGCTGGCGTCACAGCGCATGACACCGCCACCGGCACCTACACGCTCACGGCGGATGGCGAGGACATCTTCTTCAATGCCGACGGCTTCCACTTTGCCAAAGTGCTGCTCACCGGCGACGGCGAGATTCGCGCCCGCGTGCGCAGCCTGGACAACACGCACCCCTGGGCCAAGGCCGGTGTCATGATCCGTGAAAGCGCCGCCGCGGGCTCGCGCCACGCCAGCGCCTTCATCACGCCGCCCGCAGCGGGCAACGGTTTCGGCATGGTCTGGCGTCCGGCGGCCAATGGCGCGACGACTTACGCGGGCGGCCCGGCTTTGAACGCGGTGCCGGACAACTGGGTGCGGCTCGTGCGCGCGGGCAATGTCATCACCGGTTACGCCTCGGCGAATGGCAGCGCGTGGACGCAGATTCAGTCCGTGACCCTCACCTCGCTGGCCGCGCAGGTGCAGGTGGGGCTGGTGCTCACTTCCTCCGACATCTCCCAGCGCGCCAATGCCGTCTTTGATTCCGTGGAAATCCTCGGTTCCCAAGCCGTGAGCGCGCCGGAGGCGGTGCTAAGCGCGGCCTCGGCCATCGAGACCGGAGCCTTCACCGTGCAGGCGCAGTTCAGCCAGCCGGTCACCGGGTTGGAGCTTGCGGACTTCACCGTCACGAATGGCGCCGCCTCGAATCTCACCGGCAGTGGCGCGGCTTACGCGGTGACGATCACGCCGCAAAGCGCGGGCCTCGTCACCGTGGCGCTGCCAGCGGGCGCGGTGGTGAACGCGGCCTCGGTGCCCGGCACGGCATCGAACACGGTCATGGTGAATTACGCGCCGCCCGTGGCCGCCACCCTGCAAGGACAGGACGTGGGCGATGTCGGCGCGGCGGGCTCGACGAGCTACGATGGCTCGCTTTACACCCTGCGCGGCTCGGGCGAGGACATCTTTTTCAATGCCGACGGCTTCCACTTCGCGCTCACCCAGCTCAGCGGCGACGGCGAGATCCGCGCCCGCGTGACGAGCCAGACGAATCAAAATCCCTGGGGCAAGGCCGGCGTCATGTTCCGCGAGACGCTCGCCGCCGGATCGCGCCATGTGATGATGTTCACCACGCCGACGGGCGCGGGCAACGGCTTTGGCATGGTGACACGCGCCGCCACGAACGGCGCGACGGCTTACACCGGCGGCCCGGCCTTGAATGCCGCGCCGAACAACTGGGTGCGCCTCGTGCGCTCCGGCGCCACGCTCACCGCCTACGCCTCCGCGAATGGCACGGCCTGGACCGTGGTCGGCACGGCCACGCTCAGCGGGCTGCCCGCGAATGTCTATGTGGGTCTGGCGCAAAGCTCAGGCGTGCGCGCGCAGCTCGGCACGGCCACCTTTGACAATGTTCAGGTCGTCGGCGCGCAGAGCGTGGTGGCGCCTGCGGTCACGCTCAGCTCGGCCTCCTCGGTGGAGACGGGGCCGTTTGTCGCGCAGGCGCAGTTCAGTCAATCCGTGAGCGGTTTGACGCTGGCGGACTTCCTCGTCAGCAACGGCAGCGCCTCGAATCTCACCGGCAGCGGCGCGCTTTACTCGCTGACGATCACGCCCGCCACCGAGGGCGCGGTGACGGTGCAACTGCCCGCCAATGCCGCGCAAAACAGCGCAGGCGCGGGCAGCACCGCCTCGAACGTGCTCAGCGTCTCTTATGTGCCGCCGGCGGTCATTTCCCTGGCGGGGCAGGATGTCGGCGCGGTCGCGGTGGCAGGCTCGACGATCTTCGACGGTTCCACCGGCCAGTATACCATGACCGGCGCGGGCGAGGACATCTTCTTCAATGCCGACGGCTTCCAGTTCGCCTCCACCACGCTCACCGGCGACGGCGAGATCCGCGCCCGGGTGACGAGCCAGACGAATCAAAACCCCTGGGCCAAGGCCGGCGTCATGTTCCGCGAGCAGCTCACCGGCGCGTCCCGTCATGTCATGATGTTCACCACGCCCATGGGCGCGGGCAACGGCTTCGGCATGGTCTGGCGCGCGGCCTCCGGCGCGGCGGCGAACTACGGCGCGGGACCGGCTTTGAATGCCGCGCCAAACAACTGGGTGCGCCTCGTGCGCGCGGGCGACAGCTTCACCACCTACGCCTCCGCCAATGGCACCGCCTGGACGCTCGTGGGCAATGTCACCCTCACGGGAATGCCGGACGCATTGCATGTCGGCCTGGCACTCACCTCCGGCAGCACCTACCAGCTCAGCACGGCCACCTTTGACAATGTGCAGATCGTCAGCACCGGCGCGAGCGGCAGCTCGGGCAGCAGCGGCGGCTCCGGCAGCACGCCCGGCTCATCGAACAACAAGGACACCGACTTCGACGGCGATGACGTGAACGACCTCATCGAATACGCCATCGGCTCCAACACGCGCTACGACGCGGGCCTCACCCTCGTGAGCGATGCCGCAGGCCGCGTGGATGCCGTGCTCGATGTGCTTGGCGAGGCCGCCGGTGTGGCCTTCACCCTGGAGGCCAGCCCCGATCTTACCGGCTGGGTGCCGCTGCCGCTGGAGCCCGTGGCGCGCGATGTGGGAAGCGGCCGCCGCCAGCTCGTCTGGACCGGCATCAGCCATCTCAACGGCCAAAGCCCCGCGCGCGGCATCGTGCGCCTGCGTGCCACCCACACCAGAGATCGGAAGAGCACACGTCTGAACTCCAGTCACT
>ERZ761609.1008-NODE-1008-length-27693-cov-35.203995_pt1 | contig 27693 bp, 23 predicted proteins | sample MGYA00511163_ERZ761609 | MGnify/ENA primary metagenome ERZ761609 (study PRJEB28899, sample SAMN02445070) | bioreactor sludge metagenome | biome: EBPR sludge | place: Australia: Brisbane, Thorneside Wastewater Treatment Plant | collected 2011-12-16 ... | reverse complement strand
GCAGCGTCGGCCAGCTCCTGCCCGGCCTGGCCGTGCGCATCACCGAGCCGGAGGGCGGGCGCCGCCTCTCCGTCCACCAGAGCGGCATGATCTGGTTCAAAGGCGCCAACGTCTTCCACAGCTACCACAACGACCCCAAGCGCACCGCCGATGTCAAGGACGAGGACGGCTGGTTCCGCACGGGCGACATCGGCCGCCTTGACCTGGACGGCTTCCTTTACATCGAGGGCCGGCTCAGCCGCTTTTCCAAGATCGGCGGCGAGATGGTGCCGCACGAGACCGTGGAGGAGGCCATCATCAAGGCCATGGGCCTGGAGAACGAGTCCGCGCGCAAGATCGCCGTCGTCGGCGTGCCCGACCCCGACAAGGGCGAGGCGCTCATCCTCATCTCGGCCATGACCGGCGGCCCGGAGAACCAGGAGATACTTGACCTGCGCTACCGCCTCCTGGAGAAGGGCCTGCCGCCATTGTGGATCCCGAAGAAAATGATCCGCGTCAGTGACATCCCCATCCTCTCCTCCGGCAAGCTCGACGTGCAAAGCTGCGAGAAGCTCGCGCGCGGTGAGGTGTGAGGCTTGAAGCGCGCAATCCGAGGCGGCCCGATGAAGCTCATGCTGGAAACCTGGCGCTCCTCACCCGCCTCGGCGCATGTGGCGCCGTTCGCGGTGTTCATGACCTTTCTGGCCGTGCCGGGCTGGTTCCGCGTGGAAAATCCCGAGCTGCCCTGGCATGTGCGCGCGCCGGAGCTGTGGGTGTATCCTTTGCAGACCCTCGTTTGCGCGGGGATGCTGTTTTTCTTTCGCCGCCACTATGCGCTGAGGCCGTTGCGCGGGCTGGGGCTGGCCTGCGTGCTCGGCGTGGCGGGCATCGCGCTGTGGATTCTGCCGGCCTGGGCATACCAAAAGCTCGGCACTGAAAATCCGCCGATGTGGTGGGCCTGGATCGGGATGGCGGACCGGAGCCAGGGCTTCGATCCCGGCCAGCTCGCCGGGTGGCCTGTGTGGGAGCGGATCACGATCTTCATGCGCTTCGCGCGCCTCGTCATCGTGGTGCCGCTGGTGGAGGAGATTTTCTGGCGCGGCTTTCTCATGCGCTGGCTGGCGGCGGAGGGGCGGCCCTGGCATGAGACGCCCTTTGGCGCGCACACCTGGCGGAGTTTTTGGATCGTCACCACGCTGGTCATGCTGGCGCATCAGCCCGCCGACTGGCCCGCCGCTTTTGTCTGGGGCGCGCTGGTTTATCTCGCGGCCGCGCGCACCCGCAGCCTGGGCGCCTGCGTGCTCATGCACGCGCTGGCCAACGCGCTGCTCGGAGCCTGGGTGATGGGCACCAAACAATGGGGATTCTGGTGATTGTGGACTCGCCGCAACCGGAAGGACATTTGGTTTGAAATGCCAGTTGCAGCCAGGGGTCTGTCATCCATCTTCGCCCCCCTCCCGAATGTCCAAGCCTGTCAAAGTCGCCGTCCTTGGTGCGAGCGGATACTCCGGCATCGAGCTGCTGAGAATCCTCCTGCGCCATCCCCATGCCGAACTCGTCGCGGTCACTTCCCGCACGCTCGCGGGCAAGGCGCTGTCCGCCGAGTTTCCGCGCTTCCGCAAGGTGGGCGTGGCCGACACACTGGTCTTCACCGAGCCGGACGTGGACGCTTTAAAGGCGAGCGGAGCGCAGGCCGCCTTCCTGGCGCTGCCGCATGGCGTGTCCGCGGAGTATGCCGCGCCGCTGCTGGAGGCGGGAATGCGCGTCATTGACCTCAGCGCCGACTTCCGCCTGCGCAGCGCGGAGGTTTACAAGGAGTTTTACGCGCACGAGCATCCCGCGCCCGGCCTGCTCGCCAAGGCCGTCTATGCGCTGCCGGAGTGGCGCGCGGAGGAGATCAAAAACGCGCGCCTCATCGCCTGCCCCGGCTGCTATCCCACCAGCATCCTGCTGCCATTGTTGCCGCTGCTCAAAGCCGGCCTGCTCTCCGAGGATCCACTGGCCGTCTCCAGCATGAGCGGCGCCAGCGGCGCGGGCCGCAATGCCAGCGTGCCGCTGCTTTTTTGCGAGGTGCAGAACAGCCTGCGCGCCTACAGCGTGCCCTCCCACCGCCATTTGAGCGAGATTACGCAGGAGCTGTCCCTCGCCGCCGGGCGGGAGGTGCGGCTCACCTTCGTGCCGCATCTCGTGCCGGTCTTCGCCGGCATCTGCACCACCACCTTTGCCGCACCCGCGTCCGGCGTGTCGCTCGACCAGGTCGAGTCCGCCCTGCGCGCCGCCTACGACGGGCAGCCCTTCATCCGGCTGCTCGGCAGGAATCAATGCCCCGACACCAAGCATGTCATGGGCACAAACTTCGTGGACATCGGCTGGGCGCTCGACGAGCGCGCGGGCCGCCTCGTGCTCATGAGCGCCGAGGACAACATCGGCAAAGGCGCCTCCGGCCAGGCGGTGCAGAACCTCAACCTGGCCTGCGGCTTCGCGCCGGACGCGGGCCTTCTGAACGCATGAGCACGACGACCATGGATTGCGATCCGTTCCGCGAAATACGCGTGCCTTTCAAGGTGATCAAAGGCGGTGTCACCGCGCCCAGGGGCTTCCGCGCCGCCGCCGTCTCCTGCGGCATCAAAAACCCCGAGGCCGCCCGCCTCGACTTGGCGCTCATCGTCTCCGACACCCCCGCCGTCACCGACGCGGTCTATACCACCAACAAAGTGCGCGCCGCCTGTGTGCGCGTCTCGCAGATCCACATCCGCGAGAGCGACACGCGCGCCATCATCGCCAACAGCGGCAACGCCAACGCCTGCACCGGCCCGCAGGGCATCCAGGATGCCAAAGCCATGTGCAAGGCCGCCGCCGAGGCGCTCGGCCTGCGCATGAGGCAGGTGCAGGTATGCTCCACCGGCATCATCGGCATGAACATGCCCATCCAGCGCGTCACCCCGCGCATCCCGGAGCTGGCGGCAAAGCTCAGCCCCACGGGCTCCGACGACGCAGCCGCGGCCATCATGACCAGCGACACCAAGCCGAAGTCCTTCGCCATCGAGGTGCCCTGTCCGGGAGGCGGCTCCTTCCGCATCGGCGGCATCGCCAAAGGCGCGGGCATGATCTGCCCGGACATGGCCACCATGCTTTGCTTCATCACCACCGACGCCAAAATCAGCAAGGACGAGATCAAGCGCGCCATGCGCTGCGCCGTGGACCAGTCTTTCAACTGCATCACCATAGACGGCGACACTAGCACCAACGACACCGTCATCGTCATGAGCAACGGCCAGGCCTCCGCGCCCGCCATGAGGAAAGGCTCTGACGAGGCCAAAATCTTCCGCTGCGCCCTGCACAAGGTCATGCTCGAGCTGGCGAAGATGATCGTCACCGACGGCGAGCGCGTCACCAAGTTCGTCGAAATCCGCGTGCGCAACGCGCGCACCCATGCCGATGCGAAAAAGGTGGCCGAAGCCGTCGCCAAGTCCATGCTGGTGAAGTGCTCCTTCCACGGCAGCGACCCGAACTGGGGCCGCATCATCCACGCCGTCGGCTACTCCGGCGCGCGCATCCGCGAGGAGATGGTGGACATCTATTTCGGCGGCCTGCTCGCCTGCAAAGGTGGCCTCACCTCGGGCACGCCTGTCGCCGAGTTGGAAAAAGTCGTCAAAGAACCGCGCTTCTCCGTCACCATTGACCTCAACCTCGGCAGCGCCAACCACATCGTTTATACCAGCGATCTCTCCGAGGCCTATGTGGACTTCAACAGCAGCGAATACTCCGCCGCCGTCCACGCCCGCCGCCAGAAGGGGCTGGCTTGAGGCGCGGCGGCTTCATGTCCGCCGGTGTCATCCCGATCAGTCAATGCCCGCGCGACAAGTGCATGGAGCACGCGCGCCCCCGCGTGTTCCGGGGCGCTTCCGTCCGCGCCTTCCTCTCCCTCAGATGAAATAAGCCCGCCTCGGTGACGTTTTCGCAGCACTCATGATTTCCCGCAGAAAACTCCTCCGACAAATCGCCGCCACGGCTGGCGCGGCTTTGGGTTCACCCTTGTTGCCAAACATCAGCCAGGCGGCATCCCGTGCGCACGGCGGCGGACCGAAGCGCGTGATCTTTTTCCTGCAAAACCAGGGCTTTGATCCGGCCACCTGCGTTCCGGCGGGCATGAAAAACAGCGGCTCGCTGGCCAGGGCGAAGCTTCCCGAGCCCATCGAGGCGCTGGAGCCTTTCAAGGAGCGGCTGCACATCATCAACGGCCTGCACGGCCTGCACACCAGCCCGTCGCACAGCGCGTTCTTCGGCGCGCTCGGCGGTTATCGCGGCAGCGATGGCGTGCCGCCCAGCGCGTCCACGATTGACTATGAACTGAGCAAGGTGCTGCCCGAGACGCTGCTGCCGCATCTCTGCATCGGCATGGACTCGATGGAGAACATGAGGGCCAAGCCCACCGTCGCGAACCTGTCGGCCAGCGGCGCGGGCCAGCCGATCTTCATGCATTCGAACCCGAACCACCTCTACCAGATGCTCTACGGCGGCATCTCGGACGGGGACATCCGCAAGCAGCATGAGGCGCGGTCGAGCATGTTCGACCGCATCGAGCAGCTCGCCGCCGCGCACGGCAAGGCGCTGCCGATGGCAGACCAGCAGCGCTACGGGCAGTACGTTCAGGGTTTCCAGGACATCAACGGCCTGCGGTCACGCCTCAACGGCGTCTCCGATCATCTGCGGAACTTTGCGCCAAAGGTCGATGACCGTTACACGAAGCCCGAGTTCGAAACCGACTGGCACGACGTGCTGCTCGACCTCGGCATCTCGGCGATCAAATCCGGCATCACCAGCGTGCTGACCATCGGCTCCGGTCGTGGTGAAATCTTCGGCTCGTGGAAAGGCCTCGGCGTCGAGGAGCAGGGCCACAATCTCGGCCACATGAAGCAGCCGGACAATCCGATCTGGATCAAGATCCGGCAATACAACAGCCGCATGCTCGTGAAGCTCATGGAAGAGCTGGAAAGCGTGCCCGAAGGCAGCGGCACGATGATGGACAACACGCTCATCGTCTATACCAGCAACAACGCCGACGCGCAGCACACCAGCGGCGCCACCTGGCCGGTCATGCTGCTTGGCAATTGCGGCGGCATTTTCAAAACCGGCTGCTTCACGCAGCTCGACGGCACCCGTCCGATCAACGCGCTCTACGCGACGATCCTGAAAACTGCCGGCGTCGAGTGCGAGCGCTTCAACATGAGCGAGAAGATGGCCGCGAAGTTCGACTCCGGCACCGGCCCGCTCCGAGAGGTCCTGGTGTAAGGCAAGCCCGCCGCTTCGCCGGGCACGTCCGCGAGCGACTGCCGAGGCGGCTTCAGCAGCAGACATTGACCAGCCTGTGGTGAACCAGCATCCAGAATCAGACCGCGTGGAGCCGGGGCGGCGCGCGGAATCTCATCCGGCGGGCAGTGGGAGAAAGTCGCGGCCGGTAGCGAGGCTCTCGACGTCTTCATGAAGTGCGTCACCATTCTTCTCCAACGTCATGGAACTGTGGCAGCATAGCCCGCGACGATGACCTCCACCCCGCATCCAACTTCCGCGAGGCTCCTTTTCACAGCGCCTCCGCCAAATGCGGACTTTTGCCTTCACATCGCTGGAATAACATCCAACCTTGACCATCTCATGATGTCGGCGAGTCTTGCCGCCGCTGTCCCAATGAAACGCTTCTGGCAAATCCTCGCACTTCTGATGCTGGCCTTGATGGTCCCGGCTTCGATGTGTTGCTATGGGGCGGATGGATGCAAGGCGGACGTTTGCTGCTCCGAGGAAAGCCACGAGCATGAAGACCACGAAGGAGGCGAACATCACGCTCCCGTCTCCTGCCCGAGCGATACGATCTCCCACAGCCAGGTTCCCGCGCCGGTCACGATGCCGGAGATGCAGATGGTGGAGCTGGCGGAGTTGATTCAGGCGATGATCCGTCTTCAAGACGATCTCGCCACGGCCACGGAGTCTTCCGGGCTGCCGATGACCACCGCGCCGCCGGAGTTGCGAGCGACGTGGCATTTCACGCAACGCACGGCGCTGCCCGTGCGTGCGCCTTCGATCCAGGCTTAAAGTTCCGTGCGTTGGTCCGCCCATGAAGGCGGTGACATCCACGCAGGAGCTTCCCACCGCGACCGCTCGCAGAGCGGCATCGTGGCTTTGCCGTGCCTCCGTCGAAACTCAACCCCCATCTCATCATGCGCTTATTCATCCTTTCATCTCTGCTGCTCGCTGCTGTGCCGCAGCTTCTCGCGGCGGATTCCAAACCGGAGCCGTCTTCCATCTCCAGTCTCGTGGGCCGCACGCTCGCGGGGAATCCTGAAATCCGCTTCTATGAGGCGGAGGTCGCAGCGGCGAAGGCGACTCGCAGCACGGCGGGCAGGCAGTCGAACCCGGAGCTGAGCCTGCAAGTCGGCAACAACCACATCCGCAACGCCGACAGCCGCTCGAACGGCCTAGCCTTCTCCGCCGAGCTGGCGCAGCCCATCGAGTGGCCGGGCCGCTTGGGTTTGCGCAAGGCCATCGCGAACCGCGACATCGCTATGGCGGAGCTGGGGCTGGAGCGGTTTCGCTTTCATCTCGCCGCCCGTGTCCGCGTGCTGGCCTTCACGTTGTCAGCGCAGCAAGATCTCGCCAATGCCGCGAATGAAGTCGCCGCACGCTATGCCTCACTGCGCGAGGTGATGGTGCAACGCGAGCCAGCGGGCATCGCTCCTCAGCTTGAGATCGCTACCATTGAGGCAGCGGCGCTCGTGGCAGAGTCGCGCGCAGCGAAAGCTGGTGTCGTAGTGCAAAAGGCGCTGCTGGAGCTGAACCAACTCATGGGCCGCCGTGCCGACGCGCCGCTCATCGTGAAGCGCGGCCCGCTGGATGCCAAGGCCGCGCCTGCGCTGCTCTCCCTCCTCGGCTCCGCAATGAAGAACCATTACGAGTTGCGCCTGCGCCGTGCCGAGCTGGAGCAGCAGGGCTTCAAGGTCGAGCTGGCAAAGAACGAGCGCTATCCCGCCTTCACCATCGGCCCCTTCGTCGAGGTGCAAAACACCCGCACGCTGGATGACCAGACCGTGGCAGGCATCGGCATCTCCTTCCCGCTGCCGTTTTGGAAGAATGGCAAAGCGGAAGTCTCCAATGCCGAGGCACGCCAGATGCAGGCACAGGCCACGCTCGCCGCCGCGCAGCGCGAGGTGGAGCGGCAGGTCACCGAGAGCATGCTCATCTACCAGACGCAGCAGGCACGCCTTGCCGTGTGGAAGGGCGATGCCGTCACGAAGTTCAGCGATGCCGCCGCGCTAGCGGACAGGCATTTCAGACTCGGTGCCGTGCCCATGAGCACCTTTGTCGAGCTTCAGGACAAGTATCTCGAAGCCGTCGAGGCCATCCACAGCACGCAAACCGAGGCGCTGGAGGCCGCGCTCACACTTGAAGAACTCACCGGCGCACCCGGCAGCCTCATCACCACCAAAAACTAACTTCACCTCATCATGAAACTCTTGCTCATCCTGTCTCTCATCGTCACCGCCGCCGCGCTCACCAGTTGCAGCGAATCTAGCGCCAGTCCTTCCACTGAACACACCGCCGCACCGGAAAACGGCGCACAGTTCAAGGAAGGCAAAGGCGTGGCCCTCACCGCGCTCATGGCCGAGTCCATCCGCCTGCAAACCGCCGAGGTGCAGGAGGAAAAGATCGCCCCCGCCTTCACCCTCAGCTTGCAGGCCATGCAGCGCGGCACCGAGGCCAGCGGATGGCTTACCGCCGATCAAGCGGCGCGTGTGCAGCCCGGCATGGAGGTCGAGCTTGGCACCGCGAAAGGCCATGTGCTCCGCATTGAAAAGGCAGCCTATGCCACGCTTGGCGACTTTGAAGTCACCGTGCAAACTGCCGCCCCCATCGAGGCAGGCAGCGTCATCACCGCCACCTTCCGCTTCCCTGCTGGCGATGCCGTCACCGCCATTCCACAGGCCGCGCTGCTCACCACGGCTGAGGGCACCTTCGTCTATGCCAAGAACGACGAGTTCTTCCTCCGCACGCCCGTCAAAGTCGGCGCACGCAACGGCGATCATGTGGAGATCACCGATGGCCTCTACACTGGCGACGAGATCGTTACCACGCCCGTCATGTCCCTCTGGCTCGCCGAACTCCAAGTGCTGCGCGGCGGCAAAGCCTGCACCTGCGGCCACTAAACCCCAGCCATGTTCTCCATCGCCATCCATCACCGCCAGCAGCGCCGCATGATCACCTGGATCATGCTCGTCGTGCTGCTGCCGTTGTTTGCGGTGCCGTGGAGTCAGGCGCATCAGGGGCAGTGCTCACCTCGGATGCCCGCGTGTGAGATGACCTGCTGCAAAGACATGTCGTCAGACAACACCACGCATCACTCCGAGTGCCCCTGCCAGGACACCGACCAAGGCTGCGACTGCGCCTGCTGCCTGCACATCGCGTCCACCATGCCTCCGGTGGTGATGAGCGCTCCACAGACCTGCCCGCTTAATGCTCATAGCATTCGGCCATGGTCGCAGCGTGCCCCTTCTCGCACCGAGCGGCCTCCTTTGCCGCCTCCAAAACAGGCGCACCACTTCCACCCCGTCGGCACTACGCCGACTTCAGTTCATTCAAACCATTCAAACTTAACTTATCTATGAAAACATTGTTTCTGTCTCTTGCCCTCATCCTGACCCTCACCGGTCTCTACGCAGCCACTCAATCCAGCACGGACGCCAAGTCCAACTACTGCCTTGCCGCTGCGTGCTGCACCGGTGGCGCTTGCTGCGCCACGGGTGACTGCTGCTGCCTCACCGGCAGTTGCTGTGAGGCGGGTCTCTGCTCCTGCGACCCAGGCTGCTGCACCGGCTGCGAGTGCTGCGCTGACTAATTAGCGCCCCCACGGCGTCCGCCGACTCCGGTCGGCGGACGCTCTTTTCTTCGCTCTCATGCTCACCCATCTCATCACCTTCGCCATGCGGCAGCGGGCCGCTGTGCTGCTTGCCACGTTCATCTTGATCGGCGTCGGATCATGGTCGGCCATCCATCTGCCGATTGATGCCGTGCCTGACATCACGAATCCGCAGGTGCAGATCAACACCGCCGTCAATGCGCTCGCACCCGAGGAGATCGAAAAGCTCGTCTCCTTCCCGATTGAAAGCGAGATGGCGGGCCTGCCGCAGATGGTAGAACTGCGCTCGCTGTCCAAGTTCGGCCTCTCGCAGGTCACGATGGTTTTCCATGACGATGTGGACCTCTACCGCACGCGTCAGCTCGTCACCGAGCGGCTGCAAACCGTGCTTGATGAACTCCCGCCCGGCCTCTCACCAAAGCTCGCGCCCGTTGCCACCGGCCTCGGCGAAATCTTCTACTACAGCCTCGACTACAGCGCCGACGCCGCCAACAAGCCCGCCACTCGTGAGGCACAACTCATGGCCCTCGCGCAAATCCAGGAATACCAAGTGAAGCCATTGCTGCGCGGCACGCCCGGCGTCGCGGAGGTGAATACCAGCGGCGGTTATCAGCGGCAGATCGTCATTCAGCCTGATCCCGCACGCCTCGCCGCACGCGGCATGTCGCTCGACATGCTCGCGGAGATCGTGGAGCAAAACACCCGCAACGCAGGTGGCGGCTACGTCGAGATCGGTGGCGAGCAGCTCATCGTCCGCGCCACCAGCCGCGTGAATGACATCGAGCAAATCCTCGCCATCCCGCTCAAGTTCGCAGGCGGTGTGAAGCCCATCCTGCTCAGCGAAGTCGCCACCGTCAGCATCGGCAGCGCCTTCCGCACGGGTGCATCGACTGATGACGGCAAAGAAGCCCTCATCGGTGCCACCATCATGCTCGCGGGAGAGAACTCGCGCCTCGTCGCCCAGGCCGTGCGGGCCAAGCTCACCGAGATTCAGCCCAAGCTCCCACAGGGCGTCATCATCCGTGCCTTGTATGACCGCAGTGATCTCGTCAGTCGCACCATCGCCACCGTGGAGAAGAACTTGGCCGAGGGCGCATTGCTCGTCGTCGTCGTGCTCTTTGCGTTGTTGGGAAACTTCCGCGCCGCCGCCATCGTCGCCCTCGTCATCCCGCTTTCCATGCTCTTTGCCATGACCGGCATGGTGCGCTATCACATCAGCGGGAACTTGATGAGCCTCGGAGCCATCGACTTCGGCCTCATCATTGATGGTGCGGTCGTCATGGTGGAAAACATCGTGCGTCATCTCGGCGAGCGACAGCACGCGCTGGGCCGCAGGCTCACCGTCAGCGAGCGCACGGAAGAAGTGCTCAAATCCGCCAAAGAAGTCGCCAACCCCATGTTCTTCGGCGTGCTCATCATCACCGTCGTCTATGTGCCCATCCTCGCGCTGCAAGGCATCGAAGGGAAGATGTTCAAGCCCATGGCGCTCGTCGTCATGCTCGCGCTCGGCGGTTCGCTTGTGCTCGCTGTCACCTTGATGCCCGTGCTGTGCTCCTATTTGCTCGGTGGCAAGATTCAGGAGAAAGACAACTGGCTCGTCACCCTCACGAAGCGCCTTTACACCCCGCTGCTCAAGTTCGGCCTGCGGTTCAAGCCACTCATCGTGCTCCCCATGATCGTGCTCTTTGGCTCCTCGCTCTGGGTCTTCACACGTCTCGGCTCCGAGTTCATCCCGCAGCTCGACGAGGGCGACTTCGCCTTCCAGCTCATCCGCAGCAGCAGCGCCGGTTTGTCTTCCTCGCTTGATTTGCAAAAGCAAAGCGAGGCCGTCATCCGCCGCGACTTCCCCGAGGTGAAAGAGATGTTCTCCCGCATCGGCACCGCCGAGATCGCCACCGATCCCATGAACCCCAACGTGGCCGACACCTACCTCATGCTCACCCCGCGTGATCAGTGGCGGCAGGAGAATGGCAAGCCCATTAGCAAAGAGCACCTCGGCGAACTCATGCGCAAAGCGCTGCTCGATCAAGTCCCCGGCCAGAACATCCTCGTCACCCAGCCCATCCAGATGCGTTTCAACGAGATCATGGCCGGAGCACGCGCCGACCTCGTGTGCAAAATCTTTGGCGACAGCTACGACGAACTCGAACGCCTCGCTGGAGAAGCCCGCACCATCATCAGCGGCATCCGTGGCGGCAGCGAGACCGAGTTCGACAACATCGGCAAGAACCCCATGATCGAAATCCAGCCCGACCGCGAGGCCATGCGCAAGTTCAACGTCCACGCCGATGAACTCAACCGCCTCATCGAAACCGCTCTCGCGGGAACCGAAGTCGGCCTCGTCATTGAAGGCAACAAACGCAGCCCCATCATCGTCCGTCTGGGCGAAGACCGCCGCAGCGACCTCGAAGGCATCAAACGCCTCGCCCTCCGCACCGAAGACGGCGGCATGTTAGCCCTCGGCCAAGTGGCGAAGATCGTCCTCGTGCCCCAGCCCGTGCAGATCGCGCGCGAAGACGCGCAGCGCCGCGTCAGCATCCTCATCAACGTCCGTGGTCGCGATACCGAAGGCTTCGTGCAGGAGGCCACGCAAGCCATTCACGACAAAGTGAAGTTCCCCGACGGCTACTACTTCGAGTTCGGCGGCCAGTTCAAGAACCTCCAGGAAGCCAAGGCCCGCCTCATGATCGTCGTGCCGCTCGCGCTCGCCTTGATCTTCGTGCTCATCTTCCTCAGCTTCAGCTCGTTCCGGCAGGCCACGCTCATCTTCATGTGCGTGCCGCTTGCCGTCACTGGCGGCATCTTCGCCCTGCATCTACGCGGCATGCCCTTCACCATCAGCGCCGCCGTCGGCTTCATCGCGCTGAGCGGCATCGCTGTCTTGAACGGCATCATGCTCATCAGCTACATCAACCAACTCCGCACCGAAGGCCGCGAAGTGCGCGAGGCCGTCGTCGAAGGCACCCTCACCCGCCTGCGGCCCAAGCTCATGACCGCGCTCGTCGCCAGCCTCGGCTTCGTCCCGATGGCCATCGCCACCGGAGCCGGTGCGGAAGTCCAGCGCCCCATCGCCACCGTCGTCATCGGCGGCATCCTCACCTCCACTTTCCTCACCCTGCTCGTCGTGCCTGTGCTCTACGAGTGGATCGAACGGAAAACCAAACCACCAACAAACACACCATGAAAACACTGCTCAACATCCTCATCATCGCCGCCCTCGCCACCACGTCCGCCTTTGCCGACGCCAAAGTCAAAGCCGGTCCCCGCAAAGGCCTCATCCTCGATCTCGGCGGCAAACAAGCCGAGTTCTTTGTCGAAAAAGACCGCAGCATCACCATCGCCGTCTATGACGCCGCGATGAAAGCCCAGCCCGCCAGCACCGAAGTCATCACCGCCACCGCCGAAGCCCCCAGCGGCAAAGTGAAAATGGAGTTCGCGAACAAAGACGGCAAACTCGTCTCCACCACCAAGCTCCCCGAAGGCGAAGGTTATCAAGTCGTCGTCCAAGCCCAAGCCGCCCCTGATGCCAAAAAGAAAAACTTCCGCATCAAGCTCCTCCTCTACACCTGCAAAGAGTGCAGCAACCCCGAATACGCCTGCACCTGCGCCGATCATTGAGATCGAAACCCATGGCCCGTCATGCCCGGAAATGACACCCACGACGCCCACGATTACGCCGAGCGCATCCGCGCTCGGCTCCCGAGGCTCTTGCAGGTCCTCCGGGAACGCTGTGGGCTGAGTAAATTTGCCCTCGCTCGTGAAAGCGGCGTCAGCCGGGAATACATCGGCAATTTCGAACGTGGCAAAGCCAGTCACCATGCGGGATGTGCTCAACAAGCTCGACGAACTGACCAATGCGCTGCGGAGGGGAGAACTCGCGGCCTACGATCACGCGTCTGTTCAGGCTCAGGATCCCGCCAAAGAAGGTGAAGATGTGCTTGTTTGGGGCGTTTTCGCCAAGCGGTCCAAATCCCCCATGAGCACTGCCCTGAATCGAACCCATTTTCTCGCGTGAGCCGTCACCGTTTTGCCCTCATTGCGGCTGCGGGGGTCGCTCTTTGCTCCTTCGCCCTGGCGACCACGGTCTGCGCTCAAAACTGGCCGCAGGCGTCCGGGCCGAACCTGAATTGGAAAGCAGACGGAGCCGATCCGCCGCTGGAATGGTCGGTCGTTGGCGGCAAGAACATCCTTTGGCGCACCACTTTGCCGGAAGGCGGGCAGAGCGCGGTGACGATCTGGGGGGATCGCGCATTCGTGACGACGCATCGCCCGATGGATGAAACGAGCGACCGGCTGGAACCCAACATCGTCGGCTACTGCCTGGATGCGAACACGGGCTCGATTCTTTGGAAAGTCGATCTTCCCGGCACGGACCCGGTTCAAACGGCAGGGATTTTCAGCGATGCGACGGTGTTTGCGCCGATCGCCGACGGCGAGCACGTCTGGTTCTTCAATCGCTGCGGTTCGATGGGCTGCTTTGATTTCGACGGCAAACCGGTCTGGCTCCGCGAGTTCCGCCCGCGCACTCGTCACACGAACCGCGAATGCGAACCGATCCTCGTCGGCGACAAGATCATCACCGTCGAAGTGCGTAACAAAGAAGCCGCGCAGAAGCTGGAGCGGCACAAGCCGGTGCCGGAAGGCATCGAACCTCGCGATGTCTGGACCTACCTGCACGCGATTGACAAGAAGACCGGCAAAGTCGTGTGGATCGAAGAGGCGGGAACCTGCGTTCACAACACGCCGATGGCCGGGCAGTTGCCGGACGGACGCTGGGCCATCGTGCATGGTCGTGGCGGCGGTCATGGGCCTTTGGAAGAGCCTTATGGTGTGAGTTTGACCCTGCTCGACTCCGGCAAGACACTTTGGAGCCGCGAAGTCAAGGGAGACAGTTCCTACAATTCGCACTGGAATGCGAAGCACGTCTTCTGGTTCCAAGGTTCCAATCACCTCGTCCTCGACACCACCACCGGCGAGATTCTGCGGACTCAAGATGTCGCGAAAAACGTGAACGTCACCGATGCGCAGACGGGCAAACGCGAGTCGGGGATCGCCATCAAAGGCGGCAAGCGAATGCCGCTGACGAATCAGACCAACATCGTCGTCGGCGACTGGCACTACTTCCTCGCGCACGACATCACCGCCATCGGCCGTGTGAACATCGAAACCGGCAGGACCGAATACCTGCGCGTCCCGGTGCAACTCGTTGCTGGACCGGAACCGAGGCGAATCTGGGAGAAGAACGACGCGATTCCGAACGACACGAGGAACTCACGCGGCATTGACATCGCACTCGACAAACGCGCCAAGGGCACGGGCTGGGGCCACGTCTCCGCCGCGAGCCCGATCCTCGTCAATCGCCACCTGTTTTTCCCGATCATGAACGGCACGGTCTATGTCATTGATGCGTTTGCGGAAACGCTGGATGAAAAGGCTCTCATCGCGGTCAATGATCTCGGGCCAGCGGGCGAGACTTGGACGCTGGCCTCATTCACCTATGCAAACGGCCGGCTGTGGATGCACACGATGAAAGAGGTCCTCTGCATCGGTAAGAACTGACCACCCCTGCCAGTTTATCAAAAACGCACGACCCCCATGATCATCCGGGCCCATACTTCTCCAATCAGCAATCGCATTTCGCTCGTCTCGGTGTTGATCTGCGCTGGTTTTGTCCTGCCTGCGCTGGCTGCCGAGACATACACGCCGGGCGAACCCGTTCGCGCGAAGTTCAAGGACTTCGCGCTGCCATTCCTCGAACAGAACTGCTTCGAGTGTCACGACAACGACATCCAGAAGGGCGATCTCAACCTGCTCGAGCTCTCGCGGGTGGACGAGACCAACGCCGCCACCTGGAAGTCCGTTTGGGCTCAGGTCGCGCTGGAGGAAATGCCGCCGAAGAAGAGGGACCAGCCGGAAGTCATTGACCGGCTGCGCTTCTCCGACTGGATCGTGGGCGAACTGCAACGCGTGATGAAGGACAAGGGCGGCTTCCACGCCCATCTCGATCCGAAGAAGGGCAACTTCATCAGTCACGACCTGCTCTTTGGCCCGCTGCCGGAAGGCATCCAACTGACGCCGACTTCCTCACCCGCCCGCATCTGGCGTGTGACGCCGCAAGAGCACATCACGCGGCTCAATGAACTGATCAATACCGAACCCAAATACGATCCCGCGAAGCCGGGCCTCCGCGCCCACGGCGATGTCGTTCCCACCAATCACGGCGGCGAGCTGAAGCTCTACTTCGGCATAGACAACATCACCAGTGTCGTGGGCGGCACGGTGGCCTACGCCACGGCAGTGAAGAGCGTGCCCGTCGTGCTCTCTTCGGCTCGCAAGGTCGGCCTGAAGAACTACCCCGATTTCTACACGGTCAACAGCGCCGAGGCGACGCAGATTCTCGGCAAGGCGGAGGACATTCTGAAATACATGGCCTACGGGCCGCTCAGTCTCGTCGGCATGCCGGAACAGATCACCGACGATCCGAAAACCTACGACAAGGTGAAACCGAAAGGCGATCTGCGCGGACTGCCGACAGCCATTGTTTACAACACCAAAGTCGTTCGTCCGCTGACGCCGGTGCTCGACCTGATGAAGGAGCCGGAGGTTACCGACGAATGCCTGCGTGCCGCCGTGGACTATCTCTTTGAAGCGCTGACTTTCCGCCCACCAAACAAAGCGGAGTCCGACAGCTACTTGCAGATCGTGAAAGACAGCATCGCCAAGGTCGGCAAAAAAGACGGCGTCATGATGGGCCTGTCGTCGATCTTTCTCGATCGCGACGCGTTGTTCCGGCCGGAACTGGTGGAAGGCGGCAAGCCAGACGAGCACGGCCGCGTCATGCTGCAGGATTGGGAGCTCGGTCTCGCCGTGAATCACGCGCTGCGCTACATCAAGCCCGACGAACCGTTGCGTCAGGCGATCCTCGACGCCCGCATGCGGACACGCGACGACGTGAAACGCGAGGTTACCCGCATGCTCGACGACGATAGCATCCGCAAGCCGCGCGTCCTGCAGTTCTTCCGTGACTACTTTGATTACGACCAGGCGGGTTACATCTGCAAAGACACGCGCGCCCTGGCGGCGACGGGCGTCTCAACACGCGGCGAATCCCACTACCGCGCCATGTTTGACGCCACCGCAAGCACGGACCGCTTGATCGAGCTGGTCCTCGCGGAAGACAAGAACGTGCTCAAGGAACTGCTCACCACCCAGCGCGTCGTCGCCACCCAGACGGACAACACCTACTTCGGTAGGAAACACACGAAAGAAGAGCAGGCTGCCGCCGTGGCCGCGAAAAAAAAAGCCGAGGAGGAGTTGGCACACAGTGAGAATGACGAGATCAAGGCGCTGAAGGCGGAGGTCGAGGCAGCGGAGGGCATTTTGAAAAGCACCCCTGATGACAAGGCGGCGCAGAAGTCTCTCGACCGCCAGAAGAAGCTACTGGCGGCAGCGGAGAAGCGAATCGAAAACGCCAGAAGAGAGCGGAAGCGCGGCGCCGGTCCCAACGCCGAGGTGGCCGAGGCCGACCTGACCGGACCGCCGATCTACGCCCGCGTCAGCCGCCCGACCTTCGGTGCCGGCTCCATGAAGCCCGAGCGCATTCTCGCCACCGCTCCCGAAGGCCAGCGCCTCGGCATTCTCACCCATCCCGCCTAGCTCGTTTCGCAGTCCGACGCAATGGACAACCACGCCATCCATCGCGGCATCTGGATTCGTGAGCGCCTGCTCGGCGGCGGCATCCCCGACGTGCCGATCACGGTTGACGCCCAGCTCCCCGTCGAGCCGCAAAGCACGCTGCGCGAGCGCATGCGCGTGACGAAGCAGACGTACTGCTGGACCTGCCACGAAAAGATGGACCCGCTCGGCCTGCCCTTCGAGATGTACAACCACGCCGGCATCTTCCGCACCACCGAGCTCGACAAGCCCGTGGACGCCACCGGCGAGATCATTGACTCCGGTGATCCCGCCCTCGACGGACCCGTCGCCAATGCCCTCGAGATGATCCAAAAGCTCGCCGAAAGCGAGCGAGTCGAGCAGGTCTTCGTCCGCCATGCCTTCCGCTTCTGGATGGGCCGCAACGAAACCCTCAACGACGCCCCCGTCCTCCAAGCCGCCCACCGCGCCTACCGCGACAACGGCGGCAGCATGAAGGCGCTCATTACCGCGCTGGTCTTTTCGGATGCGTTCCTCTATCGCAAGGTCGAGCGTGTGGCGAAGACGGCGGGGAAGTGACGCGTGCATGATTCTGAACGCGGGGGATGTTCGGGCGCCTTTTTCTTTGCAAGTCCCCGGCAGCGGCTCTAACCCGCTCCCATGAAACTGGACACCGCCACCGAATCGCTCATCAGCCTTGCCCTGGAGGAGGATGTGGGCGCGGGCGATCTCACCGCGCTGTATTTTGTGCCGGAGGCCGCGCGCTCCAGCGCGCGTGTCGTCGCTCGCGAGCCGGGAGTGGCCGCCGGACTCGCCGTGGCGGCGCGTGTTTATGAAAAGCTCGATCCGCGCGTGAGTGTGCGCGCGCTGCTGGCGGATGGCGACGCCTTTGAAAAAGGGCGGTCGCTCATGGAGATCGAGGGTCCGTCCCGCTCCGTGCTCACCGGCGAGCGCACCATGCTTAACTTCCTCCAACGCCTCTGCGGCGTGGCCGCGCAAACCAGACGCCACGTCGAGGCCGCGAAACCGCATCCCGTGCAAATCTGGGACACGCGCAAAACCACGCCTGGCTGGCGTGTCCTGGAAAAAGCGGCGGTCAAAGCCGGCGGCGGAGTCAACCACCGCATGGGTCTTTATGACCACGTCATGGTCAAGGACAACCACCTCGCCGCGGAAGGCGGACTGGAGGCTCTGCAGGCCGCCATAGACCGCGTCCGCTCGGAGCACCCCGGCGCCCGCGTGCAGATCGAGGCCGACACCCTCGACCAGGTGGCCGCCTTTCTCACCCTGCGCGGCGTGGACATGCTGCTGCTCGACAACATGAGCTGCGACGATCTGCGCGGGGCCGTGCGCATGAACGCGGGGCGTCTTTGGCTTGAGGCCAGCGGCGGCGTCACTCTCGCCACCCTGCCGCAAATCGCCGCCACCGGTGTCAACGCCATCTCCGTCGGCGCCCTCACCCACTCCGCTCGGGCGCTGGATCTGGGGCTGGACTTTGATGCCGGCGGCGGTCTTCGCTGATGCCGCCGCACAGCGGTCGTGGACCGGTCCGCGCCTTCAAGAGCCTTGCATTTCCCGCGGGGCGCGAGTCAAATACCGGCCCCATGATCCGCCAAGCCATTTTCACGGCATGCGCCACCCTGCTGGCCTGTCCGCCGATTCAAGCGCAGGAAAACTCCGCCCCCGCCCTGCCCGTGTCGGCGCAGACAAAGACCTTCGAATTCAAAGACGGCGACCGCCTCGTCCTCCTCGGCAACACGGTCATCGAGCGCGAGCAGCGTTACGCCACTTTCGAACCGCTTCTGGCGCTCGCGCTCGGAGAGAGAAAAGTCAGCGTGCGCAACCTCGCCTGGAGCGGCGACACCGTCTTCGGCCACGCCCGCTCCTACTTCGGTCCGCCCAAGGAGGGTCTGGAGCGTTTGGAAGTCCACCTCGATCTGTTGAAGCCCACCGTTGTGCTGCTCTGCTATGGCTCGGAGATGGCCTTCGAGCGGCTTTCGGGTCTGCCCGAGTTCCTCACCGGCTACCGAAATTTGCTGGAGATCATCCGCAAAAAATCGCCTGGCGTGCGCCTCATCATCGCCGCCCCGCCGCCCCTGGAAACCCTGCCGCCACCGCTGCCCGACCAGACCGACGCCAACAAGGCCCTCTCCAGCTTCCGCGACGCGCTGCGGAAGTTCGCCGGCTCGCAGAATGTCTTCTTCGTGGACTGGTTCGAGTTAATGGGCGGGATGCCGAAGCCCGGAGTGGTGCAAAGCCCGCTCACGGAAAACGGCGTGCATTACACCCGCCACGGCTATGAAAAACTCAGCGCCAAACTCATCGAGGCGCTTGGACTTGAAGTCCCGAAAATCTCCAGCGCCGAACTCGAGCCGATGCGCCGGGAAGTGCTGCGCAAGGACGAGCTCTTCTTCAACCGCTGGCGTCCGCAAAACGAGACTTATCTCTTTGGCTTCCGCAAGCATGAGCAAGGCCAGAACGCCAAAGAGATCCCCATGTTCGACCCGCTCATCCTCGAAGCGGACGGCAAAATCCAGGAAATCAAAACCGGCATTCTCGACGCCAGGAAGCGCCTTTAATCATCAAGCCGACGCACAAAGATCATGATTGCCCGCATCCTCCTTCTCAGCCTCGCTTGCTGCCTCCCGCTCGGAGCCTCCCAGCCAAAGTCCACCGCCGACCTGCCCGACCCGAATCCCGAGGTGCAAAAGGCCGGCTTTGTCGTGCCCGAAGGTCTCGAAGTCACCCTCTGGGCGCAGGAGCCGATGATCCAAAAGCCCGTGCAGATGAACTGGGACGCGCAGGGCCGCCTCTGGGTCGTCAGCAGCACCACCTATCCGCAGATCAAGCCCGGTGATGGCACCAAGGACCAGGTCGTCGTGCTGGAGGACACCGATGGCGATGGCAAGGCCGACAAGTCCACCGTCTTCGCCGAAAACCTGCACATCCCCACTGCCGTCATTCCCGGTGATGGCGGCGTTTATGTGGCGAACTCCACCGAGGTGCTCTTTCTCAAGGACACCAATGGCGACCTCAAGGAAGACGAGCGCACCGTCATCCTCAGCGGCTTCGGCACCGAGGACACGCACCACCTCCTGCACACCATGCGCCACGGACCGGAGGGGCTGCTTTACTTCCTCCAGTCCATCTACATCCACAGCCACATCGAGACGCCCCACGGCGTGCGCCGGCTCATGGGCGGCGGCGTCTGGGAGCTCCGCTCGGAGACGCGCCGGCTGGAGATTTTGAGCAAGGGACTCATCAACCCCTGGGGCTTCGAGTTCGACAAATGGGGCCAGAGCTTCGCCACCGATGGCGCGGGCGGCGAGGGGCTGAACTACATCTTCCCCGGCAGCGTCTTCAAGTCCTCCCCCGGAGCCGCGCGCACCCTCAACGGCCTCAGCCCCGGCCAGCCGAAGCAATGCGGCCTCGAATATCTTGACGATCCCCACTGGCCTGAGGAATGGCGCGGCACCTGGGTCACCAACGACTTTCGCGGCAATCGTGTGAACCGCTTCAAGCTCACGCAAAGCGGCAGCGGCTACATCGCCAAACAGGAGCCCGATGTCCTCGCCTCCAACCACCGCGCCTTCCGCCCCATTGACGTGCGCACCGGCCCGGACGGCGCGCTGTACATCGCCGACTGGTACAACCCCATCATCCAGCATGGCGAGGTGGACTTTCGCGATCCCCGGCGGGACCTCGTGCATGGCCGCATCTGGCGCGTCACCGCCAAAGGCCGCCCGCTGAGCGGGATGCCGAAGATCTCCGGCGCGCCCGTGCCCGAGCTGCTGGAAATGCTCAAGAGCGAGCGCGCCTGGACGCGCCACTTCGCCAAGCGCGAGCTGCGCGAGCGCGGTGTCGCCGAGGTTATGCCCGTGTTCCGCCCCTGGGCCGACGCCTTGCCGAAGGAGACCGGGGCCGACTGGCACCTCATGCTGGAGGCCGCCTGGACGCGCGAGGCCCTGAACCGTTTTTCCGCCAAGCACTGGCGCGAGCTTTACTCCAGCCCGGACGCGCGCATCCGCGCCGCCGCCCTGCGCATCCTCACCCACCGCTGGCGCGAGCTGCCCGAGGCGCTCGACATGCTGAAAAAAGCCGTGGCCGATGAAAACGCCCAAGTCCGCCTCTGGGCCCTAGCCGTGCTCTCCGAAATGCGCCAGCCCCAGGCATTCGATGCGGCCGTGCGCGCGCTCGACATGCCCATGGACGAGAACCTCGACTTCCTCCTCGAACTCACCGCCCGTGAGCAGGCATCCATCTGGTTGCCCGCTTATCAAAAGGAGGTCATCAAGCTCAACGAAAACCCGCGCCACCTCGTCTATGCCATGCGCGCCTCCGGCAGCAGCGAAGCATTGAAGCCTCTTTTCGATGCCCTCAAAGAAGGCCGCCTCCCTGCCGAGGACGCCGCCGCCGCGCTCGCCCTCGCCGGAGATGTGGCGGATGCCGCCCAAGCCGCGCACATGATCACCCTCGCGCAAGACCCCGCTCTCGCCGCGCACCTCAGCGGCATCCTCGACGCCCTCGTCAAAGCCGGCACCACGCGCGGCATCATCCCGAAAGACGCCGAGGCCGCCGTCACCGCCTGGCTGGCCGACCCGCGCGCCGAAGTCGTCCACCGCGCCACCCTCCTCGCCGGAGCCTGGAAGGTGGAAAACGCCCGCGCCACTCTTGAGGGCATCCTCACCGCCGAGACCACCGTCCCGCCCGTGCGGGAAGGCGCCATGCAGGGCCTCTCACGGCTCGGCGGCGTCAAAGCGCGCGACTTTTTTGACCAGGTCTTCCAAAGCCACCCTGCCCACCGCAGCCTTGCCGTGCAGGGCCTCGCCGCCACCGGGCCGCAGCTCGCCGCCAAGCGCGCCGTCGAGTTCCTCGCCTCCGCAAAGACCATGGCCGAGGCCGCCCCCATCCTCACCACCTTCCTGAACAGCAAGCAACTGCCCGCCATCCTCGCCAAGGAACTCGCCGGCAAAACTATTCCAGAACCCATCGCACTCGAAGCCGTGCGCATGGTCTCCACCCGCGGCATTCAGGGTCCGCTCGAGGACGCGCTGCGCGCCGCCGGCGGTGTCAAATCCATGAGCCAAAGCCTCACCCCCGAGCAAATGGCCGCCATGGTCGAGAAGGTCAAAACCCATGGCGATGCCAAACGCGGCGAGGACATTTACCGCCGCGCCAACCTCCTCTGCCAGACCTGCCACGCCATTGGCGACGCCGGCGGCGTGCTCGGGCCGAACCTCGTCAGCATCGGCGGCAGCGCCCCCGTGGATTACCTTATCGAGAGCCTGCTCGACCCAAGCGCCAAGATCAAAGAGGGCTACCACATGATCATCCTCACCACCAAGGACGGCGGTGTCATCAGCGGCGGCCTCGTCCAGGATGGCAATGAGGAAGTCATCATCCGTGATCCCGCCAACCAGATTCAAAAAATCGCCAAGTCCCAGATCGCCAGCCGCCAGATGAGTCCCGCCAGCATGATGCCTCCCGGCCTCACCGCCAGCCTGCGCGAGGATGAGTTTGTGGATCTCGTCCGCTTCATGTCCGAACTGGGGCGCGAGGGCGAGTACAAAATCAAGCCCAACCGCTTCGTCCGCGCCTGGCGCGTCATGGGCGCCATGACGGGCGAGCAGATTGACCATGTCCGCCATGTCGGCCTGCACGCCCTGCATGAAAAGGACGGCGGCTACCCGTGGGAGGTGCGTTTCTCCAAAGTCAGCGGCGCGCTGCCTCTGAACGAGGTTCAGATGGCGAAGATGTACCCATGGTTCCCCAAGATCGCCCAAATCAGCCTCAAGCTCGACAGCCCCGGCAAGGTGAAGCTCGGCCTCAGCAGCACCAAGGCCGTGGATGTCGTCGTCGGAGAGGCCGCGCTCAAAGAAATCACTCCCGAACTTCTGCTCGACCTGCCAGCCGGCACCCACCCCGTCACGTTCGTCATCGGGCGTGACGCGGGCGAACTCGCCAGCTTCAGCGTCGAGATCCTCGAAGGCGCCGCCCAGGTGGCCTACTGAGCCGCGGCCATGCCGCTCGCCTCCAGGTTTTTTTGAGCCATGATTGTGTCGTAGACACAGAAATCCGCCATCCTTGCCTGCGAGGCCTTCCGGCTGTGACCTCGCTCCTGAAACTGAGAAAACACTGGAGAAAAAAAAGCCCTTGGCTGGTAGGATGCTTGGTTCCTTCCACAAGTCATAATACTGCCATCTTTCGCACCCAGTCTCATCCTTTCGATCCTCGCATCCTGCTCGACTCACCCGCCGGAAAAGCGCCGCAAGTGTCCGGGCAGGAAAGGAATTGGGTTCTGGATTTCACCAAGCGCTACAATCTGGAATACCGCGATGGAAATGAGACGCGCAGTCTGCCGGGCTCCGGGATCAGCTATCTGGATGAGAGCCGGAGGTGAGCCGCCGGAAGGCTGGAATGCCGGTTTTGCATCCCACCAGCTTATTCAACAGATAACCTCCCTGTTACCACATTCTCGAATCGTTCACAGAAACGAACGGCAGGAAACGCCTGCTTTTTGGCGTGACGGTCTCGCCATCAAATCTGGCGCTCTTGTTTTTCGGCGGCATCATCTGGTTCTGGGAATGGGCGGTCACTGCCGTGCTGCTGCTTTCTGCTGGGAGGTCCGAAACGCATCGCGCTGGTGGAGGCCGATCTGGCGCGCATTGGACTCCTTCGCCCGCCTGCTCAATCGGGCTGCGCTCAACGCTCCGCGTAGTCTTTCACACTGAGCCTGCTTGCTGAGTTCGGTTCTAGAAGCGCGCGGCGGTGTCTTGAAAAAGCTGTTCAGCGCGGCAAAGCTGTGCTTCTTCGACTCCGACCATGGCCACACCCTACCACATCGTTCCCACCGCCGCCCATAATGACCTCGTCCGCGCCGCGTATCTGCACCGCGGCTACACTGCCGCGGAGGCGGAGGATGCGGCGCGCTTCTGCGAGATGGCGTCGGCGCACGGCATCCGCACGCACAACGCGATCAAGGCGCTGCATTTGGATCATCTGTTCGGCAGCGCCACCGGGGGCTGCAAGCCGGGGGCGGAGATCCGGGTGGTGGAGAAGAAATTCGCGGCGAGCGAGGTGTGGGACGCGCGGTTGAAGCTGGGCCAGAGCGTGGCTTTCCGGGCGATGGAGCGCTGCATGGAGCTGGCGGACCAGTACGGGATCGGCCAGGTGAGCGTGGACAACGCGTTTCATTACCTGTGGGGCGGGGGTTATGTGATGGACGCGGCGAAGAAGGGGTATATCGCCTACACGAACTGCACCTCGACGCTGGCGGAGGTGGTGCCATTTGGCGGCAAGTTTCCGGTGCTGGGGACGAACCCGCATTCGTGGGGCCTGCCGACGCAGGATGCCTGCGGCTTTCCAGTGGTGATTGACTGGGCGACGAGCACGGTGGCGATGGGGCGGGTGCAGCAACTGAAGCGCGAGGGCAAGCCGCTGCCTCCAGGAGCGGCGGTGGACGCGGAGGGGAACCCGACGACGGACGCGAACGCGGCGGCGTGGCTGCTGCCCTTCGGCGCGCACAAGGGCTACGGCCTCTCCCTGCTCATCGAGCTGATGGGGGGGATGATCGGCGGCAGCCTGCCCACGCTGCGCGGCGGCGGCGCGCACCCCGAGGTGAAGGCGGCGGGTTTTCCCGCCGGGGAAAAGCGCACGAGCAGTTTTTATTTCCAGGTGATCCACCCGGACGCCATCAGCAGCGGCATGTTTGCCCGGGGGCGCGGCTTTGCGGAGAATCTGAAGGCGGTGCTCGATGACATCCTGGGCCACGGCAACGAGGGCTGCATGCTGCCCGGCCAGCCTGAGGCGCAAAACGCGGCGCACACGGCGAAGGCGGGCGGGCTGCTTTTCTCCGCCGCCGAGGTGGAGGCGCTCAATGAGATCGCCGCCGAGTGCGGGAGCGCGGCCTTTGAAGCGTCCGCCTTGCCGGTTTACGAAGTGTGAGGCATGGAATGTCTCCCTTGAAGCTGAATCCAATGGCCGCGCCCGCCCCCGCCAAAGACATCAAGATCGTTCCGCGCCATGTGGCCATCATCATGGATGGCAACGGGCGCTGGGCGAAGGAGCGCGGACTGCCGCGCACGGAAGGGCACCGCCAGGGGGCTGAGACGGTGCGGCGGGTGACGGAGGCGTGCGGGGACATCGGGGTGGAATACCTGACGCTTTACGCCTTTTCCTCGGAGAACTGGAAGCGGCCCAAACGGGAGGTGGACGCGCTGATGCGGCTTCTGGAGCAGTTTCTGCGCAAAAAGACGCCCGAGATGAGGGAGCAAAACATCCGGCTGCAGGCCATCGGGCGGCTGCATGATCTGCCGAAGCCGTGCCAGGAGCAGCTTCACCGCTCCATCGAGGCCACGTCTCAGAACAGCGGCCTAACCTTGATCCTCGCGCTGAGCTACGGCGGGCGGGAGGAGATACTCGACGGCGTGAAAAGCCTCATCGAGAGCATCGAGCGCGGCCATCTCGACAAGGGGATGGTGGACACGGATGTGTTCAGCAAGCACCTGTACACCCGCTACTATCCGGACCCCGATCTGCTCATCCGCACCAGCGGGGAACTGAGGCTCTCGAATTTCCTGCTCTGGCAGGTGAGCTACGCGGAGTTTTACATCACGCCCAAGCTGTGGCCTGACTTTGACAAGGAGGATTTTTTCGAGGCTGTGCGCGAATACGGGAGGCGGCAGAGGCGCTTCGGTGGCGTGTAGGTCAGACGTGCCGGCTTGTCACGAGCGCAAGGGCCATCCCGCCTGTTTTTCCGCCAGGATGCTGGAGCGCGCGGTATCAAACGGATGAGGGCAACCGGGACGGCTGCCCCGGCATCTCACCTGGCCACATAGTCCACCACGCAGACCTTGTCGAGCAGGGGCTTGAGCTTGCCGACGAACTCCTCGTGCGCGGGGTGCGGGAGATACACTTCGAGTCCCGCCTTGTTTGCGAAGGTGACCAGAAAGCAATGCGTGAAGCCATCGTTGAGGCCCTCGGGGCTGACATTGGTGCCCCATTCGAAGGCCTCCACCGTTTCGATCTTCTTCGCCAGTTCGGCGAAGTCGCGCTCGATGCCGGCCACTTGCTCCGGGGTGGCGCTGTCCTTGAATTTAAAAAACACCACATGGCGGTAGGGGGTGTTGGCGAGGGCGGCGGTGGCGGTGGCGGTCATGAGGAGGGTGAGGAGGACGAGGAGTTTCATGGCGCTGGATGGAAGACGCGATGCGGGGGGCGGACAATGGGAAAGTGGAAACCGATTATCGAATATCGGATTTCGATTTTTCAACACTCACCCCAGGGTGAGGCACACCGGTAGTCCCTCCCGGATGTCCGCCCACGGTGCCTGGTCCGAGACATCCTGGGGATCGGGCACGGCGGCGAGGTCGTCCGGCAGCTTCGCGGGCGAGAGGATGGCGAGGAAGACGAGCGGCTCGTCATGCGGGTTGTAGGTGGCGTGGACGACACCTGGAGGGATGTGAGCCATCTCGCCGGCGCGCAGGATGCGTTTTTCAGAGCCAACCCACTGCTCCGCGCGGCCATAGACCACATAGATGATCTCCTCCCGGTGGGGATGGAAATGAAAGGGGTGGCAGTGGCCGGGGTCCATGTTCGCGCGCACGAGGAGCAGCTTCTCCGCCTCCACCAGGTCCGGGCGGCAAAGCCATTCGTTATGTGTCCAGGGGTTGGTCTCGCGGACAGCGTTCTCGATCTGGACAAAGCGGGCGGATGTGTCGGGCATGGCGGCATTTTGGCGGGCTGATTTGAATTTGGCAAACGCCTGTTGCCAGCCTGCGCCCACCTGCGGCTATTCGTTCCACACTCGATCTTTTGCATTCGCGCGCATTCCGCGTAGTTGAGGCATGAAAATACTCGCAGCCATGTCGGGAGGAGTGGACAGCAGCGTCGCGGCGGCGCTGCTCGCGCGCGAGGGGCATGATGTCACGGGCGCCTACATGAAGAACTGGATCAACGAGGAGAATGTCGCCGGCCATTGCCCGTGGCAGCAGGACATTGAGGACGCGCGGGCGGTGGCGGAGCGGATCGGCATCGGGTTCCAGGTGGTGAACTTGATGAGGGAGTACCGGCAGCGCGTGGTGAAATACCTGCTGGAGGGCTACCAGGAGGGTGTGACTCCGAACCCGGATGTGATGTGCAACCGCGAGATGAAGTTTGGGGTGCTCTGGGACTGGGCGCGGGAGCGGGGCTTCGATGCCATAGCCACCGGTCATTACGCGCGCAAAACGCCCGATGGTCCTGGCATCCTGCGCGGTGCGGACCCGAACAAGGACCAGTCGTATTTTCTGGCCATGATGCGTCCGGAGCAGGCGCGCATCGCCCGATTCCCCATCGGTCATCTTTTGAAGCCGGAACTGCGCGCGCTGGCGCGTGAGATGGGCCTTCAGACTGCGGAGAAGAAGGACAGCCAGGGCATCTGTTTCATCGGGGAGGTGCGGATGGAGGACTTTCTGCGCGCCTTTGTGCCCGACCAGCCCGGCCCGATCGTGGATTTGCAGGGGCGGGTGCTCGGCGGGCACAAGGGGTTGCATTTATACACGCTCGGCCAGCGCAAGGGCATCGGCGTGGCCAGCCCGGTTCACAAACAGGCGTATGTGGTGGTGGCGAAGCGGCCTGCGGCGAATGAGCTGGTCATCGCGATTGAAAACGAGGACACGCCGCTGCTTTGGGCGCGCCGCTGCCGGGTGTCGGGCCTGAGCCACGTCACCGAGCCATTGGAGACTCCGCGCCTTTTCCAGGCGCAGCCGCGTTACCGGTGCCCGGCGGGCGCGGCGGATTTCACCCCGCTCGGCGGCGGGCGCGCGGAGATCGTCTTCCACCAGCCGCAGCGCGCGCTGACTCCGGGACAAATCTGCGCGCTTTATGACGGGGAGCGTTTGCTGGGCGGCGCGGTGTTTGAGAGCGTGGAACACGGGGAGTGACGCGCCGGTCTCTCGGCTCACGGATTCATGCCGTCCGCCGCGCCCCAGGGTTCGAGCAGGCGGAGGCTGCGGTCGCGCAGGGCGGCGTGGCAGTCGGGCAGGTCGAAATGCGCCAGGATGTTCGGCGGGAGCATGGAGTAGGGCCATTTGTAGTCCTCGGTGCGTGCCACTTCGAGGTAGGAGGAGAGGCCGTTTTTGAGCGTCACCTGCCGGGCGCGCGGTTCCAGGACGGCG
>ERZ761609.1007-NODE-1007-length-27694-cov-74.365679_pt1 | contig 27694 bp, 31 predicted proteins | sample MGYA00511163_ERZ761609 | MGnify/ENA primary metagenome ERZ761609 (study PRJEB28899, sample SAMN02445070) | bioreactor sludge metagenome | biome: EBPR sludge | place: Australia: Brisbane, Thorneside Wastewater Treatment Plant | collected 2011-12-16 ... | reverse complement strand
TCGCCGCGTTTCGTGGCGGAATTACGCGACCTCGGTCTGAAAGAATTGGACGTGGATGAACTGGTGGAACTTGCCAATCACGATGTTTCGCCGAAATTCATCGCCGAATTGCGCGCCCTCGGCTTTGACGGGTTCGATGTGGACGATCTGGTGGAACTTGCCAATCACGATGTCAAACCGGAACTTATCGCCGCCATGCGCGATCTGGGCTTCAAAGACCTCTCTGTAGACGAGTATGTTGACCTTGTCAACCAGGGTGTTTCGGTCCATTACGTGCGCTCGATGGTGGAAGCCGGGCTGAAAGGTTTGAGCGTGGACGATCTCGAGGAACTGAAGATCCATAACGTCAGCCCCAAGTTCGTGCGCGAAGTGCTGGACATGGGCTTCAAAGGGGTGGATGTGGAACACCTGGTGGAACTCAGCATTCACCATGTCACGCCACGTTTTATCCGTGATGTGCGCGAAAAACTGGGCGAAGACCTCACGCTCGAGCAGATCCTCGATATCCGCTTGCACGGCATCGACGAAGACTTGATGGAGGCGTTGCAATCTGCGGGGGTGAAGATCAAGAAGAACGTCAGGATCCGTTCCTGAGAGATGAAACAACCGCCCCGAAGAAAGAGGCGGTTGTTTTTTTAATCCGGTTCGTGAAGTTGGAGGAGACGGGCAGCGGGATTCTTTAGGCTGGCTGCGACTCTTCTGACAAGGAATTCGCGGTCGGCATTGCCCAGAGGGATGCGAGGATGACGATGCCGCCGACCGGGATGAGCAGCGCCAGTAACCACCATGCGCTGTAGTTGGCATCACGCAGGCGGCGGGCGCCGACCGCCAGAAAGGGCAGCAGGATGGCGATGAGGAAGATGCTGCCGGCGGTTTCGCTGATGTAGGTGAATGCCGAGGTGAGGAGAAGCACAAAGAGGGCAAACCACCAGAATTCGGGGCGCGAGGCGCGACCGGTAAAATCTGCAAATTTGACGAAGCACACGCGGAGGGATTCCTGAAAGGTCATGGGTTCTGCGCGGTCGGGCGGGGTGACGGGTGTGGACTTGTTCATTTCTTTCTCCTTGCCGATTCGAGTAACGGCTTCTTGGAAGGTGGATGTAGCCCAGTTCCATGGACTGGACCCGCCGCCATTTTCGCTGCCTTCGCCCGCGCCCGCAACTGTGGATTGCCTCAAGTGCAGCACCAGTTCCATGCGTGAGCTGACCCGATACTTGGCGTAGATGTTCTTCAGGTGGAATTCGACGGTGCGTTCGGCAATACCGAGCGCGTGGGCGATCATCTTGTTGCTTTTGCCTGCCAGTAAAAGATCGACCACGTCCTGTTCGCGTTTACTGAGTGGATGTGAAGGTGTCATATTGGTTTCCTTTCCAAGGGTGGTTCTATTATATATAGAAAGACACTGTAAAAAACCCAGCCCGCAACTGTGGATTCCCGCAGGCGCAGCGCCAGTTCCATTCTGGAGTTGACCTGATACTTGGCGTAGATGTTCTTCAGGTGGAATTCGACGGTGCGTTCGGCAATGCCGAGCGCGTGGGCGATCATCTTGTTGCTTTTGCCTGCCAGTAAATAGAAAGATATTGTAAATATAAAAGAGACAGTCACCTGCGAAGTGACTGTCTCTTTTGTGTTGACCTTATTAATTACTCGGTCTCTTGAAAATGAGTCGCAAGGTGTCCCCAACCTCTCCCATGGGGCTCGTCCCAACCAGTTCCCAGCCTTCCTGTCCAGATTGGTTTAGAAAGTCGGTCAGGGTTGGTCTGCCTGCATAGGTGGTGACAAAACCTCTCAGCGCAGTGCCTATCACAGCGCCATTTACTTCAACAACCTCGTTGTTTTCAGCGAGTGCATACAAATATTCCCAGTTCTTCATGTTCTTAGTTCTTTACCATTTCCTTTATGATATTTTTACTAGAATCCTTCCGCCACGTACTCGCCCCATATTCCTCGCAGCGTATTGCAAACCTCGCCGAGGGTCATGTCATTCTCCACACATTCGATGAAGAGCGGCATCAGGTTCTCCGTCCCTTGTGCGGCGGCGATCAAACGTCCGCGCAATCGCTCCACTTTTCCCTGATCTCTATTCTCTCGTAACTTCTTCAACTTCTCGCGCTGACCCAACTCGATGGATGTATCCACCTTCAAACGCTCCAGGGTAAGAGCGTCATCGGTGGTGAATTGATTGACACCCACGATCACTTGTTCCTTCTTCTCGATGGCTTGCTGCGCCGCGTACGCCGCGTTCTGAATTTCGTTTTGCATATAACCGCGTTCGATGGCTTGCATCGCCCCGCCCATCTCATCGATCTTGGCGATGTAATCCTGCGCGCCTTTCTCGATCTCATCGGTCAGGTGTTCGATCAGATACGAACCCGCCAGCGGATCAATGGAGTCCGCCACGCCCGATTCGTAGGCAATGATCTGTTGGGTGCGCAGCGCCACCCGGACCGATTTCTCGGTCGGCAGCCACAAGGCTTCGTCCATGCTGTTGGTGTGCAGGCTCTGCGTCCCGCCGAGCACGGCAGACAACGCCTGAATGGTCACACGCACGACGTTATTCTCCGGCTGCTGTGCCGTGAGCGTCGAGCCTGCCGTCTGGGTATGGAAACGCAACTGCCATGAAGACGGCTTCTGTGCCTTGAAACGTTCGCGCATGATCCTTGCCCATAAGCGTCTTGCCGCGCGGAACTTCGCCACTTCTTCGAGGAAATTATTGTGCGCATTGAAAAAGAACGAGAGTTGACCGGCGAAATCGTCCACGTTCAAACCCGCCTTGAGCGCGGCTTCCACGTAGGCGATACCGTTCGCAAGCGTGAACGCCACTTCCTGAGACGAGGTCGAACCCGCTTCGCGGATGTGATAGCCCGAAATGGAGATCGTATTCCAGAACGGGACTTCCTTGGAACAGAACTGGAAAATGTCTGTGATCAACCGCATCGAAGGCTGCGGCGGGAAGATGTACGTCCCGCGCGCCACGTATTCCTTCAAGATGTCGTTCTGGATCGTGCCGCGCAGCTGCTTCATGTCCGCGCCCTGGCGTTTCGCCACGGCAATATACATCGCCAGCAGCACCCCCGCGGGCGCATTGATGGTCATGGACGTGGAAACTTTTTCCAAAGGGATCTGGTCGAACAACTGCTCCATATCTTTGATGGAAGAGATCGAAACGCCCACTTTGCCCACTTCGCCTTGCGCGATCGGGTCGTCGGCGTCGTAGCCGATCTGTGTCGGCAGGTCGAACGCCACGCTCAAGCCGGTCTGTCCCTGCCCGAGCAGATAGCGATACCGCTTATTCGATTCTTCCGCCGTGGAAAAGCCCGCATACTGCCGCATCGTCCAAAAGCGCGAGCGGTACATCGTCGGCTGTACTCCGCGTGTAAAGGGATATTCTCCGGGGAATCCTAATTTTGATTCGTATTCCTTGTCATCGTTCTTGGGCAGCGCCACACGCGGGACCTCGATCCCTGCGCTCGTTTCAAAGCGTTCCCTGCGCTCCTTGAACTTATCCAACGACTTCTTGAGTGTATTTTCCTGCCACTTTTTGTATTGTTCTTGAATGGTCATTTTAATGTCCTTATGCACAAGCGATTGCGCGAGTGATTCCTTGGCTTTCCAAGTATAAATGCAATTCCCGGTGACAGGAATTGGACAAATACAGGATGATTAATAGACGAAAGTCACATGCCGGAATCGAATGAAAATGCTACACTTTTTTCATAAGGCCCTGAAGGTTTCATTTATGTAAAGGGTTTCTCGTCACATGGGTGGCGGGGAGGGCAGGGAAACCTTTAGGGTCCCTTTTAATTAAGGAGCGACGATTCAACATGGGTAACAAAACCTTCCTGTACATCGGTGCGGGGATATTGCTTTTGATCGGTCTGTGTCTCTTCGGATATGGGATTTTGAATATCATCGGCTCCACGTCGGCGCAGGGCAGCGCCTCATGGCTTGGGTTTGGAATTGGTTTCGCCATCGTGGGCGGACTCTTCCTCGGCGGCGGCATTCTGCTCATCGTCCGCGGAGCAGCCAAAGGTCCGGCCGGAGGCGACAATATCACCTACAAGATCGATCTGCCCGGTCAGACGAAAGTCGAACAGATGAAGTGTCGCAACTGCGGCGGCAGCCTCAAAGCGGATAACGTCAAGATGATCGCGGGTGCGCCGACGGTGGAATGCCCGTTCTGCGGCACGGCATACCAACTGACGGAAGAACCGAAGTGGTAAGACGGCTCGTGGTTTTGAATTGACGATTTGCGATTGGAGATTTCATGACGAGAGGATTTCTCATCAGCTTGGTGATCGTTGCGCTTGCGCTGGGGGCGGTCACACACGTTTTTGCGCAAGACCTTCCTTATTTATTTGAAGTTAACCAGACCGTTGTGCATGTCTATTGGCAATCGGATGGCACAATGGATGTGGAGTACAACTGGGTCTTTACCAACCTGCCCAACTCGCATCCCATCGACTTCGTGGATGTGGGCACGCCCAACTTCACGTTTTCCGCTTCCGAGGTGCGCGCCGATGTGGATGGGGTTCCTGTCAGTGTGTCGACCTCTGACTACGCCGGGAGCGGTTCGGGCGTTGCGGTTGTCATGGGCAGCAAGACCATTCCTGCCGGTGGCACGGGAATCGTGCGTGTTTTTATCCCCGGACTTCGGAATGTTCTATATGCAGATTCGCAGGATGAGGCATACGCCAGCGCCGTCTTTGCGCCGACCTGGTTCGGGTCGGAATATGTGACCGGCGTCACGGATTACACCGTGGTCTATCACCTGCCGCCCGGTGTGCAGCCTGATGAGCCGCGCTGGCATAACGCCCCGAGTGAGTTCCCGTCTGAGCCGCAGACCGGCTTTGATGCGAATGGCAACATCACCTATACCTGGTATTCACCCAACGCAGATTCGTCCAGTTATTACGGCTTTGGCGCTTCGTTCCCGCGTGCGTACGTCCCGGCAGAGGCGATCTACGTCCCGCCGCCCGCTCCGCTGATCGACGAAGATACATTGGGGATGATCCTTTTCTTCTGTTGTTTTGGTTTTATCTTTTTGGGCATTCCCACGTTGACCGCCATTGGCAACCGCAGGCGCAAACTGCAATACCTGCCGCCGAAGATCTCCATCGAAGGGCATGGCATCAAACGCGGGCTGACCGCCGTCGAAGCGGCGCTTTTGCTGGAACAGCCGCTCGATAAAGTAATGACGATGATCCTGTTCGGCTTGCTCAAGAAAGACGTCGCCAGCGTGGTCAAACGCGAACCGTTGGAGATCCGGGCGGTCGAGCCGTTGCCGGAAAAACTCCATGCCTATGAAAAAGATTTCCTGACCGCATTCAAGGAAAAACCGGGCAGGGAACGCCAGAAAGCCTTGCAGGATATGATGGTGCGGCTGGTGAAGACCCTTTCTGAAAAACTAAAAGGGTTTAGCCGCAAGGAGACCGTGGCGTACTACAAGTCCATTACCGAAAAGGCTTGGGCGATGGTCGAGGCGGCGGAAACGCCCGAAGTTAAAAGTCAGAAATTCGACGAGGCGCTCGAATGGACCATGCTGGACAAGGATTACGATGACCGCACGCGCCGCGTCTTTCGCGGACCGGTCTTCGTCCCGACCTGGTGGGGGCGCTACGACCCGACATTTCGCCCCGCTTCGACGGGAGGAACCGCAACGCCTACATTCAATATGCCTTCCTCCACACCGACTCCATCCACAGCGCTGCCCGGCGCAGACTTCGCCGCCCAAATGGTGACGGGCGTGCAGACCTTCTCGCAAAAAGTGGTCGGCAATATCAACACCTTTACCGAACGAGTGACGAACACCACCAATCCAATGCCGAAGACCTCCTCCTCTGGTTCACGCGGCGGACGAAGCGGTGGCGGCTGTGCCTGTGCTTGTGCCTGTGCGGGCTGCGCCTGCGCCTGCGCGGGCGGCGGAAGATAGAACTTGAAAATTGATGGTAGTTGATTGATGGGTACATTGGTGTCTGAGGAAAACATGGCTTTATTAACGGAACTGTTCAATCGTCAATCGAAAATTGCAATGCCAAGATCAGGTCTATATCATTACATCCGCCAGACCGAGCACGAGAAGTCGCGCATCCATTTGCGCATGGAGGAGGATGGTCATGGTACGTTGATCGTCAATGCCAACAGCGTCATGCATTTGAATCCCACCGCTGCATTTATGGCATGGTTGATTTTGGAGGGAACGTCAGAAGAAGAAAGGGTAAAGGCGTTGCGTTCACGTTTTTCGGTGTCGCGAAAACAAGCCGAGTCTGATCTTTCTTCTTTCCTCTTTCAATTTGAAGAGTTGATCAGACCCGATGGTGCTTGTCCCATCCATGAACTTGAATTGGACACCACCATGCCGTTCAGTTCACGCCCGTCTGCGCCCTACCGCATGGACCTGGCGCTGACCTATCGCTGCAACAACGATTGCGCCCACTGCTACAATGCCCGCGAACGGAATTTCCCCGAACTTTCCACCGATGAATGGAAGCGCGTCATTGATGGACTTTGGGCTTTGGGCGTACCCCATATTGTTTTTACCGGCGGTGAAGCGACGCTGCGCGACGACCTGCCCGAGCTCATCCAACATGCCGAAGCGAACGGACAGATCACCGGATTGAACACCAATGCCCGCCGGCTGATGGATATGAATTACGTCAAAAAACTGGTGGGTGCCGGTCTCGACCATGTGCAAATCACGGTCGAATCGTGCGCGCCTGAGATCCACGATGATATGATGCGTGCCAAAGGCGCCTTCCGTCAAACGATTGCAGGGTTGAATAATGTCCTCAAGACGCGGCTGTACGTGATGACCAACACCACCATGTTGCGGACGAACGTCCATACCATTCCTGCCACGCTCGACTTTCTGGCAGATTTGGGCGTCCCGACCATAGGCTTGAACGCGCTCATCTACTCCGGGCAGGGGCTGACCGTCGGCACCGGCTTGGACGAAAGCGAACTACAGCCCATCCTCGATACCGCCGTCCAGAAGACTGCCGCACGTGGTCAAAAACTCATCTGGTACACGCCGACCCAATACTGCAAATTCGACCCGACAGCGCACAACCTCGGTGTGAAGGGCTGCACTGCCTCGTTGTACAGCATGTGCATCGAATCAAACGGCAACGTCTTGCCGTGTCAGTCCTACTATCATCCGCTCGGAAACTTCCTGAACGACTCATGGGATTCGATCTGGAATCATAAGATGTCTGTCCAGTTGCGCGAGCGGCAGAACCTGCCTTTCAAGTGCGAGACCTGCCCTGTTGTGGCGGAATGCGGCGGAGGCTGTCCGCTGCAATTTGAGAACCATCGCCTTGAAAATGGAGTTGGTTTACCTGTGCTACACTAAAGTATCTCATTACTTTAGGATTATTCACATGGAAATCTGTTACTTGATCGCGTTCCCTGATTCGGCAGAGGGCAAGGCTCCGTCGCATGAACAATTCACGGGTCTGAAAGATGCGCCCTACTTCAAACCCGTGGATATTGACCTTGTCACTCTCGGCGAGGAGACGGTAGTTGTCGAGGGCTATGCTGTCGCCGTCACCCGCCAGCGCTATGACGACCAGGTGCAAATGGTCGAATGCCGGTATGATCTCGAAGACCCGTTCGATGCCTCGGTGCTGAAGAACCGATTGAAAATCCAAAATGCCTTGCAAAGTCGGTACGTTCCGGAAGTCCACCGTCAAAGCGGCATGTACGAAGAATACGGCATTCTGCTGGTGCAGCACACCAAGCCGTCGCCGGACAAATGGCTGCATAAGAACGCCACATCCATTGCCGCCTTTATCCGCTCGCAGCGCGACACGTTCGATAAGGTGGAGATCGAAGAGATTCTGCAGGCGCGTGTCCACTACTCGGCAGCCGAAATGACCGTGGTGGACTGGGAAGGCGCGGTCATCATTGCCCCGAACGCCGATTACCAGTCTGATATTGCATTATTGAAGATCGGCAATTATCAACTTTTGCGTTACCGCATGCTGGACCAGACCATCGAAGACATGCTGGACAAGATCCGGGACACATTCTTTGGCACTAAAAAACGCCCGCGTCCCACCCGCGGACTCATTCGCCAGATCGCTGAACACAAACTCGAGATCATGCTCGATTTCGAACGCGCCGAACAGAACATGCTTTTAATCGGCGACTGGTACACCGCCGACCTGTACGAAGCCATCCATGAACAGCTCTACCTCAAGGATTGGAAAGAAAACGTCAAGAACAAACTGGACAACCTTGAGAACATCGTCGAAACCATCAAGGATAATTTCTCGCTCTCGTGGGAAGGTCTGATGGAACGCGCCGAACTCATTGGCTGGGTGGTTCTGTTGATCGGCTACCTCTACCTCTTCTTCGTTCAAGACCTCGCAAAAGCGGGACCATAGGAGAACCTCATGAACATCCTGCAAAAATTCCTAACGAAAACCAAACCTTTACCCGAAGGGTTGCATCACATGCAAACCATGCAGGATGAAAAACCCATTCGCATTCACCTGCGCCTGCAAAAGGATGGCTCCGGCATTCTTATCCTCAATGCCGCCACCGTCTTGCAACTCAACCCCACCGCCGCCGAATACGCCTTTCACTTCATCAAAGGTACGGCTCCCGAAGAAGCCGCCAAACAGATCGCAGACCGTTATCGGGTCAACCGGAAAATAGCGCTTGAGGATTTCAATCACTTTGTCGAGCGGATTCATGCCCTGATAGCCACTCCCGATTTGGATCCCGCTTCCTTCCTCGACTTGGAACGGGCGCAGCCCCATTCCGCCGATGCCACCCTGCGGCTGGATTGTGCCATCACCTACCGCCTGCCCGAAGAGACTCACGCCGACTATGCCCCCGTCAAGCGCGTGGAACGCGAACTCACCACGGAAGAGTGGATGACGATCATGGACAAAGCCTGGCAGGCGGGCGTCCCGCATATCGTCTTCACCGGCGGCGAAGCCACCCTGCGCGAAGACCTGCCCCTGCTCATTGCCCACGCCGAAAAGAATGGTCAGGTTTGCGGCTTGCTCACCGATGGCTTGAAACTGACCGAGCGGACGTATTTCGAAACCCTCCTGCAAACCGGCTTGGATCACATCATGCTCATTCTCCAGCCCGATGACCCGCGCTCGTGGGATGCCATCGAGATCATCATTCCGCAGGATATTTTTCTGACCGTTCATCTCACCATCAACAAAGACAATGTCGCCAGAGCAGCGGAGATCCTCGAACGCGCCGCCCATCTCGGCGTGGAAAACATCTCCCTCAGCGCCGCTGAAGACCACCTTGTGGATGAAACCCTTGAATTGCAAAGCATCGCCCAATCTCTGATGCTAAACCTGCGTTGGGACCTGCCCGTGCCATACTCCACTGCCAACCCTGTCTCCATCGAAACCGTGGATGACGACGTTCCGCAGGGCGCAGGGAAAACCTGGCTCTACCTCGAACCCGATGGCGATGTCCTGCCTGCGCAAGGCGAGCCTGATAAAGTCCTCGGTAATCTACTGCGGGACGATTGGGGAGCCATCCTCCGATAAACCCCAACTACATATTTAATAAGAACACAGCCGACCTCTTCTGGTCGGCTGTGTTCTTATAAGTGAATTATTTGCATGCTGGTACGATCTGAATCGCTCTCTCCGAAGCACCGTTTTCATTAATGGCTTCGATCTCATAGGTCAGGTTTTTGTTGAGCGGCGCATTAACATCTTTATAGTTGAACTTATCCGGCTTCACCTCGATGACGCGCTTTCCATCTCGATAGATCCGGTATGCCGACACATCTCCACCGCCGCTCGACCAGCGCACCGTCACAGAAAATTGATTTGCTCCCGGCTGGCACAATTGATCCACCACCTGAAACCCCTGCGGCGCAACGGGCAGCGGCGGCGCCTCTCCAACAGACACAAAACTAAGATCCATATTCGGCAAGGCATTCTCATTGAATATCCAGCATTCGCGGCTCGTAGCATTGACCACTTGCCACCAGGTATTATCCTCGTTGCGCCCGACCACTGGAAGCACCTTCCCCTGTGTGATCTGGTCGATGATGTTATAACGGTTGTTGGGACCCGCCCGGCAATTGGAGTTTTTCGAAAGCGTAATCTCCGGTGGAGTATCTGGTGTTGGCGTGAACGGAATCGGCGTCTCGGTTGGGGTGAGTGTAGCTGTGGCGGTTTCTTCGACGATAACGATGATCGTTACCGGCGCTTCCATCATCGTGGCGGTCGCCCTCGTTGCTTCCGCGCTTTCCAGGTTGGGTAAATTACACCCCAAAATCGAAAATACCAAAATCGCAGCCGCAAACAGATAATTTCTCTGTGTTTGCATACACTCTCCTTCAGGGCGAAATAAAACAATTTCATGATTATACCCGCCGCCGCTTTTTTTACCCCCGCTTTCATTGTAAAATGTTCTTATGAATTGGCTGACCGGCTCGAAACAAAGCGAAGCGAAAAAACTGATCCCCCTTCTAACGGATATGACCCGACGAGACCGTGCCGCCCAGGAACTGACGCGCTTGGGAGTGGATGCCGTCCCGCCATTGTTAGAGGCGCTTCAGACTCACGACGAGAGCATGATCCCGATCTATCAGCATCTTCTCGTCCGAATCCCTGCCGCCTCTCCCTTGATGGCAAACGCCCTGAACTCAGCCCATCCGCTGGTTCGCGGGCGCATCGCCGAGATATTCTCCCTCAGCAAAGATAAAACCGCTGTGCCCGCCCTTCTCGAAGCCCTGCGCGGGGAATACTTCACCGTTCGGTCGCGCGCGGCAATTGCATTGGGGCAGATTGGCGATGAGCGTGCCATTGAACCGCTGCTTGGTGCGTTAAAAGACAGGGAAGATGAAGTCCGTATTGCGGCGTGTGCTGCTTTGGGACTATTCAAAGACCCATCCACATTTGACGAACTGGCGAACGTGCTGCTCGATGACCCAAAGATCGAAGTTCGGCAGGCAGCGGCGAAGTCACTGGGAGAGACGCGCCACCCGGCAGCGATCCCATTCTTGATGGAATCGCTGCGCGACTCGTTTTGGTGGTATGAGAGGGAGCAATCCATTCGTGACCTGTTGGCTGCCATTGAGAAAATGGGCGAGCCGGTTGTTGAACCGTTGATCGAGGCGTTGGGTGACCGCGAAGGGACTGTGCGAAAATTCGCCGCCACGATCCTCGGAAACCTGCGCGATATCCGCGCCGTTGAAGAACTGGGTATGACGTTGTATGACCTGCATCACGAAGTGAGTCAAGCCGCAGCGGAGGCACTGGCACAATTTGGCGCACCCGCTGTCGAGGTCCTGCAAGAAGCGTTGCGTCATCCCGAAGCAGCAGTACGCGAGCATGCCGCCCTTGGGCTGGGGCGCATTCAAGATGTGCGCGTCACTCCTTTGTTGGTTGAGCGATTGAACGACCCTGAACGGATCGTCCGAAGGCAGGTGATCGTGTCGCTTGGAGGGTTGCAGGATGACCGCGCAAGACAGGCGTTGCAATCGGTCGCTGTAGACCGCGCCGACCGCGAGCTCTCGCTGCTCGCGAAACAATTATTAGATGGATGGAAATAGAAGAAGGGTGGTTTAACTGAGAGGCAGCAATTTACTGATGGCTGGTGCGATCCCTGTCAAGTCCGAGACGTCTGCAAAGGCGTCTCGTTTTGTTTTATCCCCAAAGAGTATTAACGGGACTTGCGCGGGTGTGTGCTTGCGCGTGCCGAGGTCTTCCATGTTACCGTGATCAGAGGTGAGCAAGACCAGGTCGGAAGTATCCCAGTTTGTGAGCAGACCTTTTAGAACGCCGTCGAGTACGTCAAGTTGTTTTACAGCCCACTCCATATCCTGTTTGTGACCGGCATAGTCGCTTGCCCAGTATTCAAAGAAGGAAAAGTCATACAGACGAGCAAGGTCGGCGAGTTTTGAACCGGCAGTTTCCGGCTCGAAGAGAGGCGCATCGGGGAAGCCGAGGAAAGTATGCCAGCCCTCGCCGGTGAAGTCAGCGGAGAGGGCGTTTCCCGCGTAGTAATCTTTTTCTGTGAAAAGAGGGATACCTGCATTGGTCAACGCAAGCGGAATGGACGAATACAACCGTTTTCCAGAGTCGATGCCATCGAAATAGCGCGGGGGATACGCGTTGAGCAAGGCGGTCTTTTTCCCAGAGTGGATAGTTTTGGAGAAGAGCGTCGCGCCATTGAGATATTGAGCGACCTCCGGGTTGGGTTTGGGACCGTAATGATAGCCGAGTTCGGCGGGGATGTTAATGCCGGTCAATAAAACGGCTTGCCCTGTGGCAGACTGCGGCAGCCCTTTCACGCCGAGGTTGGGGTCAACCGCTTGCAGGGAGATCAGGTCGTTTTCGAATGGCGTGGCGCTTTTTGTCAGTTTTTTGCCGCCCAACAGTGATTCGAGGTATGGCATTTTGGCGTGCAGGAAAGGATTGGTCTCCGGGTTGTCTTCGCCCAAGCCGATGCCATCGAGAAACAGGAAGAGGATTTTCATGGAAAGCCTTATGAGCCTGCCTGCCACAAAAACCACGCCGACGGAAGTTCGCGCCGGTCGAAGCCGTCTTTGCGTGAGGTGAGGGTCAGGTTTTGGCTTTGGATCAGTTCCAGGTCTGAATCCGCAAGTCCGGGTCCGGTTTGAAGCGGTTGGGGTTTGAAGAATCCATACATCAGCCAGAATCCGCCCGGGGCGAGGATGCGCGTCAGGTGGGTGAGATAATCGGTTTTGTTTTCGATGCCATGAAAGCAGCCGATGTCGAGCGCGAGGTCGAATTGCCCGCGGACGTTGCGCATTTGGGTGGCGTCATCCCAAAAAACGGTGGCGGTGAGATTTGCCTCTTTGATCTTGCGCTGTGCCATACCGACGGCGCGTGAGGCGAAATCGAACCCGGTGACCTGCCAGCCCGCATTCGCCAGCGTGATGACGTTCGTGCCTGTGCCGCAGCCGATGTCGATTGCACGACCGGCGGGGTGGCTGGCGATGAAGTCGTAGAGTTCGGGCGGCGTGATGCCGCTATCCCAGGGCGGGGTCCCGAATAAATAGGTGGAATTGAATGTTAGTCTGCGGAGGAGATTCTTCATGGATCGAGGGTGTCGCGCACGCGCTGCGGATCGAATTCGCCGACCGTGCGCCATATTTCGTTTCCTTGTGGATCGAAGTAAATGAAAGTGGGTGTGAATTCAAAGCCGTACACAGGCGCGAGTTCCATGCCGACCTGTTCCTGAATATTGAGGCGGATGATGAGGAGATCATCGCCGATTTCGTCTTCGAGCTCGTCCACGACGGGCTTTATCGCAACACAGTTAATTCAGTAGGGTGATTGAAATTCCAGCAGCACGGGTTTGCCCGCGCCGATCATTGCCTGCACTTCTTTGGCGTCGTCCATGAGCGGGGTCTGGCGCGGATGGACAAGGCTCCAGGCGGTGAACAGCGCCAGCACGATCACCCCGAACGCCAGATAATCGTTCCATTTCGGCTTGTTTGTGAGCAGGATGATGCCTGCGATGATGATGAACCCCGCTGAAAACGTGATAAAGGAATATTCGTTCAGCATGTCGTCTGCGAAAACCTCGATAAGCCAGTCTTAAATGTCATAATTAATGGGTGACGCTACACACTTTGACAATTCATTTGAGTTCTTTTACAATCACGCAACCTGCTTGACATCCTATAACTTACAGGAAGGGCTTTTTTTACGATGAAAGAGTATACCACCGAGTTTCTTCGCAATATTGCGTTGGTTTCGCACGGGGGGGCAGGGAAGACCATGCTTGCGGAGGCATTTCTGCACGTTACGGGAGCCACCACCCGCCTGGGCAAGGTAGAGGATGGGACAACGATTTCTGATTACGATGACGAGGAACACAGAAGAAAAATATCCATTTACACGAGCGTAATCCCCGTAGAGCATCGCGATCATAAGATCAATGTTTTGGACGCGCCGGGCTACACCGACTTTGTAGGCGAAATGGTTTCCGCCTTGAGTGTGGCTGATGGCGCGGTTATTTTAGTGGATGCCGTGGCGGGCATCGAAGTTGGCACCGAACTCGCCTGGCGCTACGCCGACCAGTTCAACCTGCCGCGCTTCATCGTCGTCAACAAGATGGATCGTGACAATGCCGACTTTGAAAAAGTCTACGCCCAGATTGATGAGTTCGTGAAGATGCACGGCAAGCGCGCCATCCAGGTCCACTTGCCGATCGGCGAGAAGCACGAATTCAAAGGCGTGGTCGACATCATCGGCATGAAATCATACCTGGGTGATGGCAAGACCACCGCTGAGATCCCCGCCGAGTTAAAAGAAGCCGCAGACAAGGCACATTTTGACCTCGTGGAAGCCGCCGCCGAGGGCGAAGACGAATTGATGGAAAAATACCTCGAGAACGGTTCTCTCTCAGACGAGGAAATGGTTCGTGGCCTCGAAGATGTCATCTACGCTGGAAGTTTTGTCCCGGTCTTCTGCGCCGCCGGTGCTCACCAAATCGGCGCGGTTGCCCTGCTCAACGACATCATTGACCTGTTGCCTTCCCCGGTTCACGCCGTGAAGCGTATTGCTCAAGGCAAGGATGGCGACGAGGAATTGAAACCCTCCGACCAATCCCCGCTGGCTGCATACGTTTGGAAGACAACGGCGGATCCGTTCGTGGGCAGGATGACCTACTTCCGCGTACTCTCCGGCTCCATTCAGGCAGATGCGCATGTATGGAACCAGAACAAAAGCGCAGATGAGCGCATGGCGGGGCTGCACTTCCAGCGCGGCAAGGAAGCCATTGCCACGAAGGTTGTCCATGCGGGTGATATTGCCGCGGTCTCAAAATTGACAGCAACCGCCACCGGTGACACCTTCTGCGAGAAGGGGCATCCGCTGACGGTAGCCAAACCTGCCTATCCGGCGGCGCTGTATCGCGTTGCCATCCAGCCAAAAACGCAGGCAGATGCCGCAAAGATCTCTGCCACCCTAACCCGCTTGTGCGAAGAGGATATGACCCTCACCTGGCACAACGACAACGTGACTCATGAAACCGTGCTGCAAGGCATGGGTGACCAGCATATCGATGTGGCGATCCACCGCGCACAGGCAAAATTCCAGGTGGGCATTGTCACACATGAACCGAAGATCCCCTATCGCGAAGGAATTACGCGAAAAGCCCAGGCGCAGTATCGTCATAAGAAACAGTCCGGCGGCGCGGGTCAGTTCGGCGAAGTACATCTGCGCATTGAGCCGTACATGGAAGGCGACTTTGAATTTGTGGATGCGCTGGTGGGCATGAACCTCTCCCGCTCCTACCTGCCGCCCATCGAAAAGAGCATTCGCGCCACGATGGAAAAAGGCGCGTTTGCGGGCTACCCGATGAACAATGTGCGAGTAACCGTTTACGACGGCAAGGAACACGAAGTGGATTCGAAGCCGGTGGCGTTCGAAATTGCCGGGCGTGAAGCCTTCAAACTTGCCGTATCGGAAGCGGGTCCGGTGTTGTTTGAGCCGATTGTGAATGTGCGCGTCACGGTGCCCGATTCGTACATGGGTGATGTGATGAGCGATCTCAATACCCGCCGTGGACGTGTGCAAGGCACCGAAACCGAGCGTGGCAGTACCACCATCATTGCGCATGTGCCGATGGCGGAAATGCTCAAGTACACCACGCAGATCCGCTCCATTACCGGTGGGCGCGGTTACTTCACGATGGAATTCGATCACTACGACACCGTGCCGACACATATTGCAACTCCGATCATCGAGGCTCACAAGAAGGAAATGGAAGCCAAGAAGGAAGAGTAAGACCAATCGTCAATACCAAAAAATCCCGAAGATGTCTTCGGGATTTTTTATTCAAATAAAAGAGGTCTGTTTTTCAAGTCACTTGGGATTAAACAGAATATCTTCCACGGGAGTTTTCATTTGAATGCGCCTGCCGGAAAAGGTCATCAAATCTGCAAGAGACCTGTGTTTTGTGCCGTCCCAAAGGACAAGGTTATCCCGCTGCTTTTTCATGTATTCCTCCAGTTTACCGAAATCGGCGTAGTTGTCGAAGAAACTGACGAGGCGGCGGAAGAGTTTCGGCAGCAACAGGAGATCTTCCTGGATGGTGCGCACATCCCAAAGAGCAAAATCACTGGTACGGTCAATGGACCACAATCCGCGTTTGGTGGTACGGGCGCGCGCCACCACGGCGCGGATCTTTTCGGCAAAGGTACGGTCGGTGGTGGTGTAAAAGGTGGGGTAGACCAATCCCTCGCGGGCGAGTTGAAAGTTGATGGATTTTTCCACCGGCAGCGTGGATGAGTCCAGGATGGCGCCGTCGGTGAGTTTGACTGACTTGGGGAAGAGATAACTCACGGGTCGTCCGAAGCGGTCGATATCCGCCGAGGCAATGAAGCCCGCTTTGCCATCGTCCGCATCCACGATCTGGGTTACGCTCAGGCTGTAGGTCACATTTTTGATGTTGATCAGTTCGAGCAGGGATTCGAGCGCGGCGAGTGCAAACGGACGCGGCTGGTGATAACCCGCGTAGTGGGTTTCCATCGCATCGATGGCTTCCACGCGCAGTTGTTTCTTTTTGGTGTTCTTTTCGCTGTCGCTGCCCCATTGGAAGAAATCCCAATGCTCGGGCTTGTTTGCCTGAAAGCGGATCGAGTCACCATCGGGTTGAAAGCCTTTGACGTGGAATGTGCCTGCGATTACCTTGTATTGAGCCATGCGAATCTCCTCTGATGAAATATATCCATTATAGGAGTTTTTCAGGCGATTTCAATAACTGGATTAAAATACCCGCCATGCCAACCGTTAAATTTCCCGCCATGATGAAATACTATGTGGAAAACCAAGCCGAGTTCGAGATGCATGGTTCCACTGTTGCCGAATTGCTGGAGAACATCCTTTTGCGGTATCCGGCGCTCAAACCGCATCTATTCGATGCGAAGGGCGTTCTGCGCCGACATTTCAATATCTTTGTCAACGGAGTGCATGTTCGCGACTTGAGCGGCATGGAAACGCCGTTGGACAACGATGCCAAGGTCATCCTGATGGCTTCTGCCGCGGGAGGTTAATATTTTGTGAATATTTATATTGACAAAATCGGTAAGATTCATAAAATAGACGCAATCTATATGGTACCTATGAAAAATTCTTCTTATTGCTTGTGTCTTGGGCGGGGCTCGTAGCCACCGCCTGAGCGAATAGTTTCCGCAGTCAACGGACTTCCCAGACGGTAGAGCGACCCCCGCGTGCATCGAATTTGCAGCGTGTGGCGTTTGTTCGCCGTCTTTTTGTTTGTCCGTTGACTGCTTTTGATTTAAGAGAATCCATGACTTTACTAGACTTTCGATTAACTGAATCCAATACCATTCCGATGGACAGCCTTGCCTATCATGTAGGCAATACGCCCCTGCTTCCGCTTCAGCGCGTGACCCGCAACCTGTCGCCACGAGTGAAGGTTTTTGCCAAAGCCGAATGGTTCAACCCGGGAGGCTCGGTCAAAGACCGACCCGCGTTGAATATCATCCAGAATGCCATCATCAATGGTGATTTGGGAAACGGCAAACGCCTGCTTGATTCGACCTCCGGCAATATGGGCATTTCGTATGCCACGTTTGGTGCGGCGCTGGGAATCCCGGTCACGTTGGCGGTGCCAGCCAGTGCCAGCGCAGAGCGGATCTCCATCCTCAAAGCCCTCGGCGCGGAATTGGTATTGACCGATCCGCTGGAAGGCTCGGATGGCGCGATCTTAAAAGCGCGTGAAATGGCAGCGGAGAATCCCGACCAATATTGGTATGCCAATCAATACAATAACCCTGCCAACTGGCAGGCGCATTATCGCAGTACAGGACCGGAAATTCTGTGCCAGACCAACGAGCTGGTGACGCATTTCGTCGCCGGGCTGGGAACGTCTGGGACGTTCACGGGCACAAGCCGCTATCTGCGTGAGCAATTGCCGAACGTCAAGACGATTGCCTTCCAGCCAGATGCGCCCTTCCATGGGCTGGAGGGACTCAAGCACATGCCGACAGCCATCAAGCCTGAGATTTATGACGAGTCTCTGGCGGGGACCCCGCTCGAGGTCCAGACGGAAGCGGCGCATGAGATGGTGATTCGTCTGGCGCGGGAAGAGGGTCTGTTCGTGGGAATTTCATCCGCGGCGGCGGCAGTGGCTGCGCTTCAAGTCGCTCGTGATTTGGATGACGGCGTGGTCGTGACCGTCTTCCCGGATGCGGGCTACAAATATTTGAGTGACAAGTCTTTATGGGAGCGCGCGTCATGAGTTTGAAGATCACGAATGAACTTGTGAACGGAATAGAAAGGCATGTCGAAGCGGCATACCCGGAAGAGGGAGCGGGATTTCTGCTCGGCGTGAATGGCGAGGTGCGGGAGATTTTGTCGCTGCCCAATGCGCGCGAAGATGAGGCGCGGCACAACCGTTTTTTGTTTACGCCTGAAGATTATCTAAAGGCGGAAATGAAGGCTATGGAATTGGGTGTGGATTTGATCGGCGTTTTTCATTCGCATCCAGATTGTCCGAACGTGCCATCCGAATATGACCGCGAGTGGGCACAGCCGTTTTTCTCTTACATCATCTCGCGCGTAGACAAAGGCAAGACGGTCAGCCACCGCTCATGGCGGCTGGTCGAAGATCGCTCGACGTATGAAGAAGAAGAGATTTCAATTCAATAATTCATCACACAGGACTTTAATATGACATCGCAAACCTTACAAAAAGTGGATCACTCTGCGCTCAAGACCAATCAACTCATCATCATTTCGTTGAATATTCTGGCGTTCGTGCTCAACCTGCCCATCCTTGCTGCGGTGGTGGCGCTGACGATGGGGCTTGGCTCGCTGGTTGGCAAGCCCGGCTTTGGGGTCGTGTACACGAGGCTGCTCAAGCCACGCGGATGGATGAAGTCCGATGTGTTGGATGACAACCCCGAGCCGCATCGCTTCGCTCAATTTGTCGGATTCCTGTTCATGACGGTCGGTTCGGCGGCACTATTCCTCGGCTCGGCGCTTCTCGGCTGGACCCTGGTGTGGATCGTCGTTGCCCTGGCTGCGCTCAACGCGTTTGGCGGATTCTGCGTCGGTTGTGCCATGTATTATTGGCTGGTGCAATTGAAGGTTCCAGGATTTGTCAAACAACCGCCTGCAAATACCTTTCCCGGCATGAAGCCAAAGGCAGGAGCCGTCGCATGAATTCTGAAATCCTGTTGCGTTTTGGCTTCGCAGTCGTTATCATATTCTTTGGGGTTGGCGCGTACTGGCTTATCAATCAGTATCTCCTGACCCGGGCACGTGCGAGCGTAAATATGCTCCCCGCTCCCTTGCCAAAGAAGCCAACCATCGTCTACTTTACCACACCCGATTGTGCTCCCTGCAAGACAGTTCAGCGACCTGCCCTCCAAAAGTTGGCTGACCTGCTGGGTGAAAAACTTCATGTCATCGAGATCGATGCGAGCGAACATCCTGATGTTGCCCGCACGTGGGGCGTGATGAGCGTCCCGACCACGTTCCTGTTGGACGAAAAAGGAACGGCGAAGTACGTCAACAACGGAGTGGCGCGGCTGGAAAAATTGATGGAGCAAGTGAAAACGTTATAACCACTGGACCTGTCAGGTCTAGTAAATCATCTTTAGGAGACCCAACATACATGCCTGTTTTGAGAATCCCAACCCCGCTGCGTGCTTACACCAGCGGACAATCCGAAGTCAATGTGAGCGGCGCGAGCATTGCCGAAGCGCTCACCGACCTGACCGCACAATATCCCGCCATCAAACCGCATTTGTTCAACGAAGGCGGCGACTTGCGCCCGTTCGTAAATCTGTTCGTGGGTGAAAAGAACATCCGCGATCTGCAAGGCGTGGACACGCCTATCAACGAGGGCGATAGAGTGATGTTGATCCCGTCCATTGCAGGAGGATAAGATGCTGCCTGAACTCAATCATGAAGAAATTTTGCGCTACTCGCGTCATCTGCTGATCCCTGAGGTGGGATTGGAGGGGCAACGCAAACTCAAGAATTCGTCCGCGTTAGTGGTGGGAACTGGCGGGTTGGGGTCGCCCGTTTCCTTGTATCTGGCTGCGGCGGGTGTGGGGCGCATCGGTCTCGTGGACTATGACGTGGTCGATTCGTCCAATTTGCAGCGCCAGGTCATCCACGGCACATCCGGCATTGGCAAGTTGAAAGTGGAAAGCGCCAAAGCCAGATTGTTGGATCTGAATCCCGATATTCAAATCGATGTGTACAACGAGCCGTACACTTCTGAGAATGCGTTGCGCATCGCCAAGGACTATGACATTATTCTCGATGGCACGGACAATTTCCCAACTCGCTATCTGACCAATGACGTGGCAGTCTTTCTCGGCAAGCCAAATGTATACGCTTCCATCTTCCGCTTCGACGGGCAGGTGAGCGTCTTCTACGCCAAAGAGGGACCGTGCTACCGCTGTCTCTTCCCCGAACCGCCTCCGCCGGGACTCGTCCCTTCGTGCGCGGAAGGTGGCGTGCTGGGAATTTTGCCCGGCACGATCGGCACACTGCAAGCGACGGAAGCATTGAAGGTGTTGCTCGGAATCGGCGACCCGCTGATCGGAAAGTTGTTGCTTTACAACGCGTTGGATATGTCGTTTGATTTCGTGCAGTTGAAGAAAAATCCCAAATGTCGCGTGTGCGGACCGAATGCCGACATCACAGAATTGATCGACTATGAAGAGTTTTGTGGTGTGCCTGGTCACGATCACGGCGACGAAGGTTCCGCTGGCGCAGGCTGGGATATCACCGCCCCCGAACTCGCCGAACGCGTCAAGGCCAATCATCTCAAATTGCTGGATGTGCGTGAGCCGCACGAGTTGCAAATTTCCGCCCTGCCGAACGCGGTCAACATTCCGCTTGGGCAGTTGGCGAGTCGACTCGCCGAGTTGAACTCCGCCGATGACATGGTGGTCTTCTGCAAAGGCGGGACCCGCTCCGCGCGCGCGCTTGAATTGCTGACCAGCGCCGGGTTCAAGAAGGTCAAGAATCTCAAAGGCGGCATCAACGCCTGGGCAAAGGAAGTGGATAAGAATTTGCCGGTGTATTGAGTTTGAAGGTTGATAAAGAACTCCCGTCATCACTGACGGGAGTTCTTCACGTTTCACTCTTCATTCCTCACGACAAAACCACCTGTCCGCAATTCTCGCATTCGTCCATACCCCATTCCAGCGTCTTACGTTCAGGCACATTTTCCGGGCTTATCTTCAAATGATTAACGCAAAGGCGCAAGGGCGCAAGGAAAAAGCATTTCTTTGCGTCTTCGCGTCCTTGCGTTAAGGGTTTTGATCTTCCCTACAGCCCATTAACCACTCGATGAATACCGTGTTTTACAAGCCGTTGTCCAAAATTAATGACCATACCCAATTTCAAGCCAGTAAGCCGCAGATAGGTCAAAGTTTGCGATTCGAAGATTGGGTTATATGTCAGAACCGCCTTGCATTCTACAATGACCAGCCCTCCGGCAAGCAGATCCAACTTGAAAGGTGCAGCGATTATTTCTCCTTTATATTTGACCGCTACAGGTTTTTCGGTTTCAACTATGACCCCGCGACCCTTGATTTCGAACGCTAACGCGTCTCGATAGATTGACTCCAGTAATCCGGGTCCGCCAAGAGTTTTATGTACTTCGATTGCAGATTCTACAATTACTTTGCTGATTTCGTTTTCATCCATAACAAATCCCTTATCAGCCTTTGAAAAACAGGTGGCAGGGAGGGATGCCACCTGTTTTCGTAACTTTAGATGAGTCCTATGACAAAATCACCTGACCGCAGTACTCACACTTATCCATGCCAAGTTCTAGCGTGCCGCCGCAGTTGGGGCAGTTGAACGTCTCAGCTTTGACCTGGAAGCCCGCAGATTTGTAAGCGGCTTCGTTCTCGGCTAGGTCGCTGCGCAGGCGTTTGAGGCGGGCGAGGTAAGCATCACCAGACATTTCACCGGATTTGCGCAGGCGTTCCACGTCCGCGATGTGTTCCTTCAACATGCGGCGTTCGGCGTCGAGGCTTGCGCGACTCTTGTCTTGCAATGAAAGTTTCATCTCCGGTTTGGGTGGAATGGACGCGAGAATGGCGGCGATGACCAAGATCACCGCCGACACCATCAGACCGACCACCAGCGGTGTGAACTGGAAACCGGGGATGGAATTGAATTCCACTTTGTTGGTCTGTACTTCATTGTAGTCCGCGATGACGACATAGCGCTCGTTACCTAACTTGCCAATGTCGATGCGGGTGATGCCGGAGGAATGGTCGGGTAGATTGTTGCGCGTACCGTTCTCGGTGAAAATGGCGACATTGCCCGCGTCGTCGCCGATGACCGCTTCCTGCTTGCCGTCTTCGTCAATATCGAGCCCGGCGATCTCGGTCACTTTGTCGGATAACGACCCGCTCCATATTTGCGTCGCGGTGGTTCCGTTGAAAGAGAAAGCCCACACCCCGCCGTCTTTTCCGCCTGCCACGATCTCACGCGACGATGGGTCGCCGTCCAGTTCCACTTCGCGCACTTCGCTGATGGCTTGCCCCAGCGACTTTTCGAAGAGTACGCTTCCATCGGCGGCGTTGTAGATGCGGAACAAGCCGTATTCGCCGCCGGTGATGATCTCGCTGTTGCCGTCTGCATTGAGATCAAAAGCGCGCATCCTTCTCAGTTGCTCCTGATTCACCGCCCAAACCGTTCTGCCGTCTGACGAAAAGACCTTGACCGTGCCGTCGTTCGAGGCAATCGCAACATGGATCTGCCCGCCGATGCGGGCGTCGTCCATGCCGCGGATTTCAGCCGAGCCGACGTTGCCAGCCCAAAGCGGAGCGCCGTCCGCGCTCAAAGCGAGGACTCCGCCTCCGTTATCGGCGAGCACGATCTGAGGCCCGCTTGTGAAGCGCAAGACCGCTACACGCGATGGGAATCCGATGTTCAGCGATTGCGCCAGCCGCGTCACATTCCCTTTTGAGATCACATCCACTGACATGCCGAGGTCAACGTGATAGACGATGATGTCTTCCACGCCGTCGCCATTGATGTCGCCGAGTGTGGTCTTGGGGCTGGCGAACGCGTAACTGAATTGGGGGGCGCCGGAGCCGTCGAGGACGGTGACGTTTTCTGTATTCTGGATGAAAAGGTCATCCTGCCCATCGCCGGTCACGTCAATGACCTTCATGCTTTCGGCAGTGTTGTACGGTTGCGACCAGCCCACCTTGCTGTTGAATTTTTCCGCGCTGACAGCGCCGCTGAAGGCGAACACGCCCGCCACGACCATGACGAGACAGATCAACACGAATGCGACGATAAAGGGAATGATTTTGCGACTCATTTATGCAGCCTTTCGTTCCAAAAGAGAATATGCAGATTTGAGAAAACCGAGGATGTGCTCCTGTTCCACTTCCTCGAATGGGGAGACGGCAAGGATGTTGATCATGCCGCCTTCGGTGCTGAGTTGTTGAATTTTGTATTTGCCGACATCCTTGTTGAGCGAAAATTGATTGTTCGGCTTGATGATATACGCCTCAGGGTTGACCACGATGCGCACTTTCAATTCCTGGTGCGAGCCTTTGAACTTTTCCGGTTTCGACTTCGTCTTGCCGCTGATGCGGCTGCGCTTCCAATAGGATTTGCGTTTTTTTGTTTTCTGTGAGGCGGTCACACGCAGGACGTTGCCATCATATAGTTTTGCCTTGAGCGAAAGCCAGGGATCGTTGAATAGCTGCGTTGTGCGATTTTGGGCGTCCTGTGTTTCGCGCGCCACTTTGGTGGAGAGCATGGAGCCGGTCAGGTCCAGATGGCCAAGAAATGTGGAGCCGGGTTTCAGGTCATCGCGAAGTGTATGAAGAATTTGTTTTACGCCGTTGTAGCGCGGGGAAAAATCGAGAATGTCGCTCTTGCGCAGGCTGCGCGCCATCACAATGGCGGCGACCCAAAGCAGAAATCCGCCGATTATGAAGACGAAGGATGTGTACCCAAGCAAAAAAAGCAGGACATCGATCAAAGCCACGCCGATGCCCGCGAAAAAGATGAACATGGGGATCCAGCGCCATTTATCTCCAGCGGACTCCGTCTTTTGCGCTTCGCGCACAAAATTGTTCATGCCGCGGATGATCGAGTCGGGTTTATCCGCGATGGATACATACACTGGCGCGTAGTTCTTCTTGCCGAATTGATTCTTATCCACATTGCCCTTTTTTCGGGCGGTATTTAACAGATAAAAGAAAAGCGATAGAACGATGATGCCCGCTACTGCGGCGCCGCACAGAAAAGCCTCCATGCATTCCTCCGAGTTATAATGTCATCTATGTCATTCCGAGCGCAGCGAGGAATCTCACCATTTTGTGGCAGAGACCCTTCGTTTCACACAGGATGATAAATTGATGATCATGCCAAACGTTCTCTACACTGCCTTCGATATCGTGCCAAGCCCCAAGGGGGCGAGTACCCATATTCTCCACAACTTGCGCGGGTTGGTCAATAGGGATTTTAGCGTCCATCTTATCACGCCCAACGATGGTTTGCTCCCCCCCGAAGATACTATCGAGGGGGCGCGTGTCACGCGCATCTCACAGGACCTTTCACAGAATTTCCTCGCTCGCGCCGTCCATTTTGGTAAATCTGTGCTGGCGCATCTGGCGCTTCACCCCGAATACGATGTCGTCCACTTTCGCAACATTTGGGATGGTTTTCACATCACGCAGAACAAAAAGAGATTCGGCTACCAAACCCTCTTCGAGGTGAACGGACTCCCATCCATCGAACTCAAATATCATTACCCCGGTCTGGATTCGGATTTGCTTGCCAAGATCAAGGAACAGGAATTGGCGACTCTGCACCTCGCCGACGCGATCATCTGCCCATCGAACGTGACTCGCGATTACATCGCCTCGCTCGGACTTAACCGGAAACTGGTGAATGTCATCCCAAACGGAGTCAGCCCCTCAGATTTTTCCGTCACGCCATTACCCGTCCGGGATGGACGCGAACCTGTTTTACTTTATATCGGCACGCTCGCCGATTGGCAGGGCTTGGACATCGTGATTAAAGCCTTACCCAAAATCCTCGAACAACAGCCTGTTAAACTCCACATCGTTGGGCGTGGACGGTCCCGCCAACGTAAAATGCTGGCGAAGCAGATCCGCAAACTCGGCTTGGGTGACCATGTTACTGTCCAACCGGCTGTGCCGCATCATGAAATCCCCGAATTGATTTCCAAAGCCGATATTTGCATTGCGCCGCTCAGCTTGAACGATCGCAATGTGACTCAGGGAGCCTGTCCGATCAAGGTGCTCGAATACATGGCGGCGGGACGTCCGCTGTTGGCGTCGAACATGCCCATCGTCCGCGAACTCGTCCGCGAGGATGTGGATGGTCTGCTATTTTCGCCCAACGACCCGGACGATCTGGCGCGGCAGGCAATTTCCTTGTTGAGAGATGTGGAATTGTCGCAGCGGCTGGCTGAATCTGCGGCGGCGCATGTGCGCGAGAAATTCACGTGGCATGAAGCGCAGAAGAAGTTGGGGAAGGTATATGAAAGATTGGCCCCCTCCGCCCACTTCCCTTCGGGTCGGGGCACCTCCCCAAAATCCGCATAGAAGGCATTGTAAAAAGTTCCTATCCCTCTGGCGGATTTAGGGGAGGCTGGGAGGGGGTAAATATTTTTCCCACCTCCACGGGAATCGCTTTTGGGCGACCCGTTTTTGTTTCCACGAAGACCCAATCCGTCTCGCCTTTGACGAGAGTTTTCCCATCATTTTTTCGCACAAATTCATACTTACGCAGTGACCGCACTTTGCGAAGATCCTCCACCCAGGTGCGGATTTCGACCTCTTCCCCTTCGAATGCGGGTAGAAGATATTCCACACTGTGTTGGCGGACAACCCAGGTTGCGTCTGCGCCTTGGGCTTCGATGCCGCCGATGGAAGCATAATGTTCGACGGCGATGTCCTGCATCCACTGGACGTAGACCACGTTGTTGACGTGTCCGTTCTCGTCGATAGCGGAAGCAGGGATGGTGATGGTTTTGGTGTAGATGGGTGAGATGGGCATGGGCTGAATTATAAAAGGTGGCTGTCACCTAATCATAGAAACAATGAATCCAACAAATGCGCCGCCGGCGATCAGCCAGGTGGTGTTGACCTTGTACCGCAACAGCAAGATCAACGAAACGACGGCGATCAGCGCTGTCGGAAAATCTGTCAGTGAGGAAGAGGATAACTGGACGGTCACCGCCGCCATTAGTCCAAGAGATGATGCGTTCACCCCGTCCAACAGACTGCCTGCCCAGGGTGAATTCCGAATCTTGGGGATGAGCGGGTTGGAGATCGCCACAAAAACGAAGGAAGGCAGGAAGATGCCGAGTGTGGCGAGTAGGGCGCCGCTCGTGCCGCCGAGGATGTAGCCGATGAAGGTTGCAGCCGTGAAAAGCGGACCCGGCGTGATTTGCCCAATCGCAACCGCGTCGATGAGTTGTTGGTCGGTCAGCCAGCCGAGGCGCAGGACGAAATCGTTGCGGAGGAAGGCGAGCAGGACATAGCCACTGCCATAAAGAACGGAACCGATTTTGAGGAAGGTGAGGAATAATGTGGAAAGGTTGAAAGGAATAGTTTGCGCAATCGCTGCACTGCCAATCGGGATGAAAATGGCGGGATTGATGCTGCGTAGACGCTGATAGTTTGAAACAAGCATAACGACAAGTCCGCCGGCGATCAGCAGGGCGATCTCGTTCAACCCCAAAAAGTAAAGTGCAAAGATCACAGCACCGATGCCGCCAAGCCATTTGTTTTTGAAGGCTTTTCTCCCAAGCATCCACAACGCTTGCGCGACGATGGCGATCACCACCGGTTTGATTCCATACATGAGCCATTCGGCTTGCGGCGTCGCCCCATATTGGACGTACAACCACGAAAGCCCAAGCACGATCAGCATGGCAGGCAGGACGAAACATAAGCCGCCTGCGATCAACCCCATCCAGCCTGCGCGCAAATAACCGATGTGAATTGTCATCTCGGTTGAGTTGGGACCGGGGATGAGGTTCGTTGCGCCGAGCAGGTCGAGAAATTCCTCGTCGGTGAGCCATTTGCGGCGGACGACAACTTCATCGTGCATGATACCGATGTGTGCGGCGGGTCCGCCAAAAGCGGTGAACCCGAGTTTCAGAAAAAGTTTGGCAACATCCGTAAGGTCGGACATGCGCCAAGTTTACCCGAATCTTTCCCCCAAACGGGGGAGGTGGAATTTTTTCACTGGCTGATAGAATAATGCAATTCAACTTTTTAATGGAGAACTAAAATGGAAATTATTGGCGGCGCTTCGATCCTGATCACGTTGATCTCTGTCGTATGTGGATGTTTACTTACCCTCATCATCCTCGGCGGAACCGGCTTTATGATCTATAAAGTCTTCGGTAGCACTTTCAAAAATATGGCTGGCAACAGTAATGTGTTGAAATCTGGCGTTTCCGCTCCGGCGGTCATCCTCAATGTGCAGGATACCGGCGTGACGTTGAACGACAATCCGCAGGCGCGCATTCAATTGCGGGTCATGCCGATGGGCGGAGAGCCATTCGAAGCGGAGACGACCATGTTTGTCGGGCGATTCCAGGTTGGGATGTTCGTTCCCGGCGCTTCGGTCATGGTCAAATATGACCCGGCTGACAAGACGAAAGTTGCCGTCGAGTCGCTTTCGTATCCGGGCATGAACGCAACCGGTCAGTGATT
>ERZ761609.1006-NODE-1006-length-27699-cov-12.360223_pt1 | contig 27699 bp, 19 predicted proteins | sample MGYA00511163_ERZ761609 | MGnify/ENA primary metagenome ERZ761609 (study PRJEB28899, sample SAMN02445070) | bioreactor sludge metagenome | biome: EBPR sludge | place: Australia: Brisbane, Thorneside Wastewater Treatment Plant | collected 2011-12-16 ... | reverse complement strand
AGTTAAGGTTTTTGTCCTATTTTTAAACTGTCGGATTTTTAGGGTTAGGTACAATTAAATTCATTTTTAATACGTAAGAGAAATATCCGTAATGGGTTTGCTCTCCTAAAACAACAACTTTGTTTTTAGAAAGTACAGAATCAAGAAAACTAAAATCTACAACTTCATTATGAAATATTTGACTACATTGATTCACTACTAAATTAAATGAATCTAGTTTCAAGTCAACTTGTCCAGAACAAAAGGTGGATAATAATAAATATATTATACACTGAATTTTGGATATTTTATTTCGGATACATACCATTCTTATACTTAATGTATGGTTGACTTTGATTTACTTTTTCACCTTCGTGTGGCTCTTTTATAATTTTGGCCCCCTCTAAAATAAGGCCATTCTTACCAGATGGAATATACATTAATACAGGTTTTCCAATAGCATAAATGGCATATTTTATCGCTAACCCATCAGTTGTGTATCCGCCCATTTGCGTTTGATATTGAGTTGAAACAGGATCATAAGGACCATATGGAGAGACAATATGGGCCTTTAGCAAAAATCCATTTTCATCTTCCGTGTAAGAAATTTTTGCATCACTGAAAATATCTCTATAAGCATCATTCTGTTCTACATCATATCTAACTCGTTGATTTTCTGGCATTTCCTGGTCTATACCGGATTTAGAAACATATTGCTCTGCGGAAAAAGTACCTCCAAATCGTTTTCGATGCCCTTCAGCCTCATATACTCCCCCTGCAACCCATTCTTTTGGTATGGCATAATATAAATCGTAACCTGCTGTACTAAATACATACCTTTGTTGAGTATTCGATCCTGTATTTGTGGCTCTACTTAAAATCGGAGCATCTGATTCAGGTCCTTCCATAACATATCTTACTGATGGCAAACGAGAATATTTTATTCTAAACTTCCCAGTTTTATTGTCATTTCCAATTTTCAAACGTCTATGATCTTTCCTTCTCTGTTTGAAGGCCTCATTGAAATGTTCATCTGCCCTTCTTGCCCTTTTTACTTCCCTTTTTGTGTCTCTTCTTTCCTTTCTACTGGATCCCTTTTCACCATATTCAACATGGTCTCCTTTAGGGTCAATGAAGTAACAAGGGTTATTTAAAAAGCAAGCATAATTTGAAACATCAACCTGATCAACCGGATCCAAATTCCACCGTCTCCCCAACCTGCTATCGTACATCCAGTACTCTGCTGAGTAATGCGATTCCGTACCTGTTATGTCTTTTTCTTTCTCCTGCCCATTGAATCCGTACCTGTACTGATCCTGGCTTCCGTTCCTACCGGGCATCAGCATCCCAAAGGGGTTGTAACTTAGATAAGAGTTAGGGGTTAAGAGTGAAGAGTAGGTGTAAGGCCTAAAAAACGGGGAAGAGCTAGTTGATTTGGACCGTAAATGTAAGCTTGAATAGGAGCCACCATGTCTCATGCCAAAAATCGGCTTAGGGACGCTATTTACTGGGTATTCAATCCTCATGGAGGGTTTAAGATATGAAAAATCTTAAACCTATAAAAATAGCTTGTTTATTTTATGCGCCTCTAACACCACTTGGGTCTTAAACGCAGTAGTGAATCTTAGTATTTTATTTTTCATGGCAACAGGAATATAAGTAAATTTAAATTCTTTGCTAATTTTCCTGGCGGTTACACCTAAATATGGACACAAAATTTAATCTAGCAATGACTGATATACTTTTCTACATATTAATTTTATTTGTTGAATCGAATCCTCATTTAGCTCCAATCCCATTCTAATTTCATAGGTATGTAGTAAGTACTTTTCTATTTCGTTAAGATCATCTATAATTTCTTCAAGATCATGGATGAGTTCTGAATATTCAGATATACAAAGTTCTCTAGGCACCCCTATGGGATTCCAATCACAAATAATTTTACTTACACTTTCCATATCGATATCGCTGTTATTTCATTGGAGAAATTCCACCATATTTACCTGAACCATATGCTGTAATTACTTTACCTGTATTTCTACCAGATGCAGCAACTACAACTGTATTGCCCCCATAGGTATAATGGTATTGAGCGCCTGATGAGGCATTAACAAGTTTTGGTTTAGGACTTTTCTTCACGATCTTCCATACATCACTACTTGAAAACCCTCTTTGTTGCATTCGAATTATAGCATGTTCAGTTGCACCTAATATACCATATCTTGTACGTAAAGTATGCGATGCGACGGAGTTAACTACACTTCCACCAAACCCACCTTCAAATAATCCAATCCAGAGCCCTGATTTAAACCCATCATAAAAAGCTTCGCCGATTGAAGTTTGTCTAACCCAATTTTTTGAGTTGTTCATACCATCAGCAGATCCTGAATATGAATATTTTCCCCAATAAATAAACCCTGAATGGTCCGCTACAGACTCTGGATAGTTCATAGTTACATTAAAAATATCCTCATCTGACGGGCTCTCCTGATAATTCGAAATTGTTCCATTTCCACTTCCAAATTGTATTTCTCTTCCGCTCATAAACGGCACATATGAAAAATTCTCAATTATCGAAAAATCGGGGGTATATGTAAAAGAGTAATTAACATTCGTAGTTACTTGTTCATTTCCTGAACCTTTTTGGCTCCAACCATTCACTCCGTAATATATGTGTTGTCCAGTATTATAATATTGCTTGCCATTAAATTTTTCTAATGAAGCATTAATCTGAAAACTTCCAAAATCCAATGTGTAGGTTCCATCATCATTCTGGCAGGTTGAAACGCATTCCATATTTTTAGCGTCGGTATCCAAGAATTCTAAACCTTCAAGTTCTATTCCATCTATCGGTCTGTTCTCAGAGAACGCATAGGTAGAATTGTATGCATATTTCCTCGTCAACGGATCCACAGCAAAGAATCTTCCTATTCTTGGGTCATGCATCCGATACTCAAAATTCAAGGAATTCCCTTCGCCTTTGATCTCATCATCCCTTTCCTGACCCTGGAAGCCATACCTATACTGATCCTGACTTCCATTCCTTCCCGGCATCAGCATCCCAAAGGGATAATAAACATAATTGAAGTTCAGGTGGTTACACATAATTCAGATAGCTAATTTAAGGCTTTTTTGTGGTTTTTGCAGCAATTTGTTCAAAAGCTTTTTGTAATTCTGAGTTCATATAACTTTCAGCAATAGATACATAGCGGTAAAATTCTTTGGTGCCCGGAGAGTGGCCTGAAAATTTGCGAACGATCTGTTCCGGAACGCCCAAGCGGAGGAGGTTGGTAATACCCGTTCTGCGCATGGTATGACTGGTAATCATATCTCCAAATGTAAAGTGCTTACCACGTATGCCGTCTTTGTAAACCACAACTACCTTTCCACGCTGATGTCGGGTTTTAATATATGTTTTTGAATTTAATCGATTGCCAAGCAATTTGAGTTTTTTATTCAGCCAACTATTTGAAAAATGAGGTAATAAATACAAACGTTCGGTCGATCTGTACTTTTTAAGAATTTCCAGAGCATAGCCGGGCAATTGTATGCGAATAGCTGTATCTGTTTTCCGGGTGCGCAAAACAAGAAATGGAATATTGGATTCCATTTTTAAGTGGTGCTTTCTGAGATTCAACAAATCAGATACACGCAAACCAACCGTGCATCCAAAAACAAAGATGTCTTTGGCAATTTTTTCAGCATCCGTAAGTGTGGATTCAAATTTCTTGTCGGAAGTTAAAAACGATACCTCCTCCGGACTCAACACCACAAATTCCACTTCCTCCTTTGGAACAAATATGCGCTTATGGAATTGTCCAATTGGCATTCCTTTCTCCTTTAGCAAATAATTGTAAAACACTTTAAGGCACTTGAGAATTAAACCTGCATAATTGTCGTAATATCCATTATCATGATACAAAAACAGGTGAAGTTCCGTCATGAAATTTCTCCAATATACGTTGAGCGTTTTAATGTCTTTGTGGTTCACTCTGTGAACAAGATGGAGACACAATTGAAATTTCCGTTCACTTTGAAACCGAAGCAGAATTCTTAACGTGTTGTTGTAATTGTTTGAAGTTACATCAGAGATGCGCTTTCCGGATGCACTGGTTCGTTTACCGTTGAGTGACTCCCTGATAAATTGCCGGAAAAGTTTTTCAAATCCGGCAGAATCGATCGTTGTAATAGCCATATTTTTTTTGTCGCTTATACGAGAAAGCGGTCAAGCGGTTTTCAAATTCTGCTAAATAAGCTCTTAAAATAAAACTGCATTTACTTAAATGAGAATGTACTCCATTAGTAAATAAGAATATGTAAAAATAGGATTGAATAAGATTTGTGCAAACGTCGATTTACTTTTTTCCCTCTTTCAAATTCATTAAAGTCCATTTTAAGATTAAATTTCCTCGAAACATGGCAAACTCAGCCATCACTGGGCAGTATCCAAGAGGCGAACAAAATATCAGCTTTACAAAATGAATACAAACACTAGAGCCCCGCCGATTAAGAAAGTCTACAAGGTTTTCTAATCCTTAATTAAAGTCCCCGTAAAATCATCCAAACCCTCAATTCTAATCGTGCAGTTCGCATTATCAGCGATTTTTTCACATAATAAACAAACAAGTGTATCTCCGGCAAAATCGACAATTGAGATATTTTTATCGGTATTGGTATAATGAAAAAGCACCTCTTCAGCATTACTGTTGCCGACCATCACTTTCTTCTCGTCAATGAAATTGAAGAAAAACAAAGTCAAATTTTCATCAGGCACTATCAATTTGTAATGCACCCCGGCAAGGCTCGGAGCTTTTGATCCTACTATGATTTTAAGCGAAAGGAACACTGCAAAAATGACTAAAATCGGAAAAGCAAGGTAATACCAAGTACTTCTATTCTTCAAAAAATTCAAATACACTTCAATTAACTTAGGGGAATTGGCCGCTACTGAAATAATGAATATTGCACCAGTAAATTTGTTTACTTTAAATTATAGAAATCACCTCATCCGAATTAATTTCTTTAAATATCCAAACTGGATCCATATGATTATTTTAACATCAATTTACAATCAAAATGTCGAAAAAAAGAATGCTAAAAATCTCAACCAACTACTACTTATTTTTTTGTGATTTATAAAACAAAATTCGACGGTATTTGGGATTTAAAACCATTAACCTGTTACCCGGGTTTTGAGAATATACTTTGTTAATTGTATCAATAATTGGATGACTCTGGATCAGTGCCAATTCACCTGTTACCCGAATATTTTTGTTGATATACTTTTTAGGCCAGTAATCCATTCCTTGGATGTAATAAATTCCGTCTTCATTTTCAATTAAGGCCCCAGCTTTTCCGTTAAGTGCCTTTCCCTTAACTATTATTCTTGTATTTATATTCGAACAAGAATAAAGAAATATGAAAAGCATAAAAAATTTAAGAAAGTTGAATTGCATGAAGAAATTTTTATTTATTTATTTTTTGCTTATCTCCCTCCCCACCAAAATAAAAACCAACCTTCCTCCCCCCCCTAATCCCTGAAATAAAGCCAGCAGAAAAAGGCAGAAACAAATGCAACTCCGCCGCTTAGCAGGCAGGTTTGGTAATGAAAGGGATAAATGTATTTGTAGATGACCACAAAGGATAGCAAAATGGATCCGACATTGGTAATAAAGGTGTTCTTCTGAAAATGAATAAGGATGGCAAGTGCGTGACCTAACATCATGGATAGTCCGATGAAAAAAATGAATGCTCCTCCCGGCCAATGCATGGTTTTAAGAAATAATCCCAGCAATAGAACAGGACCAAAAACAAAAACAGGTGCATACCGTTTACGTGGATAGGATGATTCCCTTGGGGCATCGATAGGTTCATCGAGAATTTCACTCATGTACTGATTTTTGGGAATCTGTAGTGCAAATAACGTAAAGCCTTCTTTTTTGTTTCAGCAAACAGATGATCGGCATTGGCAAAACTTCCGGAATCAATCCATTTTCAGACGTATACCGTCGTGCCCAATGATGATGGGATCTTCATTGATGCGTCCTGCTTCCGGCGCATTTTCCAGTTTCAATACGCCTCTTGGACAAACCGATGAACAAACACCACAACCCACGCAGGATGAACGCACAATATTCTGACCACGCTGAGCATACCAGCGTACATCAATTCCCATCTCGCAATAGGTGGAACAATTACCACAGGAAATACATTGTCCGCCATTGGTAGTGATCCGAAAGCGGGATTTGAAGCGTTGGATCAATCCTAGATACGCTGCCAGCGGACAACCAAAGCGGCACCATACGCGATTTCCCATCATGGGATAAAATCCTGTCCCCACTACTCCCGAGAAAACGGAACCGATCAGAAATCCGTAAATCATTTTGAGCATTCCGCTTGAAATTCCGAGAACGGTATCCTGTTTTGTCTGCCAGGCGATGAGCACAAGGACGGTCATGATCACCACAAACACCAATACCGAATGAATCATCCAGCGTTCAATTTTCCATGCTTTAACGGATTTATCGGATAACTGACGGTAAGGATCGCCAAGTGTTTCTGCCAGTCCGCCACAACCGCAAACCCAGGAGCAATACCAGCGTTTGCCATAGAGGTAGGTGAAGAGCGGAACACCGATCACAAACAAGGCAACACCCCACCAGAACATAGCAATTCCGATTCCGCCAAAGGCATACATACTCTCGATGCGTTCGCCCTCAAAATAATTGTAATGCAGAGGCCAGATGTGTTTCAGATCCACGGAAGGCTGATTGAGTGCAGAGAGCAACTCTGGAATCATAAACGCAAAACAAACCTGGAAAAACATAACGGAAAAAGTGCGCACCTGCTGATAGCGGTTACCGCGGTACTTGAGCAGCATACGAATGCCCATTACCACCATGGCTAGGCAATAGATAAATCCGTAAAGAAACCACTGATCGGCTTCTCCATTTTCAGAAAACAATTTCCGGACAGGATCGGCAAGCAGCATCCAGTTGGTGATGTATTGCGGAAAGAAATACAATACGATATAAAAAAGGATCAGAAAAGTTCCAACAACAATACCGATCCAACCTCCATTGCTGGCAGGAGAATGGTAAATTCCATTATTGTGAATGCCGAACGGTTTACCTGCATACTCCGGAAAAATGATCATCAAGGCACCGATACAGGTTCCAATAAAACTTAACAGGAACACCAATCGAAACCACAGCTGATCGGTAAGTAATCCTGCACCGGAATGTTTCACCACCATTACCAGTTTATCATCATGTATGACCTGTTCCCATTTTCCTGCTGCTTTTAAGGGAGCATTGTAATCGGAAAAGATTTTGCGGTAATCGGCAATGAATGCAAATCGTGAATCGTATTTTTTTCCGTACAACTGCGTCAATTGCGGCTCAAGGATTTCGTAGGCTGTTTTTCCTTCTCCGGTATAAACGGTGTTGAGTTGGGAATAGGCTACTTTTTCGGTGAGCACAAAATGACTCATGCTTAAACTCAACACAAAGGTGAGCAATCCAACCGCAAAGAGGGTCCTGCCGATATTCCGGATCTTTTTCATTTCCCTATGCCTTGAAAGATGCGTTTCCAGCTGCGTTTTTTCAGTTGGAGTTGTTTTCCGCTTTTAGCATTGTATTCTTCCACCAGGTAATTTTCGTAGTGACGGAAAAACTCAGGATCGAAATTGGCATCGGACAAATGACACAATACATATTCGATATCCTTTTCCTCCCGCAACCAGCGATCGCAGACTTCATGACGGTAGCGCACACCCAACAGGGTTACACCTTCGAAACGGAGTGTTTGCGGATCGTAGAACAAACGAATGGCACAGCGGCGGTGATGATTCATCCAGAATACAGATCTACAGGTATCCGGAATTTTTACGTTGCGGCTGTAAACCTGAAATTCGATATCGAACAGTTTTGCAGAATTAAAAAAGTTAACCGGTCGGTAAACACTGGTGGTTCCCGTAAGCGTAGCAGCAAGCGTCTCTGCCTGCATGCGACCGGTGTACCAGATTTGTTCAATCTTTGTTCGACCACTCAGCGCGGTTCTGAATTCCGCGCAATCGCCAATGGCATAAACATCCTTTGCAGAAGTCTCGAAACATTCGTTCACCAGTATTCCTGTCCCCGTTTCAATTCCTGATTCCTGCAGAAATGCAATATTCGGTTTTACACCAATGGCAATTCCCACGAAGCTGCAGGGTATCTCATCTCCTTTGGTGGTAAGTACAGCACGTACTCTTCCGTTTTCATCACCAAGAATTTCTTTGAGTTCTGTTTGTGTATGCAGATCCACTCCATGGTCGGCGATAATGTGCCGCTCCACGATATCCGATTCTTCACTTCGCAAGGCACTGCTCCAGAATTTAAATTCGCGCACCAGATAAGTCACATGAATTCCCCGCGAACGCAGCATCTCCACCATTTCCACACCGATCAATCCGCCCCCTACTACTACTGCCCTGCTGCAATTTTGGGTATTGCTTTCCATAGCAGAAAGATCCTGCAAACTCACCAATCCCTGCACACCTTCAAAATGCGAACCGTGCCAGGAACCGGGATTGGAATGCGATCCGCTTGCGATAACCAATACATCATAACTCATGGTACTGTGATCATCCAGATGCAACACTTTTTGGACAGTATCCACACGATTAACATGCGCTCGCCGCAGATTGATCCTGTTCTCCGACCAAAAACGATCTTCGTAAGGCTTGGTATTCTCCTGAAGCATATGCCCCATGTACACATACATCAGAGCAGGACGGGAATAAAAATAATCGCTCTCGGAAGAAATGATCGTGATAGTATCATCCGAACGCTTCCGCACATGCCGGGCCAGCGTTGTGCCGGAAATTCCATTACCAATAACAACAATGTGGCGCTGCGACATAGGGATAAATGTAGGAAAATAAAAATGCCAATAGGTAAAGCCGGAGTTATTTTAGATGAAGAATTACCAACAGCTCAAAGCTGCGCTCCTGTTGACCTGCAATTGATTTCTTATTGTAATTTCAAGTAAATTGTACACCTGTTATGCGCTTATCCCGGCTCCTATTTCCACTTTTCCTTATTCTGTTGTGTTCCTGCAACGGAAATCTTTTTCGTGGTTCGCAATACGGAAACCGTCAGTGGGTGAATGCAGGTCCTGCATATGAAGCTGCTGCAGATCGTCGTACACCAAACACGAAAGCTTCCTCTGAAAAAGCGGAACACACTCCCCTACCCGATTCCCTGTTTACCACCTCAACAAGTCCCGAGGAAAATTTTCATTCAGAAAATACGGCATGTACTACACCTCCGCTTTCGAAAAAAACATTCGCTCCCAAATTGCTGATTGCCTCCGAAAAAAGAATTCGCAAAAAAGGTTTTTTCTCAATGGCAGCAGGAGCAATTGCCGGCGCAGCAGTGGTAACAGGAGTCATTGCCGCCATGTTTAATGGTTTTGCCTGGGGACTCCTTCTCCTACTTGGCGGAATTCTGTTGGCTTACCTTGGAATCCGACTCTCCTTATCTGCAAAAAAAGATATCGATACGTTATCATCACGTTCAACCATTGCATGGCTCAACCGTCCTGCAACCATTGGATTTGTCATGAATATTGTTGTGCTGATCCTTTGCGGATTCGTTACACTCTTTTTGCTGATGGCATTGATCTGATTAACGCAAGCGATCAATAGAGCGAATAATGTTTTCGTCGGAACGAATGGCTCTGTTGGCAAGAAAAACAAAGGCTAGTGCGGCAACCGGCATAAAAAATCCGACACCATATGAAACAATAACTGCTGCAGGAACTTCGAATTTTTGTGGCAGTCCGTCGGTCACAAAATACAAGGTAATGATCAAAGCTGTGAGCAGAAGATAATTCATGCGTCCCATGCGCATTTGCAATTGACGATTACCGTACATAAAAATAGCTGCAGCGGTATAACCTGCCAGTCCGAGAAAAATCCATTGGAAAGGAACAGCTACCAGATTCTCTCCACCCTTCATCAATCCGGTTGCGGTAAAGAGGTAAGAAGCGCTGCCCAAATCGAATTTCGCAATTGAAAAAAAGAAAGGAAGCAGCAGACAAGCAGTTGCCAGAAAGAGATAAACGGTTTGAATTCGTTGTAACATGACAGCAATTAATCGTTGAGTTTTTCCAATTCGCTTTTTACAAAATCAGCAAGTTCTTTCACGTATCCGCGCGAAAAATTGAATCGGATACCGGCTGTTTCGTAAATCTCGGGAATACTTTTGGTATAGCCCAGTTTGAGTGCTTCGGTATAGGCTTTTACTGCGTTTGCAGGATCTTTTTTGTAGTTTCTCCAGATAGCAATGGCACCTAGTTGAGCCATTCCGTATTCGATGTAATAGAAGGGTACTTCGTAAATATGCAATTGCTTTTGCCAGGCGCTTTTGCGGGAATGTTCGTAACCGGAATAATCAACAGTATGCGTCGAAAACTCATCCTGTATCTGCATCCATGCCGCTGCTCTTTCTGCGCTGCTGTGTTTTGGATTTACATATAACCAATGCTGAAATTTATCGACTGTTGCGATCCATGGTAAAATGCTCAGAATTTTTTCGAGTTGATCTTTGCGTGCCCGTTTCAGTTCTTCAGCATTGGTATAAAATTCATCCCATGCATCCATACTCAGCAATTCCATACTCATGGATGCCAGTTCTGCAACTTCGCTGGGAGTTCCTTTAAACGCTGTAAGCTCAAGATCGCGGGTGAGAAAGGAATGTACCGCATGTCCGCCCTCGTGCACCATGGTAACCAGGTCACGTTGCGAATCCACTGCATTCATAAAAATAAAAGGCACACCGATTTCGTAGAGCGGATAATTGTATCCACCGGGTGCTTTTCCATCTTTCGATTCGAGATCGAGATGTCCCATTTGTTCCATGATGCGGATGCACTCACCGAAATAAGGCTGCACCCTTGCCATGGAACGGATGCTACGGTCCACCAGCTCGCGTGCACCGTGAAAAGGTTTGAGCGCCGGTTTTCCGCTAATATCAACCTCTGTATCCCAGGGACGCAATCGATCGAGTTGAAGACGTTCTTTCCGCTCTTCCATGAACCCTTTGGTAATGGGCAGGATTTCGGTACGTATGCTCTCATGAAAATCTTCGCAATCGCTCACCGAATAATCGAAACGACCGAGCGCATCGAACATGTAATCGCGGTAATTTGTATATCCTGCATTGAGACTTACCGAATGCCGGAGATCGCGCAACAGATCGAACAATTCATCCAATGCTACGGTATCTTTTTCCCTGCGGTTTACGATGAGCTGATAAATCAATTCCCGCTCATTGCGATCGGTCGATTTAAGAAATGTAGCTGCGCGTGGCATGGTGATTTCTTCGTTCTTGTACACCACACTTTGTGCGCCGGTGATGGCACCGTATCGCTGCGATTCTTTTTGGATCTGAGCGATAAGCGGAACATTTTCGTCGCGGAAGAGTTTTAACTCCTGTGCAATGGCTCTGCGGTAAATCGAGTAACCGGGTTTTTCAAGTTTGTTCACGAATGAACAATCCATCATTTTCCGGTTGAGTTTATCGGCATAGGGTGCAATACGAGGCTCGATTTCGGTTACGAAAAATTCGTAAGCTTCAACGGCCTTATCATCCTTGGTGTTGATGGTCATGCGGATGTACCGCCAGGCACCTTCTTCTTCTACAACAGCTTCCAACTCGCTGCGATCCTGCAACCATTGTTCAAGATCGCCAATCGAAAGCAAATCGCGATTCAGTAATGTACTGAAGTAAGGTTCCAGCTTCGACCATGCGTCGATCTGCAAATCCTGTGCAATGAAACGACGTGGTGGTCGAACCGGAAGATCGGTACCTGTGCTGGCCATGGCTTATGCGCCACGTTTCATGGAAGCAGTGCGCACTGTGGTTTTGGCTTTTGATTCGGCCTTCACTTTTGGCGCAGCTGTTTTCTTCACTTCTTTCTTTTCCGCAGCAGGTTTTTTCGCTTTGGGTTCTTTGGCTTTGCTTTCCTTCACTTCCGCTTTTTCCTCTGTAGCTTTCTCTTCCTTCGCTGCCTTTTTCTTCGGCTTCGCTTCTTCCTTCTCTGCTGCAGCAGCTTTTTCGGCTTCTTCAATCAGGTTTTTCAAAGTCCCGGTTTCCTGAAGCAGGTTGTACCAGGAAAAAAGTTTTTTCAGATCACTGTTGTACACACGCTCACGATCGTAATTCGGGAGGATCTCCGCAAAATACTTGTGATGTGCATTGGCTTCTTCCTTAGCATCCACACAACGTCCGCCTTTTTCCTTATCCCAGATCTTACGGATGATCTCTGCCAGCGGAACATCTTCCTCTGTAGTGTACATGCTGATGTCGTCCAGCGCACTTACCTTATCGGCAGAAAATGCAGGAAAACGCTTTTTGTCGGTAAGACCTTCTACGATCAGACTGTTCTTACTTTGAGAAACAACTTTGTAAAGACCGGGTTTACCCGAAATTGAAATGATGCCTGTTAAATTCATTCTTTTTGATGTTTGATGAAGAAGTCCAAAAATAAACAATAATGGACGAACCGGACATCAGGTTATCAAGGGCTGTTAATAAATCATTCGGCAAAACCGGTCTAAGGCGCAGAAACGAGCTTTTATTTCAACAATTCTTCCTCAATAATCTCCTTGAACGCTGCTTTTGGTAAAGCTCCGGCCTGCATCATTGGCTGCGCTTCGCGGGGAATAAACAGGAGACTGGGAATACTTCGGATCCCAAATACGGCAGAAAGTTCCTGTTCCACTTCGGTATCAACCTTGTAAATAATGAGCTTATCCGTGTATTCATCACTCAATTCCTCCAACAAAGGGGCCACCATTTTACAGGGACCGCACCAGTCGGCATAAAAATCGATGATGGCAGGGACATTTCCCTTGTATTTCCATTCCTTTTCGGTGGTATAATCGAAAATATCGGATTTGAATTTTTCGGCTGTCAGCTTAACTGTAGGCATAATCTTATTTTTCTGCAAAGTTAGTTTGCCGGTACTTGTTACACAGTGAGAAAGATCACTGAGCGTATTTCGGAATCAAAGGCAGAAAATCGGTGATGTCCTTGATTCGCGTTTCATCGCTGGGGTGGGTGCTCAAAAACTCAGGCACAGCTGCTCCGTTAGCGGCCATTTTTTTCCAGAAATCAATCGCCTTTGAAGGATTGTATCCCGCGAGATACATGAAGACGAGTCCCATTTTATCCGATTCCGTTTCGTGTTTTCTGCTATAAGAGAGAATTCCCAGTGCAGAACCGATTCCGTACGATTGCAGGAAAATATTGCGTTTCACCGGATCAGACATTGCTCCTCCCAATGCGCGTCCAACACCCTGAATGGCCATTTGCTGACTCATCCTTTCGTTACCGTGACGTGCAATGGCATGTGCAATTTCATGTCCCATGATAACTGCAAGCAAGGTATCGTCGGTAGCGAGGTTTAAGATTCCGGTATACACCACCACTTTTCCACCTGGCATACACCAGGCATTGATGGTAGGATCGTCGACCACGTTAAACTCCCAGGTAAAACCACGAATGCGTCCTAATGCGTTTTTTCGGGTGAGGTAATCGATCACTGAGCTTTGGATCTTCCCTCCTACCCGCTTTACTGTAGCAGTGCGAGGATCGTTATGCGGCAGCACTTTGGCAGTAGCAAGAAAATCGCGGTAGGCTGTATCCGCCATGAGAATGAGTTGCTCTTCCTGCAATAGACGAAACTGCTTGCGGTTGGTAACCGGTACACGGGTACAGGATACAATAACGGAGGTAAGCAGTACAGCTAAAAAAAATTGTTTCATGATCATTGAATTTCGGCGGTTAAACCGGCTTCGAGTAATTGCGTGCAAACCGGTTCCAGTTCATCGTAGCTCCCTCTTTTCACCTCACATTTACCGGTGTAATGAACCAGGTAGGTACACTGTTCGGCCTGAACAGCTTCGTGTTTGCAATAGCGAATCAGCATTTCGATGACATAACCGAAAGTATTCACATTATCGTTAAAGAGAATGATGCTGCGCAGATCAACATCCTGTTCAAGAACCACCACATCCTCTTCTTCCTTCCAGCGGGGTTGAGTGGATAAGCGAAAATTATTTTTCATAGACCAATCGGAAAGCTTCCGACAAAGATATTTCTTTTCCGTCTTTTACCACTACAATTCGCACAGTAGAAAGTCCCTCCGCAATCAAACGCGCCTTTAGACGCAAGGCCTGATCGATATCGGTAATTCCATCAGCATAAGCCATAGTAAATCCACCATCAATGGCTTTGGTACGGACATTGAGTTCGGGAACATTGCCGTATGCTTCTTTCACTTCCTCAGGCATTTCACCTGCAAATTCAGCCACCACAATTCTGTAACGCATACCGGCAGTGTAAGCTTTTGAAAGCGGGATTTCGTTAGATCCGTCAAATGCCACAATGCGAACCGAAGAAAGTCCTTCACTGATAAAATGGGCTTTCATTTTCAATGCTTCATCGTAGGAACTTCCATCAAGCACATAATAAACGATGGTTCCATCATTCAGTTTTTTGCGCTTAACTCCTTTATCGTAGTTATTCAGGAAAATTTCTGTTGCTTCCGGCGGAACCTCGCCTATGAATTCACCAATGTAAACCTGGAATCGGACAGTGGAAGCAGCTTGTGGTTCTTCAACCTTTGTGGCAGTCGTTTGAGCAGGAAGTTTGTCGCTAACATATGCACCGGGCAATCCTTTCTGAATAAAATGATCTGCAATATTGAAAGCTTCCGTGCGCGATGAAACATTATCGATAAAATAAACGGTAGATCCGTCACCCACATTCGCTTTGCGTATCCCGTAATTCATGTTGGTCAGGAAAATCTCCGCTTCTTTGGAAGGAACTTCACCCTTGTACTGACCAAGAATAACCTTGTAACTCGAAGCTTGCGGTACATTCTGTCGGTCTTGGGTCTGCGTTGTTCCGCCTTGCTGCGTTGTTCCACCCTGCTGTGTTGTTCCACCTTGTTGTGTTGTTCCGCCCTGCTGTGTTGTTCCGCCTTGTTGGGTTGTTCCACCTTGTTGTGTGGTTGTTGTATTGCTGACCAGTTTCTGATCGTTTACAAAAATTGAATTACCGTATTTCGCAATCGAATCGCGTGCTTGTCCGATGGTTATTCGTTTTCCATTGAGATAGGCCGTAACGAATGCATCTGTTACACCAATCTGGCGAATTTCGTCCCTGCGTGAAGTAGCGATATTGATATCGGTGAAGACCCCTGTAGTATAGCGAATCTGATCGTTTGCTGTTTTTTCGCTGTTGAGCGGATTCAGATTAAAGATTTTATCAGCCGAAACCGGACGAGAATAAACGCCCACCTGAACGGTAAAGAACAATCCGGGAATGACTTCCACCTGATTCGCTTTCGCCGCATTCGGATCGTTGTAATAATTGGTGGCGTTACGGTCAGGATTAAAGTTGTTTACAAACTCCTGAGTAGTTCCACCCTGCTGTGTTGTTCCACCTTGCTGTGTAGTTCCGCCTTGCTGTGTAGTTCCACCCTGTTGGGTTGTTCCACCTTGTTGCGTTGTTCCACCCTGTTGGGTCGTTCCACCTTGCTGTGTTGTTCCGCCTTGTTGGGTATTTGTTGCGAGTTGACCGCTTTGTCCCAATGCTTCCAGTGCCTCGTTGAGTGGAATACGTTTTCCATCGCGGAAACCAACAACAAATGCATCGGTATATCCCATTCCGCGAATCTCCATTTTTGCGCCGTTGGCAACATTAAACGTGGTGAAATATCCAACGGTATAACGTGTGAGTCCCTGCGGCGTGGTTTCGGCAGTAATTGGTGCAAACTCTTTAAATGTTTCCTGAGGAATCTGATTGCGGAAAGCTCCTACCTGCACTTTAAAATAAATTCCTTTCGGCATTTCCGGATTTACAGGAATAGGATTGGCATTGTTGTACACTGCTTTTTCCGACAGCACATAAATTTCAGTTTCCACTTTTTCGGGGACAGAATATTTACGCGCAACGAATTCAGGATCCATTGTGGTGATCGGACTAACAACACTTGTGGTACCTGCATTGGTTACAGTGCGCTGGTTACCGTTTGTTGTTGCGGTTCCACCGGTGGTATTGGTAGCAAGCGATGTTCCCTTGGGATCCGGCAATTTTCCGGCAGAAGCAAGATCGCGGATGGTTTGCGCTTTACGCGGATCCATTCCTGCGAGATAATTATCGGCATTGGTTTGTGCACGGTTTGCTTCTGTGCGACGTTGTGTTGCGCGGTTTCGTGTAGTATCGTAATTCCGTTCTGCACGGATGGCTTGCTGTTCAAGATCGGAAGCCTGAGTGAGCAATCGATTTTTGCGTTGGTTATCCGTTTCTGTAGAAGCTTGTGCACGTGTATCCTGTGCGCGCTTACGAAGATCGGCTGTTGCATTTAGTCGCTGCTGGTAATCGCGCTCTGCATTTGTCGCCGAAACTTCTGCTCTTCTTGCTTCTTCGCGCAATTGCATGTAACGGGCATATTCCGGATCATCCGCAATGGCAATTGCACGCTCCATTTCCTCTTCTTTTCTGCGTTGCTCTGCTATTTGCTCTTCTTCCTGTCTTCTTGTTTCGTTGGCTTTTGTATTCATCCGATCACTCTGCGCCAATAATTCTTCGCCTTCTTTTCGCTTTTGCGCCGACTGATCAAGAACAGCTTGACGGTTTTTCTTTTTGACCGTTTTGGCAGAGTCTTCGAGTTGCTGCGCACGGGCAATGAGATTATTTCCCTGCACGCGCAAACGATCAGCCTCAGCCATTTGCCGTGTACTTTCGCGATTGGCAGGATCTGCCATTTGAGCAGAACTTATTCCGCCTTGTTGTGTTGTTCCTCCTTGTTGTGTTGTTCCTCCTTGTTGCGTTGTCCCACCTTGCTGTGTTGTTCCGCCTTGCTGCGTTGTTCCACCCTGTTGCGTTGTTCCGCCTTGTTGTGTTGTTCCGCCTTGCTGCGTTGTTCCTCCCTGTTGTGTGTTTATTGCAACTTCTTGTCCGCTGTTATTTCCGGTGTTTTGTTTTTGATTGGCTGATGCAAGTGTTTTGTCGCCCAATAAAACATCCAGTTGCTGCTCGGCTTCGGCCAGGAGACTGTTTGCTTCACGCTCTTTTGCATGAGCCTGACGGAACAATTCGTTGCGTTTGTTCTTATCTTTTTCCGCATTGGCATTGCGACGTAATTCTGCAGCTTCCGAAAAAATGCGTTCTGCCTGTTGTTCCAGCGCAGTTACATTTTTCATCACCTGGTGATTGGCCGGAATATCTTTATACCCTGTTTCCTTTTTCTTCTCACTGATTCGTTTTTCGGTCGCTTCACGCTCTGCAGCATTGGCACTCATAAATGATGCAGCAACATTCATTTCCATTGTGAGCAACTCAGATTCCGCTTTCTTGATTTCGTTGTCGAGTTTCTTCTGCTCGGCCTTATCGGTGGATGAGTAACGACGAATTTTCAAATCCTCGATCTGCTTGCGTTTTGCTTCGATGGCGGTAAGCTGACTTTCAATTCCCTGCATTTCCTGCTGGGCTTTTTCGGAAGTGTAAGGGTATTTGTTTTCATACTGCTGTTGTGCAGGCAAAGAAGCAATTCCCATTTTATCCAGACGAATCCTGCCTGCAGATAATTCGCGTGTCTTCTCCATGCGCAGATTCTCCAATTCAGACAAACGACGTTCTTCATCCTGCTTTATCTTTTCATCATCGGTACTTGCGATAATGGCTTTGGATTCGGCAATTTGTTTGTCCAGTTTTTCAATCAGTGTTTCATTCAGATCATTCCGTTCACTGATTTTTCGCGCTTCTGAAGAAGTGGAGTTTTCAATACGCTCCATGCTTTGAACATAGCCGGGATCAACAGTTTGAATCAGATTCTTTTTCTCGCTGGTAAGTTCGGGACGTTCGCTGAGTTGCTCCAGTGTTTGTTTGTCGCGCTTGAGTTCTTCTTCTTTCTGTTTTTTCAACTCCCCCAATTGATTCAGCTTATTGGCTGTTGCAGGATCGGAAGTAGATGTAGATTTAAGCTCCGACATTTGCGCATCGATACGACGGATCAATTCTTCGTTTAATCGTATCCGCTCTTCCGTCTGTTTGCTTCGATCGCCCGAAGAGGATGAAGTTTCGAGAGCAGTGAAATATTCCGGATAAATATCCGACACCTTAACAATGTTCTGTTCAGGGTCTATACCCTGCGCTGTTTTTGCAGATTTGGAGTACGAAGTTGCCGCATTGTTCAGGTACTTATTCCCCAATTGTTCTGCCACATTGGCTTTCATCAGGAGCAGGTTCCTGGCCTTCTCATCTTTTTCTTTGGCTGCATCAGCACGAAGTTTTTTCGCATCTTCAAACTTCGTTTTTGCCTTTTCTTCCAGCTTCTGGGCCGTGAGGAATTCAGGATCATCAGCAGGTACCTTAACTTTTTTAGCTTCCGATTTGGCTGTTGAAACTTTCGCTTCGATCTCTTTTTTCTCCAGCTGATTTGCTTCCTGAACTTTCGATGCGATCTCTAATTCGAGTTTTACTAATTCTGCTTCGAGCTTAATGATCTCCTGTGTGATGCGATCCGATTCTGCGGCATTGTTCGACTCAGCACGACGAATTTTTAATTCGGTGAGCTGGTCTTCAATATCGCGTACTTTATCAATAAGCGGTTGCAAAGCATCGATACGCTTTTGTGCTTCGGCGGACGAATACTCAGGCATAAATGCATAACCGGAAACCGAACGACCGTTTTCATCCACGCGTGTGATTCCTGCTTCTGCCAATTGTTTATCAGCCTGCGCAACTTCGCGCTCTTTCTCATCACGAAGATCTTTCAAGTCCTCAATACGTTGACGCGTAGCTTCGGGATCGCTCACATTTCCGGTGGAGAGGTTTCGTTCCAGTCGACTGATTTCTTCAGCGGTCTTGCGGATCAACTCCTCATTGGCCTCGCGTGTTTCTGCTGTTTTGCGGACTTCCGACTTATTGGAATTTTGTATGGCATCCACTTTTGCGTCGTAAGACGGATCAACGGTTTCTGCAATCTTTTCGTTCTTTTCTTCCTGAATTACATTGGGCGTACGCGAACCCTGCATGGTAGATTCATCCTTGCGCACCATCGCTTCCAATTGCGATTCCAGCTTCTCGAGTTCAGCTGCTTTTTCGGTATTCCCTGCTTGTTCAGCTCTTCGCTTTTCCTCTTTCACTTTATTCAGCGTCTGCTCATTCAATTGCTTTCGCTCTTCAGCTTTTTGCGTGGAAGTAAGATTACTGCCTTCGATGGACGCAAGCTGTTTATCGTACGAGGGATCAATTTTATCCAAAGTAGTATTGCTTGCCAGCTCCGTCGATTTTACAACTCCAGGATCGGTGGAGGCGGTGTTTTCCAGACTTTGAATACGGCGCTCGTTGGTAGTGATATCGTTGCGTTTTTCAGCAATAAGTTTATCCAGACCACTCATTTCATTTTGTGCGGCAATTTTTTCTTCGGGAGTTCCGCCTGTAATTTGTTCTTCCAATGCAGCCTTGCGCGATTCTGCCGATTGCAGGAATTCCCTGTTCAGGTCGTTTTCCGAACGGAGCTTATCCTGCGTGCTTGAATTGGAATTACGAATACTGTTCAGCTTGTTGCTGTAGTTGGGATCAACAGCTGTGGTGATTTCGTTGGAACTTTTAATGGTTTTATTCGGATCTTTTATTGCAGCAATCTGCTGATCATTGTTCCTGATTTCGGTTTGTTTCTGAATTTTCAGATTGGTCAAGCCTTCTTTTTCCTGCAGGAGTTTTTCCTTTTCGTCACCGTTTGCCTTCGCTATCTTTTTATCCAGCGTTTCGATCTGCTTATCCACTTTTGCTATCAGCGTCGCATTCAGTTTATTTTCCTCTTTGAGTTTGTCTTCAGGAGATTTTTGTGAGGACTTGATTTTATTCAGGGATACATCGTAATTCGGATCAACTTTGTTAGGTTCTGTTACACGAGTTGGATTGACCGTAGACGAACCGCTTTCTATTTTTCGCTGATTGAGGCTGATTTCGTTTTGAGTGGATTCCTTCAGATCACGTAATTCCCTGTTCTCTTTTTCCAGACGTTCACGTTCCATCGGATCGACGGAATTCATTTTTGCATTGTTGGCTGCGATACGTTCATCGGTCTTGGTAACCAGATCACGATTCAACTCGTTTTCGCGTTGCAATTGCTCTTTTGGACTAAGTCCCGAATTTTTTATCTCATTCCGTTTCTGATCGAAGGCAGGATCAACCTTGGCTGCAGTATTTCCGGTTGTAGGTTGTAAAGTGGTTGTGATGCCTTTTAGTTCTCCAATCCTGTTTTCGTTGCGTTTGATCTCGAGTTCTTTGTTCGATTTCAAATTCTCAAGGGACTGAATGCGTATTTGCAATTCCTCACGCTTGGCAGGATCTTTTTCCTTTTTGAGTTTGTCGTTGAGCGATGCCACATCTTTATCGATGGTGCTGATCCATTCCCGGTTCAACCGGTTTTTCTCCTCAAGTTTGGTGGTGCTTTCCGATTGCAACTCGAGTTCTTCTGCTTTTGATAAGAGTCCTTTGTATTGCGGATTTTCATAAAGGTATTTGTTCAGCTTTTCCTGATCGTCGCGATTAATCTCTGCATTCTGTTGCAGAACCTGTTCATTCTTTGCAATGGTAAGTGATGATTCTCCGGAATTGATTTCACGCGCCAATGATGCCTTCTCTGCTTCGGTAAGTGATCCTTTTACGTTTCCTGACTGGATATCCTCAAGAATGGAAACCTGTGAAGCGATCTGATCGGTTTCCAGTTGCAGACTCTCGTATTTTCGCTGTGCTGTTTTAATATCTGCCTGAATCGCATTGAGATCTTCTGTTTTGCTATCAATCTCGCGCTGAAATTCCTGTTTCTTTTTATCGCCTTTTGCCTGCTCCTGCTGCTTTTTAAGATTGTTCAGCTCACGTGCGATCTGACTTTCTTCGTTACGCAGGTCTTTCACAATTGCAAGTGCTTTGTCGGCTTCCAGCTTTTTAGTTCTTCCTTTTTCGCGCAATTCATCGATCTCGTCCTTACGATTCGATTCGCTGGCCATTACTGAACGAATATATTCCTGCTGTTCACGAAGTTTTTTCTCTGCTTCTTTTCTGTTCTTGGAGGTAATCGCAGACTCCACTCCTTTCGCAAATTCAGAAGCTACTTTTGCTTCGTCCTGTTTCTTCTTTTGTTGTTGGTCCAGACTTACAGCCACATTATAGGCAGCCGTAGATTCATTGACCAGCTTTTTTGCTTCTGCATTCAAATCATTGGCTTCTGCAATGATCTGCTTTCGTTCGTTTTCGTCGCGTACGTTATTCAGTTTGGCAAGCATCTCTTCAGCTTCCTTGGTCTTCTGTCGCGCTTCATCATTTTTGCGATCGGCAACAACATAGGCTGCTTCCGATTTCTCTTTAAGATCTTTGGATTCATTCACCAGTTCCTCCACATCCTTCTTCACCATTTCGATAAGGTCTTTGTCGGACAGGTTACCCAATTGCGGATCTTTCTCGACTTTCTCCGTTTTTTTCTCACGGGCTTTGTCGAGACTATCGATAATCATTTCATTGGAATTGGGATTGAGCAATCCTTTTTCCTTTAGGATCTGGGCAATGATTGCATCGGTATCTTCCACTTCCTGATCGAAAAGATTCCGGATTTTTAATTGTTCGGTTCCGCCGTTGTTGACCAATACCAATTCTTGTTTGAGCGGACGAATCTCTTTCTGATAAGGAACATCCACCACACCAACATGAGCGATCTTCGAATTATCGCTAACAACCACAAATTTGTATTTCCCCGAACGCGGTAAGGTAATCAGGTAGCTGCCATCGCTTGAACGTGTATTGTATATTCCAACCACTTCACCAGTTGCAACATCTTCCACACGCACCGACGCTCCAAGATTGCCGGGCGAAACTTCGGAAATGAATTTTCCCTTGATAATGGAAATCAAAAACGGAATCCGTTCAACCCTTACGTTATACACATGCACTTTACCGGAAGAACTTTCCCTGCGCGATGCAAACCATGCAACACGATCGAGCGAATCAACCATGTAGAGAAAATCATCGTCGGGACTACTGATTGCAAAATCGACGTTTTGAGGAGCACTGAACTGATCGGTTTCCGGATCGTACACGGAACGGAAAACATCATAACCTCCCATTGAATTATGACCCTTTGAACAGAAGTACAAAGTTCTTCCATCCGGATGCATATAAGGGTAATTCTCGTCCTGTGCAGTATTAATATATCCCCTTACAATTTGCGGTTGTCCCCAATCGCCATTGGGTAATCGTTTTACTTTGTAAATATCCAATCCATTTTTTCCGTCACTTCCATAACTGGCAAAAAACACGACATCCGAATTTTTCGGATTATGGATTACGATTTTGTGATTGTTCTTTTTATCGAGATTGCTCTGCAGTGCTTCAACAACGATGAGTTGACCACCGACATCTTTCATGCTGTAGAGACGGAAAAAAGTTTCTTCCGAAATAATTTTCTTTTCAATGACAACCAGATCGGTAATGTTGCGCAACAGTTTTCGTCCGTTGTTACACATTTCAATGTGACGATTCACCTGAAATTTCTCTACATCTTTTGGAGTTGCAAGTGAAATGTATTTCTGATAAGCGCGTATTGCATCAGCGAACTGATAATTGAGATGGTACGCACGACCGAGATAATACCAGCAGTCTTTATTTACACCCGGACTTTGTGCCGCGAAGAGCAGGTATTTTAGTCCGTTTGTTTTTTCTCCATCGGAGAAGATCAAACATGTTCCGTATTTGTAATTGTATTCGGGACTGGCTGCATTATTGGATAAAAGTTGTGAGAATAACGGAGCTGCTTCCGTGTACTTCCCTTCATCGAACAATTTGTTCGCCATCTTAATCAACTCTGCTTCATTTTTCTGAGCAGAAGACATGAAGGGAACCAAGAAAAAAATGATGAGCAAAAATGCCCCGCTATGTCGGATGTTGGTTCTCAAATGCCAGGGTTCCTAAAGGTCTGTACACCAAACCTTAAAGATAGTTGAATTATCCTTAGCCTTTTTTGCGTAGGCGGATATTCATTCGGTTCTCCTCCCTGCGCATCAAACGCTCAATATTTTTCTGGTGAGTAATCAGTACAAGTACAGCTATTACCATTGCGAAATAGATCAGCGAAAGAGGTACCGGACGAAAAACCAGGAAGAACAAAAACGGAAAACTTATCGCCGTAACCATTGAGCCCAGAGACACATAGCGTGTTAAAAGGAAAATAATGAGGAATATTCCGATACACATCAGAGCAGCCTGCCAGTGCAAAGCAATGACAACTCCAAGCAAGGTAGCTACTCCTTTTCCACCCTTAAATCCTGCAAAAATTGGGAAAATATGTCCTAAAACGGCGATCACACCAATAGCCAGCTTAAAGTTGACCTGTGCAAGGGTTTCCGCTTCGTAAGGATTCAACCATGCCAATAAAGTAATGGCAATGAGTCCTTTAGAAACATCCATGGAAAGAACAATGAGTCCTGCTGTTTTGCCCAATACCCGAAATGTATTGGTTGCTCCGGCATTTCCGCTGCCGTGTTCGCGGATATCTGTTCCGTAAAAGATTTTCCCGATCCATACTGCCGACGGAATAGACCCCATCAGGTAGGCAACTACCGCGGCAATAATGTTAAAGGGTGTAAAAATTACATCCATTCTTCTGTTTTTAGTTCGCCCGATCCAACAACTCCTGCGCGCGACCGCGACGGTTATTGTTGAAACGGTATTCGAAATCCTGTTGACCTTTCTCGCCCTTATACTTCCTTTTGTCGTCTTTTGTTTCCTGAACGATCTTATTGAAGTTGCTGTCGGAAGAAGTTACCTCCATCAGCTCCTTCGCATAAGTGAAGAAGTACCAGTTTGAGTCGTCTAATTTAATAACAATGCTGACTTGATCGAAGCTTCGTCCTTTCTGAATCATCACCCGACCATCTACATACTTGAAAATCTGCTTGTTATTTATGTTACTAATTGCAAGCTTACCCTCAGATAACCATATTCCTTCCTCCGGAATCCACTTGAGTGTGACATCAGCGAAAACAATGGACTTCTCCAATTCATCCGGAAAACGCTTTACCTCACCGTGTAAGCTAAGATCGGCGATGACTTTATCGGCCTTTTCCATTCCGATCAGCTCGCGAAGTGCTTTTTCGTAGTTCGACTTCTCATAATCAAACTGTTGGATATCGGGGTAATTAATTATTTTATCGGCCATTTTTTTCATGGCATCATCGCTGAAAGGGAAATCGCACATCAGCGCCACCTTCATTACAGGATTACCCGAGCCTAGCTTTTGAGTGATGTTTCCGATAGGAGTAACTTTGAATTGGCCGGTATTCACTCCAAAATTCATTTTTCCATCACCGCGTATCTCGCACTTTTCTTTTGCAAAGGCAACCAGATTTCCGGGTAAGGTATTTTCTTTCAGCTTCTCATCTTTTGCAATCTGATATTCCTGCAGGCGTTTGTCAAAAATCAGGTAACCTTCTGCCGCCATCACATCGATGTGCTCCTTTTTAATTTTTCCCGAAAGGAAACTGGGATAAATCACCAGCGAATCCTGACTCAATGTAATTCCCGAACCGAGGAACCCGCCTCCATCGAAATTGATGATCGGATTACCAATAGGAATTCGGATATCCATTGGATCCACAACTCCCTTGAATACCACCCAGTCTCTGTTAATGGAGGGACAATTATGCATCAGGCGGGTTGCTCCATTAAAGTTCAAACCTTTATCGTTGGCCTTTAATTCGACACCACCTTTGTACTCGAAATGCGGACTCAGCATGAATCGCTCTTCGGGTTTAACATCACCTTTTGCATAAGTCTGAAATGTTGTATCGAGCGAAATATTGGCGAAATAGATTTTTTGCTCCATTTTATTTTCATCGATATAGGCATATTTTCCTGAAGCCTTATATTCTTTCCGTCCGCTGATTTTGGCTGTTACCTCAGTGATTTTATGGTATTTCGTAACATAGTTACAAACGATCATTGCATTTTTTAAGGGATCCATTTCCGCTTTTCTGCGGATCAGTACTTTATTGCTATCCGGATAGATTCTCGCATCACCCACACCTACAAAATCAACTTTCTGACATGTAATTACTTTTTTCTTCAAATCGAATTTCGCTTTTGGTGCAGCAAAATTCAACGAATCCTGTCCTTGTCGCACCGAGAAGAAATTTGAACCCGACAGATCGATATCCGTATCGATGTTAATATTCCCGGAAACAGAACGTTTGTCGGATTCAAGTTCAATATCTTCATTGTCCATGAACCATTTGAATCGGTCCATGAAACAGATGTATTCATTCTCGGGGAATTCCACTTTTGTTTCATTTCCGTTCGACTTGAATTCGCCCAATCGCTGAACAAAATCAATATGGGCATTTACGTTATCGGTTTTAAATGCAAGCTCTTGTGTTAAATCGTGGTTCTTCAGCTTGAAGTTGGCAGTATCCGAATCAATCACTTTTGTTTTAAACTTGAATTTGCGGGAGGTGAGTTCCGCTGTATTAAAGTAAATCCTCCCCTTGCCCGTCATTCCATCCGGACGAAGGGCTGTTGTTCCCCGCATTTTGCAGGTATTATCAAAAAGATGAATTGCTGAGTCGCGCGATTGAGTGTACAACACCTTTGCCTTTGGATGGTAGCGTATCATCAATTGCGATCCATGCGATTCGGGGATTTCTACACTTCCCTTTTGTTCTACGTTCTTATACTTTTCTGCTATTCCAGAAAGCGAATCCGGGAATAGTGTAAATGCTTTTGAATCGGCAGTGGTTGTAAGAAATTTAATTGTTCCATCTGCCTGCAAACCGTTATTGGAAAGTCGTATTTCATTATTGAAGGTGGCTTTATCGCCATACAATTTGATTCCCTCCGGTGGAAGTTTGCGGATGAAGCCCAGAGAATAATCTTTTTGTACTGATAGTGCTTCTTTGAGTACCGGTAAAATTCCGGCTGATTTAAATTCTCCTGCAAATTTTTGAGAGGGGACTTTAAAATTATCCAGACTATCCATTGTAAATGGATCAACTTTAAAATAGAATGAGCTGCTGTCGTAAACCCCATTATGTATGGATTGGTCATTGTAGAATACATAAGTTGGTGTGGTAGAAGTAAGGATAGGATAATTATGGAATCCTTTTTTGATTCCCGATTTATTGTCTTTTCCATCAATCACAATATTCCCCTTTACATTACGGATTACCGAGCGAACACGAACTTGTTTATCAAAGGGAGGAGTGAATGGCCAAACCCGCAATCGCATGGAATCGCATTGCAGGAGATCGATTTTATAATCATCATAACTGAAGAAAAACTCTTTCCCGAAATATTCCGTTGAACCTGCATTGATAATCCCACCGAATTTCAAATCGCGGTTTTTCCTTACAATCAATTCCTGACGTTCAGGATAAATACGCACAAACTGACTATCACTCAGGTTCACACGCTTAACACCGTAGACAGTCAGATCGAGATTGAGCAAATTAAGATTAGCATTCTTCTGGGCATTACTGACTTCACTTTCAATTTTTATAGGATCGTAATCCGTTTTACGGGCATTTGCTTTCAGTGTATGCGTAAGTTTCGGACGAAGAAGGATGGTGCGTTGTTCAGGATCGTACGATAAATATCCTTCTGCATTCAGCTGACCAATGATACCCATGATCTGTTCTGTGGGTTTTCCCCAATAGGAAGCTACTTCATCCACATTAATCAGTACGGTGTCTTTACGAACAGCATACTGCTCGATGTAATCCATCGGATGTTTTGCATCAATCCCTCTGATTTTGTTGAATTGCTCTTTACTGAAATACTGTGTGGATTCAAATACACATTCGGTTTCCAGTGAACCCAATGTTGGTCCGAACTCAATGGTTGGGTCCCCCAATTTATAATACAAAGCTCCTACGCGCAGTTCGAGTTTGTGGTAGGTATCAAAGAAAGGCGACTGCGACAAACCGGTTGTTCCCCGGGAAAGGATAAACTGATTATCGGTCTTGGTGTATTTCATCCGCAATCCGGGATGTGAAATGGAATCTTTTTCAATGTAAATTACGATGGATGCAAACTCCGCATCGATCGTTTCTGTTTTTATAGTATACGCAAGTGAAGCAGAGCGCATAAATACTTTCCCGTTTCTGTAAATGATCAGTCGCGCAGGTTCTGCACCCGTACCAAAGGCACGAAGATTAGCACCGTGCAACATAAATCCGCCTTCGTAATCGATACTTGGAAAAATGTTTTTGATGAAAAGGCGTTTACTGAACGATTGAAACTGCGGGTAATTGGCCAGACTGGGTTTGGGTGTGGTTGTGATCTTTTCAATCAGTCTACCTGATAGCGGATTCTTAAAGTAGGTAGTGTGAAAGGTAACCGTATCCACATCGAAGCCCTGTGATTTCAAATTGATATCGTAGCGCTTCAATTCAGCAAATGTTTCTGAACGCAATAATCCAGCCCGCTCATAAGTGATGATTCCTCCTTTACCGTCGAATTTTTCCTTGAGTGGGTACAAAATTCCGGAGGTTTCATAAATGACAGAGCTGTCTCCTTTAGCAAAACCGCGGATATCGGTCTTTTCAAAAATCAGTTTCGGTGCATTATCGTAATCGTAGGTATAAAAAGCATTGGTGGCTTTCCA
>ERZ761609.1004-NODE-1004-length-27718-cov-51.751401_pt1 | contig 27718 bp, 28 predicted proteins | sample MGYA00511163_ERZ761609 | MGnify/ENA primary metagenome ERZ761609 (study PRJEB28899, sample SAMN02445070) | bioreactor sludge metagenome | biome: EBPR sludge | place: Australia: Brisbane, Thorneside Wastewater Treatment Plant | collected 2011-12-16 ... | reverse complement strand
TGGGTGGCGTCCACGCGCGGACCGAAGCCTGGCGGCAGGCCCTTGGGCAGGGAGGGCTGGGGCGCGGGCTGCTGTGCCAAAGTGCCCGGGCCGGGCGCGAGGACCAGGCAGAGCAGGCAGGCAAGAAACGGTTTCAACGTGCGCATGGCGGCGGGACCTCAGTTGGACTTGGATGGGCGGGCAGCGGCAACGGCGGCGCGTTCGGCTTCGTCGAGATCGGCGAGGGGTTTGGTCCAACGGGAGCGGCCGAAGGGCGTGGCGCGCTGGAAAACGGCCTCGGACTCTCGGATTTCGACGACTTCGAGCGCAGGCCCGGGTTTGGACGGCATTGCCTTGGGATCGGGGTTGACTTTGTCCTCGGGCCCGCGGGACCAACCGAAGGGGGTCCGGGTGTAGATCCAGGCCTTGCCGTCGGGGCCGGTGTGGCGCCACTGGGTCTCGGAGATCTGCTGGGCGCCGGCCGGGGGGCCAACGGGCTTTTTCGCATCGCCGGCGGCGGAGGCAGCGAGGACGAGAGTCAAAGAGAGAAGAAGGATTTTGATCATGGGATTCATTCCTGTGCGATTATTCGACCTTTTCCCAGCGGCAGGATTGGCCGAAGGGGGTTGCGGTGACGAGCTTCTTGTAGCCGCCAACGACGGTGCCGGGTGGCGTGTCGTCGCCGGCGACGCAGCCCTTGAAGTTGCCGCCAAGATCGACGCCCGGGCCGCGGGCAGCCTGCGCACTGACGGCCTTGGCGGCGGCCTTGGGAGCTTCGGCGGCGGGTTTAGAGGAGGCTGGGGCCGGAGGCGGGGTGTTATCGCGGATCGCCTGGTAGGCGGCTGCGACAGACTTGCCTTCCCAGGAGAAGGTCAGGCCTTCAGGCGAAATGGCCTGGAGCGTGAAGTCGCCGATGCGATCACCGGGCTGGTACGACTTCTGCGGCTGCCCCGGAGCGGGAGCGAGCACCACACGAGGCCCGCCGCCGAAATTCATGATTCCGTAAAAGCGGGGCAGTTCGGGCATGGGCTTGGGGGCGGGCGCCTCGATGATGACTTCCGGGTTGCGTTCGGGGTGGAAGGGCAGTTGTTGTGCGATTTCGAGATAGTCGGCCGGGCGAACTGGCGTTGGGGGTTCGGGCAGGGCGACGATGGGAGCGGCAGCAGGTTCGACGGTCCGGGCGAGAAAGGCGCGTTCGGCGGAGGAGCGTTGCTGGGCACGGTGGACCAAGCGCCAGACACCCGCGGCGGTCAATAACAGCAAGACGAGGTTGAGGGCGGTGAGCCGCTTCATGCGCCGCCTCCGGCAGGTTTCTCGTTTTCGAGCAATTGGCGGGGCACGAGCGCGCCGACGGTGAGGCGCAGTGGGACGTTCTTCTGCGGATTGGTTGCCGCGGAGAGTTGCACTTCCTGGATGGCGATGAGTTCGGGTTGTTGGCCCAGGTCAGCCAGGAGGTTCACCACTTGCTCGATGCCGCATTCGAGCGTTACGGTCACGGTGGTGAGAACGTAGTGGTCGCCAACGGGTTTGGGCTGGCCCATTTCGCCGGCGCGGAAGCGCACAGAGGGCTGCTGTTCGGTGAGGACCCGGCGGACCACCTGGAGCATGCGGGCCTGCGCCTGGGCCATGGTCTCGGCTTCGATCAGGCCCTTTTCGCGAGTGGCAAGTTCGGCGCGGACGGACTCGCGGACCTTTTCGCGCTCAGCAAGTCCGGCAGCAATGCGGCGCAGGCTGGCAAGGCGCTGCTCGGCCTGTGCGGGGGTGAAGGCGGAGTCCGGCGTGGTGGTGGAATCGGGCCAGAACTGGATGGCCGCGTAGATGAGCAGCGAGGGGATGAGGAGCATCAGGGCGCGGCGATCGCGAGGAGAGAGGTTCATTGCGCGGCGCCTTCCTCGCGCTGAGCACGGACGCGGAAGAACTCGCCCGCGACGCTGCGGGTGAGCGGCATGGTGAAAGTGGCGCCGCGGAAGCGGGGCGATTCGTCGAACAATTTCAAAAGGCCTTCGGCTTGCGGAGCTTCACCGCCGATCTGGACCGAATCGCGGTTGATCTGGAGTTGTTGGACCCAGCCGGGCGGCGGCACGAGACGGTTCACTGCGCGGAGGACCTCGAGGTCGGCGCGGGACTGAGCGCGGAAGGAATCGAGCAAGCGGATGCGGGCAGCGAGTTCGGCGGTATCGGCGTCGAGCGCTTGCACGCGGGCGACGGCAGGCTCGACCTTGCGGATCTCAGCCTGGAGTTGGCTGAGGTAACGGCGGTCGAGCCAGGTATCTTGGACGAGCAAAGCGATTCCCGTAACCGCAAGCAGAGCGGCCAATACGAGCGTGGGGATGTAGCGGGCGCGCGAGGTGGAGACGCGCCGGTCTTCAGGAAGCAGGTTCAGGGGTTCACCGAGGTGAGGACAAGCGGCGGCGAGAGCGGCCGCTTGCACCTGAAGCGAGGGTTTGGGCTCATCGTCCACCGCATCGGCCGCGGCAGATTCAGCCGGAGTCCAGGGGAGGAGGCGACCACCGGGCAAACACTCGAGATCCCCGGCGGCGCGGATCTCCGCGCGGACCAGGCTGGCGGCGCGTTCCGCGGGCATATCGAATCCGGCGGAGAACAATGGTCGCGCGGGGCTTTCGGCGTAGAGTTCGCAGGAGTCTTCGCCATCAGGCCAGGCAGCGAGCAGGGGCGAGCCCGGCGATCCGGCAACGCGAAGCGCCGAATGCAGCACTGGTCCCGAAAAGGAGACGCCGGCCAGACGGATGCCCGCTTCACTGAGCAGGGCGGCACCGGCATCGACTACGCGGCGCTCGGCGATGCCGACGGCGACCTGAGTGGGATTGAGACGAACCCAACCGCTGACCACATCATCCTCGCCAAACGGGTGGAGCGTATCCAACTGGAAGCGCACGGCCGCGCCGGTATCCTGTTCGTTCAGGTTGGGCAGGGTGAGCAGGCGGAGCAGCGCAGCGCTACGGGGGAGGACGGCGATAGCTGCCTGGCGCTCGGCGCCGAAACGAGCGAGGAAGGAGAGCAACTCAGCGCCCCATTCCGCGGCTGGCCGCTCATGATAACCGGAGATCCGATGGAAGCCCGCGAGGCTGGCTCCGGTGGGCCGGACACGGACGACCGCGGCCTCCAGATCAGATTCGCCCAGGAAGAGACCGACGCCCGTTCCGTAGCTGGCGAGCCGGCGCCAGAGGGGGAGGCTCATTGCGGCCACACCTCGAAGCGCATCCGCGCGCCGGGCGTAGACTCGCGGTACTGGAGCACGCGGGTGCCGGTGGGCGAGGTGCGCGAGTTGAGTTGGATGGTCATCGACGCGGAACGGCGCAGGTCTGAGAGGCGGCCGTCCGGGCGGCGGGGGCGGGCGAAGGCGTGGAGTGTGTAGATCCGGTCGCCACCGACGCGAAAACGGCTCGCGACGGAGCCCAGAACGGTCTGGGCGACATGGAACTGCGCCTCGGTGAGCGGAGCGAGGCGGCGGTTGGCGATGATCATTTCGACGGCGGAGGGCAGCGCTCCCACGGCGAGCATCACTTCAGGTTCGACGGAGTTGATGTCGAGGCCGGTGTTCGAACTATAGACGGAGAGGCAGTCGCGCAACCCGGCGCGGGCGACCATTGTGCCATTCGGCAAACGGTCGTAGCGGCCGTGGAAGAGTTCGGGGGTGATTCCGTGCACCGACAAAAGTTCCTCGATCTGTTCAAATGACGCGTGCGGGGCGCGAAAAGACGGAGAGCGGCTGAGATAAATGCGGTCGAAGAGGCTGGGGCCGCCGCCCTGGGGGGAAGAGCGCCAGTCGAGAATCGCGGTGGTGATCTCGCGGGCGGGCATCTCGGCGAGGCCGAGGGCGAGCAGAAGACGGTAGATTTCGGCCTCTGGGGCGAGATTGACATTGAGGCGCGACGATTCCGGGATCACTTCAACCACGGCCTCGCCCTCGGGGAAAGGGAGCAGCAACAGCGGCACGCCGGGCTGCCAGAACCGGACGCGGCCGTCGGGCAGGCGAGGGCCGGGGCCATAGAAGAGGTAGTTATGAGCGCGGTCGAGCGCGCCGGTGGCGAGGTAATGAGCTTTGAGTGCTTCGACAGAGGTTTCGGTGCGCGCGATTTCGCCCCGGACCGTGGTGGCGACGGCGAAGGCAATCGCCGACAGGGCGGCGGAAAGCCAGAGCACGGCAAGCAATGCGCCGCCGCGGCGGCGGTTAGTACTCGAAGGGCTCATTGGGCATTTTGGTGACATGCAGGCGCGTGGTGAGCGTGAGAGGCTGCACGCGGGAGCGGTCGTCTTCGAGCGGAGTGAGTTCAATGCGGATCGCGGAAGGCCAGAGGTCGGTACGAAGCCAAGTTGGGAGCCACTGAGCGGGAAGGCCGTCGGGAGCCAGTTCATAAGAGAAGGAGGCAGCGGCCAGCCGGTCCGCCAGGACGAAGGAACCCGGGCGGGGCGTGGCCGGGGGGAAGCCGGGCCGCGGGATGCCGGTGAGCGGGTCGGGCTGGGGCGGGGCGCAAAAGAAGCCTGCGCCAACAGGGCCGTGATAGGGAATCTCGTTCACCAGCAGACGCAGGCCTACGCCGGATTCGCCGGGCGCGAGGAACAGTTCGGCGATGACCGGTATGCCACGGTGCGCGCCTTCAAGCGAGTAGCCCGTGACGAAGCGCATGACGCGCGGCTCGCCCTGGAAAAAGGGAAGGGGGGTGCCGGCAGCCTGCATGGGCTGTCCGCACAGGGCGCGCGCCGGCAGGAATGCACCGAGTTGGTGTTCAAGGATGCGGTAGGCTCCGGTGACGCGCCGGTTGTCATTGACCCGGCGGCTGACCCCTTCCAGCGCGCCCAAGCCCGTCCGGATGGCGAAGAGCATGCCCGTGGAGAGCAGGCTGACGAGGGTGATGGCGATCAACAGCTCGAGGAGCGTGACGCCCTTGGCACGCCGCCGGCTGATCATCGGGCCCCCTCGGCGGCGAAGGTCGAAAAGAGGGCAGAGTCCTGGACGGTGGCCTGCACGCGGCGGTAGGCGGCCAGACGGAGAGACTTGTTGCCACCGCCGGCGGCCCACCAGATCTCGAGTTCAATCCGTTCCAGGATGGGCGTCCCGGCGGGTGGGGGCAGGCCGGGCATGGCGATGCTCTCGAAGGGAATGACGCGCGCGCGCCAGCCGGCAGCAGCGCCGCCGGTGAGTTGGGGAGCGAACGTGCCTTCGATGGGGATGCCCTTGGGCAGGGTGCGGGCGGCGAGGAGTTCGTCCATCTGGCGGCGGGCAAGCAGCGTGGCTCGGTCGTAATCGGTGAGACGGGCAGCGTTGGAAAGCGACGTTCGCAGGCTGCCCAGCAGGCCTACGACGGCGATGGCCATGAGAGTGGAGGCCACGAGAACCTCGAGGAGCGTGAATCCACGTTCGCGCATGGGGCTACTCTCCTGGGGGCGGGGGCTCCTCAACACGCGCCACTCCGGTCACCGGGTCCACACGGATGTGGCGCAAATGTCCGCGGGTGCTGGCCAGCACCAAAGTGATGCGCGGAAAAGTGGCACCGGGAAAGACCAACAGACTGTGAACAGCGGCTGGTTCCGCAGCGGGCGGCGAGGGCAGCACCTGTTGAATGGAAATGCCCTCGGGCAGGCGGTATTCGCGATGAAAACCGGGACGGAGTCCGCGGACGGACAGCAATCCTTCGCCGCGCGCGATGGTGAGTTCGACCGGTTCCTGGCGGCGCTCCACCTGGACCATCGCCTGGGCGAGCAGGCCGGCGACGGCGTCGGCGGCGGTGCGCATGCGGATGGAATCAAGACCGGAACTGACGCCAGGGAAGGTGAGCGCGGCCATGAGGGAGATGAGCAGCACCACGAGCATCATCTCCATCAAGGTCACGCCGCGGCGGGAGCGGAGATTCACTGGGCTTTCCAACTGACGATGTCGGCGTTGATGCCTTCGCCGCCGGGCTGCCCGTCAGCGCCAAAGCAGATGATCTCGGGCTCGTCGCCCTGGCTGCCCGGGTATTTGTAGATGTACTCGTTGCCCCAGGGATCCTTCGGAATCTCCTGCGGCAGATAAGGGCCCTGCCATTGATTGACGCCCTGGGGTCTCGTGCGCAGCGCGTTGAGACCCATTTCAGTGGTTGGGTACACGCCGGTGTCGAGTTTGTAGGTCCCCAGTGCGGTCATAAACGAGTTGATCTGGGCGCGCGCGGCGGTGACGCGGGCGGTGTCGCTCTTGTTCAACAGGCGAGGGGCGACGAGGGCGGCAAACAGGGCGATGATGGTCATCACGACGAGCATTTCGATGAGCGTGATGCCTCGCTGCCTGCGGGATCTGTGCTGGTTGGGGCGCTTCATAGGGTTCACTTTCCGGGGCTAAATGGCCACCTCGTTAATACTGGTGATCGCCAGCAGCATGCTGAGGATCAGGGCGCCGACCACGACGCCCAACAGAAGAATGATCAACGGCTCGAACAGCGCGGTGAAGCGCTTGATGGCGGTGCGGGTGTCCGCGTCATAAATGTCGGCCGCGCGGAGGAACATGGCGTCAAGCCGGCCTGTTTCTTCCCCGACCGAGAGCAGGTGGCTGGCGAGGGGCGGAAATTCGCCGGTGCGGGCGAGCGGCGCAGAGAGGCCCTCACCGCGCTTCACTCCCTGGGCGACGGGCTCGAGCGTGTTCGACATGCGCCGGTTGGTCATGATGGAACGCGAGATGGTGAGGCTCTGAACGAGCGGCACGCCGTTGGCCACCAGCGTGCCCATGGCGCGCGCGAACTGGGCCGTCTGCGATTTGCGCAGCGCGTCGCCCAGCACGGGAATGCGCAGCAGGAAGCCGTCCCACCAAAGGCGGCCTTCGGGGGTGCCGATGTAGACGCGCGCGGCTGCGAAGAGTGCGGCGAGGCCGCCGAGAATCCATAGCCCCCACTGGCGCACCCACGCGCTCAGATCCATCATCAGGCGGGTGGGCGTGGGCATGGTCATCTGCGACTGGGCGAAGACTTCGCCGAACTTGGGCACGACGTAGTAGAGCAAAACGAAGATCGAGGCCGCGCCGACCAGCGAAAGAAGGGCGGGATAGACCATCGAGCTGATGATGTAGCCACGCAGTTCGTCGCGCTGCTTTTCGTAACTGGCGAGGCGCTCGAAGATCTGCGCGAGCGAGCCGGACGCTTCGCCCGCGCGGACCATGTTCACGTAAAACTCGGGGAAGTGGGTGGGCTTGGAGGACAGAGAATCGGCGAGCGAACGCCCGCCCTTCAGGGTCCGCAGCACGTCGCCGACGAGGGTCCGGAACTCAGCCCGCGTGCTCAGTTCGCTGGTGATGGAGAGCGCACGATCGAGCGGCACGCCGGCCGAGAGCAGGGTGGAGAGTTCCTGCGTGAAGAACAGCACGTCCTTGCGGCGGCCGGGCTGGAAAGATGGGAGTTGGAAGCCACGCCGCGTGGTGGGCTGGGAGCCGACGTAGAGAGGCGTCAAACCCTGACGGCGCAATTCGGCCACTACGCGCTTTTCATCGTCGGCAGGCAGGGTTCCCGTGCGGACCCGCCCGTCGGCGGCGACTGCGCGGAAATGCCAGGTGGCGGCCATCAGAACTCCTGCGTCACCCGCGTCACTTCGGCAGGTGTGGTTACGCCCGTGGCGACTTTCAGCCAGCCGTCCTCGCGCAAATTGCGCATGCCATTGCGTCGCGCGGCCTCGGTGAGGTCTGCGGCATCAGCGTCCTTCATGATCAGCTTCCGGATCTCGTCGTTCAACTCCATCAGTTCGAATATGCCCACGCGGCCGAGGAATCCAGTACCGAAGCAAGAGTCGCAACCCGCGCCACGGAACGCCGGGACCATTTCGCCAAATGGATTCATTGCCTGGCCGTCGGCCTGCTTGCAGTGGGGACAGATGCGGCGCACCAGACGCTGGGCCAGAACGGAAACCACGGAGGAGGTGATCAGGTAATTCTCGACGCCCATATCGGTGAGGCGCGTGATGGCGCTGGGGGCGTCGTTGGTATGCAGAGTGGAGTAAACAAAGTGGCCGGTGAGCGCGGAGCGGATGGCCACTTCGGCGGTTTCGTAGTCGCGGATCTCGCCCACCATGATCACGTCAGGATCCTGACGCACAATGTGGCGGAGACCCATAGCGAAGGTCAGCCCGATTTGCGTGTTGACGTGGATCTGGTTGATGCCGTCCATCTGATACTCGACGGGATCCTCGATGGTGATGATCTTTTTGTCCGACTGGTTGATCCTCTTCAGGGCCGAGTAGAGCGTGGTGGACTTGCCCGAGCCCGTCGGCCCAGTCACCAAGAAGATGCCGTGCGGCAGTGAGGTGTAGTGGTGCATGCGCGCCAGCATGTGGTCGTCGAAGCCCAGGCGCGAAAGGTCATAGAAATCGCCGGCGGAGCGGTCGAGCAGACGCATCACGACGCTTTCGCCGTAGAGCGTGGGCAGAGTGGAGACGCGCAGGTCCACTTCGCGGCCGATGGTCTTGATCTTGATGCGGCCGTCCTGTGGCAGGCGGCGTTCGGCGATGTTGAGCTTGGCCATCAGCTTGACGCGCGAGATGATGGCAGGCTTCAGTTCGCGAGGCGGGGGCTCCTGGTCCTGCAACACGCCGTCGATGCGGTAACGAATTTTGAATTCCTTCTCGAAGGGTTCGATGTGGATGTCGCTGGCACGCTTCTCGACGGCCTGCCCGATCATGGCATTGACGAGGCGGATGACTGGCGCCTCGCTGGCCATGTCGCGCAAATGCTCAAGGTCTCCCGCGGCGTCGTCCGCGTCGCGGCCCGGCAAAGTGTCGGCGGGTTCATCCGCGGCGTAGTGTTTTTCGAGCGCATCGTGGATTTCGGATTCGAGGGCAAGTTCTGGCCGCACCTTGAGGCCCGTGGCCGTCTGCGCAGCACGGAGGGTTTCAAAATCGAGCGGATCGGCCATGGCCAGCACCAGGGTCGAGTCCTCGATGCGGACGGGCACGGCGCGGGCCTGACGGAGGAACCGGGCCGGCAGCCGCTCGGTCTCGGGCGTCACCGGCGGCGGCCCGGCAATGGCTGCGACGGGCAACTGCAATTGTTCGGCGAGCGCATTCAATACGTCGCGTTGTGCAACAAAACCGAGGTCCACCAGGATGCGGCCGAGCTTGTCGCCGCGCTCCTTCTGGAGTTCGAGTGCGCGGTCGAGTTCGTCGGCGCTCAAAAGGCCGCGCGCCTGGAGGATCTCGCCGAGGCGCATACTACTCCTCCCGCACCCGCAGGGAGGCCGTGAGGGAATCTGACGCCACGCGCCGGGTAGCCACATTGACCAGCGCCTGGCGCGGCGCCTGCATCGTAATCATCTGCGGCAGCCCCTTACGGTCTTCCCAGGAATGGTGGACCAGCACAAACCCCAGCACCACTTGCTCAGTCATCGGGACACGGTCCAGCGAAGCCGCGCTATCGAGGAGCATCTGACGCATCAGCGAGCGCACTTCCGGCAACCGCTTCTGTTTGGCGGCCTTCACGCGCGCGACCTCCTCGGGGCCGATCTCGGGCCGGAACGGGCTGATGCCCGCCACCTGGACAATGTTGACCTCCGCCGTGAAAACCACGCCGTAGCCCTCCAGATAGATGCCGCGCGGCAGACCCAGTACGTCGATGGGCGCGTTGATGTCAAAACGCCGGAGCTTGTTGAACAGGCTCTCCTCAACGGCTGCGATCTCGGCGCGCGACGGAAGAGACTTCTGTGCGGGCAGAGGCGCGAACGGCACCAGCAGCAGAAGGGCGAGAGCGATCCGCATCAGTCGCCTCCGTAGCGCACGGCCAGTGATTGCGCCGTCGCCAGCCGCTTCTCCATCATCTGAAAGGCTTCGCGCACCAGTTGCAGATCGGCCTGCCGCTGAGCCTTGGCTTCCGCGAGAATCTCCTGCTTGGCCTCCTCGAAGCGCGCCTGATCCCCGGCGCGCGCGGCGGCCACCGCCGCAGCCACTTCGGCGCGCACCTGTTCGGGAGTGACCTGCGCAATAGCCGCCGGCGCTGCAACCGGCGCCGGCATGCGCGGCAGGAAGGCATGCACCAAAATCGCCACCGACAGCATCGCCGCGCCGGCAAACGCCATGCGCGGCCCCGACGCCCAGAAGCGCTGCCACCAGCTCGGGGCGAGCACCGGATCGGAGACGAAGGCGATGCGGCGCGGCGGTTCGGCTTGCGGGAGCCGGCGCAGGGCGCTGAGCGTCAGTTCAAGTTCTTCGACCTCGGCGCGGGCCTCGGGGTGCGCGGCCAGCCAGGCGGCGGCGCGTTCCCGCTCGGCGGCGGGCAATTCATTGAGAACGTAGGCGTGCCAGTCAAACTCGGGATGGGTCATTGTTGCGCCTCCTTGCCTGGGCGCGGCGCCCCGGTGTGGGGCGACAGAATCTCACGCAACTGATCGAGGCCGGTGTACACCCGCGACTTTACGGTCGAGGCCGGGCATCCAAGAATCGCGGCGATCTCATCGAACTTGAAGCCTTCACAAACCTTGAGGATCACGGCCTCCCGCTGGTCCGCGCTCAGCCGGGCGAGCGCCGTCTCCACGGCCAGCGAAAGCTCCACGCCAGCGAGGGAGCGTGCCGGAGCGGGCGCGGCTTCGGCCGCCTCAAGGTCCTCGGACGGACGACGACGCCGGATGTGGCTGATCGCCTCATTGTGGGCGATTCGGTACAGCCACGGACCGAAACGCGCCGGATCATCCAGCCGCGCCAGGCTCTGGTAGGCCTTCAGAAACGCCTCCTGGCTGACGTCCAGCGCGTCATCCGGCGAGCCAACAATGCGCAGCAGGTAGTTATACACACGTTTTTCCCATCGGGACACAAGCCGGTTGTACATCTGCACGTCACCCTTGCGGGCGCCGCGGACCAAGTCCAAATCATCCACTTCGCGAAAGATCAAAAGGGCCTCGACCCGGCCGGTGTCCCAGCCGCTCTTTCAATCACTATGACGCAGACCGGAGCGAAAAAGACGAAGATGGCGGCGATTTGGCTGGCTTACGAAGTGGTCAGCAGAAATTCGAAGGGGCGAGCTTGGCGTGGGCCGAGCTACGACCACGGTCGATCTTGGGGCACTCTCTCTCGATTGCTCATGGCTTAGCAGCTTTGGATGGCTGATACACAAGCCTCGAGGAAGTCGGCGACAGCCGGATTTCTACTGTGTGTCTTCTGCCATTTTCAGCTTGTCTTTCCCAGACGTTTTCAAAGTGCTTGATCTGACCTTTAGCGAAAGCCAACTCCAGCATGCGGGGCTGATTCCATTGAAGATCCTCATCCAGGAGGGCCCTGGCGTCCAGCACCGGCGCGCCGGAGATCCTGTGCCCACTCGGGACCAGATACAGAAGGTAGCGGAAGTCGCTCAAGACGCCGGGATTCTCCCGGAGTAGAACCGCATCGACCAGTCCATCGGGGGAAATGGACCTAATGACCTCAACCCGTTCCGTGCTCGTCATTGCGAGACCCACCGAGAACGCAAGCGCGAATGGATTGCCAACCGCCAGGAGGATGACGGGAGTAAGAAGTCCAAGGAGGTAGACCAATAGGAAGACGAGAATGCGCTTTGGTTTCACTGGGCGGTTCAAGCGTGGATTATACAGAATGTAATGGAAGGCAGTCAGCCGATTGCCGATCGAACACCCAATATGCGATTCCTGATATCAGCTTGAGCACCGCCTACCCCGATTCGGTCCAGTTCCTCTACGCGCTCGGCAACGAGTACAAGACACTGAAACTCGGCCTCGACCGCGTCGAGGCCCTGCTCGACAACCTCGGCTCACCACACCGCGCCGGCCGTTTTATCCACGTTGCGGGCACCAACGGGAAGGGCTCTACCTGCGCCATGATCGAGCGTGCGCTGTGCGAAGCGGGCTTGCGCACGGGCCTCTACAGTTCCCCACACCTTGTCGAACCAACCGAACGCATTCAGATCGGCGGCGCCCCCACGTCACCCGAGGACTTCGCCCGGGCCTTCGACCAAGTCCACCACGCGGCGCTTGAGATGGTGAAGTCCGGCGCTCTCGACGGCCACCCCACCTATTTCGAGACCATCACGGCTATGGCCTTCCTGCTCTTCCGAAAGCATGGTGTCGAGGCTGTGGTGCTCGAAACCGGAATGGGCGGCCGCCTCGACGCCACTAACGTCGTCAACCCCGAACTCGCCGTCCTGACCCCCATCGACTTCGACCACGAGAAGTTCCTCGGCTCCACCATCCCCCAGATCGCCTTCGAGAAGGCGGGCATCCTCAAACCCGGCCGCCCGGCGATCATCGCCCTCCAGCGGCCCGAGGCCCTCGCCGTCATCGAACAGCGCGCGCGCGAAACCGGCTCGCCGTTGATCCACGCCTCAAGTTGGCGCGCCGAGGATCTCCACCAGGACGCCTATGGTAACCGCTTCACCGCCACGTATCGCGACCACGCGATCCCGATCGAACTCCCCCTGATCGGCGCTCACCAGGTCGAAAACGCCCTCACTGCCATCGCTGCATTGGTCCACCTTGGCATCGAATCCGCCGCCATCCAGCGCGGCCTGGCCGCCACCCGCTGGCCCGGCCGGCTCGAGTGTGTCCGCCGCCGCCCGGACGTTTTCCTCGACGGCGCACACAACCCCGCCGGTGCCGCCGCCCTCGCCCGCTACATCCGCGAGTTCCACACCAACCGCCGCGTCTGGATGCTGTTCGGCGCAATGAGCGACAAGGATCTGAGCGTGCTCGCTCCTCTGCTCTTCCCCCTCGCGCACGAACTGATCTTCACTACCCCCAACCAGGCCCGCGCCTACGCCGCCGGAACCCTCCGCGAGCAAACCGGCGAGACGCGCGCCCGCGTGATACCCTCTCCCGCCGAAGCCCTCGACACCATCCTCCGCGAAGCCCGCGCCGAGGACGCCGTCTTCATCACCGGCTCACTCTATCTGGTCGGCGAGTTGCGCCCGCGCCTCGTGCCATAATCAGGAATTCTGCCCGCCCCATGTGGTTCAGCTACCTCATCGCCCTGTTCATCCGCGATCCGCTGATCATTCTCGCCACTGCGCTGATGGGGTCTATCAATCTGGTGGCCGCCCTATGGGACGGCGACGGCAGCGTCCAGCTCCGGATCGCCCGCCGCTGGGGGCGCATGCTGCTCGCCATCGCTGGCGCGCGAGTCACTGTGGTTGGGCTTGAGAACGTCGATCCCACGCGCAGTTACGTCGTCTCTCCCAATCACGTGAGCTATATGGACACTCCGGTCCTGCTCGGACATCTGCCGGTCAACTTCCGCTTCATGGCGAAGAAAGGCCTGTTCGAGATCCCCTTCATCGGTTCCCATCTGACCAAAGCCGGCCATATCGCCGTGCCGCTCGATGACCCGCGCGCGGCGCTCAAGGTGCTTTCCCACGCCGGACGCGCGATGAAGGAGCGCGGCCTGTCCGTTCTCGTCTTCCCAGAAGGAGGCCGCTCCGAAACGGGCGAATTGCAACCGTTTAAGGATGGCGCCGCTTACCTCGCCATCAAGGGCGGCGTCCCCATCCTGCCCATTGCCCTCATTGGCATCCGCGACGTCCTGCCCATGCATTCCCACCACGTCCGCCCCGGCAAGGTCACCATGCGCATCGGCAGGCCGCTGGAGACCGAGGGCCTCGCCGCCAGCGCCCGAGTGGAACTCACCGAACGCCTCGCGGCGGAAATCCGCGCCCTGCAGCAACAGGGCCCCGCAGCTTGACTGGTAGAATACAGGTATCTCCCCCATTCGCAAAATCTTCGAGATCACCGCGGGCATTGTGCTCGTTATCATCGGCCTCATCGGCGGGCTTATCCCCGTCCTGCAAGGCTGGATGTTTGGCGTGCCCGGGCTCATCCTGCTCGCCCGCCATTTCAAGTGGGCGCGGCGCATCCTGGAGTGGGCCAAGCGGAAGTGGGATAGTGCCCGCGGCGCCGCCGAAGTAGCGGAGCGCCGCCACGGCACGGAGTGAGTCGCCAATGCTGAAGCACATTTCGGTGCATGGGGCACGGGTCCACAACCTCAAGGATGTCAGCGTCGAAATCCCCCGCAACACGCTGACAGTGGTCACCGGCCTGAGCGGCTCGGGCAAATCCTCGCTCGCTTTCGACACCATCTACGCCGAAGGCCAGCGCCGCTACGTCGAAACCCTCTCGCCCTACGCCCGCCAGTTCCTTGACCAAATGGAGCGCCCCGATGTTGACTCCATCGACGGGCTCAGCCCCGCCATCTCCATCGAGCAGAAGACCACCAGCCGCTCGCCCCGCTCCACCGTCGGCACCATCACCGAAATTTACGATTATCTCCGCCTGCTGTGGTCCGCCCTGGGCACGCAACATTGTCCGGAGTGCGGCACACCAATCGCCCGCCAGAACACGCAGCAGATCCTCGAACAAGTCCTCGCGATCGACCCGCCCCCTGGGCACGACGCGCCCCGTATCATCATCCTGGCCCCCGTGGTCCGGGGCCGCAAGGGCGAGTTCCGCAAGGATTTCGAGAAGTTCGCGCGGGCTGGTTACCTCCGCGCCCGCGTCGATGGCGAGATGCGCTCGTTGGACGAGGAGATCGTCCTCGACAAGCGCCGCAACCACTCCATCGACGTCCTGGTGGACCGCTTGCTCATCAAGCCCGGAATTGAGAAGCGCATCGAAGCCTCCATCGAAACCGCGACGCGCCTGGCCAACGGCATCGTCACCGTCGCTGTCGTGGATGGACCCGAGTTCCTCTACTCCCAGAAGATGGCCTGCCCCGACTGCGGTAAGTCGGTCCCCGAACTCGAGCCGCGCTCGTTCAGCTTCAACAGCCCCTACGGCGCTTGCGAGGCCTGCCACGGCCTTGGCTCCACCTGGGCCTTCGACCCCGCCAAGGTGATCGCCGACCCCTCGAAACCGCTCTTCGATGGAGGACTCGGCCCGGGCGGTTCCTCCGCCGCCATGCAGCAAGCCGTGGGCGACGCCGCCCGCCGCCTCCGCATCGATCTCCGCAAGCCCTTCGACGCCATGACCGCCAGGCAGCAGGCCGCGTTGCTCGAGGGCTCGAACGGATTTCCCGGCATCCTCCGCCTGCTCGACCACGCCTTCCAGCAGTACACAGACAGCTATCGCGACTGGCTCATGGGCTTCATGTCTGCCACCGAATGCATTAGCTGCCAGGGCCGCCGCCTTCGCCCGGCTTCGCTCGCCGTGAAGTTCCAGGGGCTCTCGATCGCCGCCTTCACCGCCCTGCCGGTGTCGCGGGCGCTCGAATCCGTCCGCTCCTGGCGTCTGAACCAGCGCCAGGCCATCATTGGGGCGCGCCTTGTGGATGAGGTGCGCCACCGCCTCGAATTCCTCTCGCAGGTCGGTCTCGACTACCTCTCGCTCGCCCGTTCCGCCGCCACGCTTTCGGGCGGCGAGGCCCAGCGCATCCGTCTCGCTACGCAGATTGGCTCCCGCCTGCGCGGCGTGCTCTACGTGCTCGACGAGCCTTCCATCGGCCTCCACCCGCGCGATAACTCCCGCCTGCTCGACACGCTCACCCGCCTCCGCGACCTAGGCAATACCGTTCTGGTCGTCGAACACGATCACGAAACCATCGACCGTGCCGACTACGTCATCGACCTCGGCCCCGCCGCCGGCCGCCTTGGCGGTGAACTCATCGCCGCCGGCACGCCCGCGCAAATCGCCAAGAACCCCGGGTCACTCACCGGCCAGTACCTTTCGGGCGCGCGTATGGTTGAGACGCCCGTCCTCCGCCGCCCCGGGAGTGGTCAGCGCCTAGTCCTGCGGGGCGCGCGCGAGCACAACCTCCGCAATATCAACGTCGAGTTCCCGCTCGGCAAGCTGCTTGTGGTCACCGGCGTCTCCGGGTCGGGGAAGTCCACCCTGGTCCACGATCTGCTCTATCGCACGCTGTCACAGTCCATCTACCGCGCCAAGACGAAGCCGGGCGACTTCGACGGACTCGACGGCCTCGAACTGATCGACAAAGTCGTCGAAATCGATCAGGCCCCCATTGGGCGCTCCCCGCGCTCGAACCCCGCCACCTACACCGGCGTTTTCGCGCCTATCCGCGATCTCTACGCCATGCTGCCCGAATCGCGCGAGCGGGGCTACAAGCCCGGCCGCTTCAGCTTCAATGTCAAGGGCGGCCGCTGCGAAGCCTGCCAGGGCGATGGCCAGAAGCGCATCGAAATGAACTTCCTGCCGGATGTTTACGTGATGTGCGACGTCTGCCGGGGCAGTCGCTACAACTCGGAAACCCTTCAGGTGAAGTTCCATGGCGTCTCCATCGCCAGCCTGCTCGACACAACGATCGAGGACGCCCTCCCGCTGCTCGCCAACTTCCCCCAGATTCAACCCAAGCTCCAAACGTTGGTGGACGTCGGTCTCGGCTACCTCCACCTCGGCCAGTCCTCCACCACGTTGTCAGGCGGCGAGGCCCAGCGGATCAAACTCGCTCGCGAACTCTCGCGCCGGCAGACCGGCCGCACCCTCTACATCCTGGACGAGCCTACTACCGGCCTTCACTTCGAAGACGTCCGCCGTTTGCTGGACGTGCTGAACCGCCTTGTGGACCTAGGCAACACCGTCCTGGTCATTGAGCACCACCTCGATGTGATCAAGTGCGCCGATTGGATTATAGACTTGGGCCCCGATGGCGGCGAGGCGGGCGGCACCGTGGTCGCCGCCGGTCCGCCCGAGGAGATCGCCCGCCACCCCGAATCGCACACAGGTCGCGCCTTGCGCCAACTGTTTGAACTTGAAAAGAGCCGCCGCCCTCGTCCAAGCTAGGGATTGGACTAACCAACCAGCAGTGCCCATGCTCCAACCGCCAAACGCCACGACAGGACTGCCCGGATGACCCCCGAGGCCACGCCGCACCCTTTCTGGTCCTGGCGCGACGCCGCCCTATTCGCCGGCCTTGCCCTGCCCAGCTTTGCTCTTGCTATTGCGCTGACCCAGGGCGTTTTCCATTTCGTACCTTCCACCCCACCCGCGCCCCGGCTGATGGTGATGCAGTTTTCGGGCTTTGGATTGTGGTTCCTGTCTCTCTGGGCCATGCTGCACTTCCGATATGGGCGTCCGTTCTGGTCCTCACTCGGCTGGGTGACTCCCTGGCCCGGGGCTTTGGTCACCCTGTTTCTTGGCCCGGCGCTCGCGGTCTCCGTCGCCGCAGGCAGCGTCATCCTCCGAACGCCCGAAATCCAGAGTTCCATCCATCAGCTCATGCAGGATCGCTGGTCACGGCTTCTTATCGGCGTTCTCGCCACCACCCTCGCACCTTTGTTTGAAGAACTGCTGTTCCGCGGCTTCCTGCTACCGCTGCTGCTGCGGACGTTCGGGACTATCGCCGGAATCGTTCTCTGCAGCCTTCCCTTTACCGTTCTGCATGGACCGCAGTACCAATGGACCTGGCAGCACCTGGTGCTGCTGTTTTGTGCTTCGGCCGTCTTTTGCCTGGTCCGCATCCGTACCGGCTCCACCGCCGCCTCCACATTGGTCCACGCCACTTACAACCTGACCTTCTTCACCGGCTACCTGCTCACTGGAAAGGATTTCGCCACCTGATGGCCCCAACTATTCAATGGACGCCCGATGGCGTCGTCATGATCGACCAGACCCGCCTGCCCCGCGAGGAAACCTACGTCACCTGCCGCAACTACCTCGAGGTGGCTGATGCCATCAAGACCATGATCATCCGTGGCGCGCCCGCCATCGGCGTCGCCGCGGCCATGGGCATGGCCCTCGGCGCGCTCAAGGCCGACCCCGCGCGTCTCGACGAGGAGATCGAGACCATCGCCGCCACCCTCGCCGCCACCCGCCCCACCGCCGTCAACCTCTTCTGGGCCATCGGCCGCATGAAGCGCCTTTACGAAAGCCTCCGCGGCCAGCCCGTCGAGACCATCCGCGAAGCCCTCGTCCGGGAAGCCCGGCAGGTCTATCTCGAGGACATCGCCATCAACGAAGCCATCGGCCGAAACGGCGCTCCGCTTGTCCCCGACGGCAAGACCGTCCTCACCCACTGCAACGCCGGCGCCCTCGCCACCGCCGGCTACGGCACCGCCCTCGGCGTCATCCGCGCCGCCGTCAGCGCCGGCAAGACAATCGACGTCTTCGCCGACGAAACACGCCCCTTCCTCCAGGGCGCGCGCCTCACCGTCTGGGAACTGATGCAGGACAACATCCCCACCAAACTCATCACCGACAACATGGCCGGCCACTTCCTCCGCTCCGGCCGCATCGGCTGCGTCGTCGTCGGCGCCGACCGCATCGCCCGCAACGGCGATGTCGCCAACAAGGTCGGCACCTACTCCGTCGCCGTGCTCGCGAAGGAAAACAACGTTCCGTTTTACGTCGCCGCCCCCATTTCCACCCTTGATCTCACGCTCGATTCCGGCGACCAGATCCCCATCGAACAGCGCCCCGCCGCCGAGGTCACCGAAGTCTTCGGCGTCCCCGTCGCCCCCGAGAACACGGCGGTCGAAAACCCCGCATTCGACGTCACTCCGGCGCGCTACGTCACCGCCATCATCACCGAACGCGGCGTCGCCCGCGCCCCCTTCGAACAGTCCCTGCCCTCGCTCGCAAAATCATGACTATCACCAGACGAACACTCGCTCTCTCCGCCCTCGCGCCGCTCCTCGGACGCGCGCTCCACGCCGGCCCCCTCGACGGCAAACGCGCCCTCAGCTTCGCGCTGCCCGACAGCAAGCAGAAGTACCACGACATCCTCGACTACCGCGGCAAGCCCCTCCTGCTCGACTTCATGCTCACCGCCTGCCCCCACTGCGTCACCCTCGCGGCCAAGCTCGAACAGGTGAAACAGGCCCTGCCCGGCCGCGTCAACGTGCTCTCGGTGGTCACCCCGCCCGACACCAACCAGACCGTCGCCGCCTTCATCGCCCGGCACAAAATCACCTCGCCCTTCCTCTTCGATTGCGGCCAGACCGCCGCCTACTACCTCCAGGCCACCCCCGAAAACCCGCGCGTCGATTTGCCCCAGCTTTTCCTGATCGACGCCAAGGGCATCGTCGCCCACTCCTGGGCCTACAGCGAGGCCAACAAGGGCATCTTCGAGGGCGACCAACTCCTCCCCATCGTCCGCAAACTCGCGGGCGCGGCTTGACACTCGCGGCTCGGGTTGCCCAAACTCCTGGTATGCGGGTGCTGATGCTGGTATTGTGCCTCGCCCTCGCCTTGGGCGCCTTCGCCCAGCCGCGCCCACCCGCCGCCGGCCCCATGCAGGACGCCGGCCCCGCCAACCTGCCCGGGCAGCGCGTCGGACCCAATGATCTCCTTGCCATCTCCGTGTACGATGCTCCCGAATTCACCCGCACCATCCGCGTCTCCAGCGAAGGGCACATCCGCCTCCCCCTGCTCCAACAACGCATCGAGGCCTCCGGCAAGCTCCCTTCGGAACTCGAAGACCTCATCGCCGCCCACCTCGAGAAGGAAGGCATCCTGGTCAAGCCCGTCGTCATGGTCACGGTCGCCGAATACGCGAGCCGCCCGGTCAGCGTCGCTGGCGCGGTGAAACGTCCGCTCACCTTCCAGGCTGTGGGGCGCATAACCCTGCTCGACGCCTTGGCCCGCGCCGAAGGTCTCTCCGATCTCGCCGGCCCCGAACTGCTCCTTACTTTCCCCGCCGCGCCGGACGGTGGTCAGCCACTTACGCGCCGCATCCTCCTCCGCAACCTGATGGACGAGAGCGACCCTGCGCTCAACATTCACCTCCACGGCGGCGAGGAGATTCGCGTCCCTGAAGCCCGCCGCATCTTCGTTGCGGGTAATGTCAAGAAGCCCGGCGCGTTCCCCGTGCGCGAGGGCAACGAACTCACTGTGATGAAGGCTCTGGCGCTCTCCGAAGGCCTCGCACCCTTCCCTCAGAAGTACGCCTACATCTACCGCAAAGACGAGCAGGCCGGCGGTGTTCGCGAAATCCAGGTTCCCCTGCGGGACATCGTCAACCGCAAGGCTGTCGATTTCCCCCTCGATCCGGAGGACACCCTCTATGTCCCTGAAGCCTCGGGCCGCAGAACTGCCGCCAATTTCACTGAGAAGATCGTCGGCTTTGGCATGGTCACGGTCTCGGGCGTGCTGATCTGGCGCCGTTAGCGTTTGGGCCCGGCCACCGTCAGCACTACTGCCCACGCATGCTTGCGCAGAAAAGGCAGCACCGCAAACAGCGCCTGGTCCACGCCATTCAACACCTTCAACACCGTCCGGCACATCCATCCCTCGGGCAGTAGCGCCGCCCCCAACGCCGTCAGGTAGTAATACTTCAGGCGCACGTCGGCGAAGTAGCTTTTTAGCAAGTCCAGGTCCCGCATCAGCAGCGGATGCTCGTCCGGCGTCCGCAACTCCGGTGTCCGCGCCCGAAACCAGTTGATCAGCGGATTGTGGCCAAGCGGTTCGATGAAGATCGCCGACCCGCCCTCCCGCAGCAGCCGCCCAATCTCCGCGTAGCACCGGTCCAGGTCCAGGTGATGCAGGATTCCCACGCCCCCGATCAGGTCGAAACTCTCATCCGGGAAAGTGGTCGCTTCGGCGTCCATCACTTCGTAGGTGAGCCCGTCCAATCCGTGCCGCGCCGCTACTGCCCGGTTTTTCTCCACCGACACCGGCGAGATGTCGATGCCCACCACCTCGGCCCCCAGCCTCGCGAACCGCGGCCCTTGCGTCGCATCCCCCGAGCCGTATTCCAGAAACCGCTTCCCCTTGCACCGCTCGCCAATGTAATTCAGGTAATGGCTCCGGCTCGGCTCGATGATCCGGTAAAACCGGCCCACACTGGCCCTCGAGTCCTCACTGAAAGCCTTGTCGTGAAACTCAGCCTCCGATTTAAGCCGGACCTTTGTGGAAGTATCCATGACGGAAGGAAGAACAGGTGAAGAGCCGCTCTTTACGGAGATCCTAGCATAGCGGACTGCCACCCACTCGCCAATCGAGGTTTCCCGCACACACGTCCCCATCCATGCCGCAGGCTGACATGGTGCCGAAAACTGCGCTGTGAGGCCACTTATTACTGCTTCACGGCGTTGCGGGCGATCGGGCCGACAATGATCCCCGCGCCCCAAATAAAAAGGAAGATGAACAGGCAGCCAACCACAATGTCGTAGGCCGTGCCCTGCATGCCTTCAATCTGCGGCATCAGGCCAATGACCAGCGCCAAGGCCAATGCACCCAGGTGCCAGTACCACCGTGCGCCGCCGAAGCGCCACAACAACACCACGGCCGCGACAAAGGAAAGAGCGTAGGTGATAGGGATGATGGACATGAACTTGCGCCTCCTTTCACCCCCACTCTATCGCCCTCCGCACCGGTGTCAACCCTCACCGGCTGGTCATTCACGTCCGCCGGCTTCCACCCACACCAGATTAAAGCGTGCGGAGCGGATCGTCTTCCGCGGTTCACCCTCCGACAGATGGTTGAGGAAGACGCTATAGCTGGCGTGGATTTCGCCACTCGCGCCCTGCATGATCGACGGGTAATGGAACGAGCCCGCACGCTCCGGGCGTTGATCGAATTCGAGGGAGCGCGACCATTTCCACGTCCGCCCCTCGTCATCGGAAAGCGTCAGCGTCAACCGGTGCCGCCCGCGCTCGGTGTCGTTATTGATGAGCAGCCAGCGCCCATCCTTGAGGACCTGCACCTCCAGACCTGTGCCCGAGTTGTGCAGTTCCACGTCCTGCGTCACCGTCCACGTCTCGCCGTTGTCCCGCGATTCACTCACCAGCACGCGCTTGGGCGGAGGACCGTTGTCCCGCATATAGGCGACGATGGTTCCATCACGGCGCCGCGCGAAGCTTGGCTGCACGCTGCCTCCGCCGAGAATGGGTTCACTCGCGAACCACGTCTCCCCATGGTCGTCGCTGATCGCCGCTAGCGAAAAGCTGAAGCCATCGGAATACAGCGGCAGCAAAATCCGCCCTGAAGGCAGTTGAAGTGGTTTCGCGCGGCCCATCCAGCCCATGCGGGAGAAATACTTGTCACCCGCCCGCTGCGCCATCCTCTCCCAGAACTTCTGCGCCGCGCCCTCGGGCGCCCGCGCCAACTCCTGCTTCACCCGTTCCTGGATGTTGCGAGGCTTGATGAACAGGGGCTGGCTTGAATCCCACTTCGGCGGACCGTCGCCCAGGTAGTCCGAAGAAATCCGAATCTGCGTCACCGCCGTGTGCCACTCGTTCGCCACGATCGTCTGCCAGAAGAACCAGAGCCGTTTCTTCTGATCGATCCACAACACGGGGTTCGTGTCCGGAAAGCCCGGCACATCCGCCAGCACAAACGGCTTCGACCACTCCGCAGCGCCCTTCTTCTTCCGAGCCGCCAGCACTGCGACGTCGTCCGCCTGCCGCTCGCCGCTGCCGCGATACCAGCACACCAGCAGATCGCCATTCGGCAGTTCGACAATGGAAGAACCATGATTGTGCTGCCGGTCCAGCGGGAACACGTCCTGCTTCTCCATCATCGGCGCGGCCAGCAGAGCGGCAAGGGTCAGCGAGAAAAGCGTCATCCTTCCATCCTAGCGGTCTGATTTCTGCAATGGTATGCGCTAGACTGATGCAAAGAAATGGCGAAAACAGAGAGTGTGATGAACCTGAAGCTTGACTTCCCCGAACCCCGGCCCGGCAGTGTCAACGACGCGCTCGACATCATCGCACGCGGCGACCTCGCCGGCGCCGTTGCCCGCCTCCGCGCATGGATGGAGGAAGCCGAGTCGCCGATCCGCGCTATCCGGCACCAGCCCGCGCGCCCCGCCGAGTACCTGCCGATGCCCGCGTCCGTCCCCACAAAGCTGAAGGACGTCCTCTCCGCCCGCGGCATCGAACAACTCTACAGCCATCAGGCGCAGTGTCACGATGCCCTCCGCGCCGGAGCCAATGTCGTCGTCGTCACGCCCACCGCTAGCGGCAAGACCCTCTGCTATAACCTCCCCGTGCTCGAAACGTTGCTCTCCGACCCGGAAGCCCGCGCCCTCTACCTCTTCCCGACCAAGGCGCTCGCCGAGGACCAGCTCCACGAGTTCCACGCCATCGTCGAGGCCATGGGCTCCGGCATCCGCGCCTTCACCTACGACGGCGACACACCCCAGGACGCCCGCAAGCAGATCCGCGAACGCGCCAACGTCGTCCTCACCAACCCCGACATGCTCCACGCCGGCATCTTGCCTCACCACACCAAGTGGGCCAAGGCGTTCGAAAACCTCCGCTACATCGTCATCGACGAACTCCATACCTACCGCGGCGTGTATGGCAGCCACCTCGCCAACGTCCTGCGCCGCATCGCCCGAATCTGCGAGTTCTATGGCTCGAAGCCACAATTCATCTGCTGCTCAGCCACCATCGCCAACCCGAAGCCCCTCGCCGAGGCCCTCACCGGGCTCCCCTTCACCTTGGTTGACCAAAACGGCGCCCCGGCGGGCGAACGCTACTTCGTCTTCTACAATCCGCCCGTCGTCAATCGCCAGTTGGGCATCCGGCGCGGCTACCTGAACGAAACGCGCCGCATCGCCACCGAACTCCTCGGCCGCGGCCAGCAGACCCTCGTCTTTGCCAATAATCGCCTCGCCACCGAAGTCCTCCTCAAGTACCTGAAGGACCACTGCGACCGGCCCGAAGGCAGCGTCCGCGGTTACCGCGGCGGCTACCTCCCGCGGGAACGCCGTGAAATCGAGCGGGGCCTCCGCGACGGCTCCATCCGCTGCGTCGTCTCGACCAATGCCCTCGAACTCGGCATCGACATCGGCTCGCTCGACGTTGTCGTCATGGCCGGCTACCCCGGCACCATCGCCTCCACCTGGCAGCGCGCCGGCCGCGCCGGCCGCCGCCAGGGCGCGTCGCTCTCCCTCATGGTCGCCTCATCCGCGCCGCTCGACCAATACATCGTCGAGCATCCCGAATACTTCTTCGAAAGCCCGCCCGAGCAGGCGCACATCAACGCCGACAACCTCGAAATCCTGGTGAACCACCTCAAGTGCGCCGCCTTCGAACTGCCCCTTGAGGAGAACGAGCGCTTCGGCCCCCACCTCATCCAGGATCTTTGCCGCTTCCTTGAGGAACTCGGCGTCGTCCACAAATCCGCCGGCCGCTGGCACTGGATTTCCGACACCTACCCCGCCGACGCCATCAGCCTCCGTTCGGTCACCAGTGACAACTTCGTCGTCATCGACCAGACCCAGGCCGAGCGCGTCATTGCCACCGTCGCCTTTCCCGCCGCGCTCGTCGAGCTTCACGAAAAGGCCATCTACCTCCACGAGGCCCGCCAGTACCAGGTCGAACGCATGGACTACGAACAGCGGAAAGCCTGGGTCCGCCAGATCGAATGCGATTATTTCACCGACGCCATCGATTACACCCAGGTCAAGGCGCTCGAGGAATTCGCGGAGGCCCCGCTCGGAAATGCCCGCGCCGCCCACGGCGAGGTTCGCGTCAACCGCCAGATTGTCGGCTTCAAGAAGGTGAAGTTTTACACGATGGAGAACGTGGGCGCGGGTGCGCTCTCATTGCCCGAACAGGAAATGCACACCACTTCCTGCTGGTTCCACTTTCCTCCGAAATTCTTTGAAGCCCTGCCTCACCTCTCGCCCCCTGACCGCCTCAACGCCCTCACCGGCCTGAGCCACGCTCTCCGCACCGTCGCCTCGCTCCTGCTGATGTGCGATCCGCGCGATCTCGGCATCGCGGTCACCGAACAGAGTGGTGAAGCCGCCACCGGATTTGAGCCCAACCTCCACCTCTACGACAACTACCCCGGCGGCATTGGCCAGAGCGCCCCGCTCCACACCATGCGCACTCAGCTTCTCCTCGGCGCTCGCGACCTCATCTCCATGTGCCCTTGCGAAGGAGGCTGCCCCAGTTGCACCGGACCGGCGGGCGAGACCGGCGCCGGAGCCAAACAGGCGGCAATCGAAATCCTCCGCCTGCTTATAGAACCTGACGCTTGTCCCCCGAGCGCCGGGTGACGCGTTCGCGGTCCAGAAACTCGAGCAGTGGAATCGCGTACTTGCGCGATACACCGGTCCAGTCCTTGAAATCGCCTACGCCGAATGTTTGGCCCTTGCGCTCGGCCAGCGCCGCCCGCAACGCCTCCAGCGCCTCGGCGTGATAATACAGATCCTGGCTTACTCGCACCAGCCGCTTCTGCCGCAGCAGAATTTGGACTATCGCCCGCGCCCGGTTCTGGTCCAGCCCTGCATTCGACAGCACCTCCGCCAGCGCGGGTACCGCCAGCCCTGCGTCGCGGAACAGCCCTTCGATCCGCCGCAGAGCCTCATCCTCGTCGGACTTCAAGCTGAGCCGATGGCTGGCCAGCCGCAGCGTCTCCCCCTCGGCCACAATCTCCGGCGCCGCCGCCAGCACAGCGTCCAGAAAATGCCATGGCAGCGTCAGTGATGCCTTAGGCAGTCCTGCCTCCAGCGGCCTCTCCCGGTGATGGGCTGCCACCCGCGCGATCAGTGTCTGCTTCTGCCGATCAATCGCCGCCTCGGCCGTAATCCAGTCATCGATGACCCGCAGTCCGGCGCTCGCCGCCGCCGCGCGCAGATCCTCGGCGGAGCGGCCGGTTCGTGCGGTCAATCCTCGGATCGGCGCTCCGTATGCCGCTTCCCCCGCAAACCGCGCCAACCGTACATTGGCATCCTCGGCCTCAATCTGTCGCAATCGCTCGGCCGCCGCCGTCCGGCGAATCCTCCGGGGTGGTTGATTGTCCAGGACCTCTCCGCCGCCAATCGTGACCACCGGCGAAAAACGCCGCACGATGAACCGGTCGCCCGGCAGCAGCAGCACCGGCTCACGCAACAGCAACCGCACCCGGGCCTCGGCCCCCGGTGGCACTGGCGTCAGCGAATCCAGCAGCCGCACCTCGGCCAGGGTCTCCGCCGTTCCCGCATGGAGATGCACCGGCGCACGGTGCTTCAGGGGCGAGGCCGAAGGCAGAAGCCGGAACGTGCAATCCACCATCCGCGTTGGCTGGAACAGACCGGGAGCAGTGAGTGTCATGCCCCGGTCAATCTCTTCCGGCGCGATTCCTGCCAGGTTCACTGCCGTCCTCTGTCCCGCGTGCGCTTCCTCCACTGTTCCGCCATGCACCTGCACGCCGCGCACCCGCAACCGCCTCCCCGCCGGGTGCAATTCCACTTCATCCTCGGGCCGCACCGCCCCCGACCACAGCGTCCCGGTGACCACCGTCCCAAAGCCCCGCAAGGTAAACGAGCGGTCAATCGGCAGCCGCGCTGGCCCCGCGCTGCTCCGCACCTCCGCCGTAGCCGCCACCCGCGCCAGTTCTGCCCGCAACCTTTCCAGCCCCGCGCCCGTCTTGCTGGAGACCGCAATGACCGGCGCATCTTCCAGGAACGAACCCGCGGTGAACTCGGCCACCTCCAGCCTCACCAGGTCCAGCCAGTCTTCTTCCACCAGGTCGCACTTGGTCAATGCCACCAGTCCTAGCTTCAGCCCCAGAAGCCTGCAGATGTCAAAATGCTCCCGCGTTTGCGGCTTCACCGACTCGTCCGCCGCAACCACCAGAATCACGAGATCGATCCCGCCCACGCCCGCCAGCATGTTCCGCACAAACCGCTCGTGTCCCGGCACATCCACGAATCCGAAGCGAAACTCGCCGTGTTCCAGGTGCGCGAATCCCAGCTCGATTGAGATTCCGCGCCGTTTCTCTTCCTCCAGGCGGTCCGTATCGATTCCCGTTAATGCGCCCACCAGCGCCGTCTTCCCGTGGTCGATGTGGCCGGCCGTGCCAACGATAATGTTCTTCATGCGAGCCGTGCTTCTCTCTATCGTCGCCGCATCGCCTTTGATGGCACAAGCGCCGCCAGAGCAGCCCGAAGCTCTGACCTTCAGGACCGGCGCCACGCTTGTTCGCATCGATACCCAGGTTCTCGACCGCGGCCGTCCGCTGACGGGTCTCACCGCCGCTGATTTCGTCGTGAAGGACAACGGAGCCCCTCAGCAGCTAATCGCATTCGGACAGGAGGCTGAACCGCTGCAGGTGCTCTTCGTCCTTGACGTATCCGGCAGCATGGGACGCTTGTTGCGCCAGATGGCGGATGTCGCCCAGAGCGCGCTCGCCACTCTTGGACCGAAGGACGAAGTCGGCGTCATGCTCTATTCCCGACGCTCCCGCATCACCCAGGAACTCGTCCCCGACCGCCGAGCCGCCCTTTTGGCCCTGCAGGAAGCCCCGCTCGCCACCGGCCTCGGCGCGGGAACCTCCATGAATGAAGCCCTCCTCGCCGCCTGCGCCTACCTCAAGAACCTGCCCCCATTCGTGGGCCGCCGTGCGCTCGTCGTCCTCACCGACAATGGCGGTTTGAATGAACACGCCCCCGACGACGCCGTGCTCCGCGAACTCGCCGCCGCCAATGCCGTCCTCAACGCCATCGTCACCCGCGATGCAAAGCCGCCCGGCCCACCTCGTCCCGGCGTTGAAATGAACCCGGACTACACCTTCAACGACGTCTTCCTCCTCGCGCGCGAATCCGGCGGCGAAATCCTTCGGGCCGACAGGCCGGAACGCTTCCGAGAAATGCTGGAGCGGATTCGACTCCGCTACGGCCTCGGCTATCGCGCTCCGGATGCCGCGCCCGGTGAATGGCGCCGGGTCGAGGTCAATCTCACCGAAGAGGCGCGCAGGAAATACCGCCGCGCCGAAGTGCGCGCCAGGCCGGGCTACCTCGTGCCCGGCGAACCGGTGCCGCCAGACTCGGGAAACCAGCCGTCTCGCGGTTGGAGGGAAGCCGCTCCAGGAACGGCGCCAAGGTAGGAGAAACAGGACCCCAGAAATGGGGCGGGGGCGAACCTGGGGTAGGTTCGCCCCCTTGGGCGGTG
>ERZ761609.999-NODE-999-length-27757-cov-39.591113_pt1 | contig 27757 bp, 27 predicted proteins | sample MGYA00511163_ERZ761609 | MGnify/ENA primary metagenome ERZ761609 (study PRJEB28899, sample SAMN02445070) | bioreactor sludge metagenome | biome: EBPR sludge | place: Australia: Brisbane, Thorneside Wastewater Treatment Plant | collected 2011-12-16 ... | reverse complement strand
TCCACCCTCATCCATTGAAAACCAGGGTGTTGCACTTCACTTTTGAATCCGCCGTATTAAGATTATTTGCATAATCCAACCCCAAAAAGCCGTGCTAAAACATTTGAGCGCTATGTTTTTTCACACCTATTTCACTGAACCCCACGCCCAAGCCCATTGAAAACGTACGCCCCGCCCCTGAACGCAGGGTGGTACTGACCTCTGATGCGGTGAGTCACAGCATGGCTGTCAACCAGATCACAGTGCCCCGACAAGGCATCGACGCTCGCCAGGTAGAACGCCTCCGGTGTTCGCGGTGCACGTAACCCCACCCAGTCCGGCGCATTGCTAGCGTTGATCGCGTGGTACACCGCCATTGCCGTGTACTCATCCGGCGTGTCACATACGGCCAGACTGCCTCGGGCCGCCGCCATCCACTCCATCCCCGTCATTCGATGGCCCATCAGTGCCCCACGGTCCGACAGGTACCACTGCTTGGAATGGTCATTCCACTCGTACTCCCCTGCTTTGCCCACGTCATGCAGCAAGGCTGACAGGAGCAACACGTCGACATTGACCCACTCGTCACCCTCTGCCTGACGCAGTGCCCGCCATGCACAGTCCACCGAGTGGACGAACAGGCCATGTTGCCTGGCGTGGTGATGCTTCATCGAACCCGGTGCAGACAGGAAGGCATGCAAGCGCAGGGGGTGGTGCCAGAACAGCGCATTGAACCAGGCCCGCATGGGCCGTGACAGATGGGTCCACAACACCCGAAACCGCTCCACCCATTTCACGCCCACATCAGCCCTGCCCATGCGGCTGTCGCTGGACAAGCCAGGCAACCAGCTCTGCGGCACCGTGTCCAGCAGGTTGATGTCGGGGTCCACTTCCCAAAGGTGTGTGACCGAGGACACCTCAAACACCCCGTCGCCAGACCTGTTCCCGTGCAGTTTCTGAAGCGGCATGTGGTTCGCCCCCCTGTTGGCATACGAAGGCGTGCGAATCAATTGCCCCGATTGAAACGACATTGAGTCAGATGCGCTCCACCAGGTGATGTCCCTCAGGCCCTTGACATCGCAGACCGTGGCCTGCCAACGGACTCCCCGGTCGTCCGTGTTGCTGCGCAATCGCAGGATGCGCTGTATATTCGAATGATCATGGTTGTCATCCGAGTCGGATGGCCTGGGTAGCCGGTTCGTTGTGACCACAGGGGTGCTGGGTCCAGTGGTACGGATCGCAGGGACTGTCCAGTGTGTGTGATGGGCTGCCATGTCGTTCTCCTCAGGCTTGCGCCATGTGTTCATGGCCCATGTCTGTCGCACCGGGCAACAACCTGCGGTTTGCAGCCACATGATTGATCGCCGCCATGTCCATGTGCTGGCTGAGCAAACGGTCCATGGCCGAACCATCCTTGCGGGTCAGGTTCGGCACATAGCGGGAATACACCCGAAACAGCATCTCTGTGCTGCTGTGGCCCAACTGACGGGCAATCCATTCGGGTGCTTCACCACTGGCCAACCACAACGTGGCTGCGGTGTGACGCATCTGGTAAGGCCGACGGATCGCCAGCCCGAGGTGGCGCAGCAGCGGAGCCCAGACACGGTCAATGAAGTTCTTGTTGTCCAGCGGCTTGCCCAGCCGATTGGCAAACACATAGGTTGCGAACTCGTCACTGGCCTGGCGTTGGGCTTTCAACGCGTCATAGACCATCTGGTTCATCTGAATGTCACGCATCGAACCATCGGTTTTGAGCTCATCTTCTTCGTTCAGGACGATGGACTCACGGACCAGGATGAGGCGACGTTCGAAATCGACGTACTTCCACTTCAGGCCATGGACCTCACCGGTGCGCATGCCGGTGAAGAAGCGCACGGCGAAATAGTTGCGGTAGTCGGCACGCACCGTTTGCAGAATGCGCTGCACCTCTTCGAGGCTGAAGGGCATCACATCGCTGCGTTTCATCTTCAGAGGTTTGATGGCACGAAAGGACGTCGTAAACTCGAATCGGTCGGCGGCTTCGTTGAGGATTTGTCGCAGCGGCTTCATGATGGAGTTGATGCGTCGGTTGGACAGGGTTTCGTTGTTTCGGGCGGGAACTTTGGCGAGTGAAGCCCGAAATGCCAGAACGTCTGCATTGGTGATGCTGCCGACCACCTTCTCCCCGAAGTGGGGGATGAGGTACTTGTCGAGCGCGCCACGCTGTGTGATGACGTAGCTTCGACGCCAGCTGACCTCGCTCTCCGTGAACCACTGGTTGGCAAACTCGCGAAACAGCGGGGTGTCAGCCTTGCTGCCAGGCAACACGGTCAGGCCGTTTGAGCCACTACCAGCGACTGCACCGGCAGCCAACTCATCGGCAGAAACCTTGGTGGGCATGGGCTTGCCGAAGGTCTTTTGGTAGTCGAAACAGCCCAGGGCGATTTCACCTTCGATGCGCTCCAGTACTTTTTGCAGGCGTTTGCGGTTGGCGGGGGTGTCAGTTAGAGCCGTTTGCTCCCGCATCCGAACACCATTGAACTTGAAGTCCATAAACAATTGCCCTGTTTCAGGACGAACGCGAATACTAGACATGGATGGCTCCTCCCTTGACCAAGGGGATGCCGACCATGCCGTGGGCGCTGGAGTGCATTGCCATATCTTTTTCGATGGCTTCCCAGATGTAGAGTGTCTTGCGTCCTCCGAAAGGGCGGATGTAATGCCGACCTTCGAGCAACACGCTGTCTTTGAGGCGGTCGCGGATGGTGCGGCTGTCGTACTTGATGAGCTTCGAGAGCTCGTCGGTGGTGAGGTAGGTATGTGCTTCCATTGCCACTCCTGGTTGATTAAAATACCAATCAAACGATGCCGGTCTGCATCGAATGATCGTTATTGTAATCACCTTTGATGGATATTGCAAGCGTTTGATAAAAATTTTTATCGTTTGATACGTACAACCAATGATCAGATTCAAGCTAGCCGAAATGATGGAAAAGAAGCAGTTCGCTGATGGGCGTCGGATCACCGTCAGTGAAGTTGCAAGCGCTACTGGTCTCAATCGGATGACGCTGTCAAAACTCTTGAATCACAAGGGCTATGGAACTGGTACCGACACCATCGATAAGCTTTGCACTTATTTCGACTGCCAAGTTGAGGATCTGATGGAGCATCTACCAGATGAATCCCCAAACTCAACGACGATGGACAGCAAGTCGTTTTCAAACGCCACCTAATTTGTGACGCCAGGCGGCACTGCGTAACCCTTCTGCTTGGTCATAACAACGCTGACCATTTCGAGCATTGCCTGTCAGCATCAATGGCCCTTAACGCTGCACAACAGCCGACTGCAATTCATCAAAGTGGAATAAGTCAGGCCACCACTGACCATGACAGCTCTATGAAGACTTGCTTGGAATAACCGCCAAAATTGGTAGGAGGCTCACCAAGACCAAGCGGACTTACGCAAAACGCAAACTAACGCCGCCGAGCGTCAAATCTGCGAGCAGGGCACAAGACCAATCGTCAAAACTGACCGCGAAATGTCTTTAGGTTAAGCCGCTTTGGCACGAGCTTGGCACACACAAGGCACAGAACGATATGGGAAAATTGAACTGACCATCGGCTCGTTAAGAGCACAAAACTCGGGATGACCGTTGATCTTTTTGAAAATCCAGCTCGATTTGTCAAAAATCGGAGCAAACTATTCAATACTGGCGCGGCTGGCGGGGATCGAACCCACGACCCTCGGCTTCGGAGGCCGATACTCTATCCACTGAGCTACAGCCGCAACTCTGAAAAAAGACCAATACTCAAATTGTCGCACGCGGCCCTGGTGACCATAGGCTTCGGAGGCCAATACTCTATCCACTGAGCTACAGCCGCGTTGCTGCACGTAAAGCAAAGGAGAGAGTTTAACCTAAGCCGGTCCGGTCACACCGATCCCGGTCACACCGATCCACTGTGCAGGGCATGCGCGTGCGTCAGGCAATGATGGAACAGGCGGGTGGCGGGCGCCGGTTCAGGTGACTGCCGGACAATGGCCGAAAAGTGACATTGGTAGTGGAACTGCTCTGGGTCGATGGCCTGCATCTGCCCGCCACGCACAAACCCGGCGGCATAGTGGTCCGGCAGAAAACCCACGAAGTCTCCTGACAGGATGAAGGTGGCCACGGATTCCTGGTCAAACGCGGTGGCGCTGCGCTGCAGGCGCTCTCGGTGGCTGAGCTCCATGTTGGGCGAGTGATAGCCCAAGCCGGCAAACGCGTGGCGGCGGACATCGGCCCAGGTCAGTGCCCCACGGCGGGTGCCAAACAGCGGATGCCCTGTTGCACAGTACAGGAACATGGATTCGCCAAACAGTTCGTCGTACGACAGCGTTTCGCTTCGCCGGTGCTCGGGGATGATGCCCAGCTGGTACTGACCCGCCATCACGCCATGCTCGATGGCCTGGATGGTCCCCACATGCAGGTGGATGACCACGTCCGGGGCCTGCCGCCGGAACAGGGCCACCGCCTGCGCGATGCGGGCCTGCGGGTTGCTGGCGGTTTTGTCGAACACGGCGACATGCAGGCTGCCCCCCAGGCGGTTGTGCAGTGCGTCCACGCTGGCGCGAAAGCTCTCGGTGGCGGCCAGCAACTGACGCGTTTCGGCGTGGATGCGCTCGCCTTCCGGGGTGAGCGCAAAGCCGCTGCGCCCTCGCCTGCACAACGTCAGGCCCAGTCGGGTTTCCAGGTCTTTGACGTGGCGGCTGATGGTGGAGGTGCTGATGTTCAGTTCCAGCTCGGCGGCGGTCATGCCACCGCAATCGACCACGGCCTGGAAGACGCGCAACAGGCGCAGGTCGGCATCACTGATCTGGCCCAGGACGGCTTTTCGTTTCGGGTGTTGGGTCATGCGAGGCTTTCAGTTGCAGATTTATACAACTGAAGCTGCATAAGTTTCACTTTTTCGCATGCGATTGGGGCCCAACAATGACGACCTTCCACGTTTTTTCCGAGGTGGCCACATGGACATGACCGACAGCCAGCACATCCAACCCAGCACGACCGCGCACCCCACCCGAACCGACGCCGCCTGGCTGGACGCGCACTGGATGCCCTACACCGGCAACCGCCAGTTCAAGGCGAAGCCCCGCATGATGGTCAGCGCCAAGGGCGCGTACTTCACCGACCACCATGGCAAGCAGGTGTTTGACGGGCTGTCCGGCCTGTGGTGCACGGGCCTGGGGCATGGTCGTGAAGAGATCACCCGTGCCGTGGCGCAGCAAATGGCCACACTGGACTATTCCCCGGCCTTCCAGTTTGGTCACGCTCTGTCGTTCGAGCTGGCCAACCAGATCGTGGCGCACATGCCCGAAGGGCTGAGCAACGTGTTTTTCACCGGATCGGGCTCCGAGTCTGCCGACACTTCTTTGAAAATGGCCCGCGCTTACTGGCGAGCCAAGGGCCAGGGCCAAAAGACCCGCCTGATCGGGCGTGTGAAGGGCTACCACGGCGTGAATTTCGGGGGTATTTCGGTCGGCGGCATCGTGGGCAACCGCAAGCTGTTTGGCCAGGGCGTGGAGGCCGACCACCTGCCCCACACGCAACCCCCTGCGGGTTCGTTCTTCAAGGGCATGCCACCGGCCGAGGCCAACACGTCTGGCTGGCAGGGTGCCGCGCTGGCCGATGACTTGTTGAACCTCATCAACCTGCACGACGCCAGCAACATCGCTGCCGTCATCGTCGAGCCATTTTCCGGCTCGGCTGGCGTGGTCATTCCGCCTGTGGGTTACCTTCAGCGCCTGCGCGAGATTTGCACGGCCCACAACATCCTGCTGATTTTTGACGAAGTGATTTCCGGCTTCGGCCGCAGCGGTGCCTGGACGGGTGCCGAGGCGTTTGGCGTGACGCCAGACATCCTGAACTTTGCCAAACAGGTCACCAATGGCACGCAACCCCTGGGCGGTGTGGTGGCCAGCAAGGACATCTACGACACCTTCATGGCCGCAGGCGGGCCCGACTACATGCTGGAGTTTCCGCACGGCTATACCTACTCGGCCCACCCGGTGGCCTGTGCCGCCGGTGTGGCCACGATGAAGCTGCTGGAGCAGGAGAACGCGCCGCAGCGTGTGCGCGAACTGGCCCCCCATTTCGAAGCGGCCGTTCACGGTCTGCGCGGTGCCAAACACGTGGCAGACATCCGCAACTACGGTCTGGCGGCAGGCTTCAGCATCGCAGCGTTGCCGGGTGAACCGGCCAAGCGCCCGTTCGAGATTGCCATGGCGATGCTGGACAAGGGCTTTTATGTGCGGTACGGCGGTGACACCATCCAACTGGCGCCACCCTTCATCAGCACACCTGCCGAAATCGACCGGCTGGTCAGTGCGCTGGGCGACTGCCTGCAGGCCACCGCCTGAACGGCTTGTCATTGATCGCCTTGCGCCCTGTCATCTGACACCCCGCTCCGCACAAGAAGACACCCATGTACCAGCCACGGCATTTCGATGTCAGCGACACCGCCACCCTGCACACCGCCATGCGTGCCCACCCCTTGGCCACGCTGATCACGCTGCAGGGCGGCGAACTGGTGGCAGACGAGGTGCCCTTTTTTCTCGATGCCACCCCCACGTCCTCGCACCCGCTTGGTGTGCTGAAGGCCCATGTGGCGCGCGCCAACCCACTGTGGCAGCGGCACGATCCATCGCACAACGTGCTGGTGGTGTTCAAAGGGCCGCAGGCGTATGTGTCACCGTCGTGGTACGCCACCAAGGCCGAACACGGCAAGGTGGTCCCCACCTGGAACTACATCGTCGTGCAGGCCGGCGGCCGCCTGACCCACAAGGATGGCGATGCGGTCTGGCTGCGCGCGCAACTTGATGCAATGACGCACAGCCAGGAAGGCCGTCGCGCCACCCCATGGCAAGTGGACGATGCGCCGGCTGACTACATTGCGCAAACCATGAGGGCCATTGTCGGGATCGAAATTCCCATCGACAGCTTGGTGGGCAAGTGGAAAGTCAGCCAGAACCAGCCGGCCCAGAACCGGGAAGGCGTGCTGCGCGGCCTGACTGACACCGCACGCCACGCACCCGATTCCGTTACCCTGGCCATGGCGCAAGCCGTTCGCGACCAAGGCACTGCCACCACTTGATTTTCAAGGTTTTTTCGGCTCCACCGCTTATTCATATTCACTAGTTTGCTATCACTCATATGACCTCCATCGGACACCTGATCAACGGGCAACGCGTCAACGGCGGCTCACGGACACAACCGGTCTACAACCCGGCTACCGGTGCTTCACACCACAGCGTTCAGCTGGCCGACGTTGCCACGGTGCAAGCCGCCATAGCCAATGCGGAAGCCGCCTTCCCCGCGTGGCGCAACACCCCGCCGCTCAAGCGCGCTCGGGTGATGAGCAAGCTGAAAGAGCTGCTGGAAGCCAACACCGACACCATTTGCAAACTCATCACCGACGAACATGGCAAGGTGCTGGCCGACAGCCTGGGCGAGTTGCAGCGCGGCATTGAAAACGTGGAGTACGCCAGTTACGCGCCCGAACTGCTCAAGGGCGAACACAGCCGCAACGTGGGCCCCGGCATCGACAGCTGGAGCGAGTTCCAGGCGCTGGGCGTCACCGCCGGCATCACGCCGTTCAACTTCCCGGCCATGGTGCCGCTGTGGATGTGGCCCATGGCCGTGGCCTGTGGCAACACCTTCGTGCTGAAGCCTTCCGAGCGCGACCCTTCCAGCACGCTGTTCATTGCCGAACTGGCGTTGCAAGCGGGGTTGCCTCCCGGTGTGCTGAACGTGGTCAACGGCGACAAGGAGGCGGTAGACACCCTGTTGACCGACCCCCGCGTCAAGGCCGTGAGCTTTGTGGGCTCCACGCCCATTGCCGAATACATTTATAGCATCGGATGCAAGCACGGTAAGCGTGTGCAGGCACTGGGAGGCGCAAAAAACCATGCTGTGATCATGCCGGACGCCGACATTGCCAACGCCGTGACGGCGTTGATGGGGGCCGCCTATGGCTCCTGCGGCGAGCGCTGCATGGCCATTCCGCTCGTGGTGGCTGTGGGTGACGACACTGCCGACAAAGTGGTGGCGGCGCTGAAGCTTGAAATTGCCCGAATGAAAGTCGGCCCCGGCACCGACGCCGCGTGCGACATGGGCCCCTTGGTCACGAAGCCCCACTTCGAGAAGGTCAAGGGCTATGTGGACGAGGGCGTGAAAGAAGGCGCCCAACTGGTGGTGGACGGCCGAGGTCTGACAGTGCCAGGCCATGAGAACGGCTACTACCTCGGCCCCTGCCTTTTCGACCACGTCAAACCCGGGATGGTGGTGTACCAGGAAGAGATTTTTGGCCCCGTCCTGGGCGTGGTGCGTGTGCAGAGCCTGCAAGAGGCCATGAACCTGATCGACGCGCACGAATACGGCAACGGCACCTGCATCTTCACACGCGACGGCGAGGCAGCCCGCCATTTCACCGACCACATCCAGGTCGGCATGGTAGGCGTGAACGTGCCCCTCCCTGTGCCGGTGGCCTACCATTCCTTCGGTGGGTGGAAGCGCAGCCTGTTTGGCGACCTGCATGCCTATGGGCCCGACGCCGTGCGCTTTTACACCAAACGCAAAACGATCACACAACGCTGGCCCAGCGCAGGGGTGCGCGAGGGAGCAGTGTTCAGCTTCCCGAGCAGCCGGTAGACGATAGCCCACCGTGCGAAATGTGTCCGTCGCGGGCCTGCGGACGCAACTCGCCAACGAAACATGGCCGCCAATTGAGGCATGATGGAGGGCTGTTTGAGTCCGGTGCCGGAGATTCGCCATCATGAATATTGTTCAGAAATGTCTTTGTTACTGTGCTTGTCTGCTGGTTGTCGCGTGCGGTGGTGGGTACGAAGGCACTGCACCGCCCATTGATTCAAGCAGCCAGTCGCTCAAAGTTGTCGGTGCAGCCCACATCACGCTGGTTCCATCCGAAATGGGGCGCGTTGAGGTCAGCGGGGGTACCCGGCCCTATTCAGTCGCCAGCAGCAACACCGCTGTTGCTTTGGCTTCAGTCAGCGACAACATTTTGAGTGTCGCCGCCGTGCGTGGGGATCTCACGCCTATAACGGTGACCGTTACCGACGCAAAGAACACAAAAACCAGTCTGCAGGTGACCGTTACGAACAGTCCGCAGCAAGGAATTTTTACGCTGTCGGAGCGTGTTTTTTCTGTTCAACCGGGCACGTACAAACCGATCACCATCACGGGTGGAACCGGTCCTTTCACAGCGGTATCGCTCTCACCAATCGTCGAAATTATCGCCATTGAGGGTAATGTCATAACCGTCAATGGGGTATCCGAGGGCTCGAGCGCCGAGGTCAAGATTTTTGACACCAAAGGCGTCACGCAATCAGCGTTTGTCACTGTTTCGGCACCCATTCCCTCGTCATCCGGACTCGCTCTTTTTAGCAACTTGCCGAATCTTTTCAGTCTGCGACCACACAACACCGTGACGTATACGCTCGGTGGAGGAATACCTCCGTACACCTTTAAATCGTCAAATCCAGCAGTGCTTGCCGGTGAGATTCGCGGTGCTGCGTTGATTTTGAAACCAGGCTCAGCCGGCAACGCAATCGTTTCCATCACTGATTCGAGCGTGCCTACCAAGAGTTTGTCGCCGAGTCCCCAAGCGTACGTTCAGACCACCTCAGCGCCGCTGACCTTGGCATTGACCTCTGTTTCTGGAGAGAAGGGTACCAGCCAAACCATCGGCATTTCAGGGGGAATGCCGCCATATCGCGCCATAACTACTGCGACAACATTGATCGCCAACGGCCAGATTGTGAATAGTGACGAACTCAATGTTTCATTTCTTGACGTTGGCGGACCATGGGCAATAACTGTTCAAGATGCCGTGAACTCGTCTGCCACACTGTTTGTCACTACAACGCCGGTCCCGCCAAGCGTGTCTATCTCTCCGTCTGCCATCACTATTCCTGAGACACTCCCCGCTGCGATCAATCTACGCCTGCTTAACGGTAACAATCCCTATCAAGTCTTCAGTAGCCACCCTGGCCTTTTGAGTGCAAGCGTTTCAGATAATGGCGAGACGCTTCTGGTCAAGTCACCTGCAACACCATGCGTAAGCGGCAACACCTTGGTCACGATTTCGGTTATCGATGCCAAATTCAATATTGCAACGACTGCCATAACCATCCAAGACAATGGCGCGTGTCCTTGAGCGCTTTTTTGTGTTTATACGTAAGTTTGAAAGAGCCACCCCTTACCTATAATCAAGAAAGTTTTTCCAATCACATAGCGAATCTCGACATGTCCAATCAGTCTTTGAAAACAGCCGTTTTTGCTTTTGGCGCGCCACTGGTGTTGGCTGCTGCCTTGGTCTCCAACTTTGCGGTGGCCAATCCATCCAAGGCCGGCTATGACAACTCAGATCTGGCTACGGCGATTCGCATTCAGAAGGTGGGTTCTGTCGCGTTACAGGGTGGCGCACGCAAAGTGAGGGATGGTGCAGAGGCTTACACCGCACAGTGCGCCGCTTGCCACGCCGGTGGCCTGGTTGGCGCACCCAAATTTGGCGATACCGCTGCATGGGCACCCAGAATCGGGCAAGGCTTTGCTGCGTTGCTGAAGTCTGTGATGGGCGGCAAAGGCGCAATGGGAGCTCAGGCAGGCGGTGCGCTGTCTGACTTGGAAATTGAGCGGGCATTGGTTCACCTGGCTAATGCTGGGGGCGCGAAGTTCCCCGAACCCGCTGCCAAGTGACGGTTCGCTTTTAAGGCCGCTTTCAATCAAAAAGCCAGCGTCAGCTGGCTTTTTTGCTTACAGAAGCATCACAATTTGGCTTCTTCAATGGGTCCTTGGCATCCGCCCAGTGGCCAAGAGATAAAAAAACCGGCCTGTGGGCCGGTGTTTTTTTGGCAATCCCGAAGGATGTCTTATTTCTTCTGACGATACTTGCGCAGCGCTGCAATCTGAGCGGCCATGACCGACAGCTCAGACGTTGCACGGGCAATATCGATGTCGCTCTTGGCGTTTTTGATGGCTTCTTCTGCGGCCTTGCGGGCTTCGGCCGCTTTGGCTTCATCCAAATCTTTGCCGCGAATCGCCGTGTCACTCAGCACGGTAATATGAGACGGTTGTACCTCAAGAATACCGCCGGCGACGAACACAAACTCCTCGCCGCCATCTGCCAATTCAATCCGTACCGCACCAGGTTTGATACGGGTGATCAGCGGTACGTGGCCGGGCAATATGCCCAACTCACCTGCCTCGCCAGGCAACGCGACAAACTTGGCCGGGCCACTGAAGATCGACTCTTCAGCACTGACCACATCCACTTGAATTGAACTCATTTGGTTTCCTTTGCGGACACACGGCACTCATGGTGCCGTGCGCTTTCGTCTGAATTCAACTGCAATCAAGCAGCCATCTTCTTGGCCTTCTCGAAGGCTTCGTCAATCGTGCCGACCATGTAGAAAGCCTGCTCAGGCAAATGATCACATTCTCCGGCGACAATCATCTTGAAACCACGGATCGTCTCAGCCAGAGGAACATACTTGCCTGGAGAACCGGTGAACACTTCGGCCACGTGGAAAGGCTGGCTCAGGAAACGTTGGATCTTTCGAGCGCGGGCCACAGCCAGCTTGTCTTCGGGCGCCAGTTCGTCCATACCGAGAATGGCGATGATGTCGCGCAGTTCTTTGTAACGCTGCAGTGTGCCTTGCACAGCACGCGCTGTGGAGTAATGCTCTTCACCCACGACCAGCGGATCGAGCTGGCGGCTGGTGGAATCGAGTGGATCCACGGCGGGATAGATACCCAGCGCAGCAATGTCACGCGACAACACAACGGTCGAATCCAAGTGGGCAAAGGTGGTGGCAGGAGACGGATCGGTCAAGTCGTCAGCTGGCACGTACACGGCCTGAATCGACGTGATAGAACCCACCTTGGTGGAAGTGATCCGCTCCTGGAGGCGACCCATCTCTTCTGCGAGTGTAGGCTGATAACCCACCGCTGAAGGCATACGACCCAACAGAGCCGACACTTCTGTACCGGCCAGTGTATAGCGGTAGATGTTGTCAACGAAGAACAACACGTCACGGCCTTCGTCACGGAAAGATTCGGCAATCGTGAGACCGGTCAAAGCGACGCGAAGACGGTTGCCCGGTGGCTCGTTCATCTGACCGTAAACCATCGACACCTTCGACTCGCCGAGGTTCTCCAGGTTCACCACACCGGAGTCAGCCATCTCGTGGTAGAAGTCGTTGCCTTCACGGGTACGTTCACCCACACCTGCGAACACGGACAAACCAGAGTGCGCTTTGGCGATGTTGTTGATCAACTCCATCATGTTCACGGTCTTGCCCACGCCGGCACCACCGAACAGACCCACCTTGCCGCCCTTGGCAAACGGACAAACCAAGTCGATCACCTTGATGCCTGTTTCGAGCAACTCCTGGGAAGGAGACAACTCGTCGTATGCAGGCGCTTTGCGGTGAATGGAGGCCGTCAACTCCTGGCTGACCGGGCCGCGCTCGTCAATGGGAGTACCCAACACGTCCATGATGCGGCCCAATGTGGCCTTGCCGACGGGCACCATGATGGGCGCGGACGTGTTGGTCACGACCATGCCACGACGCAGGCCGTCAGACGAACCCAGCGCAATGGTACGCACAACACCATCGCCCAGCTGCTGCTGGACTTCCAGGGTCAGCGCAGACCCGTCCATCTTCAATGCGTCATAAACCTTGGGCATCTGGTCGCGCGGAAACTCCACGTCCACCACAGCACCGATACACTGAACAATCTTGCCTTGAACTTGAGCCATGATTGAATCCTTTAGTTTTCTCTAATATGGGTTGAGTGCTGCGTCAGACTGCCGCGGCACCAGCCACGATTTCCGAGAGCTCTTTGGTAATGGCGGCTTGACGAGTCTTGTTGTAGACAAGCTTCAACTCAGCAATCACATTACCGGCGTTATCTGTCGCAGCCTTCATGGCCACCATCCGCGCGGACTGTTCCGATGCCATGTTTTCCGCGACAGCCTGGTACACGAGCGCCTCGATGTAGCGGAGCAGCAAGTCATCGATCACGCTTGCAGCATCCGGCTCATAGATGTAATCCCAGCTGTGGCCACCGCCTTCACGGAGCGTCTCAGCCTTCAGGGGCAGCAGCTGCTCGATGACGGGTTCCTGCTTCATGGTGTTGATGAAGCGGGTGTAGCACAGATAGACCACACCGACCTTGCCTTCGGCGTACGCATCAAGCATGACCTTGACTGGGCCGATCAATCGCTCAAGATGGGGGGTGTCGCCAAGGGCTGTGGCATTTGACACCACCTCCGCACCGATACGGTTCAGAAAACCCAGCCCCTTGTTGCCGAAAGCCACAGCTTTGGCTTTCCTGCCCTGGGACTGCAGTTCCTTCAGTTTACCGGTTACGGCCCGCAACACGTTCGTGTTCAGGCCTCCACACAAACCTTTGTCAGTGGTGACCACTACAAAGCCAGCCGTATCCGACTGGTTTGTCTGCATGAAGGGATGCGTGTACTCGGGGTTAGCCTTGCTGAGATTGCCAGCGATCTGGCGCACTTTTTCGCTGTAGGGCCTCGCAGCCCTCATGCGATCTTGCGCCTTGCGCATTTTTGACGCGGCAACCATCTCCATGGCTTTGGTGATCTTCTTGGTGTTTTCCACCGATTTGATCTTGCCGCGTATTTCCTTACCTGCTGCCATAGATGCTCCTTGTCAGGTCACGCCAGACAGCTTAGTAGGTACCGCTCTTTTTGAACTCGGCAATGGCAGCACCCAATTCGGCTTCCGAATCCTTGTCGAGCACTTTTGTGGTTTCCAGCTTCGACAGCAAAGCAGCGTGCTTGTCTTTCAGATGAGCATGCAAACCGGATTCGAACGACAGCACTTTCTTGACATCGATGTCGTCAAGGTAGCCTTTGTTCACGGCATACAGTGTGGCACCCATCAGGCTGATCGACAGTGGGCTGTACTGGCTTTGCTTCAACAGTTCGGTCACGCGCGCACCACGATCCAACTGCTTGCGAGTGGCTTCGTCCAGATCGGAAGCAAACTGTGCGAAAGCAGCGAGTTCACGATACTGTGCCAAGTCTGTACGGATACCACCTGACAAGCCCTTGACCAGCTTGGTCTGAGCTGCACCACCGACGCGGGACACAGAAATACCGGCGTTGATTGCGGGACGGATACCTGCGTTGAACAGGCTGGTTTCCAGGAAGATCTGGCCGTCAGTGATCGAAATCACGTTGGTAGGCACGAAAGCAGACACGTCACCGGCCTGTGTTTCGATGATAGGCAGCGCGGTCAGTGAACCTGTCTTGCCCTTCACCTCGCCTTTGGTGAAAGCTTCAACGTAGTCGGCATTCACGCGAGCGGCACGCTCCAACAGGCGACTGTGCAGGTAGAAAACGTCCCCTGGGTAGGCTTCACGACCGGGTGGACGACGCAACAGCAACGAAACCTGACGGTAAGCAACAGCTTGCTTGGACAGATCGTCATAAACGATCAGTGCATCTTCACCGCGATCACGGAAGTATTCACCCATCGTACAGCCAGAGTACGCAGCGACGTACTGCATAGCTGCCGACTCGGATGCGGTAGCGGCCACAACGATCGTGTACTCGAGTGCGCCAGACTGCTCCAGGGCACGCACCACGTTCTTCACGGACGATGCCTTCTGACCGATGGCAACGTACACGCAGGTCATGTTCTGACCTTTCTGGTTGATGATCGTGTCGATCGCCACCGCAGTTTTACCTGTCTGGCGGTCGCCAATGATCAACTCGCGCTGACCGCGACCGATAGGCACCATGGAGTCGATCGACTTCAGGCCGGTCTGCATAGGCTGATCAACCGATTTACGGGCAATCACGCCTGGAGCAACTTTTTCGATCACGTCTGTCATTTTGGCGTTGATCGGGCCCTTGCCGTCAATGGGCTGACCCAACGCGTTCACCACGCGTCCACGCAACTCGGGGCCGACGGGCACTTCCAGAATGCGACCGGTACATTTGACGGTTTCGCCTTCGGAGATGTGCTCATACTCACCCAGAATCACCGCGCCAACGGAGTCACGCTCCAGGTTGAGCGCCAGGCCGAAAGTGGGCACGCCGTCTTTGGTGGCGGAGAATTCGAGCATTTCGCCCTGCATCACATCTGACAGGCCATGCACACGCACGATGCCGTCCGTCACGGAAACCACGGTGCCCTGGTTTCTGATGTCTGCGCTGGCAGAGAGGCCTTCGATACGGCTCTTGATCAGTTCCGAAATTTCTGCGGGATTGAGTTGCATGACTCTTTCCTTCTTTCTTTAAAAGGCTTCCCGCTCAAGCGGTCAGCGCCGTTTTCATTTGGTCCAGCCGAGATTTGACGGATGCGTCCAGCACCTCGTCGCCTACGACCGCTCTGATGCCGCCAATCAGTGATGCGTCAATCGCAACCGTGACATTGAGTCGACGGTTGAAGCGTGTTTCCAGCCAGCTGGAAACATCTGCCAGCGCAGCACCCTCAATGGGAAACGCGCTGTAGACCACTGCATCGGCCAATCCGCTCTTTGCGTTTTTGAGCACCTTGAACTGCGCCAGTACTTCAGGAAGCACCGTCAGACGCCCGTTCTCGATGATGACCTCCAGGAAATTCTGCGCTTGTGCAGACAAAGAATGTCCTGATCGGCCCATGACATCGGCGACCAAGCCGTACACCTGCTCGTCTGTCGCTTTGGGACTGCTGGCAAATTGCAGGAGATCCTGGTTCGACGCTGCGGCAGCCATGGTTTCGAGCCAGGCAAGAACCCCATTCAGATCGCCCGAACCTGATTGATACAAGGCTTCGGCGTAGGGGCGAGCCAATGATGCGATTTCTGCCATGTTGACCCTTACAGCTCTGTCTTGAGGCGATTCAACAAGTCGGCATGAATGCCTGCGTCAACTTCCTTGCGCAGGATCTGCTCTGCACCTTTGACCGCCAAAGAGGCAACCTGCTCCCGCAGCACTTCACGTGCTTTGACAGTCGCGTTGTCTGCTTCAGCTTTGGCTGCAGCAACAATCTTGTTGGCTTCTTCAGTGGCACGTGCTTTGGCTTCTTCAATGATGCCTTGCGCACGTCGCTCGGCATCTGCCAGGCGAGCAGCGGTCTCACTGCGTGACTTGGCCAATTCAGCCTCGACCCGCGTGTTGGCAGCCGACAGATCGGCTTTCGCCTTGTCAGCAGCAGCCAAGCCGTCTGCAATTTTTTTCGCACGCTCGTCCAAAGCCACGGCAATGGGCGGCCACACGTACTTCATGGTGAACCCGACCAAGATCAGGAACACGATCATCTGAATGATGAGGGTACCGGTAATGCTCACTTTTCATCCTTCACCCTGGTGCCAATTGCCCCAGGGAATGACGTTGATCCGGCGGACGCTTATTTCGGCAGGTTGGCGATTTGAGCCAGGAAAGGGTTGGCAGTGGCGAACCACAGCGCAATACCAGTACCGATAATGAAGGCAGCGTCGATCAGACCGGCCAACAGGAACATTTTTGTTTGCAGTTCGCCCATCAGTTCAGGCTGGCGTGCGGCCGATTCCAGGTACTTGCTACCCATGATGCCGATACCGATACAGGCACCGACAGCGCCGAGACCGATGATCAGGCCGGCGGCCAAGGCGACAAAGCTGATAACTTCCATGATGACTCCTAAGGGACTTGGTTAAAGAGAAAGGGAAAAGGGAAAGCAAATTTGCACGAAGATCAGTGTGCGTCGTGCGCCTGACCGATGTACACGAGTGTCAACATCATGAACACGAACGCCTGCAACGTGATGATCAGGATGTGGAAAATAGCCCAGGCCGTACCTGCAATGATGTGTCCGATCGCCAGGCCAATGCCCGTTGCAGACAGCGACCATGCGCCGCCCATCAAGGCAATCAGCATGAAAATCAACTCGCCAGCGTACATGTTGCCGAACAACCGCATGCCGTGCGACACGGTCTTGGCGATGAATTCAATGATTTGCATCATGAAATTTGCGGGCCACAGCAGTGGGTGCGAGCCGAAGGGAGCACAGAACAACTCGTGAACCCAACCACCCATGCCTTTGATCTTGATGTTGTAGTAGATACAGATCAACAGCACCGAAACAGACAAGCCCATGGTGACAGAGAGGTCAGCCGTCGGCACCACACGCATGTAGTCTTTCATGCCAACTGCGGGACCCACGCTGTGCCAGATCGCTGGCAACAAATCCACCGGCAGCAAGTCCATCGCGTTCATCAGGAAGATCCAGACAAACACCACCAACGCCAAAGGCGCAACCAGCTTTCGGCTGTTGGCGTTGTGGACAATGCCCTTGGCCTGCGCATCCACCATTTCAACGAGCATCTCAACCGCCGCCTGGAACCGGCCTGGCACACCCGAAGTGGCCTTGCGCGCTGCCAGCCACATCAACCAGCAACCCAGAACACCCAGAACAATGGAATAGAAAAGCGAGTCAAGGTTGAACACCGAGAAATCCACAACGCCAGTGGCTTTGTGATTCTGAAGATGCGTCAAGTGGTGAATGATGTATTCACCCGCGGTAGGTCCGTTTGCAGCAGCCATCCTGTTACCTGTCTTCGTGTTTCAACAACCTGGGCCGCACCGCCAGTGCAACCCAGTAAACCTTCAATGTCAGCACCAGAGCAACCAGCAAAACCGGCCAACTCAGTGCCACCACCATCTGCGGTGCCAATGCGAGCATGACGACTGTCACGATCAACTTCATCAGCTCCCACAGAAAAAATCCAACCATCGCCGAACCCGCGTTCAACGAAGCAAATCGCCCTTGCACGCCACGGGCAAATAACATGCCCGGCAAAACCACGGCCGCCACACCGTACGCAGCGGACACGGCCCAGGGCCGACCACCCAGCCAAGCAGCGCACAACACAACCACCGACCCGAACATGGCCTGCCACCCGATCACCCGCCAGGGCGAGGTTTGAGGATGCTTCAAGCGAAAGGCACGGGCCTGCTCTGGCGTCAACGGCTGAAAATCGTCCGCATCCTCCAGACCACTTTCATCTCTGTCCTTGATTGTGGTCATTGAAAATTACAGCCCGGTTACATCCAGACGATTCACAAAAGCCACTCATTATAAGTAAAAACCCGTGCCCCAGACAAGCTTACCCCTTGGCAAACTGCAGCATGCCCCAATATTCCCACGCTAACTTCTCGCAGCCCGCCGCTTTTGCGCGCTCCTGGGCCGTTACGAATCCGAGTCTTTTGCTTTCTGTTTGCCATGCCAGCACATCCCACTGACGACTCTCTGATCGAATACCCATGCCAGTTTCCCATCAAAGTCATGGGAGCCAACGTCGAGGGATTTGCCCAGGCCATGGTTGAAGTCGTCCGCACATTCGATCCCCAGTTTGACGCTGACCGAATCGAACGCCGCGAAAGCTCCGGTGGAAAATTTCTGGGTGTCACTTTGACCGTGCGCGCGACAAGCCGTCAGCAACTTGACGACCTGTACCGTGCACTGACCAGCCACCCGATGGTCAAAATTGTGTTGTGAAGCCATGATCATTCGCCGACTTGGGCAAGTGGCATACGGACCTGTGTTTGAAGAGATGCAGGCCTTCACCGCAAACCGCAGCCATCTGACACCCGACGAACTCTGGGTCTGCGAACACCCACCCGTTTTCACCCAGGGGTTGGCTGGCAAAGCCGAGCACGTTTTGCTGCCGGGCAACATCCCGGTGGTCGCAAGCAACCGAGGCGGCCAGGTTACCTACCACGGACCGGGCCAGATCGTGGCCTACCCGCTGATCGATTTGCAGCGTGCCGGGTATTTCGTGAAAGAGTTCGTCTTCAGGCTCGAGGAAGCCGTGGTGCGCACGCTGGCTGAGGTGGGCATCACCGGCCACAGGGTCCGGGGTGCGCCCGGCATCTATGTGCGCCTGTCCGACCCCGCTTCGCATGCGCGCCTGGCACCCCCTGCTGCAGGTCAGGACCCTTTTGAAGGACTGGGCAAAATCGCTGCATTGGGCATCAAGGTCAGCCGACACTGCACCTATCACGGGTTGGCGCTGAACGTGGCCATGGACCTGTCACCCTACTCCCGCATCAACCCCTGCGGCTACGCAGGCCTGCCCACAGTTGACCTTTCTACAATGGGCGTTTCCATTACTTGGGACGAAGCCGCTGACGTGCTCACACGTCACCTGAGCGCGTTGCTGACACCATGAGTTCCACCCCAACCGACCCCACGCCCCACTACGATCCCACGGCCAAGCAAAAGTCTGCCGCCAAGGTCTCGCGCATCCCCATCAAGGTGGTGCCCGCCGAGACACTGAAGAAGCCCGACTGGATTCGTGTGAAAGCCGGCAGCCCCAGCACACGGTTTTACGAGATCAAGGACGTGTTGCGCAGCAACAAGCTGGTCACCGTGTGTGAGGAGGCAAGCTGCCCCAACATCGGCGAGTGTTTTGGCAAAGGTACGGCCACCTTCATGATCATGGGCGACAAGTGCACCCGGCGCTGCCCGTTTTGCGACGTGGGACATGGCCGCCCCGATCCACTCGACGCGGACGAACCCGCCAACCTGGCCAAAACCATCGCGGCACTCAAACTCAACTATGTGGTGATCACGAGTGTTGACCGTGACGACCTCCGGGACGGTGGCGCTGGCCACTTTGTGGCCTGCATACAGGCCACACGCGAACTGTCGCCTGCCACGCAGATAGAAGTGCTGGTGCCCGATTTCCGTGGTCGGGATGACCGAGCCCTCGACATCCTGAAAGCCGCGCCGCCCGATGTCATGAACCACAACCTGGAAACCGTGCCCAGGCTGTACAAAGAGGCACGCCCCGGCTCCGACTACGCGTTCAGCCTGAACCTGCTGAAAAAATTCAAGGCCTTGTTCCCCCGCGTACCGACCAAGAGCGGCCTGATGGTCGGCCTCGGAGAAACCGACGAGGAGATCCTGGGCACCATGCAGGACATGCGCGACCATGGCATCGACATGCTGACCATCGGCCAATACCTGGCACCGTCAGGACACCACCTGCCCGTGCGGCGTTACGTACACCCCGACACGTTCAAGATGTTCGAGGCCAAAGCTTACGAAATGGGATTCACCCACGCGGCAGTGGGTGCCATGGTACGCAGCAGCTACCACGCAGACCGCCAGGCCGAGCACGCGCTGGCCAAGCCAACCCCTGCAACCTGAAGCCCGTCGCGCCGCATGGCTGTTCGGCAGCCCGGCATCAAGCGCCCGGTCAGGCAGCCATCACCAGTGCGGGCTCTTCTGCATCCAGGGCCGCACGCGCGAGCGGTTCCAGTTTGCGCGTGTCGCATCGCAACACTTGCTGCTTGACGGCCAGCACCTGCGACGGGTGCATGGAAAAGCTCCGCAGCCCCAGGCCCAGCAGCAAGCGGGTCATGGCGACATCACCCGCCATTTCCCCACACACACTCACCGGCTTGCCCGCCACCCGCCCGGCAGCAATGGTGTGCGCCACCAGGTGTAGAACAGCCGGGTGCATCGGGTCATACAGATGCGCCACCGACTCATCGACCCGGTCGATTGCCAGCGTGTACTGGATCAGGTCATTGGTGCCGATGGACAGAAAGTCAAAATACTTGAGAAACACATCGACCATGAGCGCCGCAGCCGGCACCTCGATCATGGCCCCCACCTTGACCGGACCGTAGGCCTGCCCCTTGGCGTTCAACTGGCCCCGCGCTCGGTCGATCAGTGCCAGCGTCTGACGGATCTCGCTCACGTGCGCCAGCATCGGCACCAACAGGTGAACCGGCCCATGGGCAGCGGCCCGCAGGATGGCGCGCAACTGTGTCAGGAACATCGCCGGCTCGGACAGGCTCCAGCGTATCGCCCTCAGACCCAAAGCAGGGTTGAGATGGTCTTCCGCATTGCGGCTGCGGTCCAGTGGTTTGTCTGCACCCACATCGACGGTGCGGATGGTGACCGGCAAGCCCTCCATGCCCTGCACCGCCGCACGGTAGGCCCGGTATTGCTCTTCTTCATCGGGCAAGCTGCCCTGGCGCCCCATGAACAGAAACTCACTGCGGAACAGCCCCACACCGATGGCCCCCGCCTTGAGCGCGCTGGCACAGTCTGACGGCTCTTCAATGTTGGCCAGCAGTTCGATTTTTTCACCGTCCATCGTCATGGCCGGTGTGTTGCGCAACCGGCTCAGCCGCTCACGCTCGACCTCTGTCTGCCGTTGCCTGAAACCATACTCTGCCAGGATGATGGGCGACGGATCGGCAATGACAACGCCTGCCTCGCCGTCGATGATGAGCCAATCGTCCTGCTCGATGATCTGGCTGGCCGCGCGCGCGCCCACCACAGCCGGAATGTCCATGCTGCGGGCAACGATCGCCGTGTGCGATGTCTTGCCCCCCACATCGGTCACAAAACCTGCAAACGCGCTCTGCTTGAACTGGAGCATGTCGGCGGGCGATAGGTCGTGCGCCACCAGAATCAGGGGCACATCGATGGTGTCGTCCAACAACAACCCTTGCGGTGCCTTGCGGCTGGGCGACGGCGGCAAGGCCACCGGGGACGTCATGCCCCGCATCGCACGCAGCACCCGCTCCACGATCTGCTCCAGATCGGCCTTGCGTTCGCGCAGGTAGGGGTCTTCCATCTCGTCGAACTGACGGGCCACCAACTCCAACTGCGCGGTCAGCGCCCATTCGGCGTTGTAGCGCCGGTCCACGATCCAGTGCTTGACACCGTCGGACAAATGCTCGTCCTGCAACAGCATCAGGTGCACGTCCAGCAATGCAGTCAGCTCGACATGACCGTCTTTGGCAGGCATGTCCTGCAACGACTGCTGCAGGCGGCACACCTCGGCCACCACTTCGTTGCGGGCGCGGCGCACACGGTCCAGCTCCGGCTCGATCTGACCCTCGTCCACAAAATAGTGGGCCACATCCACCCGGCTCGAAGCAACCAGCACGGCGCGGCCGATCGCCACCCCGCTGGACACTGCAAGGCCGTGAACGGAAAAGCTCATTCGCCTTCCCCGAACTTGTCTGCAATCAGCGCCAGCAGCGCATCCATGGCAGCCTGCTCGTCCACGCCGCTGGTTTCGATCTCGACGTTTGTGCCGATGCCCGCTGCCAGCATCATCACGCCCATGATGCTCTTGGCGTTGACACGACGCTCCCCACGGGACAGCCAGACATCGGAGGCGAAGCTGCCCGCCAGCTTGGTCAGTTTGGCCGATGCGCGGGCATGCAAGCCCAGCTTATTGCTGATGGTCGTGGTGGTTTTGATCATGGTTGCGTCGGAACTGGTTTTGCGGCGCGGTGACGTTCACGGTCAGGATGCCCTGGGTACCGCCTGACAGGGCACGGGAGACCAGCATGTCAAGCGCTTCGTGGCGGTAACTCACTGCACGCAACAACATGGGCAGGCTGATGCCGGCAATCAACCTGCCCGGCACCTGCTCCATCAACCGCTGAGCCACATTGCAAGGCGTGGCACCGAAGACGTCGGTCATCACCAGCATCTGGTCAGCACCCTGTTGCTGCGCCAGCGCACGCGCCTGTTGCAAGGTGTCTTCAGGCGACTGGTTGGGCGGCACATCGAGCGCCGCGACTGCCGTCCCGGCGTCGGGGAACACATGCAACACGCACAGGCGCAGTGCGCTGGCCAGCGGGGCATGAGCAATGACGAGGATGCCGTTCATAACGACAGATTATCAGCGCAGTTACACGGGCTTGACCGCCGGGCTTTCAGCGCTCATGCCAGGCGGTCGGGGAGATGCCAACATCACACCGCAACAGGCCACTGCACAGCAGCAGCCCTCCGGGCCCGCACCCTGCCCGATGCTGGCCACACACCCGATTCATGCACCATGAACGGTGCCGATGGACACACCCATTCGGCGCACCTTCAGGGTAAACCCGATATACGGATACCTGTTGTTTTCAGCTTTCGTGGTGCATTCGTTAGACGTGTGCCCGTACACTCGGCAACAGTTTTTCTGCACGCCAGAGGGTCTCATGAGCACTGCTGCCACCGCCACCCCACCGACACGCCGACAACCGCCAGCAATCCTGCGACCCGGCATCGCCTTGATGCGCCGCTTCAGCATGAAAACCAAGCTGATCGTCATCGGTCTGCTGCTGGTGGTGCCGCTGGTCACCGCCACCCTGATGCTGACCGAGCACTTGCTGGAGGACATCAGCTTCATCAACGGCGAGCAAGAAGGCCTCAAAGGCGTGGATGCCCTCACCGAAGTGGCCTTGCACATCCAGACCCACCGGGGCCTGAACAACCGCGTGCTGTCCGGCGACGAGGCTGCCAAGGCCCCGCGCGAGGCGACCCGACAAAAGCTGAAGCAGGCGCTGGCTGCCGTGGATACCGTGGTGCGGGAACACCCCCTGCTGGCATTGGACAAGACCTGGCCCGCCCAGCGCCAGGGCATCGACGCCCTGATGGTCGACGGCAACACCGAGCCTCGGCACAAGCAATTTGCGGCCCACACGGCACAGGTCATCAAGTTGATCGACACCATCGACTACGTCGGCGAAACCTCCGGCCTGCTGTTCGATCCCAAACCGGTCACCTACTTCCTGATGGACGCGATCGTCAGCCGCACACTGCCGTGGATCGAAGCCATGGGCGTATTGCGTGGCTCCGGTGCCGGGCTGCTGGCACGCGGAGAAGCTTCACCGACCGAGCTGGCCACGGCGCTGGGCTTGCTGCACGAGTTGGAGGTGTTGACACACAACGTCGAAGTTCGCATCGCCTCTCTGCAACGCCAGAGCGAAGCACCGCCCGCAGCCTGGACCGATGCACAGGCCAAGGTGACCGCCTTCCTGGCAGCCGGCAAACAGGCATTCGGCGAAGGCAAGCCCGTCGGGCAGGCAGCACCGTTTTTTGAACAAGGCACACAGACCATTGCGGCAGCAGTGGCATTCCAGAAAGCGGCTTCGGCGCGCATGGGTGCGCTGCTGGAAGAACGCAAACAGACCGCCATCAACCAGCTGACCCTGCTGGGCATCGTCTGCAGCCTGGCCGCCATCTTCATCACTTATGCGCTGGTCAGCTTCGGCTCGGCGACGCTGGGCAGCCTGGCACAGCTCGAACTGTCGATGCAACAGGCCGCAGAGGGCAACCTGGCCTCCATCGTCCACGTGGACGGACAGGACGAAATGGCCCGTATCAACCACACCTTCGAGACCATGCTGACCAGCCTGTCTGCCCTGGTAGCCGAGGTGCGCAGTGCATCGGCACTGGTGGGTGACGTGGGTACGCTACTGGTGACCGACAGCACATTGTTGGCCGACCGCACTCAAGCCCAGGCGGCCAGCCTGGAAGAAACCACATCCAACGTCCGCATGGTGGGCGACATGGTGAACCAGAACGCCAACGTGGCACAGGACGTCAGCCACATGACACTGCAACTGCGCGAGCAAACCGACGCGGGTACCGCGATGATGGCCAAAACGGTCAAGGGCATGGACACGCTCAGGACATCATCATCCCGCATGACCGAAATCATCGGCACCATCGACAGCATCGCCTTCCAGACCAACATCCTGGCGCTCAATGCCGCCGTGGAGGCGGCCCGCGCGGGCGAGCAGGGGCGTGGCTTTGCCGTGGTGGCGTCAGAAGTGCGCAACCTGGCAAAACGCAGCCAGGAAGCCGCGTCCGAGGTTCGCAAGCTGATTGCCGAATCGTCCACTCGCGTCAGCACATCGGTGACGGAAATCGCCTCCATCAACACCCTCATGACCAACCTGGTGGACAGCATCGGCCAGGTCACAGAGGGCATGCGGGGCATTGCCCAGGCCAGCGCAGACCAGAGCACCTCGCTCAACGAGGTGGTCGTGGCCGTGGGTGACCTGGACTCGGTCACCGCCGAGAACTCGGCGCTGGTCGAACGCACGCAGCACCGCTCGCACCGCCTGATCGAACGTGCCACACAACTGGCGGACGCCGTGAGCCACATCCACTTGCGCCAGGGCACGGCTGACGAGGCCAAGACACTGACCCTGCGTGCCGCCGAGCACATCAAACGCGTGGGCTTCGACCGTGCCTACAAAGACTTCCACACCAAGGGGGGCGCCTTCATCGACCGCGACCTGTACGTGTTCGTCTTTGACCGTGACGGCTACTACCGCGTCATGGGCATGGACGAGTCCAAAGTGGGCTCGCACCTCAGCGCCGCACCCGGACTGGACGCCAAACAGCTCATCACCGACGCGTGGAAGCGCGCCGACCAGGGCGGCGGCTGGGTGGAGTACAACATCGTCAACCTGGTCACCGGCGATGTGAAAGGCAAGGCGTCCTATGTGATGCCCATCGACAACAACCGTCTGGTGGGTTGCGGTGCCTACCGCAGCGCTGTGCGGTCCATGGACGAACTGTCACGCACCAACAAGGGTTGATGTGTCGAAGTCAAATTGTTGATAGCAATAAACCCAATAAATGAAAGCGCTGGAGGCCATTTTTATACATTGATTGGGCACTCGACTGCTTTGCCGGACACGTAGGCCACAAAGTCGGCGTCGGCCAACGGCTTGCTGAACAAATAGCCCTGATACAGGTGGCAGCCCATGCCCAGCAAGTGGTCGCGCTGGGCTGTGGTTTCCACCCCTTCTGCAATCACCTCCAGCCCCAGCGTCTGGCCCAGCGCCACCACCGTGCGGGCAATGGCGGCGTCGTGGTGGCTGCTGATCACCTCGCGCACGAATGACTGGTCTATCTTGAGCTGGTCGAGCGGCAGGCGCTTCAAGTAGGTCAGAGACGAATAGCCCGTCCCGAAATCGTCCAGCGAAAACAGCACGCCCAGGGCCCTGATGCCGGTCATCTTGCCGATGATGTCGGCCACGTCATGAACCATCAGACTTTCGGTCAGCTCCAGCTTGAGCGTGCCGGGTGGCAACCCGGCCTGCTCGATGGCGCGGGCCACATCGTCCACCACACTGGCGCTGCGAAACTGATGTGCGCTGATGTTGATGGCCAGCGTGAAACCTTGCCGCAGACCCGCCAGGGCCGGGTTGTCCAGCCAACGGCGCAGTTGCTGGCAGCCGTTGTGCAACACCCACTGACCCAGTGCCTCCATCAGTCCGTTTTGCTCGGCCAGCGGGATGAACACCGCTGGCGACACCGGCCCATGCTGCGGGTGGTGCCAGCGCAACAGGGCCTCGGCACCGACCAGGCGGCCCAGCGCGTCGTGCTGCGGCTGGTACTGCAGGCACAGCTGTTGGGCCTGGCTATCGGTCAAGGCATGGCGCAGGTCCTCGGCCAGCGCCAGTCGGCGCGTGACCTCGGCCTGGATGCCCGGATCGAAAAACCGCAGCGTGTTCCGACCGGCGGCCTTCGCACGGTACATGGCCACATCGGCCCGCTTGAGCACCTCTTCCACATTGAGGTCGTCGTCTGCAAACATCGCCACGCCGATGCTGGGCGTGCTGGTGTGCTGTCCGCTGCTCAGCGGGTAAGGGCGGCCCAATGCAGCCACCACCTTGAGGCCAATAGCTTCTGCCACCGTGATGGGGTCTTCGCCCTCGGCCAGTTCCAACTGCCCCAGCAGCAGCACAAACTCGTCGCCCCCTAAGCGGGCCACCGTATCTGTCTCACGCACACAGGCCAGCAGACGCAGTGCCACCATGCGCAGCAGTGCGTCGCCTTTGTCGTGACCGTGGGTGTCGTTCAGGTCTTTAAAGTTGTCGAGGTCGATGAACATCAGCGCACCGTGCCGGCCGTCGCGCAGGCGCTGCGCCAGTGCCAGCTCCAGGCGCTCGTGGAGCAATCGGCGGTTGGGCAAACCGGTCAGCGGGTCGTAATACGCCAGGTGGCGGATGTCGGCCTCAGCCTTTTTGCGCACGCTGATGTCCTGCACCGTGCCCACGATGCGCACCGGCACACCGGCATCATCAAACTCCAGCCGCCCCATCACATGCACCCAGATCACCCGGTCGTCCCTGGGGCGGCGCACGCTGTACTCCATGTTGAACCCGCTGCGGGTGGCCACCGCCTGGCCATAAGCCTGGCGCATCTGCTCACGGTGCTCGGGCTCCACCAGCTCTGCCCAGGACGCGGCCGTGCGGTCAAAGGTGGCGTCGATGCCCAGAATCCGGTCCAGCAAGGCTGAACTGGTCCACCGACCGGTACGCGTATCGGTGGTGAAGTAACCCAGGTTGGCTACCTCCTGCGCCTCGGCCAGCAGGCGACTGCTCTGGTGCAGGGCGTCCTGGGTGTGTTTTTCGGCCGTCCAGTCGTCCAGGTAGCCATGCCAGCTGACCGACCCATCGGCGTTGCGCTCGGGCTGCGAGCGCGTCCAGAACCAGCGCACCTCGCCACTGGGCAACCGCATGCGAAAGTCGGCCTCGAACGGTGTGAGCGCCCGGGCGGACTCCGCCAGCAAGGCGTTCATGGCTTCGCGGTCCTGCGGCAACAGTTGCGCTGCCCACGCCTGGTCAGTGTCCCGAAGCGCCTCGGGCCGCAAACCCGTGAGTGTGTAAATGCCCGGGCTCGCGTACTCGAAATGGCCCGTGCCATCGGGTGCCAAGCGGTACTGGTACAGCGCGCCGGGCACATGTTCGGTCAGGCTTTTGAGCAGGCTGCGGGCCAGCTGCACACGCTGCACACCCGCGTACACCAGCGCCGACAGACCCGCGCTGGCCAGCACTGCCCAAAGCGCCCTGGGCAACCACTGGGCGGGCTCATGCAGGGCACCATGCAGCACCCAGGCGGCTGACAGCGCCAGACACACAGCCAGTGTGACGCCCGCTGCGCTGCGCGCCCGCCCCTTGCGGGCATGCGCCC